>Ga0307489_10002893_pt1 | contig 11451 bp, 12 predicted proteins | sample SB12metaG_FD_202247 | JGI IMG/M metagenome (GOLD analysis project Ga0307489, IMG submission 202247) | Sea-ice brine microbial communities from Beaufort Sea near Barrow, Alaska, United States - SB 1.2 | ecosystem: Environmental > Aquatic > Marine > Coastal | place: USA: Alaska | collected...
TGAAAAAGTGAAAAAAGAATCTTGTTAGAGCTCAGTTGTAAAAGGCAAGATTCGGATTTTTGCGAAGAAAGGCAGTTCTTTGCAAAAAACTAGGTTGACATTACAAAATTAATATGTATTACCAACCGAGTGAATCACATAGTTAGTTTATAACGTGTAGCAGGTGTATCAAAGCAGGTGCGGCATGTGTAGTAGACGTAGATGGTAGATGTTCAGCTGTAGAGCTCGAAAGCGGGAGGTGCTGTTTTTCAGTGCCAAGACGATATTCCTCCGGAGCACAGCACAAGCACTAAGTGCGCCAAAGGGACGCAAGCGATGCATGCACGTCTCAAGGAGCACCGTGCTCCACCGCCCACTGCAACAGCTCCAGGTGTCCTTCATCTTCGGCCCATTGGCGCGTGCTATGGTCCCACGGGCAGTGGTGATCCCGCGCCCACTTCAGCACCTCCAGATGCCCGCCGTTAGCAGCGTACGCACACGTCCACGTGTTCCACGGGCAGTCGTTCTCCCGAAGCCACTTCAGCACGTCCAGGTGCCCGCCCCCAGCGGCGAGTGCACAACAGTCTCTGTTTGAGTCCTCGATATCCTCCTCCCACGGACACCCATGCTCCCGTGCCCACTTCAACACCTCCAAGTGCCCGTTGTAAGCGGCGCACGCACATGTACACTCATTCCACGGGCAGTCCTGCTCCGGTTGGCGAAGCCACTTCAACACTTCCAGGTGTCCGCCCTGAGCGGCCAGTGCACAGCAGTTCATGATGTCCTCGAAGTCAACCTCGTCCTCCACATCCTCCTGCTCCCATGGGCAGCCGTGCTCCCGCGCCCACTTCAACACCTCCAGGTGCCCACCCGCAGCGGCCTGCTCGCACGTCATCTCGTCCCAATCGCAGCCGTGCTCCCGCGCCCACCTCAACACCTCCACATGCCCGTTGCGAGCGGCGAGTGCAGATGTGCGCGCATTCCACGGGCACCCGTTGTCCCTGGCCCAAGCCAGCCGCTCGACGGACCCGACAAAGTCCTCCACCTTCAGCAGCGCGCCTCCGGTCGCCCCCGCGCGCGGCAGACCGGAGGCTACCACTGCCGCCCGACTCACCCTCCCCACCCGCGCGAACAGGGCAAGATCCGTGGGACCCAGCCGCGGCAGCACCTCCACCGCGAGAATGTCGGGCCACTCCTCGAGCGGCCCGAGCAGCGGCGACGGGTAGGTTATTAGCCCCGTCGCCCGCAGCCAGCCCAGCAAGTCATCCTCGGGGAGCTCGGCGCCCTCGGCTCGGCCCAACAGCGCGGCGAGCGCGCCCGACAGGCGCACGACGTAGCGATCAGAGGATCGCTCGAGATCAAAACCGGAGAACTGCATGGCGGAGGCGGAGGAAGGCGACGGCTTGGGTACCCGGGCGTGTGTGGGGGTGTGTTTTGTGTGGGGCTCGCAGTCGTCTATTGCAAAGGGAATCACTTTCAAACATGCGATCTCAAAAGCCACACCGCCTGACAAGTCAGGCCACCCGCCAGATCCCAGATGACCTAAAAGCTAAAACGGTGAAGCTCCCACACAGACAGCGTAGCGTGGCACACAACAACGTGCGCCGCCGCCGCCGCAGCCTGATTCCAACAGGTGCCCTCGGTCTCTCCCGCCGCCGTCTTCCGCCGCCATGGGACCCGAAGCGAGGCGCCGCGCGTGCGTGGAGTTCCGCGTCAAGCTGAGCCGGGGCACGGGGGCGAATCTCACTGCCGCCGCTTGTGAGTCGTTGCTGGGTTCACAGTTCACACCCGCCGACACGCGGGGGAAGGTCACTCTTCAGACTGACACTGGGTGCTTCTACTCATATACTGGTGCTTGGGGGAGGCCATTGCGTTCCAAGCGCTGTCGCTATCGTTCGTCGTCCCAGACCATATGACGGTCGCGGCGTGGTGCTATCGGCAGGCGGCCGAAGTCCACAACAGCCCGGTTGGCATGACCAAACTCGCGCCGGGTTGCTACATCGCCGGCGCGGGCGTGACGGAGGACTATGCGCAGGCTGCTGTTTGGCTTGAACAGGCTGTGGACCTGGGAGACGCCGCCGCCAAAGCCACCCTCGGCGATATCCTGATGGACGGCGACGCGCGCTATGGGGTCGCGAAGGACGCGGCGCGCGGGTTCACACTCTCACGCGAGGCTGCCGATCAGGGCTACGATCTGGCGACATATTTCGTCGCAGAGTGCTACTTGCAGGGCGCGGGTGTGGAGAAGGACGCTGTACATGGGGTGTCCCTTTTGCGCCAGGTCATCAAGCAAAAACATGCCACGAAAGCAGATGCCGAGAGAGCACTTGCCATCTGCTACATGGAGGGCAACGGCGTGGAGGCTGACACAGTGCAGGCAGCGTTGTGGTGTCAGCAGGCCATCAGAGCGGCTGCGAGCACGCCATCGAGATACTCCCAGTCATCCGGAAGTGCGACTTCTGCGGATGTACGCCCGCCCGCCAGCTGTGCGACCGCTGCCTGAAGGTGCGCTACTGCGACCACCAGTGCCAGCTGTTGCACTGGAACCGCGAGACGGACTCGCACAAGGGGCCATGCAAGGAGCATCGCCGCCGCGCCGCGCAGGCGTCTCAACAGGAGGCGGGCGGCGGCGGCCGGTCCACGTCGGCGGACCAGTAGAAATATTTTGCATCGTTCCTGCGATCCCTGATTATCTGGCTCATACCCTGCTGCGGCGCCGGATGCCAGGCGGGTCACGAGAACCGCCAGACGGACCGGCGTGAAGCATTGCTGCCACGCCGCGGAGGCATCGGAGGAAGGCACCTATCTTGGCGGTGGCGCGGCGGCACTGGCGAGGGCATTCTAGTCTCTCCATGGGACATCTGAGGCGTGATATCCACCATCATCGCAGTAAATTGCCAGTGATGTGATAATGATGCCTTGGTAATGATGATTGCAATCCCACGCTCTGACTCGCCGCCCAGCGCGCTCTGCCAGCGCGCCAAACAGCTGTCACTTTTTAGGGTTTTGCAAGTTTTGGTGGTTGTCTGGGTGGCCAGCTCTCTGTCTGTCGTGGGGGCGTGAGTCCCCATGGACAACAGGGCTTTTCGACTCCACTATGGACACGAGCGGAATAGTGGGGGGGGTGTGGAGGGGTAGTGGAGGGTTGATGCTGACATAGGTGGGCTGAATGCGGACACGGACGTGGAGTCACGGCTCCCGCCGCCGGTGGCCGCGGTGGCGGGCGGGCTCGGCGCGAGATGGCCGCGGCAGGTAGGGCGGTGCAGGTTGACTCCGTGTTGCCCAAGCTTGGTTTCAGCGCTTGAAATGTGATATTGAACCGCAGGCCCTCAACATTTTCTTTCAATTTCAGCTTGCGCCGCTAGTACAAGAAGGTGTTGTGCGCCGCGTTTCCTGCCGCGGCGCGGAGAAACAAGTGAGCGGCGTGAGCGGATGAGTGAAGTGAGTGAATCAGGTAGTAAGTGTATCAAGTGTAGCAGGTGTAGCAGGTGTAGCGAGTATAGCAAGTGTATATCGTAGATGTTTGCTATAGGTAGTGCTCCAAAGGTTGGAGGTGGTGCATTTCAATGCCAAAGATTATCATTATCTTCCTCCGGAGCACTGCGCAGCAGTGATGCTTCGTCCGCGCCAGCGGTGCCGGTGCTCCTCAAGGTGCACCGTGCTCCACTGCCCACCGCAACAGCTCCAGGTGTCCGTTCTCTGCGGCCCATCGGCGCGTCCGTGCATCCCACGGGCAGTGGTGCTCACGCGCCCACTTCAACACCTCCAAGTGCCCGCCATTAGCGGCGCATGCACATGTCATCGCATCCCACGGGCAGTCCCGCTCCAGAAGCCACTGCAACACCTCCAAGTGACCACCGATAGCGGCGTATGCGTACGTCGACTCGTTCCACGGGCAGTCCTGCTCTCGAAGCCACTTCAACACTTCCAGGTGCCCGCCCGCAGCGGCGCACTTACAACAGTTCAACATGCGCTCGCTGCCATCCTCGTCCACGTCCATCCACGGGCACCCGTGCTCCCGCGCCCAGACCAACACCTCCAGGTGCCCGCCCGCAGCGGCGTCTGCGCACGTCATCTCGTCCCAATCGCAGCCGTGCTCCCGCGCCCACCTCAGCACCTCTGGGTGCCCGCTGCGAGCAGCGAGTGCACACGTCGCCGCGACCCACGGGCAGTCGTTCGCCTTGGCCCAAGCCAGCCGCTGGACAGACCCGACAAAGTCCTTGAGCTTGAGCGGCACCCCCTCGCCCGCCCCCGCGCGCGGCAGGCCGGAGGCCACCGCCGCCGCCCGGCTCGCTGGCCCCACCCGCGCGAACATGGCGAGATCCGTGGGGTCCAGCCGAGGCAGCACCTCCGCCGCGAGAATGTCGGGCAGCCCCTCGAGCGGCCCGAGCAGCGGCGACGGGTAGGTTATGAGCCCTTTTGCCCGCAGCCAGCCCAGCAAGTCGTCCTCAGGAAGCTCGTCGCCCTCGGCTTGGCCCAACAGCGCGGCGAGCGCGCCCGACAGGCGCACGACGTAGTGATCAGGGGAACCCGCGCGATCGGAGGCGGGCGGGGACTGCATGGTGGCGGCGGAGGAAGGTGGCAGCTTGGGTGCGGCGGGCGTGCGTCGGCGGTGTGGGGGAGTGCGGTCACTTTTCCAGAAACTTTAAGCATCTTCTCGGATAATCGTTCAGGATGACCAAATCAGCAAAAGAAACAGGGAGCTGGCTCAGTCCCTCGGCTGGGCGGCGGTGCAAATTGAAAATGAAAGAGACATTTGAAACCAGTCGACTGGTATTTGAGTTTGAAGAGCTGAAAACAGGCACTGGTCGGTTGACCAACAAAATGACGAGACGACGGTATCATGACCTTAAGGTACTGAATATGATCCCCATACAGTGTTTCGGCTCCAGCCTACAGCAGTTACCGCAAGTGCAGAGTGACAAGATATGGTCTAGTCATACTGTCCGGTTGACCGTCAGGCTGACAGGATGACAGGATTTTGGGGGACATCTTCAGGATTCTAAGGCCATATTTAGGCTTTCAAGGTCATCCTCTAAGCGACAGGATCACAGGATTCATGGTCATCCTGGAGATCGATCCTCCATATTTTGTCACTCTGCCGCAGTGGTGGGGTTCGGCGCGGGGTGAACGCGAAAGTTTTAGGGCGGTGCAGGTTGACCTCGGCTTGACCGCGCTTGGTTTCAGCGCTGAAGCTAAAATGCGATATTAAACCGGAGGCCTACAAGAGATGCTTTCAATTTCAACTTGCTCTGCTACAAGAAGGTGCTGCGCGCCGCGTTTCTCGGCGGCCGCGGCGGGGAGGCACACGTGAGCGGCGTGAGCGAGTCAGTGAGTGAATCAATTAGTATGTGTAGAGAGCGTAGCAGGTGTAGCAGGTGTAGCAGGAGTGGCAGGTGTATATCGGAGATAGTTGTCTATTTTAATCATAGAGCTCGAAGCCTGGAGGTGATAGCCTAGTGCCTGCTCCTTATACACGCGGAAGCGTCTCTCTCTCACGGGGGACAGGGCGAAAGCATGGTGCCTCCTGATACACGCGGACCCGCCTTTCTCTCTCACGCGCCGTCTCGCGCAACAGCTCTAGCTGTTATCCTCTTGTGCATGCGTGATACGGCCTACTACTCCACCCCGGCCACGACCGCCACGTCCACCGCATCCCAGCGCCTCTCGCGGAGCTCCTTTTCCGTGATGTAGCAGCGAAAGCTGAACCTGAAAGCAAAGTTTGCAAGCGGCTCATCCCATCTTAGCTGCAAGCGCTGAAACCATGCGCGGTCAATTCAAGTTCAACCTGGGGTCAACATGCACCGCCCAGCGCGGTCAATACAGGGTCATCGTGGGGTCAACCTGCACCGGCCTACCGTGGCAAAGAACGCCACGATGTAGCGGCGCAAGTTGACTTTCAAAGCAACGTTTGAAAGCCATTGGTCATATTTTAGCTTCAAGCGCTGAAACCAGACAGGGTCAACCTGGGCTCAATCTGGGCTCAACCTGCGCTCAACCTGGGCTCAGCCTGGGCTCAGCCTGGGCTCAACCGGGGGTCACCACGGTGTCAACCTGGGGTCAAGCTGCACCGCCCTACCACGAAGGTGCCCTGCGGCCCGTGCGGCGCCACCTGCAGCAGACACACGTGTCCTGGGATAAACATGTTCCGTCCCAGCGGGCTTTCCTCGATGTTGCCCCCCGTGTAGTGGCGCAAGTTGGTATTCAAACCAAACGTCGAAAGCAGTTTATGATATTACAATTTCAAGCGCTGGAACCATAGATAGGTGCTTTCAACACGGGTTTTGATACCGTCAACCTGCGCCCTTAGGCGCTTTCAACATCGGTTGTGATACTGTCAACTTGCACATAGGCCCGTTCAACACGGCTTTGATATTTTCAACCTGACCGCCCTGCCCAGAACTCATAGCACGCGTTCGCCGCCGCCTCCGGGACCACACAGTGCCCCAGCATCATCGGCGCCACGCCCGCGCCGGGCGGCGCCAGCTCCCGCGCCGCTTCGACGTACGCGAGCTCCGCGTCCGATTGGCCCTCGGCCTGGTACCAGGGGCGCACACTTGTCCACTTCTCAGCTCGACATAAGCACCTTTTGTCGGATACGTTGGGTCCTTCAGTAGATAGATGGGTTATGACTCGTCACAAATGGGACACAAAACGCTTCACTGACCAGAACGGCTTAGATTGAGCTGACAAGTGGGCGAGTGTACGCCCCTGCCCAGTTGTACCCCTCGTGGGCCTGATACCAACGGTCGCGCATGAGCTGGTGCGTGGGGTGGGGCGGCAGCGTGAGAATGTCCAAGGTACAGCGGCGCAAGTCGGAATTAAAGCCAACATTGAAGCATAATTGCAATAAGCAGTTCAAGCAGTTTATCATAAATACTAAAAGCAGTTTATCATGAGCAGTTTATTGCAATTTATATATTAAGCAGTTTAAGCAGCTTGTCATAATACAGTTTCAAGCGCTTCGTTCCATGGCTCCATGCGCTTTCAACATGGGTTTCATAGGGTCAACCTGCACCGCCCTACCAAGGCGGGAGCTGGGGCGGAGGAGCAGTAGGACACGAAGGATGACCGCATGCCAACGAAGGTGGCGGCCAGCAGCTGGCAGTGGGCCGGGTCGACAGCGCCGTTCGGGAGGGGCGCGGGCCAGATTATGCGCCGTCATAGGACGCCCCGTCAAAGGACGCCCCGTCATAGCATGCCCCGTCGTATGATGCACCGTCATGGGATGCCCCGTCATAGCATGACACATCATAGGATGCACCGTCATAGGATGCCCCGTCATAGCATGACACATCATCGGATGCCCCGTCATGGCATGACACGTCACAGAATGCCATGCCGTGCGGGAGCGGCGCGGGCCAGGTCGGCGCATCGGGCGCGGGGTCGTAGTGCAGCACCATGCTGTAGTGATGCAGGTTGGAATTGAAAGCAATGTTTGAAAGCGGATCATCAAATTATCAGCCAAGCGCGGTCAACCCGAGGTCAACCTGGGGTCAGCCTAGGGTCAACTTGCACCTCCCTACCACACTGGCCAGGTCGCGGTCCTCCTCGTCCACCTCGGCGTAGCGACGCAAGTTGAAATAGAAACCAAAACTTGAAAGCAGTTTGTCATATTATAGGTTGAAGCGTTGAAGCCATCGACGCCATCAGCATGGGATCTGAATTTGGCAACTTGCAACCCCCTACCTCGGCGTCGTACCCGGCGATGATAAAGAAGTAGAGCACGCCGGTGGCGGGCAGCAGGCCGCGGGTGAGAAACGTGCAGCCGCCCAGCCGCTGATAGGGCCCCACCGGTGTGCAAGGTGAGATTGAAGCGTATGTGTGACCATTGAACACATTGAAGACAGAGAGAGACGCGTCAGTTTGTTGAGGAGGCACCAGGCTTCCGCCTTGGGCCCCGTGTTGAACACATTGAAGACCACGTGCCAATGGTGTGACCAGCGGCTGGCGTCGTGGCGTGATTTGTCAGGTGATGATACGTTGGTACGAGACCTTACTTGCTCGAGGTTCACCTGTGCCACAAACTCAAAGGCATCGGCGCCAGTGTAGTGCGCGAAGATGTCGGGGGTCTTGGGGCGGCCCGCCTTGTCGTGCCAGGGTCTAGCGGCGCAAGTTGAACTTAAAGGAACGGTTCATCATATCTGAGTGTCAAGAGCATGGTTCCGGGCGCTTTCAACACATGTTTCATCGGTTGAACCTTCACCGCCCTACCAGGGCCAGTCCGGGGTTCCGCCCACCTTGGCAGAGTGACAAGATATGATCGGATATCGTCATGGGTTCCGACATGGGATATCGGATATCAATGGGATATCGATAGGGGTATCGACAAGGGATAAGGGATATTTCATATCGATATGGGATATGGTATATCGATATGGTCATCCACGATATTGATATGGTCATCCACGATATCCATATGGGATATGGGTTGGTTGACGATATGGGAGATGACAGCATCGATACTGTCATCCTTGATATCGATAAGGGATATTTTGTGACTATGCACCTTGGTCGGAGGGAACACCTCGCGCTCGCCGGGCGCCGCGGGCGGGTGGGTAAGCGGGGGTCCCTTCGCCTTCTCCACCACGTCGCACTCTCGCACCGCCTCGTCGTAGCGACGCAAGTTGAGATTGAAAGCAACAGTTGAAAGCATATCATTATTTTACAGTCTCAAGCGCTAAAACTGTAGGTGCTTTGAACACGGGATTCGTTACTGTCAACCTGCACCGCCCTACCTCGTGGGCCTCCTTCGCAGCCTGTTTCGCCTCCTGGTACGCCGCGAACGCAGCTGCCCTCGCGGCCCTCGCCTGCTCCCACACCACCTTGTACGCACCCGCCGTCAGCGCCGCCTGCTGAGCCGCGTACGCCTTCAGCACGTCAGCCCTGGTGACCCTCACCTCCTCCCACGGCACCAACATCGTCGCCCCGCCGGGGATGTACGATAGAATACCCTGGCCCGAGATTGCTGCCATGAGCACGACGGTAGTGCCCGTGACCTCCTCGCCGGCGCTTTCACTCGCCGCGTCGTGGCGGCACAGCGGTGCGTCGCTAACAACAGTGTCCGCGTGAAAGTTGCTGTTATGGAGGTGACGTAACATGGCACTACGCACTCGCGTCTCCACCGCTTCTGGCGCCTCAACCTCCGGGTTGGACAGCAACGGTATCAACCCTGGTTTGCGCTGCGCATCATACTCGTCTCTCGCTTTTGCCGCCGCTGAATTCGCTGCACTCACCGCCGCCACCGCCGTCTGCAGCCATGCATCTGCCGCCGCAGCCGCCGCGCCGAGCCGAGCCATCTCATTGGTGGGATGTAGGGTACTTGTAACCCCGGGGGTTGGTGGTGGTAGGAACACCGCGGTGGAGTGGCGCGACTTGAAACTGAAAGCAACATTCGAAAGCAGCTAATCATATCTTAGTTTCAATCGCTTAGTTCCAGTTGCTTTCGACGCGGGTTTGATAGGGTCAACCATTACCACCCTACCGCGGCGGAGCGCAGTAGCGGCACGTGCTCGGAAGCGTCGAAGAATGCCGCGCCGTCGTGGCCGCCGCTGATGATGCGCGGCAGCTCCGCCTCGGCCCGGAGCAGCCGCCAGAGGGTCCCGAGGCTGGGGCGCGCGGCGGGTAGGGGTGGGGCGCTGGGGGACACACTGCCGCCGCCACTGCCAACACACCCGCCAACACGCCCCTGACCCTGATACCTGCGCGCCCACGCTCGCCACGGCGGCGCGGCTAACCCCTCCAGCAGCGCGTCGACTTGCCAGGCGTCACGTACCTCGTCCCTGTAGGCGACGCTCACGCACGCCAGGCTCCCCAGCGCCGCCAGCGAGGCTCCAGCCCCAGCGCGCCTTGAGCCGTGGAGCAAAGAGGTTCTGGGTTTTGGATACGTGAAGGGTTGCTTCCCTTGCGCGGCCGCCTGAAGCACGAGCGCGCGGACGACGAGCGTGCAGACAACGCCGCAGTCCGCCACGCCCGCGGGCACCAGATCGCCTTCCGCCGCGCCCTCGTCGTCGGTGATCTCGAGGGGCATGGTGGCGGCGGAGGGGAGGAGGGGGTGGGTTCGGGAGTGAGGCGCGGTGTTTTTCGGCCCTCAGCACGAGTCAGATTTCAGCTGAATAATCAGTCAGCGGAGTAGGCTCTAGAGCTGTCTGATATCGAGCCACACATACCAGTCAGCCAGTCAGCAATACTTCAATGTCGTGCTTGGCTCGTCCGAGTCAGCAGCTCTTCTGACCTCAAGAGAAACCCCTCCACGACACAGGCCACAGTCCAACGTGCGCGCAACACGCACCGGGCAGCAAACCGCGCGTGCATACTGTTAAGACAGGCTTTCAGAGCCGCTCAGACGTCCCACCACCGCCGCTGCGCCTCGCGCGCACGATTCCTGTCCCGCAGACCCAGATCACTTCAACGCGAGTTTATTTTTTCCAGGCCATCTGCTTTGCCGCAGCCGCCGCCGCCTCTCATCCACACCTCGCCGCTCCTGCCGCCATGGCCGCCCCGCCCGTCGCCGCTCCGCCCGTCGCCGCCGCCGCCGCCGCCGATGCTGCCGCCGCTGCTGACCCCACCGGTTCCCGCCACGTCGTGCGCCTGGCGGGCGTGCTCGTCGCGATGTTGGGCCGAGCCGAGGGGGGCGAGCTTTCCGAGGACGAGGTGTTGGACGGGCTGAGGGCCATAACCCTAGCTCTGTCGACGGAGCAAGGGGGGGTCGCGGCGGCTGCGTTCTCCGTGTTTGCTATGCTGCTTCGCCCCGGCAGCCGAGACAGGTCTTACGAGGACGCGATGTTGGGCCGGCTGAGGGAGGCCGGGCTGATAACCTTCCCGTCGCCGCTGCTCAGGGGGCTGCTCGAGGAGCTGCCCGAGGTCTTTGCGGCGGAGGTGCTGCCGAAGCTGGACCCCGCGGATCTGGCGTTCCTCGCGCAGGTGGACAGTGGCTGCCGGGCTGCGGTGGTGGCCTCCGGCCTCCCGTGCGCGGGAACGAGGGTGGGAATGCGGGAGTTAGCCCCCGAGGACAGCGCCGTGCTCGCTCGGGCGGTACGGGCGGCTCCTTACAACCACAGTTTCCCTGACGACAAACTCAAGTCACTCGGATACGTGGCGTCCGCGGACTTGCAGTGGGCGCGGCTCGGGGTTGCAGTGGGCGCGGCTCGTGCGGACGGGGTTGTGCGGCTCGAGCTGGACGCCTTTTGCTCGTCCGCCGGGCGGCTAGCTTGGGCCAAGGCGAACGGGTGCCGGTGGGATGAGTGGACACCTGTGTCTTGTGCACTCGCCGCGGGGGTTGGGAGCCTGGAGGCGCTGAAGTGGGCGCGGGATCACGGTTGCCCGTGGGATGAGTGGAAAGAGACTGACCGATTCCGCGACTCGATAACGCGCGACCGGTGACGGATTTACCACGAACCCGGAAACCGACCCCGTTGAACCTAGATAGCCATTTGAACGGTAAATCACAGCCTTCAACTATCCGACCTCCCT
>Ga0307489_10002894_pt1 | contig 11451 bp, 9 predicted proteins | sample SB12metaG_FD_202247 | JGI IMG/M metagenome (GOLD analysis project Ga0307489, IMG submission 202247) | Sea-ice brine microbial communities from Beaufort Sea near Barrow, Alaska, United States - SB 1.2 | ecosystem: Environmental > Aquatic > Marine > Coastal | place: USA: Alaska | collected 2017-05-06
TAGGTAGTTAAAGTACTACGTAACGGTAAGGACATAACAATACACATACGGACTGAGATGCCTATGCAGATCGGTGACAAGATGTCAGGAAGGCACGGAAACAAAGGTATTATAACAAAGATACTACCTAATGATGAGATGCCTAGAGATGCTAAAGGAAAGCACGTAGAAGTACTGCAGTCACCTGCAGGAATACCGTCTCGTATGAACCCAGGTCAAGTACTTGAGACTGCTATAGCAAAGTCAGCACTTAAGCGAGGAAAGCCTTTCGTTGTGGATAACTTTTCACCCGGTACAGACTACATGCAGGACGTTAAGGATACTCTAAAGAAGGACGGTATATCAGACACTGAAGAGCTATTCGACCCTGAGACTGGTAGATCCATAGGTAAGATATTTGTAGGACACCAGTACACACTTAAGCTAGATCACCAAGCTGAGAAGAAGGTTACATCTCGAAGTACAAGGCTAACTGGAGCTGGAGGGTACTCTACTACAGGACAGCCTACTACAGGATCAGGGGTACCCGGAGGTGGACAGAAGATAGGACAGTTAGACTCTTACGCGATGTTAGCTCACGGAGCTAACGCTAACCTAAGAGAGATGGCTACATTCAAGTCAGACGAGAACCAGTCTAATGTATGGGCTGCGGTAATGACAGGACGACCGTTACCTGCACCTAAAGTATCAACATCTATGAACCAGTTCCAAGACTACCTTAAAGGTATGGGAATATCTATGGCTAAGAAGGGTGATGAGTACACACTATCCCCTATTACAGACAAGCAGGCTGTAGCTATCGCAGGTGGTAAGTCTGGAGAGATAAAGTTTGCCTCTAAAGCTCTATACGCAAAGGAAGGTAAGACTATACTAGAGAAGGGAGGTCTATTCGACCCTAAGATTACAGGAGGACTTGAAGGAGACAGGTGGTCGTATATACCATTAGCTAAGAGGTTCCCTAATCCTGTTTTCGAGAAGCCTATTAAGTCACTACTTGACATGAAAGATTCTGACTTCGAGGGTATGATAAGCAAGAAAGTGTCTAATGGACAGAGCGGTTTCGATGTAATAGCTTCAAGGCTAGACAAGATAGACGTAGAGAAGGAACTAGCTAAAGCAAAGAGAGAGATAAAGAAGGCTAAAGGGTCGGAGCTTAACAAGAAGTATCGTAAGATTAGATACCTAAAGGCACTGAAAGCTAATAACCTTAAAGCATCAGACGCTTACCTAAACAAGTCGCTACCGGTTCTTCCTCCGAAGCTACGTCCTATTAAAGTAGGGTTCGATGGTAAGCAGGTAGTCGATGACCTAAACAACTTGTACCTTATGATCGGTCAAATGAACGGTCAGATAAAAGAGATGGACAAGGGAACTCCTGTAGGCATAAAGCAAGAGCAGATGGCAGACATGTACGACGCTATTAGAGCACTAAAGCTAAACGGTATGGATCAAGGAGTAGGTACAAAAGCTAGACATTACAGAGGTATAATGGAAAGAATGACAGGTAAGGCAGCAGGTCAGCCTAAGCATTCCTTCTACCAGTCTAAGGTAATAGCTAAACGGCAGGACTTATCTGCACGTTCTGTTATTATTCCTGAACCAGACCTTAACTTTGATGAGGTAGGTGTACCTAAAGTAATAGCTATGGAGCTTTACAAGCCTTTTGTAGTTAAAGAGATGGTCAGCTCTATGATGGCTGCCCACCCGCTTGACGCACTGAAGAAGATAAAAGAGAACGACCCTAATGCAGTAAAAGCTCTAGAGAAGGTATTTGAGTCTAGACCTGTACTTATGAAGCGTGACCCTTCCTTGCACAAGTTCTCTATACAGGCATTCAAGCCCAGGTTGACTGACGGTAAGGCTATAAAGATACACCCTCTAGTTGTTGGAGGTTTCGGGGCTGACTTTGACGGTGACCAGATGGCTCTATTCGTCCCAGTATCTCAAGAAGCGGTGCAGGAAGCGAAAGAGAGCATGATGCCTTCAAAGAATCTATTCTCTAATACTAACTACGGAGTAATGCATACTCTAGGTCAGGATGGTGTAATAGGTATCTATAAAGCGACTAAGTTCGGTAAGAAGATAAGCAAGACTTACAATACAGAAGAAGATGCTCAGAGAGAGCTTAAAGCGGGTAAAGTCGGTGCAACTGACATAGTAAAGTTTAAAGGTAGAGATACTACTGTAGGCAGAATAGTAATACACAAAGGACTACCTAAGCAGATGAAGCCCGACACTAAGTTACTGTACGATAGGAACTACTTACTAGACAAGAGAAGACAGAAGGCGCTGTTTACAGTAATAGCTAAGCAGTACCCTGAGAGCTACGGTAAGTCTGCAGATCACTTTATGAAGCTAGGTCACAGGCTAGCCTACACAGAAGGCGCGTCGTTCTCACTTAATGACTTCCACGATACTAGGCAGGTTCGCGATAATGTTCTTAAGAAGTATAAAGCAAAAGAAGCTACCATACGTAGAACAACCGCAAACGCTAAAAGCAGGGATAAGAAGATTGTAGACCTATACAAACCAGCTGTAGGCGAGTTGCAAAGGGCTGGAGAGGCTTTCCACAAGAAACGTAATAACGGTATGTACGAGTGGGTACGTTCGGGGGCTAAGGGGAGTTGGGGACAGTTCGGTCAGATGACTATGGCTCCTATGCTTGTTCAAGATCCGTCTAAGAAGGAAGTGGCTGTACCTATTACAAAGTCTTTCGGTGAGGGTTTACCTATATCCCAATACTGGGCAGGTCTACACGGTGCTCGTAAGGGTACAATTGACAAAGCATCCGGTACTGCTGATCCAGGAGCGTTCTCTAAAGATATACAGAACACTACTATGAGCTACAAGATAACTATGTCAGACTGCAGGACTACAAAAGGAGTAAACATGCCTATAGGAGACGAGGACATCGACGGCAGAGTTACAGCAGCAGACGTTAAGAACTTGTCAGGTATGCCTATTTTACGTAAGGGAGTCGTAGTTACTAAATCAGACATAGTAACTCTACGTAAGGCTAAGATACTTACAGTAAAGGTACGTTCGTCTCTGTACTGTAAAGCAAGGATAGGTATATGCCAGCAGTGTTTCGGTCACGCACCTAATGGAAACTTCTATCCTATGGGCACTAACATCGGTGTTATAGCTGGGCACGCTATGGGAGAGCCTACTACTCAGATGCAGATGCGTACATTCCACACGGGAGGGGCAGCTGGCGCAAGCTCTAGCTCTCTTGACTCCTTTGCGTCTACAAAAGACGTTCTTAACATGCCTGCAAAGCTTAAAGGCTCAGGTATAGTAGCTAGTACTACAGGTACTATAGATTCTATACGAAAAAGGATGGATGGTACTGGAGGGACAGACGTAGTAGTAGCAGGAAGGTCTCATTACATACCGCCAGAGCGTACTCTTGTTAGAGGGATAAAGGTAGGGACACATGTAATGGCAGGCAAGCTGCTAACAGACGGTAGAGTGAACCCTCACCATCTACTAGCTGCTACTGGTGACATAAGGCAGGTAAGGTCCCAGATGAGTTCAGACCTACAGACACTGTTTGCTGGGGACACTAGACAGCGCAACATTGAGACAGTTGTACGGGCCCTTACTAACGTAACTAGGATCAACGACCCAGGTGGTGAGCGTGAGTTCACTAGAGGCCAGTACTCGTCATTATCTGAAGTAGAGTACAGGAACAAACAACTAAAAGCCAAAGGTATGGGCTTGATTTCTCACACACCTACGCTAAAGCCTATTAGTCAGGTACCTATAACAGTACAAGAAGACTTCTTAGCTAGACTTAACTACCAGAGACTTCAGGATACATACCAAGAAGGAGCTGCTCAGGGATGGTCTTCTGACATTCACGGTCACCCTATGGCTGGAATGGCGCACGGAGCTGAAATGGGCTTCAAGACAACTACTATAGACGAGAACGGTAACATAGTACGCAAGAGTACTAACAGAACAGGCGGGAGGTTTACGTTCTAATGAATATTATAAGAGCATTTAACGGAAGAAAAGTCAAGGCTTTCCTAGCTACTGTAAGAAGTGTAGATAAGTACAGGTACGTAATGGAGGTATACAGCATACAGTACGGGATTATAAACGGTATAGCTATCTCGTCAGTGTATACTAACGCATCAGACTATACTGGGTCTGGTGTTCATACTATGCCAGAGGAAGGCAGCAAGGTTATAATACTACAGCTTACGGACGGATCACACGTAACTCTAGGGTTCACTGAGATAGTACAGGCTAGTAGTTTTAGAGGAAATAGACCAGTACTTAACAAAGGTACTACAGAAATAAGCACAGCTTCAGGTAATTTCATAAGAGTTATGCGTAACGGTTGTATAGCCGTAAGTGCGTCACCGTCCTGCAATATGCTGTTCAACAGCATTAAAGGTTCTGTACAATGGACAGCTAGGGAGTCGGAACTAGTTACTATAGCAGAGACTAAGGTATCTAAAGTAATAGATAACGACATGACATACACTAGAACTAAGGTAAGGGCTGAAAAGGGAGGAGTAACCGTAGTAGATGTAAAGGCAGGCGCTTGTGACACCGCAAGCGATGTAGTTAACGCTGTACTTAGCGGGGACTGCTCTGTTACTCTAGACACCCTACACGTAAACGGTAACTTAGACCTAGTAGGTGACGCTGTTATTGTAGCTCCTACTTCCGTAGCAATAACTGCACCGACTACAACAGTTACTGGTACTTTAGTAGTTGCGGGACCTCTTGCGCTATCAGGAGCTATGACTGTAGCACCCGCCAGTGACGGTAGCGGTGGTGAGATAACAGTAGGTACTGAAGGTGTAGCTACTCCAGTAATGAAGAGTAGTCTAGGGGACGCACTGTTAGTATTCTTAGCTCAGCTTGACATTGCTGGAGCTGCTATAACGTTAGCCACTCCAACGTCTGCAGGAGGCATTGCTACTCTAACTGCTGCAACTCAAGCACTAAGAGGCCTAATAGAGGCTGACACCTTTGTAGCCTCGAAACTCAAATCAGAATAAGTTATACATAAACCGGAGACAAAATGACTCAACCATTATTCCTGCGTAAGCGTAACTCAAGAGAGCTCTTCATTAAAGAGGCGTCTGGGGTAAAGTTACCAGATGACCACAACAAGTGGAATGAGACAATACTTAGCGAACTGCATAGACTATTACCATACATAACAGGGTCTAACTTATCTTTAGAGATAAATAGTAAAGATACTGAAGCAGGTTTTGCCTTCGGGTACGCTGTTCTACGGAATACAGGATCAGTGGAAGCGGGTGCTCCCACGAACAACAGCGGTAAGATGATACGTATACCTGTGATTGTAGACGATAGAGTACTTCAGCCTTTTCACGTATTTAGTATAGATAGCAAGACTGTCCCCCTTAACAGACGAAGATACGAAGAAGCTATGGACAACCCTAAGATGTTTGCCGGGGCTTCCACGCCTAGTACATCTCCGGGACCAGATCTTCAAGGACTTACTACTCCACCAGCAGGTAGAAACGGTCACGCCTCTCAAGGTCAAGGTAACGGACAAGGCGGTCAAGTAACTAATGCCAAGCTCGCATCAGCAAAGTTTGAAGACCTAGATCCTGCGCAACTTAAGCGCATGGCTACTCTAAAGTCGTACGAAGACTTAGACAAAGCAAATAAGGACATGTCTGACAACGCTAAACGGCGCAGAACGTCAGACGCTGTCGCTGCATCAGTAGTTACCGGTACAGCTCTCGGAGTAGGTAAGCACTTAATAGGTAAAGGCAACAACAGCTTAATAAAGAGAATGTCAGGAGGTAACTCAGGCAAAGTACTTAAGAGTATGGGAGTAAGCGCTGCAAAAGGTGTGGGTACTGGTCTTCTACTAGGTGCAGCGACTAAGGGCATAAGCAGGTACAAGGCATCTAAGAGGGACAAAGACAGGAATAGCTCAGAGTTTGAGGGTCTAATCAAGAAAGCCTCTCTATCGGATATACCTAAAGGTAGAGCTGACAACGGAGAGACCTGTTCTACTTGTAAGCACTACAGTAACTCTGAGGGTCCTGAAGGATACTGTACTAAATTTGATGCTGTAGTGTCAGACTCGTTCTCTTGCCCTGTGCACGTAAAAGCAGATATGGCTAAGTCAGCCAGCATATCACACCTATTTAGAGGTAACATCTAATGTCTATATTATCTAAGATAGCAAATACTACAACTGAAGCCGCGTGGGATAGGTTCAAGGACTCCAATGACCGAATGAACGGAGCAGTAGAGCATAGTTTTGCAGTAAAGGAGGCACTTGATAGAGCCGTACCTACAGAAGCATACTACGATGACCAAGTTAAGTTAGCTGATTATGTAGAGGAAGCAGCAGGTACTGATGTCGTACAGCTAGTACCTAACGGTACTGGTTATGTGGTAAATACGTCCAGTTCTCCTCGTAATGTAAAAGTAGCTTCGTACACCATATCTTATCAAGAAGCTCTAGAGCTGTTCACTCACGACATTATAAAAGAGGCTGACGCTAGGGGATTTGCTACAATAGTATCTCACCCGGCACACCCTACTATACTAGAGGACGTAGTTGGAGAAGTGACTGGTCACGGAGTTTATAGCACTGTAGACTCTACAGGTAGAGCTATGACTGGTGTAATAGTCCCTGGAATGTTTGACCCTGTAGCAGGCAAAATAACAGACCGTTCTATATTCATAGGAAACGGTGTATACGGTACGTCTACTACTATGTCAGGAAAGTTACTAGGAAGTAACGTAGCGAAGTACATGAAAGGGAGTTCTGAGCTATCTGGTATCGGAGTGTTCGCCTCAAAGAACCTAGAAGAGCTTATGGTTACTATACCTTTTATACTTAAAAACTCAGTTAATGACATGGGAACACGTACTATGCTTGTAGAGGACTTCGACGGAAATACTCTTACTATGAGAATAGAGAAAGGACTTAAGAGGCCTATAACTGTAGGGCCAGGTGTAATAGCAATGCCGTCACACTTCAGGTTCATAAAGTTAGGTAAGCGAGTACCTATGGTACGTAGCCCTTCAATAGACATGCGTAAGATGGCTTCAGAAGTATCTGCAGGATCTAGCTGCGAGATACGCCACCTAAGTGATAGTTCTGTTGCATTATCAGGTCCTATATTCAAGCACGCCGGTGCAGGTACTCATAGTATAGGAGATGCTGTAATGACTCTAGGTCTAGCGGGAATGACTCAAGGGGACTCTATATCTCTTATACGAAAGAGCGCGTCAGACGGGTCTGTAGTTACAGTACACAACCTGTATACACTGTTGCCGCAGGAAGATTGCCTTTCTGCAGACAGAGCAGCACGAGCAGAGATACAAAAGTTTGCTTCAGCACATTGCCCTGATCCTATAGACTTACTTAGGGAGATAACAGCTATTACTATGGACAAGGAGGCTACTTCGCTTCTAGGTAAATCTACAGTTGATTCTGTACTATCCCTTAACTTCATAAACCCAAGGAACTTACAGATGTACTCTAAGTACGCCCCAGAGCTTGACAGAGCAGCTGAGAAGTTAGCTACTCTAGTACTAGCTGCACAGCTAGGCGTTAGTCAGATACCGATAGAAGCTGCTGTTAATGCTATGGAAGGCGTAGAGAAGGTGGTGTCTGCAGTTAGAGCTTTCGAGTCTATAAGGTGAACAGGCACCCTTCACACAACTATGTACTGTATCTTCACACCTTCCTGCCTGCTGCTGATCTGTCGCTCATAAATGACAACCTGTCTGCAGTTGGGATGGGGGATATAACGGCCAAGTACCTAAAATTAATCGATATCGAGCTTGCTGATAGGCCTGTAGGTTTCCAGTACGCCAGCAGGTCTCACGACCCTTCTAGGTTATGGGTAAAAAGTAAGCGTATTGAAGGTATGGCATACAGTAGTGCTACCGTATCTATGATAAGGGAGTCCATACTTATGGACTTATCCGTTAGAGATTTTATAGAGAGATCATTGCTAGCAGGTGTGTCCGCTAAGGACACTAGCTCTAACCTTCTAAAGATAGATAAAAGAGTATCAACAGCAGTAATAACAAGTTTTGCTCATTATTACTGGGACGTAAGTAGTCTTAACTCAGGCGACTGGGACGTGTACTTTAATAAGGATTCGTCTAGAAGGACAACCACTAGGTACGCTGAATACTCGGCTGCTGTATACGGCGGTGCAGACGCTATACTTCTCAGAGCAGGAGTATCAGGCAGGTTAAACTCGCAGAGTAAGCTTAAAATAGTAGAGGATAATGAGTTTAACGCTTATATGATAGTTAGTTCTCTACCTATAGACAAGACCACTGTAGAGATGCGCACTATGCTAGCTAATAGTATTGTAAGAGTCTCCGGAGCTATAAAGTCAGATGATACTAAGTTGACAACTGCCCTAAGCAAGTTAGAGAAGTTTAAAGTAAATTTGACTGAAAGCAAGATAAAGAAACTAAGGGACATAGCAAAAGAAGGTACGACCTCGTTAAGTCCCGGCAAAGGAGATTAATATGGAATCAGACATGGCACTTGCGCCGTATATAGAATTAGTAGAGGGGACAGAACACGTAGTAGCGTATGTAGCGGAAGAGCCTAATGAGCAGGGGGAGCTTCTTATACAACTATTCAAAGTGGGTGTAGACGATAGATACATAATAGAGGACGCAGCTATACAGGCAGTAATGGGCGTGTATAGTACAGCTTATGCTAAGGTTGAGTATGAAGATCCGTTTGACATGTACGTAGTTGTTATAAGTTCTACGCCTTATAGTCCTACAGGACATACTCACAACCTAATATGCATAGCTCAAGATATAGACAGTACTTTAACAAATTTGCTAGACGAAAGAGACAGCACAGAAGAGGTTACACATGAGAACTAAGATGATAACAAGATCGTCTATGTACGAGCTACTTTTAACACTAGAGCGCATGGGTATTGATCCAAAAATATGCGATCTAGACTACAACTCAAGTTCTCAGGCATACGCGCTATGCCCAGATAACCAAGAGAACAGTACGTATGTTGATACCTCTACTGCTCTAGTAGGTATATCAGGATGGATAGCTGAGACTCCTGTAAACACTGCTATTCAGGATATAACGCTCGGTGATATTCAGATTGATGCTACAGGTGATGTACTTTTATACGGTTTAGGTGTGTGGACATCAACTTTGGCCGGCGCAGCAACCACAGGGTACGTTAAGCCAGGAACTTTAAGTATAGCAGCATCTAACGGGTCTCCTATTCTTGTAGACGACTATGTAGGTGGAGTTATAAATCCAAATACAGGATACAAGCACGGAACTGTTAACTACGCCGACGGGACCGTGTCACTTACTTACGCAGATACCGGTACTCCGTTACTTAACTCATCCGTGGCTATAACTTACAAGTATTCACCAGTTCCAGGCCTTTCACCATTTCCTCATAATGCAGATGTAGGTCGTGTTGTGTTTATGCTATCCGCAAGTACAGAGACGGTATCCTTTACTATGTTTGGAAATGACCCAGCTTCTATATCAGTACCTCACTTAATAGTAGAGGAGAGGGCTTCAGGACTTGTAGTATCAGGCACGTACAACTCTGCAGTCTATCAGACTGAGAACCAATCCCCAACTATAAACATGTCAACAGATACTGATTACATAGGAAATAGGTGGATGGAAGTAGTAAAGAGCGCTGGCGGCGGAAGTACAAGTAATCTACTAGCTGTGTTCGTTCACTGGAAGAGAGTCATATAGGACTATTATTGCCGTAGTTACTAGGCCTTTTAGCTATGAACCTTATTACAAGAGAGCTTCCTTTTAGGAAGCTCCTTCTGTATACGCAATCGTTAGACTCCGCCCACGACTCGAACATCCTAACTATAGATGTCTTATCCGCTATGTCCAATGGACAGTCGTATCTCAGGGCTAAGAAGAAAGTAAGCTTGTCGGCAGTACTGCCGACATCCCAATCATCAAGGTCAGCCACGGCTAGAAGGGCTGTAAACCCTTCTATCCACTTTAGTCCCGGTCTTAGTTCCTTACTCACTTAGACAACTTGAAGAATACGAAGTTACCTCTGCTTACTACTTCAATGCTACCTTCGCTGCCTAGCTCCGCGGTACCTTGTACTTCATCGTACACTGCGCTCATCTGAGAAGCGAATGCTCCAGGTGACGTAGATAGGCCGTCAAGTCTCTTTGTAACAGTTGTTACAAAGTTAGTACGGCCGTCTACATCCAATACGGCTACTTTACCATATAGGTTGTTTGCACTTGAACCGAAGTCCACGTGAAACCCTGTAATAACAACTGGCTTCACTGTACCTAGTAGCTTCTTTGTAGGTCTGAACTCTCTTATCTTAAGCGCGTTCTTAGGAAGCTTTAGCTTTAGCTCGCAAGAGTCACCTCCGAACGAGTCTGAGTTTATACCTTTGAGTGCATCTACCAGCTGAGCAAAGCTGGCTTTCATCTTTGTGTCGACAACTGTGTATCGTTGCGCACGTTTCCCTGTTGTGTCTAGTCTTACTTCAACCGGAAAGAACTGAAGTGACTGCTTTGACTGAACCAAGTGGATACCTACATCATAGATCCCTGATATAGGTGATACTTGGTCATTACTTTCATTTGTGTTACTCTGTCTATATTGCATAACTTTCTCCTGTTTAGTTTGCACTATAGTTATAACGCATAACAAGGATATATTTATGGACTTTACATCATTCCACACATCCTCAATAGTATGGAACGACGAACGTACTATGGAAGGATATTTAGGGATAGAATGGGACGAAACTTCGTACTACGGAGACCTTAATGTAGATGAGATACTAGAGGCATCGGACTTCTACTACAGCACTACCCCTCATAACTTTACTGAGTCGTTCGTACAGATGCCGAACCCTCATTCAAGAAAGCTAGAGAGCTTCTCTTTTGAGGAGAGAAGGTATCTTATAGATGTATACAACTGCATGGACGAGCGTATACTGCTTAAGTGTGGCCGTCAAGTTGAGAAATCGACGACACTAGGTAATAAGATACTATCTTACAGCGGTATGATACCTCACTTCAAGACACTGTTCGTGTCACCGTCATCTACACAGACAAAGGAGTTCAGTAAGACTCGTATAAAAGGTGCTATAGACACTTCACCTGACTTACAGGCTTGGTTCGACCAGAGTACTGTAGATAACGTATTCGAGAAGTCTGCAATTAACTTCTCCAAGATAGTACTAAGATACGCATTCCTTAATGCCGACCGTGTTCGTGGTGTAAGTGCTGACTTCACCTGTATTGATGAGATACAGGATATCTACCTAGACCTCATACCTGTTATTGAGGAAGCGTCTTCGCATTCACCTTTCAAGTGGTTCTTGTACTCAGGGACACCAAAATCCCTAGATAATCCTATAGAGTATCTATGGACTAACAACTCTACACAGAACGAGTGGGCAGTACCTTGTGATA
>Ga0307489_10002895_pt1:2500-11448 | contig 11448 bp, 19 predicted proteins | sample SB12metaG_FD_202247 | JGI IMG/M metagenome (GOLD analysis project Ga0307489, IMG submission 202247) | Sea-ice brine microbial communities from Beaufort Sea near Barrow, Alaska, United States - SB 1.2 | ecosystem: Environmental > Aquatic > Marine > Coastal | place: USA: Alaska...
GACTTACCTTCAGGGCGATTGCTCATACGAGTACAGACGCGCGGAGCAGGGTGAGATTCAACGTCGGTCGAGCACTTGTTCTCAATGACCCTCCTGCCTCGTCCTCGTTGATCTCAATCTCCACCTCCTGCTCCGCCTCCTCCTCGTACGCCAGCAACCCGTCGTTCTCGGCGTCGTACTGCGGGTAGTCCTCCACGGACAACACGCCGGACGCGATCAGCTGCTTGGCCTCCCAGCGCTCGGGCGACGACAGGCGCTTGACCGGGCGCCGCCGCGTGTCAAGGTTCTTGTCCTCCTCAGATCAGGGCCCGACGTGTTATGACTCACCCGCGTCACATGTCGCCGCTTGACATAGAAACGAGGGTTCTCTGCTCTGCTGCGCTGAGTGTCCGCCGAGGGTCGGATCAAAGTGCAGTCGGCAGTCGGACACGCTCCGCCGACCAGAGAACTGAGTTTCTCACACTGCTTTGCACTGAGACAAACTCTGTATTTTGAAACGGTAGATAACGTGGCACGTGGGGGAGTCAATACGCGTGGGTGAGGGGAGCCCCACGTCGCTGAGGTTGATGCCGGACAGGCCGCGCAGGCCGCCCCCCTCCACCACCGCGGAGGAGCCGGGCGCGCGCGCCACGGCGCTCGGGTTACTGCGGTCGCCGCCACCTAGAGACCGATACATCTTGCTCGCCATGTCATAGGATGCTCTTCAACTCATGCAACTCATGAAACGAGGGTTCAAAGTGCGTACCTTTTCACGACGTGGTGGCAACATCGGACTAAACACAGCTTGCAACTCAAGAAACGAGGGTCCAAAGTGCGTGTTGGCGACGTGACGGGCAATGTCTGGCGGGACCTACCGCCGTCCATGCCGGCGCCGGCCAGCAGGTCGTCACCCGAGGCCTGGTCCACGTCACGCATGCTGAGAGCCATGCGCGTGGACGACTTCGTGGTCACCTTGGGCCAGGGCCGGGTGGGTAAGGTGTGAGGTCAGATGGGGGCACACTGGTACACGATTCGCGTGAGCAGACAGGACAGATGCGATGGATGATTGTTTTTCCAGATGGGGGCGCACTGGTACACTTCTGGCACGAGCAAACACGGGCAAAGCGAGTGCAACTCCAGCAAGGATGGGTACACCAGTACACGTGGACTGGAAATGACTCGTTTGCACAAACACGGACAAGTGAGTGCAACCCCAGCTTTGGGGGGGTAAACGGTGCACGATGAGCACGGAGTGGCACCCGGTGGGCGGGGGGCGGGGGTACAGCTGTGCACCATGAGCAAGCAGTGACGCGGTGAGGAGCCCCACCTTGACCCACACGGTCTGATCCTTCTCCACCTGGTCGCGCGCGTTGACTTTGCTCTGCGCGCTAAGCATGCTGACGTGCACCAGGCCCTCAAACTTTTGGGAGAATTCGGTGAGCTCGACAAAGCAGCCGAAGTCCATCACGTTGCTGACACGCCCGCGGTAGATGGATCCGGGCTGCGGCTCGCCCGTCTTAAGCGCGGTCGCCGAACCACCCCCCCCGCCGCCGCCGCCGCCGCCGCCCCTGGAGCCCCCCCCGCTCATCAACCCCATGGGGTCACTGCGGTCCTCCCCCCAGGGGCTTACACTCCTGCACTTTCAGCTCAACTTGAGCGCTTTGTATGGGACATGGGGTGCGCTTAGGGGCTATGTAGCCCGTGTTTAGGGGTGTTCAGGGTGTGTAGGGCATGTTCTTGTGTCCGACACGGCTCAAGTTGAGCTGAGAAGTGGACGAGTGTAAGCTCCTGCCTCCCCCCGGCCGCCCCCGCTCCTATCGTCACGCCTGTCGTACCCCCCGCCGTCGCGGTGGCTATCGCCGCGGCTGCCGCCGTCGCGGCCGCGTGTTCCCATGTTATCGTCGTACTTCCGGCTCATGTGCTTGGGGTCGTCTGACATGTTCGCTGTGATCGGCTGGTCTCCGTAGATCTCCTTTGTGAGCGCCTTGGCGCGATCCTCGTCGTCCATCATCCCCATCCCCGGGAACGGGTTGTCGGAGGTGGGGCGTAACTTAGCAGGTGGCGGTGGAAGGCCGCCGCGCGTGGTGGCCGCGGCGCCGGGGCGCGTCTGCGGCCGCATGCGCGTGATGATGGCCATTAGGTTGCGAACCAGATCGAACGAAAGCTCGGCGCCAACCTCCTTTGCCGACGGCCTTGCACTCAACCGTACTTTTCGCGTCAGCTCAACTGGCATTGGTAGCGCCTTGGAGGTACCGAGCGGGACAAATGCCGTCAGTCCTCACTCAGTGGTTTCCCCATCAGCTCATCCGGCAGCGTCACGTCTTTGATGCGTCAAGTGGGGTGACTCATGTTGTCTCGGGGACAAGCGGCGAGTACAGCTGGAAAAAATATTCAGTACGGAGTGTTGATTGAGCTGGAAAGGGAGCGAGTGGGCAGGCCAGGGTGGAGGTTGCGACGAGTGGGTACGGGTGCACTGGTACATCGCGGCAATTCAGTCTGGGGGAGCTATACAGGGGACGAGTGGACGCCCCCCCTGCCTCGAGCGCCTTTTGGAACTGGCGCGCATCGGTGTGCTTCGCTGACAGGTCGATGACGAACTCCGAGAGCGTTTTGTCGGCGATGCCGATGTGGTTCTCAAGCTCCGTCGTCACCTTGTTCACCAGTGACAGGTGCGCCAGCTTGTTCAGCGCCATGACGGCCGGGTGGCGGACGGCGGCGGCGGTGTTGGAGGAACCCTGGGGCGCGCGTAGCCCTTACGCGCTTAACCCTTACGCGCGGTGGGCTTCCTGCCAATTCCCGTGCCGTGCACTTTTTTAGGGCAAAAGTGGTCGGGCCGAGCCGTGCTGAGACGGAGGCGAGCGGATGCGCCGGTCGATCGGCTGGCACGCTCGCGTATCGGGCGCCGCAGTCGGTCGGTCGTGTCGATCGGTTGTCGTGCGCGACCCGGAACCGCGATGACGCTGTGGGGAATGACGCCGGCGCGTCGTGATCTGGGGTAGCAGCCAATCTTCGGTAGTTGCCGCCACGCCAGCGGATCCGCGCCGATGTTGCCCCCCATCGGATATGCACTCAATGCCAGATGGCAGTTTGCAATCTGACCGTTCCACTCCTGGGATGGGATATTCCGGTGGGGGGGTGTGGTATTGTTGAACATTGCTGCGTATCTGGATCGCTTGCGTATTCGCGTATTCTGTATGAGCATATTGAGCTGTAGATTTCGACACTAACTCACAGTACTGTCCGAAAATTTTGATCCGCGCCGGGTGGGCTGAGTATTCTTGGGTATTTCTGCGTATTTGGGCCATTTACGTATTTGCGTATTGCCGGTTTTCCCATCCCAGTTCCACTCGGGACACGTTTTCAACTCGACATCGACAGCGACAGGACACGCAAGGGACGCAAACCGTGGCACTCGTCACCATGTCGAACGACGACGAACCCCCGCCATGGCGGACGCGGATGTGGATGACCGGCACTGTACAATCCGATGCCGGGCCCTGCCCCTGTCCCACAGGCTGCGGCGATTGCGTCTATCGTTCTCCCACCTTGTATAACCGCTCCAAGTCCTCCGAAATCCTTCTGCAAGGTAGGGTCCTATGTGCACGGCGCCCCGTGAGAACCCGCGCCCCGGCAACCCGCGCTCCATCCTCCCTTGTCTCGGGCGAGAGCCCACCACACCCCCGAGTTGACATCACACTTTGGCACATCTCGGAGGCCCTTGCGTTGAACTGAGAAGTGGGGACTGAGAGAACGTGGGGACGAGGGTAACGGCTCTTGTGCACGGCAGGAGCCATCCCCCGGAGCTGCACGTGAACGGAACCACGGGCCTTCACGACGGCGGCTCCCTGCTGGACAGCTGCCCCGCGTGGGACGACGTGGTGTGCCTCAGCTGCGACGCGGACAACGGCTACTACCCCGCCACCTTCGCCGGGCAGGGCCTTGGAACTTGGACGACTGACGCGAGTCCCCTCATCTTTTCACCCGAGACGTGTTGCCGTGTTGTGCTGTCCGTGTAGCCACCACCAGAGGCGGCGGCGCTGGGAGCGCCGGGTGCGCCAGTGGACGATCGCTCATCCGTGTCATAGCGTGACTCGCGCAGTGGGGGTTTGCTCCCAACTCACCAACGGAAAACCTCGGCGACGCTTTATACATTAATTTATGCTGCTGGTTTGCCCCAGGAGCTCTCTAGTCTCCAGTTCCTCGAAGCTATTTGCTCTCCAGTTGAGCTACCACGCCACGGGAGCTGGTGTCAGTCCTTAATCGCCATAACAGCTCTGGATTCTCCCTCGCACATGATGCTTACGTCTCATACTGTTTTGTTCCGTGTGTGTGGAGTCTCTGACGCTCGGCACCTGAAGACGGACTACGTCGACCTTTATGGTGGCGGCATGTATTGCCACTATGAGAACAGCTGCGACGAGAGTACCACGTGCGGTGGGGCCGTGCACGTGTTTCCGGGATCGTTTTGTCGGCCGCATTATCGAGGGCATACGTAAACACTGGTTCACTCTGCCACACGTTCACTCGTTCCAGGAGTGGCTTAACTTGAGCTTATTCGAGGGTCAGCTACAGTCGTTTTGTGGGCAGAATGGCTCAAACTGTGTGCCAGCTGTGTGCCCTAACTTGAGCTGGAAAAGGGCACGAGTAAGGCCCTTGCCGGCGGCACCAACCTGAGCTTCACCGAGTTCGGCACCACCGTGGGATACCTACTTATATTTTTCGTCATCCTCTTTGGCGTCTTCAACGGCCTGCGGCGCATCAAATACATGATGTTCACGTGCGACCCGTGCGCGTTTGTGGTGGGGTGGTGCAAGCTGAAAACGGTCGAAATTCATGTCGAAACTGCCTGGTATCAGCCATTGAAGATAGAAAATGATGAACCAGTTTCAAAATTTGTTTTCACATTCCACTTGCGCCGCTACAATGAGGAGAAAGGGAACCCCGACTACCCACCGTTTGAGCCCGTTCCTCCGACGCCCCCAGGTACGGCCTGGCAGATGGTGCCCGCCACGTCATACGATGTCATGGGATGTCACTGTGTGCCAGCTGTGTGCGCTTGCTGCATACCAGCGGTATGCCAGCTGTGTGTCAACTATGTGCCAGCTGTGTGTCCAGCTGTGCGTCAGCGAGTGCCAGCCTGTTACTTGACTTCAATGAAATCCTGTGACGTGGCGGGCATCTGGCTGGCCCTGCACCCGGGCCAGTTCGGGTGGCTGCGCCGCGCCTGGTACGGCTCGATGGATAGTGCTCGCCATTACATCACACGCATGTTGAACCCTCGTTTCTTGAATTAAATGTCATCCTATGATGTGGCGAGCACTATCCATCAGTCCCTAGTGCGTGGGCCGCGACGGACAACGAGATCATCAACTACACCACGCCGGACGAGCTGATGCTGTTGAGGTGGTTCCGCCTGGTGTACACCTGGTTCCTGGCCGGCTCGGTCATCTGCACGCCGCTCCTGATGGCGCTGTATTACGTGGAGAGCGAGCGCAAGGTGCTCAAGTCCAACGACGGCGTGCTGGGTATGAAGCGCTTCACCCTGGCCACGGCAGGGGGGTCGTTGAGAACAAGCACTTGACCGACGTTGAATCTCCTTCGCCTCCTATGAGCATTCACCCTTAATGTAAGTCATGCTCCCATCTCGGTCGAGTGCTTGTTATCAATGACCCTCCGGCACGGCGAACCACCCCGGGGTGTTTTGGGCAGTAGTGGTGGAGATGTGGGTGCTGTCCAGCCTCCTCATCTTCCAGCTGTGGCGCGAGACCAAGGCGGGGACAACCGAATACACACCGTGTGACTGGGGCATCAGGAGAGAGTTGTATGGCATCCTCTCACGGGGTGAGCGTTATTCACTCGGCCCTGGGCCAAGGCGTACTCACGGCTGTGCTGGAAGCTGTCGCCCGCAAAAATTGGCATCAAATCACACGCTGTGTTGGTGAGCGACATTCCGCTGCTGACCATGGAGCCGGCGCCGCCCAAGACGAACACCAAGAAGACCGAAGCCTTCCAGGACTTGATCAAGGGGTCACTCAAGCAGAGGAGCCAGGGTGATGGGGGTTTTAGTGAGGGGGACGGTATTGATGCGCACATCAAGGAAATGGCGGGCATCAGCGGCATGATGATGAATCGCCAAAACAAGCAGGGCCTTACACTATTCCCGTTCTCCGTTTTAATTCGAGGATATTGAGCCAACTTGACACATTACGTTTGTGTCGTTGGATATATTGAGTGGCTGCGATGACAAAACGGCTCAAGCTGAGCTGGAAAAATATGAAGGTGTAAGGCCCTGATTCAAGGGCGCTGACCAAGGCAGGGAGGTCATTGAGACAAGCACTCGACCGATCTTTCGACTCGACGAACCGACTCCGCGCGTGTGTATGGGCGTTCACCCTGCGGTAAGTCGTGCCATGTCGATTCGAGCGCTTGTCTTCTTCAATGAGACAAGCACCGGACCGACCTTGAATCGACGCACCGACTCCGTGCCTATGTATGAGCATTCACCCTGAAGGTAAGTCATGCCATGTCGACCCTATCCCTAAGCCCTAAACCCTGACACACTAAACCCTGAATCTGGCAGCGCTTGTTTTCAATGACCCTTGTGCAAGGAGTGGATGGACAAGAACGCGAGCAAGCTGGCTGGCATCGTGAGCCTGAAGCGGGAGTTCACCTCCGATGACATCATGAACCTGCGCGCGTGCACCAAGGTTGGGCGGTGCAGCTTGACCCCATGTTGACCCCGGGTTGACCCCGGGTTGACCCGGGTTGATCCTGGGTTGACCCCAGGTTGACCCCAGGTTGACCCCAGATTGACCCCAGGTTGACCCCAGGTTGACCGCGCTTGGTGTCAGCGCTTGTAACTAGGATATGATGAACCGCTTTCAAAAATTGCTTTCACTTTCAACTTGCGCCGCTACACCAAGAAGGAGATTGAGGCGGCGGTGCTCAAGAAGATGGAGGGAGTCATGGTGAGGCCGTGCAGGTTGACCCGGGGTTGACCCGGGATTGACCCCGGGTTGATCCGGGGTTGACCCCGGGGTCGACCCCAGGTTGACCCCAGGTTGCCCCCATGTCGACCCCAGGCTAACCCCAGGCTGACTCTAGGCTGACCCCAAGGTGATCCCGGATGGACCCCTGGTTGCCCCCATGTTGACCCGAGATTGATCGCGCATGGTTTCAGCGTTTGAGGCGAAAATGTCATGAACTGATTTCAATTTCAACTTGCGCCGCTACATGATGGGGAAAGGATGCGTGGTGTTCTGTATGTTGGCGCGCGACACGCGGGTGCTGGACAAGGTGGCGAATGAATGGGAGCAGTTCCACACCTCGCACCTGCAGGTGTTGCCGGTCGCACTCTGCTCGCCTCGTCATCGGCCCGCGTTCTAAATTGAGTGAACCGACACTCTATGACGTGACCTTGACGGATGCCCGCCCGCCGTGTCATCAGCCGCATTTATAATCCTCGTCTCTTTAGTCAAATGGCATTGTTTGACGCGGCGAGCATTACTTACATGGCCCAGCCTGCAGAGCCTCATCGGCGTTCAAGACTACAAGGAGCAGCTCCAGGCGGCGGTGGCGGCCGCGGCGGCGGCGCCTGATATGGCAGCGGGTGGGGACTGATAAACAGTGCTCGCCACGTCATGGCTGCCGATTTTGACTCAGGAAACGAGGCTTCAAAACACGCTTGATGACGTGGCGTGCACCATCCATCGGTTCCTGGCGGCGGGCGTCACCGCCGCCGGCGATCTTCCGCCCATGCCCCCGCCCTCCTTAAATTTCGCAGACGACGGCGAGGGCGGGGAGTCCGGCGGCGCGGCAGCGGCGGGAGCGCCCTCGGGGAAGGCGGCGGCTAAGGTGGCCGAGGCGCAGCGGAACCTGTCCAAGGCAGAGGCGAAGTGCGAGGCGGACCGGTCGCGGCTGAAAGAGGCGCTTGCGAACTTCTGCAAATGCCGCGCGGAGTACCTCGAGGACGACAGCCCCAGCCCATCCGCCGTGGTGGGGGTGGTTGAACCTGTGCTGAACCTGTGTTGAACCTGTGTTGAACCTGTGTTGCACCCGTGTTGAACCTGGGTTGAACCTGGGATGAACCTGTGTTGAAACCGCTTGATTTCGGTGCTTGAAACTAACACATGACAGACGACGAACTGCATTCAAGTATTGCTTTCAACAGGCCGATTTCGGTATATCGCTTCCCGCGCCGAGCGCTGACGCTTTACCCGCAACTCTGTATGGGCATTCAACCTGTCGCCCGCTTTCCCGCACGGAGCGCTAACGCTTTGCCCGCAACTCTGTATGGGCATTTCACCCAGGCGATATACTGAAATAGGCCTATTGCAACTTGCGCCCCTGCGCTGTGGTGGTGTTCAGTCGCCAGATGGACGCCGTCATCGCGAGCCAGGTCCAGTTGGACCACTTCTTCGGGCGTTGGAACACGGCACGGCGGTGCAGCTTGACCCAGGGTTGACCCAGGCTTGACCCTGGGTTGACCCAGGCTTGACCCAGGCTTGACCCAGGCTTGACCCAGGCTTGACCCAGGCTTGACCCAGGCTTGACCCAGGCTTGACCCAGGCTTGACCCAGGCTTGACCCAGGATTTACCCAGGATTGACCTAGGATGGACCCAGGATAGACCCAGGCTTGACCGAGCTTGGTTGCAGCGATTAAAGCTAAAATCGATAGAACCCGTGTTGAAGACGTCTGGAACTATGCGTTTGTACCTAAAACATGATGAACCGCTTTCAAACTTCGTTTCAAATATCACCTTGCGCCGCTACGACACGGACGCCGCGCCCGGTCCGAACGACGTGGTGTGGCACAACGTGGCGCTGACCACCCGTCAGCGGTTCAACAAAACCATGCAGGCACGGGCCATTGCCGCCCTCATGGCAGGGGGGTATTGAGAACAAGCACTCGATCGACGCTGGGGCTCCCCCCCTTCTCCTCCGTCTATATGCGCGTTCATCCTGATGG
>Ga0307489_10002898_pt1 | contig 11440 bp, 18 predicted proteins | sample SB12metaG_FD_202247 | JGI IMG/M metagenome (GOLD analysis project Ga0307489, IMG submission 202247) | Sea-ice brine microbial communities from Beaufort Sea near Barrow, Alaska, United States - SB 1.2 | ecosystem: Environmental > Aquatic > Marine > Coastal | place: USA: Alaska | collected...
CTCCCCCTCCTCCTCCTCCTCCGCGCGTCTATGTGAGCATTCAACCTGAAATTAAGTCATGCTAGCACGTCCGATCTCGGTTCGAGTGTTCGTTCGTAATGATCCTCCTGCGAGGTGTTGGAGGTGGCGCAGGGCCTGAACCTGTACGACGAGCTCATGCCCATCACCGGCGCCGAGTCCATCGCCACCAGCCAGGCGCTGGCCCGCCAGGAGGTGGGGCGTGGCAGATATTGCTTGCCATGTCATAGGACGCCATCTAACTCAAGAAACGAGGTTTCAGACTGCGCTGGATCGCGTGGCCTTCGAGTGCCTAGCATACATTGCTCGCCACGTCACATGATGCCGTTCAATTCAAGAAACGAGGGTCCCATACGCGTGTCGGTGATGCCCTTCGACTCAAGAAACGAGCGTTCAAAATGCGTGTTGATGACGTGGCCAGCAACATCTGCCAGGCTCTGCCAGGAGGGCATCTTCACGGGCATCTCCGGCGGCGCCAACATGGCGGGCGCGCTGAGGCTGGCCGCCAAGGTGCCCAAGGTACGGCCAAGCAGATGTTGATCGCCGCGTCGTAGGATGCCGTTTGACCTATGACATGGCAAGCAATATCTGCCACGGGGTCCTATAATAAACGTGGGTTCAGAATGCGTTGGATGACAGGGTCTGGCAGGTATTGCTCGCCACGTCATAGGATGCCGTTCAATTCACAAAACGAGGGTTCAGAATGCCTCGCAAGACGTGGCGGGCAACTGTCCTGCCAGATATTGCCCGACTCGTCATAGGGTGCCATTCAACTCAATAGTCGAGGGTTCAGTAGCGTTGAATGACGTGGCGGGCAATACGTGCCAGGCCCTACTCCAAGGGCAGCGTGATTCTCACCATGCTCGCCGACACATCGGAGCGGTATATGTCCACGCCGCTGTACGAGAACATTGCGGCGGACATGGACGAGGAGGAGCTCAAGATCGCCGAGTCTACCCCCTCCTTCCAGCTGTGCCCGGGCAAGGAGCCCACGCTGCTGGTTGCCGCGTAAGTCGCGAGTGAGACAACTTAGCTCTCATACGGCCGGCGCATTGGAAACCTGAGCGGCTTTATGCCTATTGCGCTGGAAAGTGCAAGGCACCCCCGTACGTAGCACGATAATACGACACGTTAATACCATAGACTTTATAAGAGCTGCGATAGGCCTACACCTGAACACCCTGCCAGACCCAGAGGCTGTCTGCTTGAAATGGCAGAGGGGCTTTGGTTATTGCTCACCATGTGAGGGCCTTGGGGCTCGATGAACGTTAGCACAAAAGCGCACAGAGGCTTTCACAAGACTTGTCACATTTGAACAATAAGAACACCCAAAGAGAAAGTCGAGCCTCGTCCTCAAACAAAGCCCAGCACTGCACTACCGAGCTGGCATCTCCTGCTTCCCGCGCCGCTCCACCGCGCTGGTAGCTGGCATCACCTGCTTCATGTTGCAGACACCTGTACATACTCGGATTCCACATACTGTTGCATCCAGACTTCGTGCTCTGCTCGCGTGATCGCCACCTCGGCCTGTACATACTCGGCAGCCCACAGTGATAAGATATCCCATATCGATATCGAGGATGACCATATCGATACTGTCATCTCCCATATCATTAGCCCAAATCGATATCGGATCTTATCTTGTCACTCTGTTGCAGCCCTTCGAGCACTCACCTTCGCACAACTCGCACCACCTTTGTAACACCGTAGTAGCGCTTGTAATGGAAACACAATTACACCAGAGCTACGCAATGCTATCCAAAGGAAATTTGCAATGCTATCCAAAGGAAATTTCAGTTTTACATCGCCATCAATTGTCCGGCCCCCATGACTGGCAGCTACACATATAAAACACTATCGTCGATACACCACTAGTCGTTCGACTGCAGGTAGAAGAACCCGCCAACGCACTCCACCCTCTCCAACCCACGCCCGCCAAGCGCCATCGAGCTGCCCACCCGCCGCCGCTCCGGCTCGCTGTAATACCCCTCGCCCTTCACCACCGGGGCCTTGGACCAGGGGCTTACACTCGTCCACGTTTCGGCTCAACTTCAGCGCATTCTGCGGGACAGGGGTGCAGTCAGGGGTTGTAAAGGGGGTGTTTAGGAGGTGTCCGGGGGTATTAAGGAGTATGAGGGGGTGTTCAGGGTGTATTTTGTGTGAGACTGCTCAGGTTGAGCTGAGAGGTGGACGAGTGTAAGCCCCTGCCTTGGACCCGGCCTCAGGCTGGTACCCACCGTTCGCAGCCCACTGTGCTGCTGCCGACGAGTTACTCGTGATGGCCCCGCCGCCGTCGGCCGCAATGGCCACGGCGGCGTTGAGCGTCCCGCTGACCCTCGAGGTTTGAAAGTTCGCCACCAGGTCATCCCCCTGCTCATCCTTCAGCTAGGACCAGGCGGAATACTTCCGGCATAACAGGCAAATCAATAATTCCGGCATAATACCGGGATTTTAGGCATTTTCTCGGGATTTTGGGCATTGCATGGAAATTATGGACGTTTTCTGGACACATGCAGTACTGTAATGGCATTACCTGCGCGTTGTTGTGATATTAGTCGGCATCATTGGGCATAATTGGGCACAATCCGAGCATAATAGGCTGGATTTTGGGAATTAAGCATAGGGAACTTGGGCAAAAGAATTAATCATATTCCGTGGGCCTACCTTCAGCACCTCCAGCAGGCGCGCGACGCACCACGGCGGCAGTAGTGTACCCGGTACACACTCAGCGGTGTACACCACGCGGGTCGACCCTCCCGCGCCGCCGCTCCCCTCCCCCCTGCTATCCCCTGCCCCAGTCCCCGTCAACGCTGAAGCCTGTGAACGTGACAGCTTGAGAGCGGTCCTCTGGAGAGTGGCGTTGGAGAAAGGCACAGGCGCGAGAATCGCGGGGCAGTCCCTGGCCGAGGACATCTCTCCGGAGCTGGGGTCACCGTTGTGTAGCGGCGCAAGACGAATTTGAAAGCAAAGTTTGAAGGCGATTCATCATATTGTAGTTTCAAGGGCTGAAGTTCCGGGCGCTTTCAACATGGACTTCATAGGTTCAACCTGCACCGTCCTACCGTTGGCCGCTTCAAGTAGCACGTTCAACAACCCGTGCATTGCCGCCGCGCCGCGCACGATGAGGGTATCCGCCGCCGCTCCGCCCCCGCCTGTCCCTCCAACCTTCGGGGGCGCCTTCTTAAACGGCTTTCCATGCTCATCCAGACTCTAGGGCCAGGCGAAATCTGCCGGCATCACTTTTGACATAACAGGCAAATCAAGAATTCTGGCATAATGCCGGGAATGTTAGGCAGTTTCTCGGTATTTTGGCCGTTTTCTGGGTACTCACGGAGTTTTTGGGGCATTTTTCGGTATGTGGCCTGGTGTTTATGGCGCGTCTTCGGGAACTTGGTCGGCATATTCGGGCATAATTGAGCATAATCAGAGCGTAATGGGCTGAATGTGGGGAATTATAGGGAATTTGGGCAAAAGAAAAAGCATATTTCACCAGGGCCTACCAGAATTGGCTCGTCGCCCTCCACCACGGTGTAGTCCTCCTGCGCCCACTCATCTAGCACCATGCCGTGTCCGTACGCCCCGCCGCGGCTCCGACCATCCAACACATCAGCATGGCCCTCCACGTTATTCCCCGCCCCCAAACCCCCCTTTTTATTTTTAATGTTGGCGGGGTCCTCGCCGATGGCCTCATACCAGAGGCTTACACTCGTCCACGTTTCAGCTCAACTTAAGCGCTTTCTGTGGTATAGGGGATGCATTTAGGGATTGTTCAAGGGGTGTTTTGGGGGTGTTTTGGGGGTGTTTTGGGGGTGTTAGGGGGTGTCTGGGGGAATTTGGGGGTGTCCAGGGTGTATTTTGTGTCAGAAACGGCTCAGGTTGAGCTGAAAAGTGGACGAGAGTAAGCCCCTGCCTCGTACGGGACGTCTGCGTCGTCCAATGCGCCGCGGACCTTTCCCAGCGAGTTGGTCACCAGCGCGAAGCCGCTGCTACTCTTGGAGGAACCCGACGATTCATCTTCCCCCGACCCCGGCACTGTCGGCTTGCCTGTGGTCAGGGGCTTACACTCGTTCACGTCAGAGCTCAAATTGAGCAACTCCAGGACACATTCATGAGTTGAGTTGGGTTATGCGGTGGACAGAAGAGCTCAAGTTGAGCTGAAATGGGAACGAGTGTAAGCCCCTGCCCGTGGCGGCCACGCCCGGGGCACAGAACAGCACGACTCGATCTTCGTACACCACGTGGCAGCGGCGCAAGTTGAATTTGAAAGCAAAAGTTGATAGCAGGATACCACATTCTAGTTTCAAGTGTTTGGTTCCAGGCGGTTTCAACATGGGTCTCGTAGGGTCAACCTGCACCGCCCTACCACGTAAAACGCGGCGCACTCACCCGTGCGTAGAGCGCCGTAGACGGACACGAGGGCATCCGACCAGCCGTCCAGGCGGCCCTCCAGCCAGGGGCTTACACTCGTTCACTGTCCAGCTCAACCTGAGCCGTTTCTGACACAACGTACACCCTAGACACCCTTTATTACCCCCTAACACCCCCTAAACAGTACATAAATGCACCCCCTATCCCACACACAGCGCTTACGTTGAGCCGAAAAGTGGACGAGTGTAAGCCCCTACCTCCAGCCACTTCCGGCCGGCCTCGCCGCGCTTCAAAGCGTGCACCACTTCCCAGGGGCTTACACTCGTCCACTTCTCAGCTCAACCTGAGCCCTTTCTGACTTTAAAACACCCCCTAATACCCGTTGGCACCTCCTAAACACCCCATAAACAACCCCTGAACGCACCCCTTGTCCCACAGAAAGCGCATACTTTGAGCTGAGAAGTGAACGAGTGTAAGCCCCTGCCACTTCCGAAGGGACGGGGTCCGACGGATAAATGAAGGTGTACAACGCCCGCTGCAGTCGCTCCTCCGGGGATAGTACAGATGTGTTTTCCGCCGCCGCCCCTGCCGCCGCCCCTGTATGTGTATGTGTGTCTGCCGTCGCCGCCGCCGCTGTCGCACCCTCCTCGCCCCCCCACGCCGCGCGCGTCTCGTCAACCCGAGAGAGGGTTTCACCGGTGCCCGTGGAACCAATCCCGTGGAACCAATCATCCCCCCCGCCCGCCGCCGTCGCCCCCGTCGCCAAAGCCGTCGCCGCTCCCACCCCCGCCGCCTCTCCCGCCCGAACCGCCCCCGCCGCTGCCGCATCCGCCCCGGTGAATGCGCGGAGGCCCGTGCCGGCGGGACGTGCGCCCATGGCATCCGCGCACCACGCGAGGCGCTTGGAGGAGGTGAACTTGGCGTGAGTCTTCAGGCTCCAGTCCATCGGGAGCTCGGCGAAGGGTCGGCCGCGCGGGGTGTCGGCCACGGAGCAGGGGCTTACACTCGTTCCCGTTTCCGCTCAACTTGAGCTTACTTTGCCCCTTTTCGCTCAACTTAAGCTTACTTTGTCCACCATGTGACCCAAATTCACCCGTGGATGTGTCCCGAAGGTGCTCAAGTTGAGCTCTAACGTGAAGGATGAGTCCCGAAGTTTTTCAAGTTGAGCTCTGAAGTGAGGGAGTGAATGCCCCTGCCACGGAGTTGGCGGCGGCGGCGGCGGCGGCGGCGGCGAGGTTGTCACTCGACGACGATAGGTGCGTAAACTTGATGCTGCCAACGCGTTGGATGGCGTTGCCGAGCGGTAGCGGCGCAGTTTCAATTTGAAAAGCAAAGTTTGAAGGCGGTTCATCATATGATGGTTTCAATCGCTTGATTCCAGGCGGTTTCGACGTAGGAATGATAGGGTCAACCTGCGCTTCCTTACCGAGCATCGATGGAGCGGGGCCGGAGGCGCCCGGGGTTGGGTCGTCGTCCCACCTTTCACCAGGGACTTACACTCGTCCACGTTTCGGCTCAACGTGAGCACTTTTGGTCCCATGTGGTGGGGTGCTTTGCTGGTTTCAGTGAGACAAACGGCTCAGGTTGAGCAGAGATGTGGACGAGTGTAAGTCCCTGCCTTTCCCCCGCCACGTCCTTCCAGGTAAGCACGCCAGTGTCGCCCGCACGCCCGGGGACCGGCGCTGCCTTGCGAAGCGCGTTCAGAGCGTTGCCGGTACCGCCGCCTCCGCCGCTTCCTCCTCCTCCTCCGCCCCCACCTCCTCCTCCCCCGCCGCCTCCTCCTCCGCCGCCGCCTCCGCCGCTGCCGCCTCCTCCATTTCCCCCGCCTCCGTTGCGCAGGCGCTCGAGCGCGGTCATGGGCTTGCGCGCGGGCGGCGCCGGGTCCCCCACGACCAGGGTCTTACACTCGTTCACTTTTCAGCTCAACGTAAGCGCTTTCCGTGGGATGGGGTGTGCCTTTTTGGGTTGTTGAGGGGGTGTTTAAGGGGTGTACGGGGGTATGAGAGGCTGTTCAGGGTGTATTTTGTGTCAGAAACGGCTCAGGCTGAGCTGAAAAGTGGACGAGTGTCAAGCCCTGCCCGCGATGTCCTCGAACGGGCGCTTACTCCCCACCGCCCCTTGCGACATCGTGGCTGTCGCTTCGGGTTGCTGTCGTAGTCGATCTGAATCCGCCACTGCTTAGGACCTGGCAGATGGCAGATATTCCTCTCGTCACGTCATGCGCGGCCGGCCTTCAACTCAAGATACGGGGGTTGAAAACGCGCGTCGGGGGTCGATGACTTGGCGGGAAGCATCTGCCGGGCCCAACCACGGCTGCCGCTGCTGCGTTCCCGACGGGCGCGACAGGCAACCCCTGCCCCGTGCCTGCGTTTGAATCCTAAAAAAATACCTTCCTTCCGACGCCTCTCTTGCTGTTGTGCAGCCACCCAAGACGCCCGACAGATCCGGTGCGTCGGCGTCGGCGCGCCCGACGACACACGGGTGAGCGGGGTTATGACGGACGCGGCCGAAGGCGCGCTCTGTGCCCTGTTCCCCTCCTCCCTCGCTTCGACGGACAGACGGAGGGACACCCCCTGTGCCAATGACGTCCAAAATCAACCCCGCCCGACGCGACTCCACAACCCCTTACTATTGTCACCCAACCTAAGATGCGCGATAGATCCGGTGCGACTAGCGTTCTCGGCTTGCAAAGCACGGGGGTATCACGGACGCGGGCGCCGCGCTCTGCTCCCTCACCTGCTTCCACCCTTGCCTCGTACGCGGGTAGAATGAATGGGTACGTGCGTGAAACGGAAACATTGCTTGGAGGTGCCAGGAGGACAAGGTGCCCACTACCAGTGGACCCCCCCTTGATTAATTGATTAATTCCCCCCCTCCTCCGCCCCTCGACTCATTTACCCCCCTCTTTATCGTGTGGTCGCGTGTGGCCTCCACGTGCCCATTTTTCACGCGACCAACGCAGTGCCCTCAGTACTCGCGCGCGTGTGCGCAGCCCCCCTTCCCTCCCGACGCCACCGGTACTCCACGATGATGTCGCTGGCATCCTCGGTCGGCGCTGGCGCCGCCCTCCGCGCTGGAGGCTCCCAGCAGCGGCGCCAGGCGGTGGTCTCGCGAACGCGATTAATAGTGGGACACGGTGCCGCCTCAGGAACCGGTACCGCTGCCGCTGCCGCTGCCGCTGCCGGCAGCAGCGGTGCGGTAAGTGCGCGACGGCTGGCGGCGGTGGCAGGGTCTGGCAGACATCGCTCGTCACGTCATCTACCACCTCGTGTATCGGTGCCCGCAACGTCAGCACACACGCATCTTGTGTACCCTCGTTCCTTGAGTTCACTGGCAACCTTGACGTGGCGAGCACAATCTGGCAGGCCTTAGGTGGTGGTGCAGACAGGGCGGCGCGGCGGCGCGCTCATCGTGCGCCGCGGGTTCGGGGGCGACGCAGCCCCCGAAGAGGGCAGCCTGCTGGACGAGCTCGACGCTGACGCGCGCTGCCCGGTACCAGACCCAACCACGTGAACATCACATCCCATGAGACGACACGCATACCACTGCCATCGTCGACCTTCGCTGGTACTTGTTTGCCTGTAAACGGAAGACGCGGCGCGCCTTCTTGTTGAGTTGTGCGAGGCCGGCGTCGCGAGGCAGCACCTGTACCCGCTGACCGTTCAGGCGCTCCTGCTACCACACTTGACCAACTCAAAATACAATATTCCTCTTCTTATCACCCGCAGGTGCCCCGGGACCAGCGCCCGTCGTCGCAGCTGCGAGAGGTCCAGGAGTCTGCGCTCCTGGGCTGGGGCGGGGTCGAGCTCCCAGGCTACCTCACGCGCCTGGGCGTGTTCGCCACGTTCATCTACTTCGTGCTCGCGTACCCTGTTGCGTGCTACTCGTACAATCCGGCCACGCAGCCTGTTGAGGCCATCATTTGTTCCGTTGTCGGTAAGGTCGAGCTTCACAACCACACTGACCTGAACTATATGATACCTGCCCTGGCCTTAGCTGCCAAACAATGCCTTCGCTAACGCGAGCAAACAGTCAGATGTCACCCGGGAGAAGTGTACTAATGCACTACGAGCAAATGCTACTGGGTCGGGCCTTGACCGCTGGCACGATTACCGCCACAGCCTTCATCGCCCTATTCATTTTCAGCAACTGGGCATACGTGCGCGACCGGCTACTCAGCGCCACAGTCGAGTATGAGGAGACGGGTTGGTATGATGGGCAGGTGTACGTGAAAGACCCCGAGATGTTGGCCCGGGCAGGGCCTCGCTGATGTCGATCGACACGTCATCCAACGCATTCGATCCCTCGCTCCACACGGTGAGCGGCTCGTTCCGATGACGTGGCGAGCAACAGCTGCCAGGCCTATTGCCCGCCTCTTCATCCAACGCATTCTGCGAGGCCTATCGCCCACCATGTCATCCAACACATTGTGATCCCTGGTTCCTCGAATCAAATGCGATGTCCTATGACGTGACAGGCAATATCTGTCAGGCCCTACCCGCAGGACCGGCTGTTGGGGACCTACACGGTGCGGCCAATCGTTGAGCGCCTGCGCAAGACGCTGCTGGGGTGCGGCGCGGGGGTGTTCATCTCGCTGGGTAGGGCAAGGCAGCGCACTCGGAATGAGACACTGTTGGCGTCTTGAACTAAATGCCCTGAGTGTACCTCGTGCGCACTCGCGATAAGGCATTGATGGTGTCTCTGACTGAATGCCTGTATGTGATGTGCGGTGATCCTATTACCTTGTGCGACTGCTGTTGTGCGTTCCAGCGCTCATTATCGCCGACGTTGTTGACTCAGCTACAAAGTGAGTTTAACAGCAGACTGACGTGCCGAACATATTCCGTCCGGGGTATGACCCTGCCACTGGGGCTGCTGAACTCCATCGCCGCTCCTGAGTATGGCGTGGACCAGCAGGAATACAACGGGGGCGTGGGTATTTCTGGGTTCCGGCAGGAATACACAGAGGCTTCGCGGTAGGGCCGTGCAGGTTGACCCTGCTTGCGTGCCGTGTTCTAAGCGCCTGGTTTCTGCTCTTGAAACCATAATGTGATCAACTGTCTCATCTTTTGCATTCAGTTTCAACTCAAGCCTCTACATCGCGGCGGCAATTTGAGCCCACCGCGGAGGAGATCGAGGAGGACGCGGCAAGGACTGAAGTATAGTGCTCGCCACGTCATTCAACGCAGTTCTACCCCTCGTTTCTTGCTGAAATGCATCAGCCGCATTTTGAACCCTCGTGTCTTGAATTAAACGGCATCCTCCAACGCGGCAAGCACTGTCCATCAGTCCCTAGGAACCGGAGGAGGAGAGGCAGGAAAACGTGCGATACGAGAGGGCGATGGCGCGCTACCAGAGTGACACTGCGGAGGCGAATGCGGTGGCGGCGGCGATGGTGGCCGGGGAGGTGAATGCAGTGCCTGAAAACTGAGCTTGAGTGAGCTGAGGGGAGCGGGGGCGGGGGATGCACCCAGCTGGCTTTTGTGTTTTTAAAATTTCGTATAATCGCGCTTCAGTTTCTTCGTCGCTTTTTTGGTCGGATTGCAAGTGATTGATCGAGCTATGTTGACCACTAGCGAATGTAATTTGATTCACTGTGTCCATAAATATCACGGCTCACGCGTCACCGAGTCGCGGCGAGGTTTGCCTAATCTAGCGACTCGAGCACAATTTGACTCGCTGTGTTCAGAGATTCTGCGAATGACGTCGGCACGTGGATTCCACGAGGCGATGCGCTCGGCATTCGATTCAATGTGTGATTACTATTGCGAGAGGCGCTCGGCACGCGTGAGCAATGCGGCGAGCCGAGCGGCGGCGGCGGCGTGCGGCGGCAGCGCAGGCGCCGGCTCCTCTACGCCTCCATCGCCCGACCCCGCTTCCGCAGTAGCCGCACCCATCGCTGCCAGCCGGGCGTACCATTGCATAAGGTCAACCGGATGATGCGCACCACGTCAGAGTTTGACGATAATGTGACGGATAGAATAACGGCATGGTATGAAGGGGTGCCACATTGTAACGTGCTGAATAGGCTGCGCACTGCAATGTGTTGGAATGGGAATTACAGTGTAACATGTTGAATGGGTCTCACAGTGTCGTGTGTTGAATGATGTAGCAGGCATGACCCGCCAAACCCCACCATCGCACCAGCCCCGCCGCCGCCTCGCCCGGTGGAGGGTCCGCCGCTGTGGCGGAGGTAGCTAATCCAAGTCGGTGCAGCTGGTCGGTGACGTGGAGCGTCATCGCTGCCACCAGAGGCTCTCCGCCGCCGCCACCACCACCGCCGCCCCCGCCCCCGCCGCCGCCCCCGCCTCCGATGCCGTGAGCGAGCTGCCACATGCCTGACTTTGGCACGTGGACAGCTGCCGCCGTCGCCGACAATGCCGGGTCGGGGATATCCGGTGCGGCAGCCACAGGGGCAACGATGGCGGGGGTTGATGATGACTTGCCAAGCGCGGAGGCAGTGGAAGCGGCGGCGGCAGCTCTGGGGGTAGCGGGGGCTGGGTTGGCGGCGGATGCGGCGGCAGCGGCGGCAGCGGCGGCGGCGGCTGAGCGCAGGTTGACTATAAGAGTGGAACCCGGCGCCGCCGCTGCCGCTACCTCCGGCGGCAGTGTCAGCCCCCCCTCCGCCTGCAACTCCCCGAGCGTGACCCTCTGCAGCAGCCGCCCCGCGCCTCCCCCTGCCCCCGCGCTTCCCCCTGCCCACATCATGGCCAAACTAGGGGCGGCGACAGGAGCGGCGAGGGGGGCGGCGGCGGCAGCGGCAGCGGCGGCGGCGGTCAGACGGGCCCGCGCCGCGCCCGCGAGCAGCGCGCGCTCCGGCGCCGGCATGTGCCTTATCCTAGGGCCTGGTAGATATTTGCTCGCCATGTCATAGAATGCCATTCAATGCAACAAACGAGGGTTCATATGTTTTGGATGACGTGGCGAGCAGCATCTGCCAGGCCCTACCCTAGCCTTGCAATGGTCACGTGGCGGTAAGCCACCGTAGGCTCATCCGGATCGCGATCGAACAGACCCAGTGGCCGCTTCTTCTTCTCCCCGCCGCCGCCACCAC
>Ga0307489_10002899_pt1 | contig 11439 bp, 19 predicted proteins | sample SB12metaG_FD_202247 | JGI IMG/M metagenome (GOLD analysis project Ga0307489, IMG submission 202247) | Sea-ice brine microbial communities from Beaufort Sea near Barrow, Alaska, United States - SB 1.2 | ecosystem: Environmental > Aquatic > Marine > Coastal | place: USA: Alaska | collected...
CTCGCAGGGTTTTTCACGTTTTGCTCGCAGGTCGGGGTGCCGAGGCATGTCACGTGACGGAATCACGAAGCTCTGATTGGCCGTCACCTCCGCGGTCTGCCACCTGTCAGTCTCGTGTCGACCGCTGATTGGCTTTCGAAAAGTGCAGATTTCGCTTATTTTACACGGATAAACTTCATTTTGCGTGTTTCCTGAACTACCCCTCTTCGGACGGAGTGCCTCGCTCCTACCCCTCGTACGACGAAAGCAAATCCAGTAAAAAAATCCCAAAACACCGTAAATCCAGGACGGAAAATCCAAAACGGTTTCCGAGGCAACAACGAGAATGTCAACACCGAATCGGCGCTGAGCTAAATTTCAAAGCGCTTACCCGCCGCGCCGCGCCAGCCCATACAATACCGCGCCCCCGAGAAACTACCGCGCATCGTGTTTGCTACGCGAGACAAGCCTCCGCGTACAAAAGCGTCATCAGCGACGGGCGGCCGTTGGCAAGTCAACAGCCATGTCGCTGAAAAAGTTACGGTCAGTCTCGCGGGCGAGAGACCTGCGGTTGCATCTACCGGAGGACGGCGGCAGCGCGGCCTCGCCGCCGACGTCGCCGCCGCGCGATGCGCTGCAGGAGACGCAAGAGCAAAACATACAGCAGATCGCTAAGCGCAACACAAGCGTCGCCAAGGCTAAAGTTCACTGGTTCGCCTGGCGCCCGCCTTCTAATGCTGCGACCGCTGCGAGGGCCCCTTCTTCTACTGCTGCGATACCCAGCAGATTCGACGACCGCATCGCCCCGTTCCCCACCGAGTTCGCGCAGCTACGCGAATGGCCCGCCGCCGTGGTTGGGGGAGTATTGCATTCGAGCACTCGATCGACGTTGAAAACCCTCCTACTCATCCACTCGTCTCCTCCTCCTGCTCCTCCTCCTCCTCCACCTCCTCCTCCATTCTTTTTCAGATGAGCCGCTCCGATAATATCGGTCGAATGCTTGTCTGTGTACGACCCTCCTGCGTGGAGGAGGATGCGTGCCGCCGCCGCGTGCAGCAAATGTATGACGACGCGCGGTCGCGGCCGCTCAAGAACAACATGTACTTTACTCAGCTCGGCGTGAAGGAGGGTGTCAAGGCAGTTAAAGAATCGTCGGACGACCCACAAAGCAAAACAAGCACAATAAAGTGCATTCCTGGGTAGGGACAAGCAAATGTTGCCCGCCACGTCATCGACGCGCATATTGAACCCTCGTGCATTCCCGGTACAGGAACCTTCAGACATTACCAGCCACATCGTCGACACGCATATTGAGCCGAGGTTTGTTCGGTTAAACGGTATTCTATGACGTGGCGAAGGAGAGCAATATTGAACCGCCCCGCATATTGACCTCCTCGTCGCATGATGTAAATTGTATTCTATGACGTGGAGAGCAATATCTGGCAGTCCCTATTGCCAGGTACGAGGGCGCCTTGGACGCGGATGACCTGGCGAAACGCCTTGGAGGGAATTCTTCGAACGCCTGGGCGAGGGCGGCTGCGATGGACTGGTGGGCGGAGGCGGAGTCGGGCGAAATCACAACGCTCTTCAACAAATCTGGGTACAACTTGAGTGTACACCACTCGTTCGCCAACGTCGAGTACATGGTAGGGACTAGGCGCTTCAACTCGTCTAATTCTCGGCTCAACCTAAGCCGTCTGTGTCACGGGAACGACCCAACATGTCCCATACAATTTCCTTCCGGTGAGCTGAAAGTTGCATGAGTGTATCGGGTACCTGAAAGCCGGCAGGGACAGGCAAGGCACCCTTCGTGTGCCACGTCATTCAACGCATTTGCAATCCTCGTTCCTTGAGCATCATATGACGTGGTGTTCAGCATCTGCCTGATCCTGGTATACGACCGAGACGCTGACGTGGGGCACGACGCACGTCGCCGTCGGGTTCGCGGACTTTGGAGGGCTGCTCTACGCGGACATGGCCGGCGAGGTAAGGCGGTGCAGATTGAACCCAGGTGGACCCTAGCCTGTACCTAGCTTGACCCCGAAACCCGATCTGTTGGGTTAGTAAGTTCAAGTAGGTAGTTTGTTGGATGATTCATCAAAATATTGCGTTTTGGCCTGATCACTCAAAGGGCCAGATACTACCGGTAGTACGAATACTACCCGTATTTACCTCTACAGACAAGGCACTAGGTTGAACCCGTATTGACCCAAGCTCAGTCCCGGGTTGCCCGCTCTTAGCTGCAGCGCTGAAACGTCTGGTGCAAAGTTTGATGAGATTGCTTTCCATCGGTGAGTTTGATTTCAACTTGGGCGCTACAGCGAGGTGAGCGACGGGCCGCTGCGGTGGGTGGGGTATGACCTCAGCGCCTACGTCATCGCCAAGTCCAGCGTGCTGGCGGAGATGATGCGCGAGGCAGGGGCTCTGCAAATCATTATCGCCTCGTCATGTGACTCCATTTGTCTCATAATACGAGAATCTACAATGTGAAGCATGACATGGCAGGCATGATATGGCCCTTGCGCAAGGAGGGGAGCAATGCGGGTTGCGTGGTAGGGCCTGGCAGACAATGTCCGCCACGTCAACTTCCACACTGAAGCCCATCACTGTCTTGAATTCGATGGCGTCATGTGATTTGGCGACCATTATAGCATCTGCGTGGTCGAGACCCTACCGTGTGGTTCAGGCGTGGTATAGCGCCGCGTGGAGCACAGCCACCGAAGATAGGGAATAGTGAATAGTGATAGGGAATAATGCTCAGCACTTCATAGGATGCCATTCAACTCAATGTTAGATGGTTTCAACATAGGTGTGCTGACGTGGGAAGCACTATCAAACAGGCCCTAACCGAGCAGGCGTTCCGAGCCGCCGTCGGACGCTGCCTGAACCCAAACGGCTTGCGACTGTTTCAAAAGAACAACGAGATACTGAGGCTCCTGCGGTATTGGCAGGTACTTCCAATCGTCCACCTTCCGGCTTCACCTGCGCATTTCGAGGGACACAATGGTTGGGTTCAGTGACTAGAAAAAATGAGCTCACAAGTAGACGAGTGGAAGACGAGTGGAAGCCGCTATACACTGGCGCGACACCAAGGCGGTTCCACTCTGCGACGCCCGCTCCAAATGGCTGGCGAAGCGGCGGCCCCAGATCACTGAGGTGAGGGCGGCAGCGCAGTTAACACTGGGTTGACCGTGCTTGAGTTTTGGGGGTCAGGGCGTAGGCCTAGTGCCTCCTAAATCACGCGGAAGCGTCTCTCTGTCTGTCTCTTTCGTGCTTGCTTTCAGCGATTGAATTTATAACTTGATGACCACTCACCATGTCAACTTGCGCCGCTACTCCGAGCTCGTCGCCGCGTGCCTCAAGCGCAACGACCGTATGGCGCTTGTGAAATACGAGCTGACGGTATGGCTGAGGGGCTTACGCTCGTTCACTGTCCAGTTCAACTCGAGCCGTTTTTGTCACTCAAAAGGTGAGTCGGAAACGTGGACGAGTTTAAGAAGATGGCGGGCTCTTCTTGACGGGGCAGCTGGGCGACGCCGACGTCGGTAGCACGGCCATGTTCGCGCTGCCAGTAGGGCCCGGCATAATCGCCAGTCAGTTCATAGGATCCCAAGTCAAGACCCAATAACCAACAAACTGACTCAAAGACCATGTGACTCAAGACACACCACACTTCAGACAGGAAGGTTTGACGTGCGTGTCGATGTCCTGGCAGGCACTGTATGTGTGTCCCTAGTTCTCGGAGGGCTTCGAGGTGGCAATGGACGAGTGCTTTCTGCAGGTGATTCCGTTCGACGATCTGCTTTCGGAGCGGCTTCAGCAGGGCCCGGCCGTGCGTAAGGGCCGCGACATCGTGTCCGTGGGCAGGGGGTTACACACGTCCACTTATCAGCTCCACGTAAACACTTTCCGTGCGATGTGTTAGTTGCTGAGGTGAAACAACTCAGGTGGGGGCCATGAGTAGATGAGTGTAAGCCTCTGTCCGTGGGCATCGCTGTGCTGGAGCGGCGCGTGGCGGACCTCTCGCGCCGCCTCGCAGTAGGGCCGCGCAGACAGAGAGACGCTTCCACGTGTAAACTATGGAGGGACCAGGCTTACGCCCTGCCCCCGTACTTACAAACATGACTCAAAATGTCCCTAAACACATTTTCCCCTCGAGTTGTGAGGTAAACGGCTTCCACATCCTATGATGTGGTGAATTATGTCTGCCCGGCCCTGCTTCGAGGGCGAAGAGGTACGGTTGCAGCTGTGGCACCAGGCAGTGAACCTCGACAACGCCGAGGACGTGGCGGCGCAGCGCCCGTGGCAGGGAGATGCAGGTTGCCCCTGTATGCCCACGGGTTGAACCCATCTTGAAGCCCAGCTTTATACCACCTTGACCCTGGACGGTAGGCGCTTGGTCTCAGCGCTTGGAGCAGAAATATAATGAATCGCCTTCACACTGCGATTCAAATTTTGACTTGCGCCGCTACACTCTGGACCATGTCATGGAGCAACGTGTGCGACTACTTCCCCAGCCATGCCGCGTTCCACGAGTGTGCAGCCGCGTGCTCAAAACACGGCGACACCATCCACTTCCTGCACTCCCTGAACTGGCTCACCAGCGTCAAGGTAGGGGATGTTTCCAATAAATGCACTTGACCGACACTGAATCTCCTCCTCCGCCTCCGCCAATTCAGCGCGTCTGTAAGATCGTTCGCCTTCAAGATCGGTCGTGCTCCGATGTCGGTCGAGTGCTTGTGCTCAATGACCCTGTTGCGAGGGGGCGTGCGTGCTTGACTACTGGCTGCTGGCCTGCCGCATGCATATCAAGTATCTGGCGGCAGGGACTGGTGGTTGGTGTTCGCCACGTTATAGTATGCCATTTGACTCGGAAAACGAGGGCTCAAAATGTGTCTGATGTCGTGGCGAGCATCATCCATCAGTCCCTAGACGGCGGAGAAGGCTCTGTCGCTGGCGTATAACATGGACGTCCGCATGTTTGGCAAAGGGGGCTCAGGCACGGTAAGGCGGTTAGTTGACCCCGCTTCGACCGCGCCTGGTTTCAGCGTTCGCTAGCAGGCAAAACTTGATGAGCCAGTTTCAGTCGTTGCTTTCAATTTCAACCTGAGACGCTTCAGCGCGGTGGGTCAGCTGCTGATGAACCCACCGCCCGAGAACGCCTTCAACTACTGCGGCAGGGATAGATGGATATTGCTTGCCACGTCTCCCAACGTATCGTGAACCCTCGGTTCTTGAGTTTGATGACCTGATGGATAGTACTCGTCAGGTCATCCGCCTCATCCTAAACTCTCGTGTATTGAACCATTGAGTTGGATGGCAGTCTATGACGTGGCGAGCAATACGACTGGGATTCTTGCATAGTGCTCGCCACGTCAATACAGCGCATCTCAAACCCTCGTTTCTTGAGCGAGATGGCATCCTATGAGGTGGCGGGCATTATCCATCGGACCCTTTACTGCGGCTGGATGCTGAGCAAAGAGTTCGGGCCCCACTGGGCGAAGCACTTTCTGGCGCAAGCCGCGGTGACGCCCAGTGTCGCCAACATCCAAACGCCGGTAATGTACAACCCCTTCGCGAGAGGCAGGGGGATTATTGCGAACACGAACTCGACCGAGGTTCCATCTCCTCCTCTCCTTCGCGCGTATGTATGAGGGTTATTCAGAACAAGCACTCGACCGAGTACGAATATCCTCCGCCTCCTCCGCGCGTATGTTGTCTGAATGGGCATGCACACTTAAGGTAAACCGTACTCTGAGATCGCGGCCGATTACTTGTTGTGAATGTCCCTCCTGCGGGGTTCGGTAGGCGCTGCTACCAAGGTGGGGCGGGGCTAATCGACGCCAGCTTGACCCCAGGTTGTCCCCTCGTTGACCCCCGATTGACCCAAGGTGGACCCCAGGTTGACCCAGGTGGACCCCAGGTTGACCCCAAGTTGCCCCCAGGTTCGAATTTCAACTTGCGCCTCTTCACCAAGGTCCAGATATCGCTCACATACGACCCCGAAGTAGTGTTCGAGGCTTATTCCGACGAGCTGTGAAGGGCCCGGCCGGAAGGGGGGGAGATATAGAGAGGGAGAGAGACACTTCCGCGTGTATTCGGAGCAACAAGGCTTCTGCCCTGCCCCGCGTCAGGCTAGGGGGGGCGGGGTTGTGGCTGGGACGGGATCTCCTAGCAACACGAACACGGTAAACACAGAGGTGGAAGAGGGGAACGTGTATATTATTTCACAGTAGAGAAGGGGTTGAGCCGTACTAGTACGCCGCGCCGTACCACCTGATTCCCGCCTACCCCGTACCCTGTACCCTGGGAGGCGGGCGAATCGTTCACTGAACACTTTTAAGTTTATGTTTCATAGATTGTAAGGATAGAGCTGTTGCATTTATGATAATAATAGTATAAATAACAATAATAACATGTCATCGAGCACTGAGGTGCTCACATCACATGGTGAGCATCATCCGACCCCATCCTCCATTTCAGTTGTTGTTGAGTTGATCAATCCTCCATGGACAGCCAGTGCAGCAGTGTGGACACCATAGCCAGTCCCACCATCAACCATAGCACGGCGTCCCCGCCGTACAGCCTGACAGATATTCCTCGCCACGTCATAGGATGACATACAATGAGGCATCAAACTGAGTGCCGGGGGTCGATGGCTTGGGTGCACAGTTCCTGGCAGATATTGCTCGCCAAGTCGATGACGTGGCGAGCAGTATCTGACAGGAGAGAGAGACGCTTCAGCGTGGATAAGAGGGCACCAGGCTTCCGCTTTGGCCCCCATTCAATATCCGGCAGGCCCCACCCAGCCGGCCTCGCTGACCCGCGGCACCACAACCTGCAGCACCGCCACGAAGCTGAAACACACGCCACAGATGACGCTCTCCAGGCTGGCGTCGAAGCTGCCGCCCTTGCAGAAGGGTCATCGAAAGCAAGCGCATCGGTTCGTCGGAACGCAACATGGTCTGTCGGTCCAGTGCTTGTTCTCAGTATGGACGGATTGGCAGGAGGGTCACTGAGAACAAGCATCGAACCGGGATCGGCGCATGATTTGCCGGGCACTTACAGGGTGAAGAGAAGCAGAAGAAGATGCAGGCGGAGGAGAAGGAGGAAGCAGAGGAGGAGGAAGAGGAAGCGGATATCCAGGAGGAGGAGCGTGCTTGTTCTCAATGGCTTCCCCCCTGCCTTGCGCTTCACGACGAACTGCAGCGGTAAGAAATACGCGATGGAGATGGAGCCGCCGAGCGACGCGGCCAGGCACGCCGTGACTGGCAACGTGGGAGCTTCCATCCAGGCCAAGGCGTAGCGGCGCAAGCTGAAATTCAAGTCAAACGTCGAAAGCAGTTTCTCAAATTACAGTCTCAAGCGCTCAGTTCCGGACGCTTTCAACTTGTGCTTGATAGGGTCAACCGGTACCGCCCCACCAAGGCGGCCACGACAGCGGCGGAGCTGGCGCAGCTAGCGCAGGTCACCAGGCGCTGCTGCCGACGTGTAAGGCCAGGTACCAGAGTGACAAGACATCCCATATCGATACGGACATCTTCCGTACCGAGCCTGCCATCTACCATATTGATACTGTCATCTTCCATATCGATACAGTCATCTTAAGGTCGTCCTGAGATCATACGGACATCGCGGACCTTGCCCGGGCGTGAGCTGACCGAACACGGTGCCCACCGCCAAGGATCCAACGCCGGCACCGGCCGCGAAGTAGCTGGCCAGCTGTGCACTGCTCGCCGGCGACATGTCCATGGTGTTGACCCCGATGTGTAGCGGCGCGAGTTGATCTTGAAAGCAACAACTTTAAAGCAGCTCTTCATATTCCAGTTTCAAGAGCTGAATTCCAGGCGCTGTCAATGTGGGTTTGATAGGGGCAACCTGCATCGCCTCACCGATGAGCGGCAGCACCCAGAGCATCTCGAACACGCACCATGCCAGGCCCTGCGCCACCGTGAACCAGGGTCTTACACTCGTCCACTTCTCAGCTCAACGTAAGCACCGTTTGTGGGATACGTTGGGTATATGCAGATACATGGCTCGTACCTCGTCGCAAACTTGACACAGAACGGCTCACTGACCATCAGGCCTGGGATTGAGCTGAGAAGTGGATGAGTGTAAGCCCCTGCCGTGAACGTCATGAGACGCTGATCCCCGAGCAGCTGGCTGGTCACGGACTTGAGCGCGGACATGGGGTCAATAACCTCGGCATGCCCCTGCCCCTCACCCTCCCCCTTCCCCTCCCCCTGCCCCTCCCCCTCCACCTCCCCCTCCGCCTCCGCCATGCCTGCTCGGAACTCCAACGCGTACTCCGCATCGGCATCCACCTCCACATCCACCGCCTTCTTCCGAGCGCGGCTGCTCACGGTCGCCAGCCCCGCCATGCCCAGTGATCCCACCATCAGCGCCGCCGCCCAGGGGCTTACACTCTTGCACTTTTCAGATCAACCTGAGTCACTTTCATCCATGCAACCACGCCACCTAGCCTGCAAAAAGCATTCATGTACAGCTGAAAAGTTGACGTGTGTCAGGCTCTACCGCCGCTGCCCCCTGGAACGCCTCGCGCCACGTCAGTCCCGCCGCCATATAGCGGCGCAAGTTGACTTTAAAGCAAGATTGGAGCAAAGTTATAAGCAAATTATCATATTTGAGCTTCAAGCGCTTAGTTCCAGGCACTTTCAATGTGAGTATGAAGGTTTAACCTGCAGCGCCATACCGCAGGAGCCAGCGCCGCAGTCAGTGCGAATCCGGCGAACACCGTGGCGGCGGAGGCGGAGCCAGACACCAGGGGCTTACACTCGTCCGCTTTACGCATCAATGTGAGCACTTTTTTGAGGGATACCATAGGTGGTTTGGGTGGTTTCCGTGACCAAATCGGCTCAGGCTGAGATGAGAATTGGACGAGTGTAAGCCCCTGCCGGACACTGCCCCGGTGAACGTTCCGAGCTGACTGGTTGGCAGCACTTCCCGCGCCGCTTTGCCTGCGCAGGACCACCCGCCCGCCACCGCGAAGCGTAGCATGCCCCACGATGTAATGGCGCAGGTTGGAATTGAAAGCAAAGCTTGAAAGCAGGTTCTCATGCTCTGGTTTCAAGCGCTGAGATCCAGGCGCTGGCATTCACAGTTGTTTCATAGTAGGCTCAACCTACACCGCATTACCACGTCGCGCTGAACAGAAGAAAGTCATTGCCCATGTCCAAGGTGCTGATCCCCAGCACGCACGTTGCCTCCACGCTGTAGCGGCGCAAGTTGAATTTGAAAGCAGAAGTTATAAACAGTAATTCACAATTAAGTTTCAGGCGCTTAGTTCCAGGCGGTCTCATCCTGGGCTGCATACAATAGGGTCAACCTACACCGCCCTACCACGCCGCCTAGAAAGGCCATGTAGAGCGTGGGACGCACCGTGTCGCAGATGGGACCGTGTACGAACTTGCCCACCACGTTGCCCACCTGCGTGGCGTACATGGAACACAGATATCAGTAGTATGAAGGGACGCACAACATTAGTCACACATCAGTAGTAAGGGCACACATAAGTACTGACACACTTCAATAGTCACACACATCTGTAGTCATCGTCACCGTGTGTGAGGAGGCACCAGGCTTCTGCCTTTGCCCACTGATATCATAGTGAACCGGGACTCACCTGCCCCGCCACCAGCAGCCCGCCCACGTCTGCAAACGCCACCTCGGTTTAGTTGCGCAAGTTGATTTATAAAGCCACAGCAGTTGAAAGCTGGTCATCATGTTAGTTGCAAGCGCTGAGACCGCAGGCGCTCTGAACATGGGTGTTCAAACCGACAACCTACTCTGCGCCTCCCTACCCCAGAGTCAGCGAGCACGATGGGCAGCGCGTAGTCGAACACGCGCAGCGCGATAACGACGAAGTAGAGCGGAAGCGTGGCGAACGTCTCGGTGCGCGTCACGGGGGCGGGGCCCTCCGTGGGTCCCACCGCCGTCGATGTCGCTGTGGTCATCGTGTGGCTCGCCAAAGGACGGCCGCTGCCATTGATGCCAGTACGCCTGCGTGGGCTGCGGATGGGCGGGGAGGCGGAGGAGGAGGAGGAGAAGGAGGAGAAGGAGGAGACGGAGGAGGAGGCAGAGGAGGAAGAGAAGCAGTAGGAGGAAGAGGAGGAGGAGGAGGAGGAGTAGGAGGAGGAGGTGCTCCAGCTGGGACGGCAGGCAGCGGCGCTGGCGCCGCGCCCCGCAGAAGACGCGGAGGGCACCCAGCCCCAGCACCCGTTCCGCATGCTCTCACCAGTCACGCTTCTACGTTCGCGTTCACGCGTGCTCGCCATCCGGATGGACGACCAAGTAGAAGTCAAAGCCAACGGGCATGCCGGGCTGCAGGGCCCCTCAAATAACCGCAGGCCACGCTCTTGCACAGTCACCGCTAGTGACGGGCAACTGGAACGTGCTGAGGCGGGCGCTGGAGCACGACTGCCCGTGGGAGACCGTGCGTACGTGAAGCACGCGCACCCCGCCGAGCGCTGCGAGCAGCTTCCTACGTAGACACCTATCCACAAGTAAGCACACCTCATTCATTACATTACATGCAACTCAACATGAGTACCTTTGGGTATGCCACAAGTGGCTTCAGGGACAGACGCCGCTTGAAGTGTGAACGTTCAAGTGCCAGCTGAACATTCATACTGGGCCTTGCCGAGGGGGCGCCCCGCGCAGCCGTCGCCGGGGCCAGCTGGCTCGATGCATGGGTATAACGGTCTCGGCGACCACCGATCCATGAGGTTGCTGCTGGAGCTGAAGTTGCGAAGGCGCGGCGGTCGAGTCGAGGTCGGCGTTGATGCGCGGCAGGTGAGATTGGAATTGAGGCACACTGGCCCGCAGCCACTCCACCCAGACCCGTCATTGTCAGCTGCCGCGGCACGCCGGCGTTGTGCGTCGGCATGCATGCCTCGTCATTCCATCCGCCCGCTGCGTGAATAGATATTTTCGGCATAAGGATAGGTTCAGGGTTCTGGGTTCTGGGTTTAGGGTTTAGCATCTATTGAGAGGTAGCAAGCAAGGGATAATTACACGCCACCGCCATCCATGTATTCGAGCAGGATAGGTAGCTGGTCTTCATTTGAAGTACCCGGGTACTTAATCCGCGTTTACGGCCTATCGTATATCTTCACGATCTGATACGACGCCGGTGTGACGGTTGGAGTGCCGGAACTTTCCCAAAAGTCGACGGCCCTCACCGACCAGCGAATGCAGCGCCATTGGCGATGACTGACGCACTCTGTGCAGGCGACGCCGGTAAGTTAACGCGGACAAATCAGCCCCGTGCTCTTTTCTTCTGTGCGTCACGTGCGCGTTCGCCTATCCGCACCCAATGCGTGTCCTGCTGCCTGCTGAACCAACTCGTTTTGACAACGTGAAAATAACGTCGGCAACTCCGGTCCTGAGAAAGTGCGACACATTGCACTGACGCATTCCACGTGACGGTGACAACTCCCC
>Ga0307489_10002900_pt1 | contig 11435 bp, 17 predicted proteins | sample SB12metaG_FD_202247 | JGI IMG/M metagenome (GOLD analysis project Ga0307489, IMG submission 202247) | Sea-ice brine microbial communities from Beaufort Sea near Barrow, Alaska, United States - SB 1.2 | ecosystem: Environmental > Aquatic > Marine > Coastal | place: USA: Alaska | collected...
ACCAACCCGGGGGGGGCGTGGGCGGGGGCCCGGCGGGGGGGGGGGGGGGCCCGGGGGGGGGTGTCCCGGTCTGGGGGGGGGGGGGGGGGGGGGGGGGCGGGGGGGGGGGGAGGAGGCGGCAGGAGGAAAAGGTTGCGGGGGTTGGCGGCGGGAGAGGCGGCACAGACGAGGGTGATTGCAGAGGCGTTGGGGTCTGTGGAGAGGATAGCAGAGGCGGCGATTGCGTCGGGGCTGGGGCCGGAGGAGTTCGAGGCGGTGGCTCGGGCGGCAGTGGCGAGGGGGAGGACGGGGAGGGCGGCGGAAGCTGAGGCGTCGGGGGCGGAGGCGGCTGAGGCAGAGGCGGGGGCTGCAGAGGCGGCGGCGGGGGCAGTGGTGGCCGCGGCGGGGGCGGCGGCAGTGGCGGCGGGGGCGGTGTCGGCGGAGGGGGAGGTGACGGCGGGTTCGGCGGCGGCGGAGGCAGCGGGGTCGTCGGTGGCGGCTGAGTTAGCGGCGGCGGCGAGGGAAGCAGCGGCAACGGCGGGCACAGACGAGGCGGCGGCAGCAGCGGCCACAGCGGCATCTCCAGGAGCGGTCGGGACGGTGGGTCGGTTGCGTGTGGATATTAAAGACCTGGACATGTCCGGTGTCACCGCAGTAGCTGGCAGGGACCTTCGAATGTTGCCTGACTGTTTGATCTTCGTGTGTACTGTAGACACCAGCTGCACCCTCATTCATGGCTGGCCTGGCCACTCACTTCGTTCCCCGACTGTTCGCTCACATTGCGCCTGTACACACTCGCTTCCGTCCTACCTGGCCTTGTCGCTCGTCCCCTCACTGTTTGCTCGCAGTGTACCGGTGCACCTGTACACACTCGCCGCACCCTCCTCCTTAGCCTTTATATCGTCTCCTTTTACAACTTTAATACTCCAATACATTTTGAGCCGTTTGGTCCCTGACTCCACCTCGAGTATCTCTCAAAAGTGCTCGAGTTGAGCTGAAAAAAGTTTAGGGATCGGTTGTAAGGCCCTGTTGGTCGGAAGGGACGTGGTGATCACAGGGAAGCATCTGTGCGGCGCGGCGACCGACCTGGCGCTGCGCTGCTGCCGTCTCGATCGACCGACCGCGGGGTTCTCCATCAAGGTTGGACACTGCAAGTTGTGGCCAGTTGAAAGCCGCGTTGAAAGCGCCTGACTTAAAACCAGTCCCCGGTATGACCACCCCTTGAAACCCCCGAACGCAGCCTCTCGACCAATCATCAAATCAGGGACGCGGGAGAATGATGGACTGTCCATTGACCAATCAAGGACAATACAGGTTGTGTTCAGTTTGCGCGAAACGTGCAAAATATCCAGCCAATCAAATCTCAGTCAATCACTCTCTCGACCAATCACATGAGTGTCTTCAGGCACTGATCAGTGCCGGAGACTGGGTTTAAGCTCTTGACACTATAATGTGATACACTGCTTTCAAATCTTGCTTTCAATCTCACCTCGCGCCGCTACTTGAAGGGCGTGGCGATTGCCACGTGCTGTCACCACGTGTGCACCTGGCAGGACCTCACACTCGTCCACTTTTCAACCTCAACGTAAGCACCTTTCGTTGAATACGCTGGGTGGCGTCCTACGCAGATCGGTTGGAGGGATCAAACGGGGATGGCGCCAGGCGCGGTCTTGTCACGATCGTTGAGTTCATAAACCCTCGCCCATACATGTTTCAAGTTACCGTGTACGGTAACTTGATCTACACTGTAATTTATATGAGCGTCCATCCATTAAGTCAAGCAAATCCAAATCCCCGTTTGACCCCCCCACCCGATCTGCGTAGTCAATTTGTCCATAACATAAACGGCTCAGGTTGAGCTGGGCAGGGAACGACTGGAGGGCCCTGGTTCCTGGCGTACCTACGTCAACAAACCTTTCCTGCGGCGGCTGGGGTTTGGTCGGTCGGATTTCCACCTCCTCACGAGGTTGTCATCCTGGGCGTGTGATGGGGGTGATAACACTCTGGCTGGGGTGGCGATGGGGGGGGGTGAAGAGGTTGTTGAGGGGCTTGTGGCTGGAAACGAGGGGGGGGCAGTGGGCGGTGAGGAGGGTGTTGAGAAGGGTGTGGCAGAAAATGAGGGGGGGGCAGCTGCAAAGGAAGGGGGGACCGTGGGAGGTGAGGAGATAGTTGACCGGGGTGTAGCAGAAACTAGAGAGAGGGAGGGTGAGGGCGAGGGCGGGGGCGGCGGCGGGGGCGAGGGAGGGGGCAACGCGGCGGGTGTGGACCATCCGTCGGCGAAGCGTCCGCGCGCCTCTGATGCCGCCGCCGACCGACCATCGGTCAGCGCCATCGGGATGAGCAAGTCAGACAAAGCGGTGGTCGGGCGGATGGTCAAGACGCTGCTGGACACCGGTCGGCTGCAATGGCTGTCCGACCGCGGGCTGGCCGGACGCCTCGTGGGCTACGTCGCGCCTGCAGTTTCGCCCGAAAATAGGCTTATCGTCGTCGCTAGGCGCGCCTAGTGCCTGGTCTGTTAGCCAAGTAAGTGATCTGACGAGTTGATAACTCGTCCGAGTACTTACTTGCCAAGTAATTACTTGCGGCTCACAGACCAGGCACTAGGGCACCGGTACTCACACATATTTGCACACTGGTATAATATTCACACTCTATATCACTGTGCATGCCGCTGTAGTTGCCGCTGATGCCGATCTTCATTTATCGGCCGCGGCCGCGAGTGCGGTCGCCACCGCCGCCGCCTCCGCCGCCGCCTCCGCTGCCGCCGTTGCCTTGAAGCCGGTCACGAACGTTCCCACCGCCGTTGCCGCCGCCGCCGCGGTCAGCACCACCGCCGCCGCCGCCGCCGCCGAGACGGTCAGTTACACCGCCGCCACGGCCACGGTCACCCGAGCCTGCGCCCCCGCCGCCGCCCCCGCCGCCGTTGCCGCTACCGTTGCCGCTGCCCCTCCCACGATCCGCGGAGCCACCTCCACCGCCGCCGCCGCCGCGGTCATCGTTACCACCGCCGCCGCGACCGCCGCCGCCGTCGCGCCCGCTGCCGTGCCCTCCGTCGCGCTGCTTACCTCCGTCCCACTCTCGGACGCCCCCACCCCCGCCCCCGCCCCCACCGCCGCCGCCACCCCCACCCCCGCCGCCGCCACGCGTGCCCCCAGCGTCGTCCACCTTGCGACGCTTGGTATCCACGTCCGCCGCTTTGTCTTCGCGACTCCGCTTCTCCCGCTGCCACTCCTCATCTTGCTTTTTCTCGCGCTCCCGGTTCTCCTTCGCCGCCTTAGCCACCTCACAGGAGGGTCAACATGTTTAGGGTTTAGGGCTTAGGTTTCTAGGGTTGAAGGTCTAAAGCTTTTAGGGTTTAGGGTTGAAGCACACGACCGAGATCGGAGAATGACTCACCTTTAGGGTGAATACTCATACAGACATACAGACATACGGACTCGGTTCGTGATTGAATGTCGATCGAGTCCTTGTTCTCAGTAACCCCCCTGCCTCACGCAGCTGTTGCTCTTTTTCCTTCTCGGACTCCCGGAGCTTCTCCTTCTTCTCCTCCTTGCGGTAGTGGCGCATGTTGATTCGAAAGCAAAGTTTGAAGGCGATTCATCATTTGATAGTTTCAAGCGCTAAGTTCGAGGCGCTTTCACCGTGGGTTTGATACTGTCAAACTGCACCGCCCTACCTTGCGATCGCTGCGATCTTTGTCCTTGCCGCTCTTGCCGCCATCCCGCTCCTTTTCCTTCTCCTTGGCCTCCCTCCTCTCCTCCTTATCTTTGCGATCCTCTTTCTTGTCCTTCTTGTCGTCGCCTTTCTCCAGGGGCCTGCACTCGTTCCCATTTCAGCTCAACTTGAGCTCGTCTGTCCACCGCATAACCCAACTTCATTCACGAATGTGTCCTGGATTTGCTCAACTTGAGCTCTCACATGAACGGGTGTAAGCCCCTGCCTTTCTCCCTCTTGTCGCCGCGGGATTTATCCTTGTCCTTTGCCGCCTTGGCATCATCACGCAGGCGCTGTTCCTTGTCCTTGGAGGACCCCTTCTCGTCGCCCCCCCTGTCGCCCTTTTCGCTCCTCTCGCTCTTGTCTTTGCCGCTGCGCCGCTCCTCCTTCTCACCCTTCACACTCCGATCATCCTTGATGTAGCGGCGGCGGTTGAAACTGTAAGCACAGTTTGAAAGCCGGACTGCACATTTAGGCTACAAGCGCTAACACCAGGCGCGGTCGAATCGGGGTCAAACCGTGGTCAACATGGGGTCAACCTGCACCGCCCTACCTTGTCTGTCTTGCCAGCGCGGTCATCCTTCTCGCCCTTAACGCCCTTGCCGTCGCCGTCACGGGCCTTTGTCTCTCCGTCGTCGCGGCGGCTCCGCTTGCTGGCAGGCTCGTCAACGCCCCGCTTACCAGCTGGCTCCTCCTTGCCGGGGAGCGCGGTGGCGAAGCGTGCGGCGCGCGCGTCCTCCCGCGAGAGCCCCGCCCCCGCCCCCGCCGTCGCCGTCGGCGGCGGCGCCTCCTGCTTCCAGGGGCGCAGACTCGTCCACTTTGAAGCTCAACCTGAGCCATTTCTGACACAAAAAACAACATGAACAACCCCTGATACCGCCTAACACTCCCTTAACACCCCCTAAACAACCCCTAAATAGCACCTCCTATCCCACACAAAGCGCTTACGTTAAGTGACGAGTGTAAGCCCCTGCCTCCTTCCCGCCGCGCACGGACGCCTCCTCCTTGACACCGCGGGTGGAGGGCTCGTCCTTGCCAGCCCCGGTACCGCCCCCGCCCCGCTCGCCGGCGCTGCGGGATGCCTCCCGCTCGCCGTCCTTCCCATGTCGGGGGAAAGCCTCCTTGCCGTCCTTAGCACCGCGGCTGTAAGTGCCGTCGCCCGATCGCTTGATCGAAGGTTCATCGCTGCCGATGCGAGAGCCATCCTTGGCACCGCGGCTGGATGGCTCGTCCTTCCCAGTCCCGGTCCCGGCCCCGGTCCCGGTACCGGTACCACCGCGCGCGCCAGCGCTGCGGGATGCCTCCCTCTCGCCGTCGCGCCCGCCACCAGGGACTGACACTCGTCCACTTTTCGGCTCAACGTAAGCACTTTCTGAGCATGGGGCTTGCATCTATTGGTGTTTTAGGGTGTGTTAGGGGGTATTAGGGGGTGTTTAGGGTGTATTTTGAGCCAGAGACGGCGCAGGTTGGGCTGAGAAGTGGACGAGTGTAAGCCCCTGCCCACCGCCGCCGCCGCCGCTGCCGCTACCAGCGTCACCTCGCTTGCCTGACGGCTCAGTGGCGGCGTTGCTCCCGCCGCGCCCCAAGCGCGACTCCTCACGATCACCAGATCTGCCGCTCTCCCGCGCACCGCTCCCGCCCTGGCAGTAGGGTCAGTGAGAACAAGCACTCGACCAATATCGGGGCATGACCTACCTTCAGGGTGATCGTTCATACAGAGACGCAGAGATGAGAGAAGGAGGGAATAGACCGATTTCGGTATATCACCTGGGTGAAATGCCCATACACAGTTGCGGACAAAGCGTCAGCGCTCCGCGCAGGAAAGCGGGCGCCAGGTTAAATGCCCATACAGAGTTGCAGGCAAAGCGTCAGCGCTCAGCGCGGGAAGCGATATACCGAAATCGACCTATTCGACGTCGGTCGAGTGCTTGGTCTCAATGTCAACGACCACCCTGCCTTGGCCCGAATCGCATCCTCGAGGCTCTCTTTCTTTTCCGCCTTGGTCGGCGTGAACTCAGGCGCGGTCGCGGACAAACCCTTTCGGTCGAGGGCCTCTTTGCTTGAGGCAGCTGCCCCCGCCCCCGTCCCCGCTTCCGTCCCCGCGCGCGCCCCAGGCGCCTCGTCACCCCTCCTGCTCCCCGCCCCCGCCCCCGCCGCGGGCCCCGCACCCGTTTCACCCCTCCTGCCCCCGCCCACCGCCCCAGGGCCACCCTCCCCCATCCTGCCCCCCGTGCCAGCCGCCGGCCCCTCCTCACCCCGCCCCCTCTTGCTCCCGCGCGCCGCGTCCCGCGCCTCACGCTCCGCTTTGTCCTTCTCACCCTTCTCTTTGGCCGCCGCCTTGGCCCGAAGCGCCGCCTCCTTCGCTGCCTCCACGTAGGGGCGCAGCTCAATTTGATAGTAAACTGTGAAAGCAGTTCATCATTTGAAGCTTCAAGCGCTGAATCCAAGCGCGATCACAGCGAGGTCACCCTGGGGACACCCTGAGGTGAACCTGGGGTGAACCTGGGGTGAACCTGGGGTGAACCTGGGGTGAACCTGGGGTGAACCTGGGGTGAACCTGGGGTGAACCTGGGGTGAACCTGGGGTGAACCTGGGGTGAGCCTGGGGTGAACCTGGGGTGAACCTGGGGTGAACCTGGGGTGAACCTGGGGTGAACCTGGGGTGAACCTGGGGTGAACCTGGGGTGAACCTGGGGTGAACCTGGGGGTAACCTGTGGTGGACCTGGGGTGAACCTGGGGTGAACCTGGGGTGAACCTGGGGTGAACCTGGGGTGAACCTGGGGTGAACCTTGGGTGAGCCTGGGGTCAACCTGGGGTCAACCTGGGGTCAACCTGCGCAAGCCTGCCTTGAGCGCGGCGTCCGCCGCACGCTCCTTCTCCTTCCAGTACGGCGACTCCGGCGACAGGTGCGGGTTGAACACCGTGTCCGACTTCCACGTCGGCTTCTCCTCCGAATAGGGCCCGGCAGGGGTGATTAGGGGGTGAGTAGGGGTGTTTTAGGAGGGGATGAGGGGGTCTTTAGGGGGGAATGAGGGGGGCATTGGGGGGTGATGGTGGGTAAATAGGGGGTGATTGGGGGTAATCAGGGGGTGAATATCTGGCAGTCCCTGCCTTTTGCAGCAGCGCCAGGAGGCGGGCGGCGATGGTGCGCAGGTCCCCGCGCTCGTCCGACTCCTTGATCTTCTCCACCGGTAAGCAAGGCCCAAAAAGTTTTAGGGTTTGGGGTTTACGGGTTAGATTTTAGGAATTAGGCCTGCAAAGCCCGAAGCCAAACTATACGCAGATGATCATAAGCAGGCGAATGTGTACGGGTGCACTGTGCGCAAACGAAACGATCAGGAGGAGGCGAACGCGTAGGGGTGCAGCATGCGCTAACGGTCATGAGGCGGAGCGGGAGGAGGAGGAGGAGGAGGAGGATCAGGAGGAGGCGAACGTGCCTCACCCGCTTGAGCGTGTGCGTGCCGAGGCGCGTGATGGTGGGAAACAGCTTCACGATCTTCGACAGCACCACCATGGTGTTGCGAATCTCCAGATACTCCTTCCCCTCCAGGCAGTTGATGAACGCCCGGGCCATCTGAATGTGCCACTTGGTAGAGGCGCAAGATGAAATTGAGGGCAGAGTTTGCAGGGGGTTCATCACATTTAGGCTTGAAGCGCCGAACGGTTTAGGGTTTGGGGTTTAGGGGTTAGGGGTTTATATGTTAGGGTTTCCAGGGTTCAGCGTTTAGGGTTTGGCCAAGCGCGGTCAACCCGGTGTCAATCTGGGATCAACCTGCAAGGCCTCACCACTTGTACGTGCAATTCACGAAAGCCTCGTAGGACATACGCGTGTCGTTTGCGTTGGCAGCGGTGAGCAGGAATCCGTTGGATGTGGAACATTCCTTCGCGTACAGCGCCTTGTAGGAGGGCCAAAGTGTACGGATACTAGCCATATCATCTACTGCGTAATCCGTGCTCGTCGATTCATCCACCGCATTGCGTACCGGCAATCAGACCGGTTAATGGTTTGAGACGTAGAATTCCGACAGTCCCAAGAACTGCATAGACTGCAGGGCAGCAGAGGCAGCGGGTTCTCTGATTGATGGAGCGTGGACCGCCACCAAGCCAAGTGCGCCTGAAGGGCCCGTTCAGGACAGTGTTCTCAATGACCCCCCTGCCTTGTCTGACTTCCACTTCAGCAGCTGCTCCAGCGTCTCATTCAGGAACTTGCCGAGGCGCCCCGCTTCGTACTCCGTGCAGCACACCACCAGCTGGGTGATGTCCTTCAGGACGCGGTCGTAGTAGAAAATGGAGCGAAAGAAGGGCGTGTCCATGGATTGCAGACGCTCGCTGAAGCGCGCGCAGTACATGGCGTCGGCGGGCGAGAAGACGCAGCGCGGGAACACGCACTCCTGCAGGATCACGTCCACCGTCACCTTGACGTCGGTCATGCCTACCAGGCACTAGGGCCTGGCAGATATTTGGTGCCATTTAACTCAAAGGACGAGGATTCAAAGTGCGTCGGATGGTGTGGCGGAAAATGATGGACCTGACCCCCCTACAATGGGCACCTGAACGCCCTATAATGGGCATCATACCCCCCTACCATGCGCACCATACCCCCCGATACTGGGCACCTGCTCCCATAAAATTTGTAACTGAGCCCCTTTAATGGGCACCTGATCCCCCTATATCCGCCAGGCCCTACCAGGAAAAGGTCCTTCTCACCCACCAGCCGCTTAGTGCTCGCCGCCACCGCGCGCTTCTGCTCCTCCTCCTCTGCCTGCAGCGTCTCGATCAGCGCCCCCAGACGGTCCTTCTCCTTCTTCCGCTTGCTCACCTCGACGGGTGTGAAGTCGCGCGACGCGTCTAGAGCGTTAATCGCCGACCGATTCTTCTCCACCTCCTGCTTGTAACGCGCCTTGGTGTGGCGCCGCAACTTGCACTTGAAAGCAAAGTTTGAAGGCGGTTCATAGTATTTCAGCTTCAATTGCTGAAACCAGGCACGGTCAACCTGGGTTCAACCTGGGTTCAACCTGGGTTCAACCTGGGGCCAACCTGGGGCCAACCTGGGGCCAAACTGGGGCCAACCGGAAGTCAAACTGGGGACAACCTGGGGGCAGCCCGGGGTCAACCTGGGGTCAATCTGGGTAAACCTGGGGTCAACCAGGGGCCAACTTGCATGGCCTCACCTTGGGCACGTGCAGGTCGTACAGAGTCATGGTCCAGAAGGAGAGGTAGAGCTCGGGGGAGATGGCCGTCCAGGTGTGCTCGGGCAGCATGCCGCGGACCTCAGTGAGAAGCTCGCCCCACGTCATCTTGACGCCGCCGATGTTCAGCGCCTCCGCAGCGTTGCACTCCTCCAGGCGGGGTCAGATGGATTATGCGCACCCTGTCACCCACCGCACTTTCACCCCTGGGTTCTTAAGGAATCTACCCGATTCAACCGAAATCCGACCCTTGACCGAATGCGTCCGAATTGGAAATCGTCGACCCAGGTGTAGTACAGCAGGCCCCACCTCAAGAGTCTTGTCCTCGCTCGGCGTGGGGCGGGGCTTGAGGTGGCGCAGCACGGGGCGGTAGATGTGGAACACCACGCCGGGGTCCAGGCCGAAGTCGTGCACCAGTGCCTTCAGCGACGGGATCATCGCCGCGTACTAGAGCCTGGCAGGTATCGCTCGCCGCGTCATAGGAAATATTGCTGCCCGCGTCATAGGATGGCACTCAACTCAAGATATGAAGGTTCAAAATGCGTGCCGATGACGCGGCGGGCAATAGGCAATGGGCTCACAATGTCAAAGGTTGACATTTGGCGCAAGAGCCAGGGTCCAGAATGCGTGTCATTGCACTGGCCAGACCCTCGACAAAATAGGATTTCCTTGCGTGTGGATGACGTGGCGGGCAATCAGCGGCAGGCCTTGCCGCGTACTTGGCATCGTCGTATGCGCTGGTCAGAAAGTCGCAGTAGTGGAAGAACGTCTCCTGGCACCCGTCGTACAGCTGCGAGATGAGCTTCAGGTGCTTGCTGTCCGTCTTGAAGATGATGCCCTGACGGCACTGCGCGATCAGGATCAGCAGCGGCACAGTCAACGAGTCGCCGCCCTCACGCCAGGGTCATGTGGAAATCGCTTGCCTCGTCAATAATAGCAAGCAACTCAAAGAATGACGGGTTGGTTACCAATGAAATGGATGATGCACTATGGCCAGATGGAACCTGTCTGCCACGTCCATCATGGCATTCAACGCAATGAACGAGTGGTGGTCATGAGATGGATGATGCGCCATGGCACCATGGAAAGCGCTAGCCAGGTCCTAAACCCCTGTGGTGGATGATGCGGCGAGCACTGGTGCACTATGTGGTAGATGCAGTGGCTCCGCAAAATGTATCGAGCCCAACCTTGCGCTGCAGTGCGTCACGCAGGCGGGTGATGCCCTTGGCGCGGATCTTAGTCGTGATGGTGCTGTTCATGTTGATGGACTCTGAGCGCAGGGTCTCCCCACCCGCGCACGCCTCCACCTGCGGGTCGCTCATGTCCTCCACACAGGGACTCATGGACAGTGCTCGCCACGTCATGGCATGTCACCTGCCGCAACAAACGAGTGTGCAAACAGGGACAGATGGATAGTGCTCGCCACGTCATCGGATGTCATGTCTTACTCAAGAAACCAGTGTTCGAATAGGGACTTATGGATGTTGCTCGCCACATCATAGGATGTCATTTAACTCCAGAAATGAGGATTCAAAGTCCGTTTGATGACGTGGCGAGCACTATCCATCAGTACCTACCTCCAACGCCTCGTTGCCCGTCATGCGGGTGATGAGCTCTTTCAGCACGAGGAGGTCCAACGACTGGTTGTCCTTCAGCGTGTTCACCAGGTTGTAGTGGCGCAAGTCGATTTTGAAAGCAAAAGTTGAAAGCAGTATATCACACTTGACTTTCAAGCGCTGAGTTCCAGGTGGTGTCAACTTTGGTTTCATAGGGTCAACCTGCACCACCCCACCAGGTACTGCAGCAGAGCGGAGAGCTCGATGCCCTGGTACTTCTTAGCGAGGTGGCCGCAAAAGGTGGCGAGCGCGGACAGCCAGAGGGAGACGTTCTGCCCGTCGTCCTTCAGCTTTTCGCGACCCTCCGCCAACTTCTCGGTGATGACGAACGTGAGGACGTCGTACCCCATCGTGTAGCGGCGCAAGTTGTAGTTGAAAGCAAAGTCTGAAAACGACTCATCACATTTTGGCTGCAAGCGCTGAAACCAGGCGCGGTCAACCCGGGGTCCACCTGGGGTCAACCTTGGGTCAACCCGCACCGCCCTACACCCCTAAACACTCCATAAACACCCCCTAAACTCTCCCTGAACCACCAGAACACCCGGGATCGACCTGCAGCGCCCCACCATGGGGCCGAGGTACTTGAAGGCGTCGACCACGGGGGTGATCATGTTGGTGTAGGCCTCGATCTGAAACACGATCATGGTCATCACCGCCAGCGGGTTGGCGTGGGCCACTTTGCCCAGCTTGCGCCCAAACTCCTTCACGTTGTCCTTGCTCAGCCGCCGCATCACCTTCTGCGTCTCGCTTTCCGACACGGCCTTAGCGGCTATGAACGCAGGCCGATTCGCAGGGCCTTAGGGGTGTATGACGGGTGTAAATGGGATGATTAGGGATGCATTAGGGGTGTACAGGGGCGTAGTAGGGGTCCCGCAAGCAACATAAAGCGCCAGGTTTAGATGAGAGGGTGGGGAAATGGGTTGGACCCTGCCGCTGC
>Ga0307489_10002901_pt1 | contig 11434 bp, 24 predicted proteins | sample SB12metaG_FD_202247 | JGI IMG/M metagenome (GOLD analysis project Ga0307489, IMG submission 202247) | Sea-ice brine microbial communities from Beaufort Sea near Barrow, Alaska, United States - SB 1.2 | ecosystem: Environmental > Aquatic > Marine > Coastal | place: USA: Alaska | collected...
GGCGCCGCCCGGCCGGGTGGCGCGGTGGGCGGGGCGGGGGGGGGGTGGCGGCGGGGTTGGGGGTGTTGGTGGCGGTGGTGGTGGTGGCGGATGAGGACGAGGACGAGGACGAGGAGGAGGAGGAGAAGGAGGAGAAGGAGTGATGGATGAGGGGGGCGGAGGCGGAGGCGGAGGCGGTGGCGGCGGAGGAGGCGGAGGAGGCACAGGAGGAGGAGGCAGAGGACGGAGCAGAGGAGGAGGAGGAGGAGGAGGGGGAGGTGGAGGAAGAGGAGGAGGAGGAGGAAGAGGAGGAGGAGGAGGAGAGGAGGAGAAGAGGAGAAGGAGGAGGAGGAGGAAGAGGAGGAGGAGGAGGAGGAGGAGGATCGCGCCCCAGCGAATCGAGAAACGGAACGCGTTCGAAACACACCGGAAGTGAACCTCGATGAGGAATACCGCCAAGAACTCGGCTGCGACGAAGGTAGCAAGTGAGGATATGGGGTGGGAGCCGCGCGTGTGTTCGCACCTACCTGGTATGCTTCGCGGACAAGTGGAGGTGTCGTGCGTGCTGGAGTAGTGAAGCAGGGGCGGACGCGAAACGCCACTCTGAGGCAACAACGAACGAGAATGTTCCACTTGTCATATTTCGCGTCACACATAGTGCCCCGGTACGCAAGCCCCAAAAACGGATCCCACACCCCTACCAGGTACGTGTTTCTTTCTGGAAGAGTTTCGTCCGCATCCACCTCACCAAGGCCTTCTACTGGTCCACTCTTTAGCTCAACTTGAGCCGCCTGGTCAGCAGAGAGCACGCCGGCATAACGGCATAATTGACGCGGTATGACAAAGTTAACAAAGGGCGGTGGCTTACTTTCGCGCCACCATGCCCAAGTATGCAAGCCCCAAAAGCGGGTGCCCACACCCCTACGTGTTTCTTCCTGAGGAGTTCCGTCCTCACCCAGCTCACCACCATCACCAGAGCCTTCTACCCGTACACGTTTTAGCTCAACTTGAGCCGCCTTCACTGGTCAGCAGAGAGCACGCAGTACTGGAGTATGCTCGGAACGGCCGATGGAAGGTCGAGTCCCGGCCACACCTGACAACGAGCCTCACCCCACCCAGCGGCGACGCGCGGCGGACGCTATGATCGACAAGGCCGCGACGGCGCCTGCCCCCTACCCGCGCCGGGTATGGCCGCCCCGGGCGCGGGGGACGAGCAGACGGCGCCCGCGCAGATCAACCGCTTCAACGCCGCAAGCTCGGTAAGCCGCGGCGCCCCCTTCGTTCACTCCGCGGTACCTTTATTGGGGGACGAGGACACCTCACGACCCGCGGAGATTCCTGACGCGGGCTGCAGCAGCGGCGGCGGCGGCGGCGGCGGCAGCGGCAGTGGCTATTCCTCCCCCCCCCTGTATTCCTAGGGACGACGTCCCACTCGACTTTTGCTTGTATTCTACTCGTAGGTAAAGACGGGGCGGGCACACTATCTAAATTTGATATTACACAATGACATCTAACAATCACATCAGAGCTTCGCCCTCCTCGTCCTCCTCCTCCTCGAGCCGCGTGAAACCCCTTCCCTTGGCACCACCACCACCGCCGCCAACACCTTCCCTCTCCACCGGATACCATGCCACCATCGCCGCCGACACCCCCAGTGTAGGGCCTGGCAGATACTGCTCGCCACGTCATCCAACGCATTTTGAATCCTCGTTCATAGCTTCGCATGGCATGCTATAACGTGGCGAGCAACAGGTACCGGGCCCAACCCCAGTAGCACCGCCAGCACCGTGAGACCGTCCACGGTGGTGGGGAAACACCCCAGCAGCAGGGGCTTACACTCATCCACTTCTCAGCTCAATCTGAGCCGATTCTGACGCAAAATATACCCCGGACACCCCTTCATACCCCCTGACACCCCCTCAACAATCCATAAATGCACCCCCTATTCCACAGAAAGCGCTTACGTTGAGCTGAACAGCGGACGAGTGTAAGCCCCTGCCCAGCAGCACCGGCCCCAACAGGCCTCCCAAGTTGGCCGTGCAGTTGATGATCGCGAGCGCCGCGGCGCCCGCCTCCCCCCGGTGCAGACGCTGCCACTGCCCCCCCAGTGGGCCATACGCACTCCACACCCCGCAGTTCGCCACCACGATGTAGCGGCGCAAGTTGAAATTGAAAGCAGAAGTTGAAAGCAGTATATCACAATTTAGTTTCAAGCGCTGAGTTCCAGGCGGTTTCAACAAGGGTTTCATAGGGTCAGCCTGCACCGCCTTACCACGAGAAACCAGAAACCCGTCCATCTCCACCCAGCTGCGGCTACGCGCGGCATCGCCGTGAGCGCGACGGCGGCGACGGCGAGCGGCACACCCGCGTGCAGGCGCCACCGCTTCGTGCGCTCGCACCACGCGGCGTTGGCTTGCACGGCCACGCCGGCGAACAGGTAGGGCACCGTGGCGAGCCAGAGCACCGCGGGTTCCGCTCGCCTCGCCTCCGCTCAGAGTCGATTAAATCATGCTCGTGTCAGCGAGTTCGTCGCGGATCCCGCGCACCACCGACATGTCCTCCTTTTATTCGCCAGTAAGAAAAAAATGTAATAGACGAGACTGGACGAGGAGAGAGACGAGCGTTCAAAACGTGGAGGATGGCGCTGACGTGGCGAGCAGTGTTGACTTGCGCCTGCCTCGGCCTCGACGGTGTGGCCCGGGTGCAGGATGTCGCCGATGAGCAAGGGGCCGAAGAAGAGGATGCCGTAGTAGGCGTTGTACGCGAAGAACCAGGTTAAGGCGAAGTACCACACGCGCCACGAGCGCGCCGCCACGCGCGCGCCTGCGAAGAAATCTCCGTGTCCTTGCCCACTCCCACCAACCACCCCCGCCGCCGCCGCCGCCGCCTCCGCCCCTGCCCCGGCCCCCGCCCCCGCCCCCGCCTCCGTGCCCGCCCCCGCTTTCGCGTCGTTTGGGTGTCCAGCCGTCCCACCCCCGATACCTCCGTCTCCTGATAGCTCACCGCTATTCATCTCCGCTTCCGCTACTCGCGCCCCGCCTCCGCCGCCTCCGCCGCCGCCTCCGCCGCCTCCTCCGCTGCCTCCTCCGCCAGCCCTGTCCCCCCCGCCTCCCCCGCCCCCGCCGCCCTCGCCGTCCCCCCGCTCCCCCGCCGCCGCATCCAGACGCTCCGTGAACCTCGCCTTCTCCTCCTCCGTGAGCCACGTGCACCGCGCGTCCCGCGGCCCCTCGGGCAGCCCCCGCCGCATGGCCAGCCCCACCACCAGGGGCTTACACTCGGCCACTATTCTGCTCAACGTAGGCACAATTTGTGGGATACGTTGGGCGCATGATTTTCCCCCAGTCTGTTAGACAGGGGGACACGGGGAGGTGTGACCCAAACGGCTTAGGTTGAGCTGCAAAGTGGACGAGTGTAAGCCCCTGCCCAGCACCAGCGCTGGCACCCCCTCCGCCAGGAACAGCCACTGCCACCCGTACAATCCCCACGCCAGGGGCTCACACTCGTCCACTTTTCAGCTCAATCTAAGCCATTTTGGTCACACCTACACGAGTTCCCCTGTCTAATAGACTGGGGGGAAATGATGCGCCCAACGTACCCCACAAAATGTGCTTACGTTGAGCAGAATAGTGGACGAGTGTAAGCCCCTGCCCCACGCGCCGTCCAGCGCCAGCAGCCCCACCGCCATCGGTCCTCCCAACACGCACCCGGCAATCAGGGCCTGCCAGATATGAACTCTCGCCATGCCATGTGATGGCATTTAAATTTAAGAAACGAGGGTTTGAAACGTTGAGGACGACGTGGCAGGCATGATCTGCCAGGCCACGCCAACGGTGCTACCCTGGCAGATGGAAGCGTATCGCGACGGGTACTCCTCCGAGCCGAACCAGCGCGTGAGCGCCACCATCATGCCCGGGTACGCGCCCGCCTCCGCCGCGCCGAGCAGTAGCCGCGCCGCGTAGAAGCTCGCGGCGTTCGTGGTCAGCGCCATGGCCGACGCGGCGAGTCCCCAGGTGATGAGGATACGTGCTAGCCATTTCGCGGGGCCGACCCGCGCCAGATAGATGTTGCTGGGCACCTCCAAGAGAATGTAGGAGAGGAAAAAAATGCCGCTTCCGATGCCGTAGGTTTGGCGGCTGAATCCCAGGTCGCGCTGCAGCTGCACCGCGGCGTATGCGATGTTGCCGCGGTCCAGGTAGCAGCACACACTGGTGAGGAACAGCCAGGGCGTAGGGCCTGGCGCATAGTGCCCTCCGCGCGTCGGCACGCAATTGAACTCTCGTTTCTTGACTACACCATCGAACCATCAGGTTGCGGGAGGCCCTGTTTCACACTGACGTGCCGAGCAATATCTGCCAGGCCCTGCCAGGGCAGGATATATTTGGACGCCTTGCGTGTGGTCGCCGCGTCCAGCTCCTTCAGGGTCAGCGACGGCGCGCTCCCTGCAGCTTTGATGATTACATTCACACCCTTTTCAGAATCTTGCGAGTCGCTGAGCCGCGCGCCGCCCTCATCCCCGGCCTCGATGCCATCGAAGCCGGGGATGGGTGGGGATGACTCTGGCACGCTGTCGACGCGCCGCCGTCCCGCCCGTGACGGCGCCGCGTGTGCAGGCATGAGTGCACAAACGTTTTGTGAGAGAGTGCCGTCTCGGCTGGTCCGACAAAAGTCAGAAACTGACAGGTGTCCGTGATCGTGAGGAGTCCCCGGCGCGGCGCGTGGGAAGACGCCCTGACGGTCTGGCTGTATCGGCACCCCTGCTGCTGCTGCCAAAGCCCAAACCACTTCCTTCGGCGCCGCCACTCCGCCAGCAGCGACCTCCCCTCGTCTAACATGGCGTCATCTGTCGCGGCCGTAACAACGTCCCCGTGCTCCGCCCGCCGCGCCGCGCCCGCGCCCGCCCGCCGCAACCGCAACAATGCCCGGGCTATCCAAACCCACGCTTCGGCTGCGGCGCCGTCGTCGCAATCCGCGGTCTCGGCGGTGTCGTGGCCCGACGGCAGCGGGTGTTCAGAGAACGGCGATGTCGCGGCGACGGCGACGGCGGTGAACCTCGGGAAGCGCGGCAACATCGCCACGGGGCTACCATTCCTGGACCATATGATCGACCAGCTCACGTCACATTGCCAGCTCGGGGTCTCGGTGGTGGTCACGAAGAATGGCGTGGAGTGCAAGCCCTGTGAAGACGCCAGTGGCGCGGACGACGTGGCGGTGGCGAGCGCGGCGGGGGCGGCGCTGGGCGCGGCGCTGAAGGTGCTCCTGGCGCCCGGCGTGGCCGCGGTGAAGAGCGGCGGCGAGGGTGCCGCCAGGTCCGGCAAGGCCACGTTCGCGGCGCCGCTGGACGAGGCGTACTGCACATGCACGCTGGACGTCGCGGTGGGGCCGCGCAGCTGGAATCCCTCCACGTCATAGGGTTGAGGGTTTAGGTTAAGTGGCACCCCGCCACGTCATAGGGCGCCATGTGACTCGAGAAACGATGGTCATACGTGCGTTGGATGACGTGGCGAGCAACATCTGGCTGGCCCTACGTGGCGGCGGCGGCCCCCTCGCTGGCGTTTGCGCTGGCGCCATACGGCCCCAGCTCGGTAAGGCGGTGCAGCTTGACCCTATCAAAGCCACGTTCAAAGCTCCTGGATCTGAGCGCTTGAAATTATAATATGATGAACCGGTTTCAAAATTTGCGTTCAGTTTCAACTTGCGCCGCTACAGCTCGGGCCGCAGCCACAGCCGCAGCCACATCGGCAAGTACCAGACCGCGCTCACGGAGCCCTTCTTCAGCGCGCTTGCAGACGCCGCGGGGATCGGGCTGGACCTGCGCAAGTGCCGCGGCGACAACGCGCATCACATCACGGAGGCATGGCCGTGGCCTGACACGGCGTCCCCTGACTATTCGCGCATAGTGCACCTGTACACCACCACTGCCGCCGCCGCCATGCGTGTTGCCGCTGTCCAGGACCTTACACGCCGTCTCCAGACTGTTTGCTCATAGTGCACATGTACACCACTGCCGCCACCCTGCGTGTATAGTGCAAACCGTCAAGTTGAGGTGAAGCGGGAAGGAGTGGCGGCGGCCCTGCACATCGGCGACGTTCAAGTCCTTCGCGCGCTGCCTGCGCACGGCCATGGACCAGGTGGAGGGCTTTGATGTTGTTGCGCTCAAGGGTTCCGAGGCGACCTGGCCCGCCGCGCCGCGCGCCGGCGCCCGCGCGCGCAGCACCAAGGCAGGGCGGTGCAGGTTGACCCTATGAAACCCAAGTTGAAAGCGCCTGGAACTAAGCGCTAGAAACTAAGGTGTGATATATACTGCTTTCAACTTCTGCTTTCAAATTCAAGTTGCGCCGCTACACCAAGGAGACGAGCATCGACGTGGCGGTGGACCTGGACGGCGCCGCCGCGCTGTCCGCCGTCAGCACGGGCATCGCCACCTTGGACGCGATGCTCAAGGCAATCGCCGACGAGGGGGGGGTGCAGCTCAAGGCGGGGCCGCACACGACGGCGTCCCCTTCTGGTCCGAGCAAGGGCCGGTAAAGTGACCCCAAAATTTACCATTTAACAGACGGTCAAAGTACTTTAGGGTTTGGGGTTTTAATTTACGAGACGACCCCCCTAATACCCCCCTAATCCACCCCCCCCTAATCCACCCTAAACTCAAAACATACCCCTTTTAACTGGCAAATTCTGGGGTCACTTTACCGGCCCTTGCTCGGACCTACCCTTGTCACCTCAACCGCCAGCCGCTACAGCAGCTGTGTGGGAGCTGTGGTTCTGTCCCTAACCTGAAATCACTCGAGTCTTCCCCATTCGAACCTCAAAAACGCTCAAAGTAAGCCACCGCGGGAACTGATGTGAGGCCATGCCAGGGAGGAGGATGCGGCGAGTGTGTTGGGGTACACCGGTACACTACGAGCGAACGGTGAGGTTGAGTCGAGCTGGAAAGGAGTGCAAGGCCCGGGACACAGGTGAGTGCGTCGGGGGACCTGTGGACCCTAAACTCTAAACCCTAAACCCTACATCCTGAACCCTAAACCCTAAGCAGTGCGGTTGAGCTGAGCTGGGAACGAGTGTAAGGCCCGGGTTGAAGGTGAGTGCGTCGGGGGACCTGTGGATCGACGACCACCACACGACGGAGGACGTGGCCATAACAGTAGGGCAGTGCATGTTGAACCGATGAAACCCATATTGAAAGCGCCTAGAGCTAAGCGCTTGAAACTGAGATTTGATAAGCTGCTTTCAAGTTTTGCTTTCAACTTTAATTTGCGCCGCTACATCACGGTGGGGCAGGTGCTGAACGAGGCGCTGGGTGACAAGGTAGGGCGGTGCAGGTTGACAGTATCAAATCCCGTGTTGAAAGCGCGCCTAGTTTCACCGCTTGAATTAGAATGTGATGAGCCGCTTTCAAACGTTGCTTTCACTTTCAACTTGCGCCGCTACGACAAGGCGGGGTGCAACCGCATGGGGCGCGCGGTGGCCACGCAGGGCGCCGCCACGGTGGAGGTGGTCATGGACCTGTCCAACCGACCGTACCTGGCCAACGGCGTGGAGTTCCGGGATGACGCGGTGGGGGACCTGAGCACCGAGATGATCGACCACCTGTTCATGTCCATCGCCTCCAACGGCCAGATGACGGCAAGGCCACAGGTTCGAGGTTTAGGGTGTAGGGTTCTAGGGTTTAGAGCTTAGGGTTCAGGGTTTACCGCACAAACCTTCGTTCATTTTATTGATGACATTGTGTGACGTGGCGAGAAATATTTGTGACTGGACTGTTGTGGCGCCTGAAAATTATGTGTCAGCATATGGCGTGGTACATCTACCTCATAATGACGTGGTATGCCGCGTTTGAAACTCCCGTTTCTTGACTGAACTGGCATGCGACGGTGTTGTGAGCGTGATTCAGCAGGCCCTGGATGCGGGTGCACATGGTGGAGCACGCCAAGGGTGCGTCGGACGCCGAGCTGGCCATGGCCATGGCCAAGGTAGGGCCGTGCAGGTTGACCCTATGAAGCCCAAGTTGAAACTGCCTGGAAATCAGAAATTGAAACTAAGGTGTGATATATCGCTTTCAGTTTCTGCTTTCAAATCCAACTTGCACCGCTACACCAAGGCGTTCGGGCGATGCCTGCGCCAGTGCATCGCCATCGACCCGCGGCGCGCCGGTGCCGTCGCCAGCAGCAAGGGCACGCTCTCAGTGTAAGTGCAGAGGCCAAAACAGTAGTCTTTGTGTATATAATATCCATCAAACTTGCTGACAACGATGACCGACTACGACAGCGCAGTGGTGCGGGTGTGGGGGTCGTCGGATGCGTAGCTGGCCACGGCTATGGCCAAGGGTGTCGAGCGGCAGCACGACTTGGTATCTATACGTCCATTGATGAAACCAAATCCATCAAATTAGATCTCATTATGGCCAAGTAGCGTGTTTGGAGTTTGCCCCCAAATGCAGCTCCATACTATATGCGCCCGATGAATAGAAGGGTACGTGTAATATTACAATGGTGCCCTGGCTGCACTGGGTCGCGTCGGTCACCGGACTATCTAGGGACTGGGAAGTTCACCCCATCACCCTTCCACCTCAAAGAACGTCTATCTCTCCGGTCGTTCATCGTGTTCATTACGTCGTAGTATATCTATCTATGTCGTGCAACAGCTGAGCATTTGCAGGTGAGTTTGCCGTTACCAGTACTCGAGCTCTCTCTTCCGTGCTACTGTAATCATGGTCGTTCTTTCTCATTAGTGTGTTTGGAGTTAAGCGTTGCTCACTCTCTCTTCTCCTCATCTCCGTGCTACTGTGCTCACCTCTTCTGCTCGGTGCTACTATTGGCGGCCGGTGAGCCTGGCCATTTGCGCCGCGACCTGGCTCGCCAGGCTCTGCAGTACGCTTACCGTCTGCTCCACGCTCTCGCCGCCAGCCTCCACGGCGTTGATGTCGATCTCCTGCCCCCCCACGTCCAGTACGAACCCCTCCGTCTCCGCCGCCGCCGCCGCCGCGCCCTTGCCCCGCCCCGTGCGCCGCCCTGTCTTCATCACCGACAGCGTCACCTTCTTGACGCTGGACATCATCCTCCCGCCCCCCGCCACCGCCCCCCCGCCCACGCCGCCGCCGAGCTCGCTGTCGCTGTCGTCCTGCAAACAAGACCCCAGCGGCGAGCCGTTCATGGAGTAGAGCACCTCGCCCCGCTTGGGCCCGCGCACGGTACCGGGGGTCTGGGCGACCTGGTAGGATGGCCCCGCGCCGCCGCCGCGCGGGGTGAAGGGCATGGGCGCCGCCAAGAGCGCACCCTCGCCGGCGCCGGCGCCGGGGGTGCTCGCGACGGCGTCGCCGCGCCGCGAGCGCTTGTTCGCCGGTGTCGCCGCGAACGTGGTTCCCATGGGGCCGTCGACCGCGGCAGCGGCGGCGGCGGACGCAGCCACCTTGGAGGCCGGCGCGGCGGTGGTGCGGGCGGAGCGGCGGGTGGATGCGGGCACGACGGGCTCCGCCGCCGCCGCGGCACTCGACGACCCGACGGCCAGGGCCTGACACGAAATCCCTTTTCAGCTTAACTTCAGAGCGTCTTCGAGATGTGTACTCGTAGTCAAGGGTCAGAGGGACGGCACGGCAGTTGAGCTGGGAAGGGGGCGTCGTAGCAGACCCTGCCTCCGGCGCCCTCGCTGAAGGTGGGCGGTAGCGCGGAGGCGAAGGAGGGCACGGCGGGCACGGTGGTAATGGCGGCAGCGGCGGCGGCGGCAGGGCGGCCGCGCTTGCGCGTGGTTGCCGCGGCGGCGCCGGGCGTGACAGCCACCTCCGCCGCTACCGCCGCACCCGCCGCCTTCCCGCGGCCCCTCCTCACAGCCGTCGCCGGCACCCCCCATCGCAAGAGTCACGTGAAAACACATTGCATGTCATCCAATGCAACTCACACCCTCGTCTGTTGACTCATATGTCATCCAATGACGGAGTGGACGTCGTTCTCCTCGCCCGTCGTCCATGCCCCCCGGCGGCGGCGGGTTCAACCTCGACAAGACCCCCGGGTGCCGGGGGTGGACCCAGCAGTGTCGCTCATCAAGCACGCCTACACGCTTACACGGCAAAGCGCCGAAGGTCTCAATACGCGGTGTGCAGTTCTGGTTTCGGTGGTGATTATGGTTATTGGGTGCGGTCAGTAAATGGCAAGTGGCTCAACAAAAAACGTTCCATATCAAGGAAATTGGAAAGGGGGACTACCCGTGGGGGATGGGATGGGCCTCACCACCGGCGCCGGCGCCTCGGCCGCCGCGGCTTCAGGCTCGCGCACTGCATTGGCGTTTGCCTGCAGCCCGCACCGCGCGTTGATCTCCCCAAGCAGCTCCGGACTGATATCGGCGCCGTAGCTCTCGCTGAACTCTTTCAGCGGCATCACGCGCATCTGCGCAGACGCAAAGGATCGGGGGAGAGAGTAAGAAAAGTGTGGAGCAGGAGACGGAGGAGGAGCCGGAGGAGAAGGAGGAGGAGAAGAAGGAATAGAAGGAGATGGCGGAGGCGGCGGAGGAGGAGCAGGCGCAGGAGGAGAAGGAGGAGGAGGGGGCGGAGGGGCAGGAGGAGGAGGAAGAGGAAGAGGAGGTGGACAGGGTGCGCGACTATTTGACGTGGTTTTTTTTCAGCGTGCTCACGGCGGAGATGGGGGAGGGTGTCTAACGCGCGAACCTTCAGGCCGATCTTGAGGAGCTGAAGGCTGTACTGGTGATTAATCTCCGACTCCGCCTCGGCCGCCAGCTTCATCAGCGCGGTGCAAATCTCCTCCACTACAGCATAACCGTCGGGGAACAAGGGAAGGTTTAGTTTCTGAGGAGGAGTGAGGAGAGGAAGGGAGAAAATCGAGTACGCGGGTGGAAGTAGAGATTGCGAGGGTAGGGAGGGCGCGTAGTACCTCCGTCGTGCATCTCCGCCAGCAGCCCATCGAGCTCCTGCGTTTTCGCATCCCGCTCCTCCGGCGCCGCTGCTGCCGCATCGTCCACCTCCCCCTCCCCCCTCCTCGAGGCCTCCCCAGGTTCAACGTCATTGGCCTTTCTTTTCCCAACGGCTTTCGTCGGACTAGTGACGTGCGGTGCCGCTACGACGGGCACGTTGTCATCCTTCGCCTGGAGCACCGCGACCGCCGCCGCGCCACGCCCGCGGGCTCGCGTTGCGCGCGTCATGCGGAGCGGATCTGACTTCTGATTTGGATCCGGTTGACGGCGTCGCGCGCACTTCAACGCGTGCGAAGGAATGGGTTCAAGGGGGGTGCCCGATAGTAGTTGTTTTGAGGGAGGGGTCTGTAGTTTGGCGCGGAGCGCTACCAGGTGTCACGAAGATATTTGAGGTCGAACATGCTCCTGCTCGTATCAGCCAGCCTCATTGACTATCAAATTGAACCTTGAATTAGATTTATTTGAACACACCGCGCAGGGTCAAACGCGACAACGACTTCATCGCTCTTTCTCGCTTGCCGTTGCCAAGAAGATGGAC
>Ga0307489_10002902_pt1 | contig 11433 bp, 24 predicted proteins | sample SB12metaG_FD_202247 | JGI IMG/M metagenome (GOLD analysis project Ga0307489, IMG submission 202247) | Sea-ice brine microbial communities from Beaufort Sea near Barrow, Alaska, United States - SB 1.2 | ecosystem: Environmental > Aquatic > Marine > Coastal | place: USA: Alaska | collected...
GGCGGCGGGCGCGGCGGCGGCGGCGGGGCCGGCGGCGGCGCCGGGGAGGGCGGCGGGCTCCCCAGATGCAGCGGCGCAAGTTGAATTTGAAAGCAAAGTTTGAAAGCGGTTCATCATATTATACTTTCAAGCGCTGCACCCAGAGGCGCTTTCACCACGGGTCATCCTGCACCGCCCCACCCAGGTGAGAGAACTTGGTCACGTTGAAGTAATACGTCGCCGCGCCGGAAGCGTCGCGGGCCATGCACTCCTTGTTGTAGCGGCGCAATGTTGAATTTGAAAGCAGAAGTTGAAAGCACTATATCACAATTCAGTTTCAAGCGCTTAGTTCCAGGCGGTTTCAACTTGGGTTTCATAGGGTCAACCTGCACCGCCCTACCTGGTCATCGACCATCCTGGTGGAGGTGGGGTCTGAAACCGCCGCAAGCGTCGCCTTGCACAAGGGTCATTGAAAACAGGGTTTAGGGTTTAGGGTTTAGGGTTCAGGGTAAGCACTCAAGCCGAGATCGAGTACGACTTTTCTTCAGGGTGAAATCTTATACGTCATTCATGCGCGCAGAGAAGGAAAAGCAGATTCGAGCATTCAAGGAATCAACGTTGGTCGAATGGTTGATCTCAAGAACCCCCCTGCCTTGAGTATGTCCTGTTGCGCCTTGAGAAGCAGCTCCAGCTGTGCCACCGAGTGGTAGCGGCGCAAGTTGCATTTGAAAGCAAACCTCGAAAGCAGATTATCGTATTTTAGTTTCAAGCGCTTAGTTCCAGGCGCTTTCAGCCTGGGTTTGATAGGGTGAACCTGCACCGCCTCACCGAGTCCGCGACGGTCTTCTTCACTGAGATTGTCGCGTCGATCACCCGAAGCGTTTCCTCCGACTGGGCCCAGGGGCTTACTCTCATCCACTTTGCGGCTCAACGTGAGCGCCTTCTGTGGGATAGGGGGTGCATTTAGGGAACGTTTGAGGGGGTGTACAGGGGGTGTTTAGGGGGTGCTTGTGGGTGTTATGGGGTGTTCAGGGTGTGTTTTGTGTCACAAACGGCTCAGGTTGAGCTGAAAAGTGGACGAGTGTAGAGTAAGTCCCTGCCTGGGCCTGAAGATCCTTGATGTTTGTGTCTGCGATGACAAGGCGTTCTTTCCAGTAGTCGCCGAGGGACTCCTTCCATGGCCCGGGGTTACCCCCCGCAACGTCGATCGCGGCTGTGACCGCGTCCAGGTTGTAGCGGCGCAAATTAAACTTGAAAGCAAAACTTGAATCACTTTATCGTATTTCAGTTTCAAGCGTTTAGTTCCAGGCGCCTTCAATGTGGATTTGATAGGGTCAACCTGCTCCGGCTTACCAGGTCGGCGGAGCCAGCGGTGAGGACTGTGGAGAGTGCGGAGATATCGGCCATGAGGGAGGCCACCTTCGTGTAGCGTCGCCAGTTGAACTTTGAAGCAAAACTTGAAAGCAATTTATCGCGTATGGTTTCAACCGCTCAATGGCACAGAGGGGGGCTCCCCCATTTCTTAGAGTGGGAAATAATGGTGCATAAGGGGGCTCCCCTATCTACGACATCAACTTGCTTGCAACTCGGGTTTGATCTGGATTCAACCTGCAGCGCCCTACCTTGGCTCCTTCGTAGTCGATGGCGGGGGAGGCGGAGGCGGAGGAGGCGGATGCGTTGACGCCGCTCAGGTCGGTGGTGTTCCCTGAAGCGGCGGTGAGGCTAGCGCCCAGGCCTGACGAGAGCGTGTCAGCCAGTGCTAACAAGCGCCGCCGCGCCGGCGCAGCTGGCGCAGCTTCAACCCCAACGAACGCATCCAACGCACCATCCGCAACTGGCTTGGCCGTGGCCGTGGATGGTTCCTCCGTGCCGAGCAGCCGGCGGGGGCGGCGGCTCATAGCGGACGTCGTCCTCTTCCCGCCGCTGCCGCCGCCGACGCCCAGCAGCCTGCGCCGCTTACGCGTGACAGCGGCCGTGTCCGCGGCGTCGCCGGCCACGGTATACCCCTGCTCTTTCCACCACACCTTGCTACCCTTGCCCTTCGTGTAGCGGCGCAAGTTGGATTTGAAAGCAAATTCTGAAAGCGGTTCATCATATTTCAGCTTCAATCGTATAATTCCAGGCGCTTTGAACATGGGTTTCATGGGGTCAACCTGCACCGCCCTACCTTGGCCGCGATGAGGACTCCGTCTGCCCCGGCCGGCACGTCCAGAACGCTGATGACCAGCGAGAACGACGTCGAGCTCGCCGCCGCGTCCTCCACCACGTCCGTCAACAGCACGTGCTCGGCACCGTAAAAGTACTGGTTATCCAAGAGCTGCGCCACAGTTGGCGACACGATGCTTTGCATCACTGCGACGGCGAAGTCGGAGGACAGCTTCTGCGCAACCGACAGCGTGCCGGACGCGGTGACGCCGTTGATCAGGGGCTTGAACACGTTCACTTTTCAGCTCAACGTAAGCGCTTTCTGTTATATAGGGGTTGCATTCATTGGCTCTTTAGGGGTTCTTTAGGGGGTGTATAGGGGGCATAATAGGGTATAAGGGGGTGCTTAGGGTGTGTTTGTGTCAGAAACGGCTCAGGTTGAGCTGAAAAGTGGACGAGTGCAAGCCCCTGCCGTTGGTGGCGGCGAAGAGGGCGGTGGGCAATCCGGGGACTTTGATGACGGTTTCCGTGCGCGTCACGACATCGATCGTGCGGGTGGCGGTCCCCTTGTTACCGACGTCGTCTGTGACGGAGTACTTGTACCAGGGGCTTACACTCGTCCACCCGTCAGCTCAACGTCAGCGCTTTTGGTGGGACAAGGGATATTTAGGGGGTGTTTAGGGAGTGTTTAAGGCGGGGGTTAAGGGGGTGTTTAGGCGTTAAGGGAATCTGTTGAGTGTCAGAAACGGCTTAGACTGAGCTGAGAAGTGGACGAGTGTAAGCCCCTGCCTCGTAGGTGTAGCGCGCGGGAGTGACCAGCCCCGCGCCCTGCTGCCAGGGGCTTACACTCGTCCACTTTCGGCTCAACATAAGCATATAAACCACTTTCTGTGGGATAGGGGGTGCATTAGGGGGTCTTTGGGAGGCGTTAAGGGGTAACGGGGGGTTTAAAGGGTGTGTCTCGTGTCATAAATGGCTGAGGTCGAGCTGAAAAGTGGACGAGCGTAATGCGTAAGTCCCTGCCTGCTGCGTGACGCAGCCCGCCCCCTTGAGGTTGTCACACACGATGAACGGCAGCTCCCCCTGCGCCGCGCTCATCACCTGCGCCACCTGCAAAAAGGCCTCCTTGGAGCAATATCGTTCTGTTTAACTTGAGCAGCTCTGAGATAATTAAGTGGGAAAATCACGTGGTTTCAGTAATTGCGTGATTTGCAGCAATTGGACTCCATCTGGTGGTCCAAATGGGGGGTTTAATGTAGGATGTTGATCGTTAGACTTTGAAATATCAGATGGACAAATGTCTACAGTCAGGTGACGTGGGGCATTTAGTGGAGGAGTAACAGAGAACGAGGATGAGGAGAGAGAAGGCAACTGTGTATGAGCACACTATGAGCAAACAGTCACACCCCCGAATGTGTGCGAGCACACTACGAGCAAACAATCACAGCCCCGCCTGCAGGTACAGCGTCAGGTCCGAGTCGGGCAGGGTCGCGTCGGCCAGCACCAAGCCCTTGTTGTAGCGGCGCAACTTGAATTTGAAGCAAAGTTTGTAAGCACTTTATCACATTTTAGTTTCAAGCGCTGAAAGCAGGCGCCTTCATTAGAGTAGCACGTGGTAAGATCACAGAGTAGCACACATAGGCATTAAGTTACAGACCCAAGGCGAAGGACGACTTGTTCCGTGCTTGCAAACAAGAGTCTCAACCTGCACCGCTCTACCTTGTCAATGGCCCACGCGCCGCACGAGAGCGCTGGGCCGGAGGTGTCCGCCGCGTCTGTCGCCTTGAACCAGGTGCTTACACTCGTCCACGTTTCGGCTGAACGCACGCGCTTTGTGTGGGATAGGGGGTGCACATAGGGGTTGTTTGGGGGATGTTCAGGGGGTGTTGTGGGGTATTGGGGGGTGTCTAGGGTGTATTTTGTGTCAGAGACGGCACAGGTTGAGTTGAAAAGTGGACGAGTGTAAGCCCCTGCCTTGAACACCTGTGAGAAGGGCGCACTGCCGTCGGCCACAGCGCCGTCCCACGCCGCAGCTTCTGACTCGCCGATGGTTGAGGATGCGCAGACCTTGATGTAGCGGCGCAAGTTGAAACTGAAAGCAAAATTAAAGCAAAATTGAAAGTAGTATATCAGACTTTTGTTTCAAGCGCTGATTTCCAGGCACAATCAACGTGGGTCTCATAGGGTCAACCTGCACCGCCCTACCTTAAGGTCATCTACGTACGCCACCTTGTACTCGTGCACGACGTGCTCGGGACCGGCGAGGTAAATGACGGGCGGCGCGGTGTCCACCACCTCAACCGTATCCTCCACGAACTGGCATGCCGCCTCCGACCAGGGGCTTACACTCGCTCACTTCAGAGCTCAACTTGAGGACCTTCGGGACACATCGCTCACATTAGAGCTCAACGTGAGCACCTTTGGAACACGTCCACGGGTTAGGCTGGGTTATATGGGGGACTATGCAAGCTTAAGTTGAACGGAAAGGGGAAAAGTAAGCTCAGAATGGGAACGGGTGTAAGCCCCTGCCTCCGACGAGTAGCACTCATAGTTGGGGCACATGTATTGGCTACTGCCAGTGTCCGCCTTGGGGCACGCGTCGATGATGCGCACGAAGCGGGAGGCGCGGGTGTAGAACGCGGGCAGCGCGTCGTCGTGCACCAGGAACTTGATTTCGAAAACCTCGTTCCAGGGGCTTACACTCGTTCCCATTTCAGCTCAACTTGAGCGCTTCTGTATACCGTGTGAACCATCTTATCTCATGAATGTGTCCTGGAGTGGCTCAGATTGAGCTCTAACGTCAACGAGTGTAAGCCCCTGCCTCGTTGACCTCTGCGACCAGGCGGCCGTCGGCGTCGGCCGGAAGGCACGATTGGACGTCCTTGCAGGAGGGTCATTGAGAACGAGCACTCGACCGATATCACGGGGGCCAGGGCGGAAGCCTGGTGTCTCCTCATACACGCGGAAGCGTCTCTGTCTCTCTCGACCGATATCGGACCACGACTTAGTTGAATCCTCATTCAGACGCGAGGGCTCGATGAAACACAAATCAAACGTCGGTCAAGTGCGACTGTATTCTCAACACCCCCCTGCCTTGGCTGAGAAGAGGTGGTCTCGGCAACAGTACGGCAGCGGCGCTAGCGTGAGGGCGTCGAAGCAGTCGTGGTCCCAGGACACGGAGTCGCACTCCTCGGCGTAGCAGCGCAAGTTGAATTTGAAACCAACAATTGACAGCGTTTCATCATTTTCTTTTCTTCAAGCGCTCAGATTCAGGCACTTTCAACATGGGTTTGATAGGGTCAACCTGCACCGGCCTACCTCGGGCGGGCACACCAGCACGTTGCTGGTCAGCGTGATGTTCTCCGATATCTCCAGACTGGCGCCGTTGTTCAGGGGCTCACACTCGTCCACTTTTCAGCTCAACTTGAGCCCTTTCTGACACGAAATACACCCTAATGACCCCCCACTGCCCCCTGTCACCTCCTGAACATCCTCTGAATAACCCCTAAATGCAACCCCCAACCCACGGAAAGTGCTCACGTTGAGCCAGAAAGTGGTCGAGTGTAAGCCCAAACCGTTGTCCTGCTCCACCAGCTCCGTCTTGATATCGAACGCCGTGATGCCGGGCTCGCACAGCTTGTCGCCCTTGGGGGTGGCCTCGGGCCAGGGGCTTACACTCGTTCCCATTTCAGCTCAACTTGAGCTCTTCTGCCCACCGTATAACCCAACTTAACTCATGACTCTGTCCTGGAGTTGCTGAAGTTGAGCTCCCAACGTGAACGCGTGTAAGCCCCTGCCTCGGGCGCGATCTTATCCCCCGTCGCCGCGTCCACCTTGCACGTGGCGTAGCGCTGGTACTGGCGCACGTTCACCGTGGCCTTGAGCACCGTGCCGATGTCGGTGTCACCGTCGCCTAGCTCGGGCGTCAGCACCTCGATCACAGGCGGGATGTCCGGCGGCGGCTCCACAGGCGCATCCGCCACGCCGGCCTTGATATCTTCAACGCACAGCCCATTCTCTGAGCACGTGTCCTGGAACACGATGCACACGTGTTCCATCTCCCCTGGATGTAGCGGCGCAAGTTGATTTGAAATCAATATTTGAAAGCGGTACATTACACTTTAGTTTCAAGCGCTTGCTTCCAGGCGGTTTCAACTTGGGTCTCACAGGGTCAGGTCAACCTGCACCGCCTCACCTGGAGTCAATGGCTGCGCGTAGTTGCAGTTCTTCTTGACCGTGATGGTGCGGGTAAGCGAAGCTGACAACTCAAACTCGTTGGTGAAGGAATACGTCACCTTGAAGGGCGGATTGGTGATGCCCGTGGTGACTTGACTGGTATCGAAGCCGCACACCTCGGCGAGAGAGGGCGCGCCGGATTCCTGGAGCCAGGGACTTACACTCGTCCACTTTTCGGCTCAACGTCAGCACATCCTGTGGGATAGGGGGTGCGTTTAGGTGTTCTTTAGGGGGTTTTCAGGATACATCAGGGGTTGTAAGAGGGTATTTAGGGTGTATTTTGTGCCAGAAACGGCTCAGGTTTAGCTGTGAAGTGTACAAGTGTAACCCCCTGCCTGGAGCGCCCCCACGCTGTAGGCGGTGCCGCACAGCAGCACCTTGCTGTTGGTGATGCGGCCCTCCTCGGGATCGAAGGAGCGGTACATATGGGTGCCGTCCGTGGCGTTGGCTAGGGCCAGGCGGATAGTGCTTGCCACGTCATATCATGCCGGGGGCGGAGGAGGAGAAGGGAGGAGGGAGGAGGAGGATGAGGAGGAGGTGGAGAAGGCGGAGCAGGAGGAGGAGGAGGAGGATCAAAATCATTAACCGGGGTTGTAATGCGTGTCGATGACGTGGTGGCGCGTCATACATGACGCAGCGGGCGGGAATACTTGTCCCCACCATTGATGACGAAGCCCTCGTCCACGCCGCGGTCACACACCGACGAGGCGCCGCTGCTTGGCGTGCACACCTCCCACGGTTCTCCCTCCAAGATGGAGAGCTGGTTGGGGCCGTACTGCACCAGCACCGGCGGCCAGGGGCTTACACTCGTCCATGTTCCAGCTCAATGTAAGCGCTTTCTGTGGGATATGGGGTGCATTAAAGGTTGTTTAGGGGGTGTTTAGGAGGTTTTAGTGGATATTAGGGGGTACTAGGGGGTGTTTAGGGTGTATTCATTGTCAGAAACGGCTCAAGTTGAGCTGAAATGTGGACGAGTGTTAGCCCTTGCCGGCGGCTCCGGGATTCTCACGACAACTTCCTCGGTGGACGGCAGGTTGGTGTTGATGCCCTGGGAGGTGCATGGGCTGGTCGCCGCGTGGTACTTCACCAGGTACCCGTCAGCAGGGGCTTACACTCGTCCACTTTCCGGCTCAACGTAAGCGCTTTCTGCGGGATAGGGGGTGCATTTAAGGGTTGTTTAGAGGGTGTACAGGGGGGTGTCCGGGGGTGTTTGGGGGTATTTAGGGTGTATTTAGAGTTATAAACGGCTCAAATTGAGCTGAAAGGTCGACAAGTGTAAGCCCCTGCCCGTCAGTGTCTGTCTCCACGAGCTCCGGCACCAGCTCCTCCTCCGTCATCACGCCGTTGCGGTCGTACAGCGGCGCCTCCTTGGAGGGCTTCGAGTCGGTGCCCGGCGTGGCCGTCGGGTACCCGCACCCAGGGGCTTACACTCGTCCACATTGAGCTCAACGTTAGCACTTTTTGTGGGATATGCCATATGTTATTGGGTGGTTTCAGTGACAAGACGGCGAGTGGAAAGGTGCAAGCCCCTGCCCGCACTCCGTGTTGACGGCGGCTGTGTCGGCGTCGCATTCCAGTATCGGGCCGGTCGGGGCGCACGGGTTGGTGACCTGGACCAACCGCAGCGACCGCGTGGTGAGCCCCGTGCTGTAGCGGCGCAAGCTGAATTTGTAAGGAAAACTTGAAAGCAGTCCATCAAAATCCAGTTTCGAGCGCTGTGTTCCAGGCGGTTTCAGCACGGGTTTAATAGGGTCAACCTGCACCGTCCTACCTTGCACTCGGTCCGCTCCGTCGCCAGGCCCGCGTCCACCACCGCGCACCCCGCGGCGTCGGTCACTTTGTACGCCACCTTGTTGTAGCAGCGCAACTTGAATTTGAAAGCAAAATTTGACAGCGATTCCACGTACTTGTTGCAAGAGCTCAATTCCAGGCGCTTTCAACATGGGTTTGATAGGTTCAACCTGCACCGCCCTACCTCGTACACCTGGCCCACGCCCCCCACGCCGCGCTCGATGGAGCCGTCCGCCGCGGTCCTCGTGCGCGAGCTGGTCGCGTCCACGATGTAGCGGCGCAAGTTGAATTTGAAATCAACGCTTGAAATCAGTGTATCGCGTACAGGTTTCAAGCGCTGAATGGTGCATAGGTAGGGGGGCTGCCCCAATTGTCAGAGCTCGCAAATAATGGTGCATAGGGGGCCTGCACCATTTACGAGACCAACTATCTTACAACTCGGGATTCAGTTGGTTTCAAGCTGCACCGCCTTACCACGGAGGAGGGAAAGGTCGGAGCGCGCTGCACAGCGCTGGTGAGGTCGTCCGTCCCGCCGTTGGCCAGGGACTTACACTCGTCCACTTTTCAGCTCAACTTGAGCCATTCTGACACAAAAACACACCCTACTCACCCCGTGATACTCCCTTACTCCCCCTAAACGAACCCTAACCGACCCCTAAACGACCTCTGAACGACCCCTGAACGACCCCTAAACGACCCATAAGCAACCCCTGAGAGACCCCCCTATCCCACAGAAAGCGCTTGCGTTCAGCCGAAAAGTGAACGAGTGTAAGCCCCTGCCGTTGGCGTTGACGTCCGTGGCGCCGGCGCCGGGGTCGATGTACTGGCTGCCCAGTAGTAGCGGCGCATGTTGAATGTGAAAGCAAAACTTGAATGCAGTTCCATCCTACTTCACTTTCAAGCGCTTAGTTCCAGGCGCTTTCAACGCAGGTTTCATCGGTTCAGCCTGCACCGCCTCACCCAGGTGAATCTCGCAGTACATGAACTCGTCGCCTAAGCGGTCGACGGAGGGAACGCACGGCGCGGCGAGGCCGTCCGTGGCGTTGCCGAAGCCCGGGAAGGCGCGGATCTGCGGCGCTGTGAAGTCCTTGGGCCAGGGGCTTACACTCGTCCACTTCCCAGCTCAACCTGAGCCGTTCATGGTCACTGAAGCCACACCAAGCGTGCACTTCTCAGCTCAACCTGATACTGCTTTGTCAATGAAGCATCCCTACGTAGCCCACAAAAAATGTTCACGCCAAGCCGAGCAGTCGACGTATGTGGCCCACAAAAAGTGCTTACGTTGAGCTGAAACGTGGACGAGTGTAAGCCCCTGCCTTGGGCGCCACGAACACGATGATTTCCGCCACCACGGTGGCCACCGCCCCGGGGTCGATGCACACGCACCCGTCCGCCGTGCACCAGGGGCTTACACTCGTCCACTTTTCGGCTCAACGTAAGCGCTGTCTGTGGGATATGGGGGGCGTTTAGGGGTTGTTCAGGGGGTGTTCAGGAGGTGTTAGAGGGTATTAGGGGGTGTGCAGGGTGAGTTTTTGTTTCAGAAACGGCTCAGGTTGAGCTGAACAGTGGACGAGTGTAAGCCCCTGCCGTGCAAGTTGAGCACACCAGCGGCACGCCCGGCACCGATAGGTCCAGGCAGATGAACCCCGCGGTGTACTCCGTGGCGCACGGGTTCTCCACGTACACCTCGCGAATGGCCGTCACGGCAACGTTGCCCAGGGGGCAGGGTCTTACACTCGTCCACTTCTCAGCTCAACCTGAGCCGTTTTTGCCACACAAGCACAACTAAACACCCCCTAACAACCCCTGATACTTGGCAAACACCCCCTGGATACCGCCGAAACGCACCCCCAATCCTATGCAAAAGCGCTCAAGTTGAGCTGAGATGTGGACGAGTGGAAGCCCCTGCCAGGGTGTCGACGGCGTCGTACTTGATGCGGTAGGGGTAGTCCCCCGACTTCTCCAGCTTGCGGTTAATTGTTCCGTCCTGTTCGATGTACCCCTTCACGCTAATGACCTGCTCGGCCAAGAAGTTCTTGGCGACCTCGCCGTTGTCCGTGGCGTAGTAGGGACTGTTCACGCTCGGGACGTAATTGCCTTCCGACCAGTACTCAGGGGCTTACACTCGTTCCAATTTCAGCTCAACTTGAGCTTCTCTATCCACCATATAACCCATATTAACTCACGAATGTGTCTTGGAGCTGCTCAAGTTGAGCTGTAACTTGAACGAGTGTAAGCCCCTGCCAGTACTCTGCGAAAGCGGTTTGCTGGAGCCGCACCTGAGACCAGGGGCTTACACTCGTCCACTATTCAGATCAACATAAGCGCTTCTTGTGGGATGGGGGGTGCATTCAGGGGTTATTTTGTGGGGTGTCAGGGCGTGTGAAGGGGTGTTTAGGGTGTACCCAGTTTCAGAAACGGCTCAGATTGAGCTGAAAGTGGACGAGTGTAAGCCCCTGCCCGGGACTTGATGACGCCGATGAAAGTGTTGTCGAGGTAACATGGAATGCCCGCCAGCTGTGCGTCATAGCTGTCGTCAGCCGAAATCACGTCGTAGCTGATGCCGTTCGCTAGGGCCAATCAGTGACCGCTCGCCACGTCAGAGGATGCCATTTTACTCAATAAACGAGCGTTCAAAATGCGTGTCGATGACGTTGTAGGCAGATATTGCGCGCATCGTTATATGATGCCGTTGAGCTTTATAAAGGAGAGTTCAAAATGAAATGACTGTCGTGGCGGGCAATATATACTTGGCCCTGCCGTTATCGGCGTCTTTGGCCTCGTCCTTCTTTTCGTTGAGGAACACCACGGGTGCGATCTTCTCGGGCGGCGGTGGGGCCGGCATCGGTGGGGGACTGGGCGTGCCCCGCGGCCAGGGGCTTACACTCGTTCACTTGTCAGCTCAACGCAAGCGCTTTTGTAGGTTAGGGGGTGCATTAAGGGGTTGTTTATGGGATGTTTACGGGGTGGTAAAGGGTAGAAGGGGGTGTTGAGGGGGAATTCTATGTCAAAAACGGCTCAGGTTGAGCTGAAAGGTGGACGAGTGTAAGCCCCTGCCCGCGGCGCGTTGGGCGGCAGCGGCGGCGGAGGGTTGGGCGCCAGCGGCGGCGGAGGGCTGGGGCCAGGGGCGCACACTCGTTCTCGTTAGAGCTCAACTTGAGCAACTCCAGGACACATTCACGGTTAAGTTGGGTTACACGGTGGACCGAAGAGCTCAAGTTGAGCTGACATCGGAACGAGTGTAAGCCCCTGCCTGGGGCGCACCACCCGCACCACCTCTAC
>Ga0307489_10002903_pt1 | contig 11430 bp, 13 predicted proteins | sample SB12metaG_FD_202247 | JGI IMG/M metagenome (GOLD analysis project Ga0307489, IMG submission 202247) | Sea-ice brine microbial communities from Beaufort Sea near Barrow, Alaska, United States - SB 1.2 | ecosystem: Environmental > Aquatic > Marine > Coastal | place: USA: Alaska | collected...
GGTCTTCTTGAAGGTGTACACCTCCTTCTCCTCCTCCTCGTCGCCGCCGAGCAAGCCGCGGCCCTGACGGCCGCGGCCGCGGCCGCTGCGGTATTCGTCAGCCAGCAGCTTCCGCTTGTGGTACTTGTCGGCCCACATGTCGCTCCTGTCCCCGAACTCGGGCTTGTCGCTCTCGTGGCAGTTGCGCATGATGTACCCGAAGTCAAAGTGCTGCACCGTGGTGTAGCGGCGCAAGTTGAAATTGAAACCAAGGTTTGAAAGCGGTTTGTCGTATTACAGTTTCAAGCGATGATTGTCGTATTACAGTTTCAAGCGCTGAAAGCAGGCGCTATGTCAATGAGAGTAGCACGTGGTAAGATCACAGAGTATCACACGCGGGCAATGAGTCATACACGGCAAACGACGTCTTATTCTGTGCTTGCAAAATGCGCTGGTCAAAATGGGATTGCACCCCCCCCGTCGGGTCCGTACGGGTCCAGCACCCCCCCCCCAGTCGGCCTATGTTCGTGTTAGACTGCAATCTACCGAAAACGCGGAAGGCCGCCGGCGCCGCCGCTCACGGCGTGGCTCCCGGCGAGACGGGTACCAGTTTAAGAGTTGCGGCGCTAGGTACGGTTCGCGCGTGTTTGTTTTGGCGGCGAAGGGCGGCGTAACGCTCCAAGGCCGACGCAATACATTTGCGACACGTGTTGGACGCGTATTGGACTGCAGTGTCAAGACTCGGCAAAAGCGTGTTGGACCCGTGTTGGACCTGTGTTGGACCTGTACGGACCCGACGGGGGGGGTGCAGTCCAATTTTGACTAGCGCATTGCAAATACAGGTTTCATCCTGCACGGCCCTACCATGGCCACGCCGCGCACGGCTTCCTCGCCCTTGACGTAGCGGCGCAAGTTCAAATTGAAAGCAAACATTGAAGGCAGTTTATGATATTATAGTTTCAAGCGCTGATTGCAGACACCATAGGCGCTTTCAACACGGGTTTTGATACTGTCAACCCGCACCGCCCTACCTTGACCACCTCGCACGTCACGGTGGTTCCCACGTACGTGGGGCTGACGTCCAGCAGGCTGGGCATGTCGGAGATGAGCTCGTCGTCGTCCCACTTCATGTAGCGCCGCTAGTTGAAATTGAAAGCAAAATTTGTTCATCATATATTAGCTTGCAGCGCTAACACTCAGCCCGGGGTCAACTCGCTCGGGGTCAACCTGGGGTCAACCTGCAGCGCCCTACCTTGTCAAACATCTCTTGCGCCAGCACGAAGCTCATGTCCAGGTACGTGCCCGTGGTGTAGTGGCGCAAGTTGAATTTGAAAGCAAAAAATATGCAATATTGAAAGCAGTTTATCATATTTTAGTTTCAAGCGCTGAATCCAACGCGCTTTCAACGCGGGTTTCGAACGGTTTCAACGTGCAACGCCGCACCGTGGAGGACCCCCTGGTGGTGTAGCAGTGGATTGAGAACCGCGGCTCGGACCCGAACTTGGTTGACCGGATCTCGATGCCGCTGAGGCGGACCTGGATGCGCGGGGTGTCAGCCTGCCGCTGCATCCACACGCACATATGGGAGCTGCCGGCGCCGCTCTGGCAGCACGCGCTGGGGCGCTGCTGGGACTAGGGACTGATGGATAGCGCTCGCCACGTCATCAAACGCATTCTGAGCCCTCGTGTCATGAGTTGGCTGGCATCCTATGACGTGGCGAGCACTATCCATCAGTCCCTACCTGGGACACCGTCATGGGGTCGGAGCAGTGCTCGGCGAGCGACTGGAACGAGTAGGACCCCCGGTTCAGGATGTCGTCGTTGTCGTCCTTCCACATGTAGTCGTTAACGTCGCTCTGCTCGCCCTTCCGCCCGTCGGCGTCCATCATGACGCAATTGACGGAGCGCCCCGTGTACAGGTTGGTGACGAGGCTGGGAAGCTTGTTCAGGCGCGGGTCGTTGAACATCACGCCCGAGCCAGCCTTGTACCCCTTGACAAAGTTCTCGCAGCCGTCGCCGCGCTGCGGGTTACCGGCCCAGCGCTTGGCCTTGACGTCGTCAGGGACCTCGTCCTTGTCGGCGCCCAGCAGCGCGCGGCGCCGGCGCCGGTACCCCACGGGGGTGCGCCGACACACCTCGTTGTAGTGGCGCAAGTTGAAATTGAAAGCAAAATTTGAAAGCGGTTTCATCATATTTTTGCTTCAAGCGCTGTAAACAGGCGCGGTCAACCCGGGGTCAACCTGGAATTAACCTGGGTTCAACATGGGGTCAACCTAGGGTCAACCTAGGGTCAACCTAGGGTCAACCTGGGGTCAACCTGGGGTCAACTTGGGGTCAACCTGCACCGTCCTACCACGTACAGCTCCGGCTGCTGTCCCTCGCCGTCCTCGAACCACGCGGCGGACGGGGGCACCTTGACGTACGCCAGGCGCAGCACGGGCATGGCCTGGTCGTCGTCGTAGTCGGAGCGCGCCCGGCACTGGTCCCGCGCTGTAGCGGCGCAAGTTGAAATTGAAGCAACACTTGAAAGCAGTTTATCATATTTTAGTTTCGAGCGCTGAAACCAAACGCGGTCAATATGGGGTCAAGCTGGGGTCAACCTGCACCGCCCTACCACGCGGGCATGTCCAGCATGGGCTGGTTGGGCAGCGGCGGGAACGGCGCCAGTGTGTAGCGGCGCAAGTTCACATTGAAAGCAAATCTTAAAAGCAGTTTATCATTTTTTTGTCACTAGCGGTTACTTCCAGACGCTTTCAACATGGGTTTCATCGGTTTAGCTAGCACCGCCTTACCAGGGGCGGCGCCGGCGGCACGGTGTCCCACGGCGGCGGCGGCGGCGGCTTGGGCGGGGCCACCAGCCAGAACACCACGCGGTGCACGCCCCAGCGCGCAGGGACCCCGCAATACGTCGACAATTGAAAGCAAAGTTCGAAATTTGACAGTGTCTCATCACATTTGAGTTTCAAGCGCCGAAAGGTCTGGAACCAAGCGCGCGATCAACTCGAGTTATTCAACGTGCACCGTGTGCCGACCCCTCACGGGGGCCAGGGTGAAAGCTTGGTGCCTCCTTATACACGCGGAAGCGTCTGTCTCTGCCGACCCCACCAGCGGCCGTTGTTCGCGCCGCACATCTCCATGCGGTTCTTGTAGTACTGGTAGCTGCCCCCGTACATCTGCTTGTACATGGCCTCCTCCGCCGGGTTGGGCACGGCGCCGCGGGCGCGCGGCTCGAAGAAACCGCCCACGTCGCAGCGCCCGGACTGGAACTTGAAGTCCAGCCAGAAGTCGTACTTGCCGAAGATGACGCTGTCCATCTCCCGCCGCACCGTGAAGCAGGGGCGAGCAACACTCCACTGCTCCACTTCTCAGCTTTTCCTGGCCCGTTTTTGTCGCCGAAACACACAGAACTTACCCCCAATTCATCCCTCCAAAAGCGCTCACGTCAAGTCGAAAAGTGGACGAGTGTAAGCACCTGCCGTGGAGTAGTGGCTGCTCCGCTCGAAGTCGCCGTTGAAGTCGTACACCCGCTTGCCGGTCACCTCGTACAGCCCCACGAACTGATCCTTCATGAACATGGTGGGCGGCGGGCTGGGGATGGGCGCGGGCCGCCGCGGCACCGGTACCGGCGCCGGCGCCGGCGCTGATCCCAGTAAGCTGCGGCGGTGCTCATGCTGCCTCGTGTCGGCGCCAGCACCGTATTGGGCGCGGCCCAGGTCAGCTCCGGCTGCGGCTGCGGCGCCGAACTTGTTGGGAACGTCGAAGCCCAGGCTGGTCTTGCCGACGATCTTCTTGCCGTTGCTGAGCATGGCCACCATCATGAGCGTGGAGGTGGCGGAGGTCTGCCCGTCGCACGCCGCATGGAACGCAGTAGCGTTGGCCTCGCCCGCCGCCCACTGCGCCGTGTCGTAGCAGGTCTGCACGTTCTCGGGGTCGATCGCGCCCTTGTCGAACCGCATCACGCCCGTCAGCCAGTCGCGCTCATCCATGGTCAGCACCTCGTGGTTCTGCTTGGGCACCACCCACACGGCGAAGCGCGCGACGGAGAAATAACCAGTGTCGGATCCCGCCTTGGCGAAGTTCTCCTTGGGGGCGGACAGGTGGCTGGTCTGCTGACTCTGGAACGTGGGGACGCTCCCGCTCCGTCTGAAGTGGCCGGAGGTCAGGTCCTTCTCGAAGAACAGCTCGTCCTGCCCGAAGCTCAGCTTCTTGTCCTGGGTGTAGTCCCAGAACTGCCGCGTGCCGCCGTTAGAGCCCACGGGGTAGTGCTTGGAGCTGTTGGTCACCTCGAAGATGGCCACGTTGAGGTCGGCCCCGGGGGCTGGCACCGGCTTCATCTGCTTCTCAGCCGCGGTTCGGCCGTACTGCTTGTACGTGTTGACGGCGATCTTGCGCCCGCTGTCCAGCACCGCCACCGTGATGAGCATCTCGTGCACGGCGAGTTGGCTGCACTTGACGTGCAGCTTGTTCTTGACGAAGTTGTCGCCGCTCTTCACGCGCTGCTGCCACCCCGCGCCGCCCAGGTCCGTCTCGGTGTCGAAGCACGTGCGCGTCCACTTGGGGTCGTTGAGGAGGGCGCCGCCGTGCAGCGCCTGGCTCAGCCACTGCACCTCAGGCTCGTCGAGGAGCGCCACGGGGGGCTTCTTGACGATCCACGCCTCGAACACGTCCACGCCGAAGCCGGCGCCGTCCGCCTCGTCGCAGAACTTGACCCGCTCCGCCGCCTGCAGCTCGGCGGGCGACCCGCTGTAGTTGCCGTACGAGTTGCCGATGTAGCAGTCGCCGCTGGACAGCGTCTTGTATATCTTCAAGTCGTTCTGGGGGCTGAAGGTGAGGTACTCGCTCGTCACGCGGCTCACCACGTTTTTGTACCGCGGCCTGTACACGTTCTTGCCCGTGATTTCGTACAGCGCCGTGTCCTTTTCGGGCACGGCCACGTTCAGCGCCTTGAAGGAGTTGCCGCCGACGTTGGCGACGATCTTCTTGCCGTTGCTGAGCATGGCCACGACCAGCAGCATCTCGTCCGCGCTGCGCTGCTTGCACGCGTCTACGAAGTCCACGTGGCGGCGCTCGTCCACGGAGTTGGAGCTGTAGCAGATCTTCTTGGCCTTGGCGAGGTCGGGCACGCGCACCTGCTCCGCCAGCCAGCTGACGTCGTCCTCGCTCAGCACCTTGGGAAGTGGCTGGTTCACGATCCACGTCTCCACCGACACCACGCCCACGCTCACGCCCGCCATCACGCCGCACAGTTGCGCGCGGCGTTCGGCGTCCGCGAAGTACCCGCGGGACATCTTGGCGTCGCCGTACGTGTGGCCCGGGTGGCACGCCGCCTTGTCGAAGCTGTTGGAGATCTTGAAGTCCGAGCCGCCGCCGAAGGTGGGGCCGAGCATGTTGGTGTACTTGCGCTGGTAATTCACCAGGGTGTAGTACTCGTTGCGGAACGGGCGCAGCTCCACGCCGGCGGTGACCTCGTACAGCCGCGCACTGTAGTCGGTGACCCAGATGGAGTTGGCCCCGCTGCCGGGGTTGAGCATGCCGAGGTTGGACCTCATCACCACCTTCTTGCCCGTGGAGAGCTGCACCACCACCAGCATCATCTCGTACCGCCTCAGGCGCCGCGGGTTACGGGCGGGCGCCAGTTGCACATCTTCAGAAACTGATACAGAGCAGAGCTATGCCGGGTGATTCATCATAATTATGTTTGGATGGTTCAGGCGCTTTATTCCACACCCCGGGGCGAGGGCGGGGGTTCAACTCGGTGCACCACGTGTCGCAGAGACCCCACCGCTTGCTGCACGCGTTGAACCAGTTTTCGGCGCCGCGCAGTTGCCCGTAGCCATCCTTGGAGTGCGCCACCCGGGTCTTGTCCCACTTGCCATTTACCACCCCGTCGCTGCGGAAGTGCGTCATGTAGCAGACCTCGGGGTTGGACAGGTCGATATCGCCGATGACGCTGGCGAGGTATTCGATCTCAGCCGGCTTGAGCGCCGGGTTGAGCGGGTCGGGGTATCCCTTGACGTTCACTCCGTTGGCGTCGGGGGCCTTGCGTTCCAGGTCGCGCCTGAGCGGGAGCTGGTTGAGAAGCCACACCTGCAGGTTGACCACTCCGAAGCCGTACCCGTGCGCCTTGCCGCAGAACTCCACGTTGCGCTCGCCGGCGTTGACCTGGTACCCCAGGTACGACGTGCCGTTGTCGTAGCACCCCAGGTTGGCGGTGCCGGACTTGAGGTCCTTGTTGAGCACAAACGCCTGGTCGCAGGGGCGCTACTTGCAATTGAAAGAAGCACAGTTTGAAAGAGATTCATCGTATTATAGTGTCACTCAAGAGCTGAAAGCGAGCAGGTTCAACCCGGCCTAGTTTAAATTCAGTTCCGTATTTGGTATCGAAGTTCTGGTATCGAAGTCCTTTAGACCAATCAGAACCGTCCAAAGCGAAAATCCTGCCGACCGCCTCGCCGGATATCCGACCGGGTAGCGATTCCTGAGTAAATAGACCGTCGATTTCCAGTATCTCAGGGTGACTTGCTATAGCTAGTCACCCCGACACTGAGTTTAACCTGCACCGTATGCCCCACCTTGTCGCCGAACTGCACCTTGTCGCGGTTGTGGTTGACGGCGCGCCCCACGCAGTACTCGTTGGGAGCGGGGAAGAAGCTGCGCTGGCCCGTCAGCTCGTGCAGCCCCGCGAACAGGTCGTACCCCCAGGCCGTGCCGTACTTCACGCTGTTGAACCCCCGGTCCGTCACGTACGGGCGCAAGTTGATTCTTTATGTCTTTTACTAACGTTGATCGAGCCTCAAGGCGCTTCACATGGTGAGCATTTAACCAACCCCCTCCGTCAGTAAATGCGGACAGACCCTGAAGTCTGTAATGTTGTAATTGAAATTGAAAGGAAAGCTTGAATGCGGTTTAGTATATTTTAGTGTCAAAGCTCTGAAATCAAGCGCAGTCAGCCTGGGTTCACCTCGCACCAGCCTACCGTGACGGCGGCGATCTGCTTCTTGGTGCTGAGCGTGGCCAGGACCAGCGTCACCTTGTCGGGGTTGTTGTCGCACCCGCCGCCGTGAATGCCGAAGGTGGACGGCGTGCGCTCGGCAGCCATGTCGTAGCACACGGTCGAGTCGCGCAGGCTGGCGTAGGGGATCTGGGTTTGCAGCCAGGCCTGCTGCTCGCTGTTCATGATGGCCATGCTGTACCGCCGCAAGTTGAAATTGATAGCAACATTTGAAGGTGGTTCATCACATTGTAGCTTCAGTCGCTGAAACCAAGCTTGCGCGCGGGTCATTACACGGGGGCCAGGGCGAAAGCCCGGTGCCTCCTTATACCTGCGGCGTCTCTCTCTTTCACTGAAACCAAGCGCGGTCAACCCAGGGTCAGCATGGGGTCAGCCTGCACCGCCCCACCATGCCGGGGTCCATGACGATCCATGCCTCGAACATCTCCACGCCCCACCCGCCGTTGTTGCCGCACATGTCCCACCGGTCCATCCCCTTCCACCCGTACATGTGCCCCGTGTTGCAATACCCGCTGTCCAGCCGCTTGTTCATGTGGAAGTCGTGCCCGCTGCCGTAGGTTGGGCCGTAATCGGGTCGGTAGTACAGCGTGTTGGCCTCAGCCTTGTACACCGGATACACGGTGCGGGACGTGACCTCGAACATGGCGGCCTGGTTGTCCTCGATGTAGCGGCTGGCGGTGTTGGCGCGGTCCGGCGTGAACCCCGTGATGGTCTTGCCCACCACCTTCCTGCCGGTGCTCAGCCACGCCACCGTCACCAGCATCTCGCCCTTCTTCAGTTTGCCGCCGCACGACTTGTGGAAGTGTTGCGCGCGGCGGTCGTCCCACGGGTCCTTGGCCTTGTCGTAGCAAATGTAGGGATCGGTCAGGTTGGCGCCGTTCAGCTTCTCCCCGAGCCACGCGCGCTCCGCCTCGGTCATGATGCTGGGCGCCACAGGCTTGGGCACGACCCACGCCTCGAAGTGCGTGATACCGATGCCGTTCCACTTGGGGTTGTCGTCCGTGCCGCACACGCGCTGCTTCTTGGTGTTGTTGCCGCGGTAATCATTGTACCCGAAGATCTGGCTCTGCATCATGCACTGCATGTACGGGCCGGAGGTGGCGTCGAAGCGGAAGGAGAAGTCCTCGGTCCCGCTGCCCCGGTATCCGATCTTCTTGTAACTGTATGCGTAGTTCTGTTGCTTGTCCAGCGTGATGGTCGTGTTGGTGGTTACCTCCAGGTAGGGAAACATCCGAACATCCAAGTTATGACATCGAAAACCACCCAGGTTGACATTGATAACCTTGAAAGTTAACAGGCGGTGGTTTTTCCATCCAATCTTTTAGTGTATGTTCATCAAGCGGTGCTAAACCACGACGCAGTACTTTCAGTCAAGTCAGCAAGGTGCCGGGGGGGTGGTTCAATTTTCACTTGCGCCAATAAACTAGATACGATAGCCCACCCCACCTCGTACATCTCGGCGAACCTGTCCATCGCGACCGTGTTGACCCAGTTGGGGGTCGCTTCGCCCGAGGACCGGTGCACCATCTTCTTCCCGTTGGCCAGCACGGCGATGGTGAGCAGCATGCGGCTCTGATCCGCCACCCCCTTCAGGCTGCCCGTGCACCGGTCGTGGTAGTCCCTCCAGTCCAGAATGTATGGGCGCAAGTTGAGATTGAAAGCAACGTTTGAAAGCGGTTTATCATATTTTGGTTGCAATAGCTGAAAGCAAGCGCGGTTAATCCGGGTTCAACCCGCGCCAACCCACCAGCTGCTTCAGCTCGTTGATGGTCTTGCGGTAACACACGTGCGGGCAGCACAGCTCGGCGCCGTTGGTGCGCTGGCTCAGGAACTGCTTCTCCCGCGGGGTGAGCAGGTCAACGGTGGACGTCACGGGCTTCGTCACGCGCCAGGCCGCCATGCGCATGATGGACACGCCCTCGGGCAGCGGGTGGCCGCACGCCGCCACGCGCGAGGCGTACGCTGATGTTTTCTTGTCTCCTAGGCTGATGTTTTTGAACTGGGCGCCGAATTCACACCTCGTGCTTTCTAGAATGCGCTGTTTCACTTGAAGCGTGTTCTGGGAAACACCCCAGCCGAGCGTGTTAGCCAGGAAGTACGTGTAGCTGACGCCGTCGGCGGGGTCGAACGTGAGGCGCCCGGTGAGCTCGAAGAACTGCAGGTGGCGGTCAACGATGTTGCCACCCAGTCGCTCGGGCTTCTGGTGCGTCTTGCCCACCAGAGTCTTGCCCGACTCGAGCACGTATATGTGCAGCATCATCTCGTCATCTCGCATTTGGCCGTCGCACGCTTCATGGTAATTCTTGACCACATCCGTTGGGCTGCCCATGGACCGCACGTTGCTGTCGTAGCACATCTTGTGCCGGCCCCTTAGGTCTGCAACGCCCAGCTGCTGGCCCAGCCACTCCAGCTGCGGCTCGCTGGGGAGGTCGCCCTTGGGACGTGGGACGTACCAGGCCTCGAAGTTGCTGAGGCCGATATAGCTGCTGTACAGGTCGGCGCCGCCGAACTTGTCGATGGCGCCCCTGGGGCGGTTGGCGTCCGAGTTGTACCCGCGCTGGGGGTTGGCGGCGCGGTAGCCGGCGCCGTCGGTGAACTGCTTGATGCGCTCCCCGTACTGCGATTGCTCCACCCACTCGGTGTGCACGTCTACGTTGGGGACGATGGCCAGCATGTCGTCGCCGTGGGCGAGAGCCAGCACTGCGTAAGTCATTGGATTATTCCAGCCGTCATCCAACGCCTTTTAGTCCCACGTTTCTTATGCATTACACGCTACATGACCCCCACCCCCGTGGTTTAAGCATTTTAAGCATCTGACCTTTGACCATATGAAATTAAACTGGGAATGTATAACACCTCATTGGTTGGTCGGTGCTGGACGGCCATTTTTTGGAAGCGTTTTCCCACACACATGACTCAATATTTAGACTGGTAAATATTCGCAAGTGTAACTAACTCACCGGCCACATTCTTATACCACGGGTCAAGGATCCTATAGTGGGATCACCGACAGATGTGGCTGGAAAATCATTTACCCAAAGGCCCTACCGTGAGCGCCGTTGTTGAGCGTCACGAGGTCCCGCAGGTAGTACGTGGCCGCCGTGCGGTAGTGCGCCCACTCGTTCTTCTTCCACTTCTTGTACACCTTGCGGTTGGTGACGTCGTAGAACGTGGCGGCAGCGTCGTTCTGGGGCGCCCAGAGCTTGCCGTCGATGAACGTCTTGAACGCCAGCGTCCTGCGCGTAAGGAGCCCCCACCCCCCCCACCGGTCCACGTGTCACCACAACTAACACGACGTCAATTGGTGGTCATCATCGTCACGTCACCCATAGTTATGTGAACCTCATTATGACTGACCCATCATCATTCACACCACCAAACGAAACTGATCCAGGGCAGCGACGTGGATTGGATTCGATGCATGCTTGATAACACCCCGCCCCCCCCTGTGCAACACCTCCGCGCAACACCCCCGTGCAACACCCCCGCGCAACACCCCCGTGCAACACCCCCGTGCAACACCCCCGTGCAACACCCCCCCTCCGGTGCACCCGGACCTCACCTGCCGGTGGCGAACCTCATGACGATGACCATCATCTCGGTGTCGGTCATGCGGGCACAACTCTTGTAGAAGGTGTTGCCGACGGTGGTGGCAGCGTAATCGCGGGGCCACTTGGTGTAGCGGCGCAAACTGATATTGAAAGCAAAGTTTTAAAGCAGTTTATCACAATTTAGGTTCAAAGCGCTGAAATGTAGCGCGGTCAACCCGGGGTCAACATGGGGTCAACCTAGGGTCAACTTGCACCGCCCTACCTTGGGGGTGTAGCACGTGCGCTTGGGGCCGTGCGCCGCGACGTAGGGCCGTTCTCCCACCGCAACTTTACAGCCTCAGTTGGAAGAGCAAAACTTGATGAGATTAAATGGTGTATCGTCGCAAGCGTCATTAAATTATAGTTTGTTTCAAACCAATGTTTTCGCGCGCTGTCCGGTATATGCGCCGGGGGGGCCGCACGGGTTCAACTTGGGATGCACCACCACCACCACCACCGCCTCCGGGGCTACGCAGTTCAACACCCAGACGTACCTGAATTTAATCCAGCGGACCGGGGTCCCGATATGGGGACCCCATGTCGTATCGACAGCACTCTGATTTGTATTTGTGTTTTCTAAGCCGAATGACAGATGAAGAAAATGAGTGTGTCCGGCCAACAAGCAGTGAACTCCGGGTGTTGAAGTGCGTAGGAGCCGCACTGACCCCACCGTGAGGTCCACGCCGCCCAGCGCCCGGCCCAGCCACTCGCTCTCCTCGGACAGGTCCTTCAGCACGGCGCGCCGCGGGGCGTTCACGATCCACGCCTGGATGTAGCGGCGCAATTGGAATCTGAAAGCAAATATTGAAAGCAGTTTATCATGCTTCAAGGGCTGAAACCAGGCGCTCT
>Ga0307489_10002904_pt1 | contig 11427 bp, 9 predicted proteins | sample SB12metaG_FD_202247 | JGI IMG/M metagenome (GOLD analysis project Ga0307489, IMG submission 202247) | Sea-ice brine microbial communities from Beaufort Sea near Barrow, Alaska, United States - SB 1.2 | ecosystem: Environmental > Aquatic > Marine > Coastal | place: USA: Alaska | collected 2017-05-06
CGGCAAGATTCTGGTAATTTCGCCCATATTCTGGTAGTTTTGATGAGATTTCGCCAAGAATCTGGTAGTTTCGCCCATATTCTGGTAGTTTTGATGAGATTTCGGCAAGATTTAGGTAGTTTCGCCCATATTCTGGTAGTTTTGATGAGATTTCGCCAAGAATCTGGTAGTTTCGCCCATATTCTGGTAGTTTTGCTGAGATTTCGGCAAGATCTGGTAATTTCGCCAAGATTCTGGTAATTTTGCTGAGATTTCGCTAAGATTCTGGTAATTTTGCAGAGATTCTGGTAGTTTTGATGAAGTTTCGCCAAGATTCTGGTAGTTTCGGCAATATTCTGGTAGTTTTGATGAAGTTTCGCCAAGATTCTGGTAATTTTGCTGAGGATTGTGGTAGTTTTGGAGGTATTTTGTTGATATTGTGGTAGTTTGGTGTGAGAGTGTGTGAATATTGTTGAGAATCTGGTAGTTTGGTGTAGATCATGGTAAATATCTGGTTGGTTTGGTTGAGATTGGTGATCTTGATGTGATAATGGTAGGATGAGGTGAGAATGTGTTGTGAGGATATGTGGATGTAGTGGGAGTGAGAAGGTAGATCAGGTGTGGTGGTGAAAAGGTGTGTTTGTATGAGCAATTAGTCATGTACTTGGGTGCTAGAAAAAACCGAAGCCTGAAACGCTTTTTGAACCCTCGTCTAGTGAGATGGACGGAGTTTATCTGACGTGGCGTGCAACATTTGGCAGGCCACACCTCTTGGATGTGATTCATGTTGACCTTGAGCTCCAACACGAGCTGCCGCAAGTTGTCCGGCGCATCCGCTTTGGCGGCGTCCTCGTCCATGATGTCCCACCCGCCGTCCGGTGTGATTGAGTTCTCTGCGTGCCAAGCTCACGGCCGGTGGAGTAGGAGGGAGGGGGGTGGGCGGGTTCAATGTTGTAGTCGACACCCCCTCTACCGAACCCCGTGTGTTCACAAAACCAGGCCTCCACGGGGAGCGTGACCCGCCCGTTTGTGCCGCACGCACGCACGCGCCGCGTGCCCGACACCGGCGCGCCAGAACCCCACCCTAATCGCTTCGTCCCAACCCTCCCCGAACAATAACTTTTAATTCGGACGCTCATTCGTGAAATGGCGCTGTCCCTCCGCCCCCACGCGGTGCGTCGCTTCCGCGTAGCGTCCGCGTAGCGTCCGCGTAGCGTCCGCGTAGCGTCCGCGTAGCGTCCGCGTAGCGTCCGCGTAGCGTCCGCGTAGCGTCCGCGTAGCGTCGGCGTCGCGCGTCGCGTCCGCGTCACGTCCAAAAGGCCTTCGTAACCTCGGGTCCCGCCCGCAGCGATGCATCGCAAAGATGTGCGGGCAAGGGGTTTGGGGGCGTAAAGGGGTTTTAGGACAGATTTGGGTTTGGCGTTTAAAGAAAGGGAACCACACGAGCACGCGGCTCTCGCAAGGCGCACGGAGGCGTTGCGCTCGCGCGGCGTCAAGGCGCCTCATACACAGTCGGTCGTGCGCTTACCGTGGAACGCGCGCGGGGGTCCGTGTTTTCTAATGTGCGGATGAAAGTCGAAACCCCTTCGCCCCTTCCAGATATTATGTTCAAACGAATGGTTTAGGGTTTTAAATTTTAGAGGCTATGGTTTTTCGGCACCAGGGATAAAAACCTAAATCGTATTTGATTTATAAATTATAAACCCTAAACCTGTGAATCTGCTATTTATAGAAGACTTTCACGACTTTTCTAGTCACAATCACACGCACATTCTCTAACAATCTCTAAAAATGGTAAAAAGAGCAGCCTCCAAGCCCGACCCCGAGCAAGCACCTTCCGACTCCGACTCCGACTCAGACTCCGACTGCGACTCCGACGAAAACGATTCAAAGGAAGAAAACCAATCGAATGAAGAAAACGAACACAAGTCGAAGAAGCCGAAAACTGATGCTGCCCGAAACCCGAAACCTGAAGCTTCCCGAAACCCGAAACCTGAAGCTTCCCGAAACCCGAAACCTGATGCCAAGAACGTTATCGACAAGAAAGATGGAGATTCGAAGTCAGTAACTGGCTTCTCTTCCGCAGGAAATGCAGCGCTTAAGCCAGGAAAAGCCGGCGAAAAACCCGCTCCTACCCCTGCAAAGGGCGCCACTAATGCCGGAAAAGAAGACTCTAATCCGGCTGCTATCGCCGAAAAGCCGGCCACTAAGTCCGGAAAAGACGACTCTAATCCGGCTCCTACCGCAGCAAAGGCCGTCGCTAAGCCGGGAAAAGACGAGGAAAATCCGGCTCCTACCTCCTCAAAGGCTTCAGCTAAGCCGAGAAAAGCCTCAGCTTCGACTCAGGCCGCGGTAAATATGGGCGTTCGCCCAGCTACATCCGCTGGCTACTTCAGCACTGAAGCCAAGGAAAACTTGAAGAGCCTCATGTACGACACAGATCCTGCTTCTACCGAGGCTAAAGACACTAACTCCTTCAAGATTGTGTCCGATCAAGATACGCAATACCCGATGATGGAATACAATATGCCAACGTTCAAGATGCCGGAGGATGACTTTGAGTTTCCGCTACCCGTTTATCAAACCGGGGGGTGCAAGCACTGTGAGCAAGAGGAGCGCGGTTGCCGCCTTTGCGTGACGAACTTCCAAAGCCTCGAGCAAGAGCAAAACGCATTCCAGCTGACTATCGAAGATTTGCTCTCTAAGCGCTTCATCGTCATCCGCGATAACTTATTTCAATTCGAATCTGACCTGGCCAAATCTCGGTCCGACCACGCTGTGGCTACTGCCCAATCCCGTGCTCAGCACATCATCGCCCTCTGGAAGAAAACAACCGTTATCGCTTCAGCCGCTGCTTGCGCTGAGGAGGACTCCGTCGCTGCCGCCGCTGTTGCCGATAAATAGTGACATCGAGTGATGACTGCCGCTTACCGAATGGCGTGCTGAGATGTGTGATGCTCAGCCTTATGATTCAAGGGCCGTTACTATTTAGATGTGTCATCTAATGAAAAATAGCATGTCATGTTATATCGAAAACCTTAGTGTGCCACCCTATGCGGATATCCCAAGCACCGACGTTTTAGAGCGCAAGTGGGAAAATGGATACGACCGCGGGTACGAGGATGGGCGCATAGCCGGGCTCAAGGACGGGCGCCTTACGTGTAATGTAACCGTACATCCGGCACCGGCATCAAAGGGCAATGGTCCTCCGCCACCACCGCCTCCGCCGCCCCCGAAGCCGCCTGGCGGTGGTCCGCCACCGCCGCCACCGCCGCCCCCGAAGCCGCCTAGCGGTGGTCCGGCGCCACCGCCACCGCCGCCCCCGAAGCTGCCTGGCGGTGGTCCGGCGCCACCGCCACCGCCGCCCCCGAAGCTGCCTGGCGGTGGTCCGGCGCCACCGCCACCGCCGCCACTGAAGCCGCGTGGCGGTGGCCCGGCGCCACCGCCAGGCGGCTTCGGCGGCAAGTCGTTAGCCGATCAGCTGGCGGATCAGCTCATGGAAAGGGCGGGGGGTGGTGCGCCTCGGAAAACAAGCAACGCAAAGCTGCCACCAGTCGTTTTTCCATATTGCTTTCTAGATTGGAGAATACTTCAATGGGCGATTGATAGTCCATCACTCGAAGGCAAAGATCTTGAAAATTCGATCTTCGGAGAGCTTGGTAAGAAAACCATCCACAATGTCGTTAAGGTACGAGAAGGACTCAAGATTCTTTTCAGCAAAGCGAAAAAGCCAAATCTTAGTAGGGCGACAGAGGCCGCACCAAATGAAACGAATGAAACTGCTTCTCAAGAAATTATATTTGGTGACGATCCGAACCGCGATAAGAACATCATGATCGGTATCCTAACTCCTTTGCGGAGCGAAGTTAATGATGTGTCTCTGAAACGAATCACTAAAGCCATTCGGACGATGGACAATGACATCATCAAGGAATCAATGGCGGGGAAAATGCTCAGCTATTTGCCAGACGAAGGAACACGGAAAGAAATAATCGCATCATGGGATCGAAAAGTCAAAGAAAACGAAAAAAATAATTTCTTGCTAAATTTGGCACACGTTCAGAAGTATCTCTACAGGATGTCCCTCGAGAAAAACGTTGAATTATTGCTTAAAGCGTTGAAATTCGAATATACTTACTGGAATGACATTGAAGGTCTCAAAGCATCGATACAAATGATCCGAAAGGCCTCGTCAGATCTGGTAAATGGGGCGGACTCGTTTAAGCGTATTGTCCTAATGGTGCTCGAACTTACCAACGAAGTTAAAAAGGCTCCAACTGAAAAGTGCCTGGTGCCTAAAAGGGTTGCTTCGAAATCGTCAATAAAGATGGAACAACTTCCTTTGGTACATTTGGTGAAATCTTTTCATGAGCCAGCATCTACTCTACTGCACTACCTCATCGCGGTCATCAAGAGCCAAGGGGACAAAAGTTTGATATCAAACGTTGAAAGAGAGCTGCAACATAATGTGGTGCCAGCCTCAGGCCTGGTGTTTGACGAAATTCAAGCTAGTATGAAGCCGCTAATCAATGGACTCGAAAAGCTGGAAGAGCTGCTTATATCGCCTGAAAATCGTGAAAATATAACAGAGGAACGCGTCGGTGAACTCACAACTTTAAGAGATACAGCCGACAAGAGCTTGGAACAATGTAGGGTTGATATGCCTGATGCCAAAAAAGAGTTCATGGCAACCGCTAAGTACTTCGGTGAAACATACAAAGCATTGAACAAGAATAAAGCATTAGACCCGGCGCGGTTCATGCAACCCATTGTACTATTCTTAGGGCAATTAAAAAATGCCGGTAAGCAAGTAAAACTAATCCAACTCTCAGCAAACGCAGCGGATTTGGCGTTGCCGCAAGAGGAAAAGCCAAAGCCATACAGAAGGTCGTCATCTTGATTTTACTATATATCTGCGTCACAGTCACCGGAGAAATGCAGTCACGACAATATTCGGCGGCGAATCTCGGTTTCAATGTGCTCTACTGCGTTTTGGCTTTGGGATGGGTCTGGTTCATCGCGGTACTGGGAATAGAATGGAGCGAGAACTTACAGAGGCTAACGTTAAGGCTGGAGGAGGCGAACTTGCTGAGTTCAACGTTCTGCAACTCGACGCGAGGCGCTCGGCTCGCGAAGCAGTACGCGCTCTGCGGCGAAGCGGAAGTCATGGTGAAGAGCAAAGACCTCGCGTTCAAAGCGCTCGAGAAAACCATACGCAGTGTCGCGGTGCAGGCGATAAACGCGATGGGCGAGGTGTCGCTTGCGGCGCTCGGGAACGTCGCGGCGGTGGCGCTGGCGGCCACGGCGGTCGGGGTGCTATGCAACTCGTTGACGAAAGTTGTGAACGGTGGGAGGGTAGAGATAGACGCGATGAGCCCGATGGCACAGGCACGCTTGAACGCGTGCGTTGACATGAGGGGGGTTGATCTTCATTTAGAATAATACTATAATATGTCGTACAACTCTTTCCGTACATCTAAAAAATATTGACCCCTTGACATTCGTGCGCTCGGATAATAGAAGTTAAGAATGGGCGATGGTACTGTAATATCACCACCAGTTGTATTCACACGCGCGTGGTATGGCATGTCGCGCGCCAAAACTCCACTATAGTCTCGGATACCCGGGTCTGCGCCATGATTGAGCAGAACATCGACAACCCTCAACGCATGCGAATCCTTGGGCCCAGGCATGTTGTTAGTCAGTACGTGAACGAACATACTATATTCAAGGGCGCACGCGTGGTGTAGCGCTGTCCGCCCCTGCTTATCTCGCACGTTCACGTTTAGAGCTGGTCCCTCTTTTAAGAGTACGTTCATCGCGGCCTCGTCGTGGTGGCGGGCGGCATGATGAAGTGCAGTTAGACCATTATTGTCGGTATTGTTGCCGTTGTATTGCGATGATATGAGGTCCTTTAATACGTTATTGATTTGGTCCCTAAATGTGCGATTGGCGTTCACCTGGTTACTGCCTGCCCCGCATGCTATCATGATTGGTGTGAAGCCGCTACTGGTTTCTGCGGCCTCGTTTGCTCCTCCGTCGATCAGGAGTGCCGCGACGTACCTCATTTCCGTCATTTTGTCATTATATTTGTCACTCATATCGTCGGACTCATATCGTCCCATGTCACCGAAAGCGGCCACATTAGCCATAACACGAACGGACGCGTGTAGCGCAGTATTGCCAAGGTCGTCATGGCCATTGACGTCGGCATCGAATGATAAAAAGGACTTAACGGCTACTGGAATCGCAGCTTGGGCTGCCATGATAAGTCCGGTGGTACCACTGTCGTCACATTTTACGTTTACGTCTGTAAACGTACCAAGGTTTTCACGCGCACCGAATGTCTCCAGTAGTTCGAGATAAACCGTAATGCCAGCCCCTTCCATCGGGGTGTTTTGGAGGATCACCGGATTGTCCTTGTAGTAACCACGCAACGCGTTTAAGATCGGAAACCACCATATGTTTGAACGGTTTTTCCGTGTAGAGCCAGAATTCCTAATCATTGCAAGATCGTTCGGTGTTATCGGAATCTGGTTGTGTGGGTAGACCAATTTTTTCCCCAACCGAACCATATTGCGCAACGTATCCGGTGCGTAACAAAAAGGGGGAGGATATGGGGCCACGGTGGCGTCGGTCACGAATGCGTCGTTCTTGTCATGACAACCCATCGTGACGATATCGTAAAATTGGTCCGCAGAGCAATCATTGCCGATGTCCTCGGCTTCGTTGTTCTTACATACAGGGGCGACATCTACGTGAGTGCTCATGACGGTTTGTAGGCATTGGACGCAAACAAATAAATACTCTTCATAACAGTTACATAGGCGACGTAGGTGTTTGAGAGATTACACCGGGCGTTTGAAAGTTTTCATCGGGTGCTGCCGAAGAATCATTGGAGGGTTTGAGAGATTTTTGATAGGAGGCGGTGCTATTTGATAGGCGCTTGAATTGGCACCGGAGAATTGAAGGAAGATCTCCACCAACCTTATATTTTGGCGCATAGCGCGGGAACGTTTTTCATGACTGAAATCAACGCGTTTTGGGGATTTGGCCGTCACTTTTTCACGCGCATCTACAACGACGCACAACTTCGAGATGAACAAGGTGAACAAGATGAACGAGACGAAGGATGTGAAGGATGTTAATGAGATCCACGCGGTACGCGCCTTGTGGATCAAGCGCGAACCCTGCAAAACACGCATCAAATTTGCGAGAAAATTGAGGGCGCTGGCGCTGGAGAAGCGTACCGCGAAGAAACTAGCGGAGGATCTAAAACGGGCGCACACAGCAAAATTGCAGGAGATACGTTTAGAGAAGGTGGCGGTGGCAGACAAGGCACATGCCGAGAAGGTGCTCGCGCGCGCGCAGTTGGATGCGCTGAATGGGATGAAGGCGTGTTCATTGGAGTAATTATGGACAATTCTTAGGCAATTTCGTACGCGAATAAAATATCCGCTCCAGTTATAAACCCGCTAGCATCTTCCTCCGGAAAGGTCAAGTCGACGCGAAGCTCGCCTTTCTTGACGCTCACACGGTCCACCCTGGCGCTGGCCCACATCGACTCTGAGTTCCACCAAACCCTGATCCGATTGCGAGGTGGATTTGACGGGGAAAATATGAGCGCGGGAAGCGTGTAGTACAGAGCTGCATCGATGACACATTCGTCGACCTCGACGTAGCCGAGTAACCAGTTGCTCTCCTCTATGATGGCGTTCTTCACGTCGAACGGTGTCCACTCCCCGCCGGTGCGCAACCGCTCGACTATGGTCGCGACGCGGGAGCACAAAGCCCTGCTAGGCATGCAGAGCGGCCCGTGGTGGATGCCGAACCTGTCTACAACAAGCTCGTCGTCCTCCTCGTCCTTCTCTCCTTCCTCATCTTCCTGCTGCTGCTCTTCGTCATCCTCTCCGCATATCGTTTCGTCGCCCAGGTCGAAGTCATTTTCCATAAGCTGAAGTGTGCGGCGCTTCTTTCTACCCGGCAGTTTCAACTCATTTGTTGCGATGGCCTCCGCGAGCTGAGTGTGGCTATAAGCACTAGCGATGCCCGTGAGCTCGTCATGCGACATTTCCGCAGGGAGAGTTATGTCGATCTGCGCCGCGTGCGTCTTGCTAAGGCCTTCTCCGTTGCGGTGCAAAGAAGTACCTTGAATGCGCTCATCGTCGTCTTGTTTAGATAGTAGCCACTCAACGGCTGAGCGAGCAAAATCCTTGTCCTCACGAACCGCGAGAATCACTTGCGCTCCGGTCTCGTGATTGGTTTTCATCGCCGAGATTTTTGTGAAGAAAATGACAGGGGTTTTGTGTTCTTATTGAATTTCTTTTTTGCGCATAACCGCATAACGCTAGTTGCGCCTAGTCCTTTTCCGCCCCGTCCGATCGTTCTCCGCCGGGTCCGCGGCGCACGCGAAGGGCTTCATGATGGCCCTCAGCGCGGTCCACGACTCGAGAAGCTCGCCTCGGTTTTTCGCCTTAAAAAGGGCCGTGGTACAGACTACATAGGTGCCCCGGTCGTTTATGGAGGTCGGCCAGGGTATCACTCAGGAAGGCAGTCGTAACACTTGTTTCTAGGCCCCACCCCGCAGATGACGACGTTGCCGCCTCGGAATAACAGCACCTTCGTAGGCGGTAACCATCTCACCACGTCCTTCGGCACGAAGCGTAAACCGGGAAATAACTCTGGGCTGTACGAGGTTTAGTGCCCGCCCAATTTTTTCGAGAGATGACCGGCGAGGTTTGGAAGTATTGATATATTGTTTTGAGAGTATGACTCATGCGTTCGAAACAATTTAACCCTATGAAACAAAACACAACCTTACCATCGCCGTCACGTACCCCTGGCTTTTGAGCCATTCAAAAGTCTTATTCATATCCACCGCGTGTCCTAAAAACGCGGTTCCAACGATGTTCTCAATGGCGATATCGAGGCACACGGCGCTGGGTACCACGGAGTGCACCATTTTGAAGTACGACATTATGGCGATATGCGCCGATGCCTCAGAGGGCGCGCCCGTGCACACGATTTTCCCGCTCGCGAACATGAGCGCGGTGGTCGAAGGCGTTTTGAGCCGGAACTTGGCCGCCGCGAAACTGAGCGGGTTGAACTCGCCATATTTCTTCCCGGAGGTAGTGACAAAGACATAATTTGAAAGCGGGTCAACCCTATTCTAAGTTCAAGCTCTCATAAACAGGCGCTTTCAAAAAAGGTCTTCATTGGCAACACCATGATATTTCCTCCAAGTCGAGCGGGGTGCCAAAGAAAGCCGTTGCCACGCAGTTCTTGATGATGATTGGCGATGGCGTTTTTCTCCTTCTATAGTTCTCCAGCAAGCCTTCGTCGGCGTCGGTTAACTCCAGCCCCTCCGAATTGTCCTTCAGCGCCATCACAATATACGCCCGTAGTCAATAGAAACTATGTAGACAGGCGCGCCGCAGCGCGGGAGAAAAATGGAAAACGCGCTCGAACTGACTTCTCCAAAAGTTCATACTAGCATGTGACACAGGTAGAATTTATGGGTGACGGCCTTCGCCTTTTATTATAACTCTTGAGCAAGCCTTCTTCGGCGTCGGTTAACTCTAGCCCCGCCGAAATGTCGTCTACGGCCATTAAGATTTTCGCCCGTAGAGTAGAAAAAGAATTATGTAAAGAGGCGGCCCGGTGTGCCGGACAAAAGTGGAAGACGCGTTCCAACCGGCTGCTACAAAAGTTTATAGTCGCGTGTGGCGGCGAAAAAATGCCCGGTGTCGTAAGCTTGCTCGGTAGACTCGTACGGACGGACTACTTGAAAGCCTCGTTCCGCCAGCTCTCCCGTGACCAGCCATCCCCGGACTCTTTTTTCTACAAGGCGCTCCCTGTCAACATCGAGAAGTGGGTGGTGGCGATGTGCCTGTACGACATCGACACGTACACCCCGCGCTCGTGGTCTATGAAGCATGCCGAGCCGCGCGACCTGACGGAGTGCGCGACGTTCGCCGAGCTGTCCATCTACAACGAGACAGCTGAGTTTGTTGACTTCTTCACCAAGTTCAAACAGAGCTTGAAGCACATGGGCGTGCACGCGAGAGAGTTTGACACCCGCGAGGACTATGAGGCGAGCCTACACTTTTTCCAGGTGCAGGGCGCCAAGAACGCCTTCGGATGTGCGGTGTGCGCCGGAGATCGGCTCTCAATCAAGCTCGGCGAAGACACATTGATTCCCTCGCCGACCTTGGGGCGGCCGCTCGTTCCTGTCAAGCCTGTTCGTGCGATCCGCCCCCTTGTGCTTCGGCCCTCGGACGACGACCTGGCGGTGGAGGACGTGCTGGGCATCATCGTCCGCAAAGGGTCTCTGGTGGCCGTCGGCTATGGGACAGAGCTTCTCGCGCTCTATGCGACCGATAGCACCGGCGCGTTGGTGAAAACGTACGGGGACGAAACATTTGTGTGGAAGCAGATCGCCGACCGGGCTTTTGGCCTCGCCCATAGTATGTGGGTGATGAACGCCGTGCGAGGCGAGCGGGATGAGATTGCCGATGACGTGCGCACGGCGGGGCTGGACGTCCCGCTGACACTTGTGCCTGGTATCGGTGTTGAAGAGTTGACGAACGTCCGCTTCACGGGCGCTAAGCGCTTCGCGGCAATCTGCGCGCAGGCCGCGGCGGGAACCGCTGCGATTCTTCGAGAGGCGCTGTGTCGGCGCGCCGCTAAGCCGCTCCGGACACAGGGGAGCGACTTGGTACGACAAATCACAATAGACTTGAAGGAGCGGGGCACGCCGCGGGGCACGCCGAGGGGCACGCCGAGGGGCACGCCGAGGGGCACACCGACCGTGGACGCACCATGGGCATTCGCGGCAACCCAGACCGAGGCCCCCAATGCCCCCGAGGCCCCCGAGGCCCCCGAGGCCCCCGAGGCCCCCGAGGCCCCCGAGGCCCCCGAGGCCCCCGAGGCCCCCGAGGCCCCCGAGGCCCCCGAGGCCGCCCCCTTTCTGACGGCCCTTACGGTCACCGTCCCCACCCCCCTCATGCCCGTGGAGAAGGCGGTGCCGGCGTTCCACGTCCCGAAGCTGTGTCGGAACGCGTGGGTCACGGCGGACGGTGGTCGAATCGAAGTGGTAGACAGTTTGCAAAGAGATGTGTTACTCGATAGGGTCAGGATGTATGGGGCTAAACGGTGCCCCGGGTGTCCACCGAACCACCCAGACCCTCTGCGGACGGAGCGCATGGTTTGCTCGGCACCTCAGTGCTCTTCAAAGTTCGTTTTCTACACCACCACCACGCATTATGTGTTCAAGAAACCCAGCGGGAGGTCGCTAGAGGAGGACATAAACCTGCCGCTGATTTCGGATGCAGTCTTGTGCCGGCTCAGTGTATTTAATAAAACGTGAGGACTAATCATGTCATGTCGGTATACGACAGCGCGCTGCGGCTGCGGCTGTTGAACGCGGTCACCGCCGGCTTGCACTTA
>Ga0307489_10002905_pt1 | contig 11425 bp, 16 predicted proteins | sample SB12metaG_FD_202247 | JGI IMG/M metagenome (GOLD analysis project Ga0307489, IMG submission 202247) | Sea-ice brine microbial communities from Beaufort Sea near Barrow, Alaska, United States - SB 1.2 | ecosystem: Environmental > Aquatic > Marine > Coastal | place: USA: Alaska | collected...
CCCTGCTCCCCGGAGACCGCAGACGCCTACCAGCTCAAGGCGGGGCGCGGGGGCCGCGGGCCGCGGGCCGGCCTGTTGGTCACCCCACCAAGCAAGTGTCCTGCGTTTCGGTGTCATAAACATACCCATCACTTTTCCAACGATATGGTCACCCGGCCAACAAGTTACTTGGGTTTCGGTGTCCGAACACACTTCCGACGATGGCCACCCGATCAAACAAGTTACTTGAGTTTCGGTGCTTGAGTCCAGCTGAAACGTGAACGAGTGCGAGCCAGATGATGTTGCTTGAGTTAAGGCGAAGCGGAAGCGAGCGCCCCCCCCGGCCCCAGAGTGACAAGATATCCCATATCGATATGGGAGATAACCGTATCGATACTGTCATCTCCCATATCATTTGCCTCATCTCCCATATCGATATGGGAGATGACCATATCGATATGGTAGATAACCATATCCATATACTGTATCCCAAATTGATATCCCATATTCCATATCGATATCCCCATCGATATCTCATTGATGTCCGATCTCCCATATCGATCTCCCATATCGATATCCCATATCGATATCCCGATCATATCTTGTCACTCTGCCTGGCCCTGGGTGCGGGCCGACCTGCCCGGCATGAAGAAGGAGGACGTGACCCTGGAGGTGGATGGCAACGTCATCCGCATCGGCAGGGACCATCAATTATCGCCCGTCACGTCATCGAATAATCCAATAATCCCTCACTTCCTTTAGATGGCATCGGATGACGTGGCGAGCAACATCTGCCCGACCGTTTACAGCGGCACCACCCGCTCTGAGAGCCTGGAGACCGAGGAGGAGAGCCCCGACAAGCGCTGGCACCGCAGCGAGGCGGGCCCGTGCACACTGCACTCCTTCCCGTCTACACTCCTTCCCTCTTTACTTTTTTCTTGTACTCGTAGTTTCCAATCCAAGATTAAGGCTAGATGGAGGTGAACTACGTCTACGCGTTTTAGAAGGTCCACACTCCGCCACAATGCGCAATGCATTCCTGAGTAACCACACCCTTTGCCTGGCCCGTTCCCTCTTTACACTGTCTCATTCCGTTTACATCTTAGTTCAAAGCGGCGTCCGGCCCTGCCGCGCGCGCCGCGAGTATTCCGAGTTCCAGCACCGGTGAGGCCCGCTATGTATTGTCCGGTTGTGGTTTCAAGTTTTAACCTGATACCCTTTTTCAAGATGGATGGTCATTTTGAAACCACAACCAAACCGAAGAGTTTTGTTTGATAGCGGGCCTTGACCCGCGCGCCCTGCGCATGCCCGAGAACACCGACTTCACCCAGCTGTCCGGCAGGGCGGATACCTTCATTCACTCGTTCCATCTTCACCTCAGGGTGACGCCATTCATCCGTGAACCCACTCAATTTGAGCCGTTTCGTCCTTGAAACACACTCAAGCTCAACTTGAGCCGTGCCTCAACCCACTGAGGTTCCGCTGTTTCGTCCCTAGGGTGAGCCAACTACGAGGACGGCGTGCTCACCGTGGACGTCAAGAAGCAGCCCGCGCCCAAGGCAGGGTCATTACCCATAGTGTACCGGTGCTCGCCGCGTCATCCACCACACAGTGTACAGGTGCTCGCCACGTCATCATCCACATGGTGCACCGGTGCTCGCCGCGTCATCCACCACATGTAAACAAACCCTCGTTTCCCACGTATTTTCGTTGCATCATATGATGCGGCGAGCACCGGTACACGATGTGGCCCGGGAGCAAGGCGCCGGAGATGAAGAAGATCGCCATCCAGTAGACGACGCGAGGCAGAGAAGACGAATCGACATGAGGGGTGGCGCCAACTTCACCGACATGAACGCGAAAGCGGGACACGAACCATCACCGACACGAAAGCGTGACACAAACCATCGCTGACACGAATGCACGACACGGACCGTGACGAGCGCATGATACGATGATACGAACCAGTGCATGATACGATGACACGAAACACCACCGCACTTCACCGACACGAGGGCATGATAGGAACCGTCACCACTCTTTGAATGACGACGACGCACACACTCAATGACGTACGCGCGGCGCGCAGCCTCGTGAGCTCCTCGATACGGCCTTAATCCCGACAGACCGTTTGGTCTGTCCGCCTGAAATGGCGGATGGGGAATGGGGCTAGTTAATGCTCACCATGTGAGCGCCTTGGGGCTCGATGAAATTCTTAGTAAAAAATGAGAACTGACTGCGACGAGCGCTCTCCCCGATGCTTTCAACCGCGAGCGCTCGAGCGGCTCAGCGCAGCTTCCTGGCGCATACGAGAGATCCTCCTACTTATAACTCACAACATACACGCACACACGGAAAACATGAATGCATGCTTAGGCACACACACACCGAAGTTTAGGGTTCAGGGTGTCGGGTAAACCGCGTGTCCCCTCGACGATGATGAATTTCAAACACACGTGACACGCAGACACATGTGATGAGTGGTTGGTCACCATGTGAGCGCCTTGGGGCTGAATGAGCGTCAGTTTAAGAACGAAACATGCTCCAGCAGTGCCGTGCTCTACGGAAAAAATTGTACTATTCAACTATACACCAAGGTAAATCACTTCGTCAACGCTCACGGAGACACGAACTCCTAAATGTCTCCTGACTCGTCACTAATCGTCATCCGGCCGGCGACTCGAGAACATCTGAGGCCGGTGCCGCTGCTGCTGCTGCTGTTGATAATGCGGCGACTTCAGCTGCTGCTGCGGCAGCTGCCACCCTGCACCCGCCCGCGCACCCGTACCCCCCCCCCGCCCCCTTCGGCTGGTGACTTACCGCTAAGAACTCCAAACCGCCCACTTCTTCTGACCGGCGCGTGCCCGACACGGCGTTCTGTTCGGGCGCTTACTTCCGCGTGTTCGAGGCATCAACCCGCCCGAAGCCATCACCCTGCCCGCGCGAGGCGCCCGAGGCGCAGGCGGGCAGCAGAGAGGAAACCCCTGTCACTAGAGTCCTGCGCAGATCCTGTGGGGGGACGGCACCCATCTCGCCATCTGCCTCCCCTCCGAGCACCACTCTCGCGCGCGCGCACCGCGTCGCCGCCGACAGTGCCCGCATCGACGGACCCCCCGACGTGCGCGTTGCCTTCTGCGTGTCGCACCGCCCGTCGCCGTTGCTCTGCAGGGTGGAGTGGGTGAAACCGGCCGGTGTACCACGGCGGTGGCCTTCGGATGTTGTAGGGGCGCAAGTTGAATTTGAAAGCAAAACTTTAAAGCAGTTTATCTTATTTTAGTTTCAAGTGCAGAAACCAAGGCGCTTTCATCACGGGGTTTGATACTGTCAACCTGCACCGCCCTACCCAGCGGCCCACTGTCACGTAGTCCCTAGCCTGGCTGTAGCGGCGCACGTTGAACTTTGAAAGCAAAGTTTGAAAGCGGTTCATCACATTTTAGTTTCAAGCGCTGATTACAGACACCAGGCGCGCTTTCAACTCGGGGTTTGATACTGTCAAGCTGCACCGCCCCACCTGGCGCATCCACGCGTCCCGCGCCTCGCGCATCATCCACGGCGCGAACGTCACCGCATCCATGTGCACGTCTCCGCCTACCAGCTCGGTGTGTATGAGGTGCACGTGAAACAAGTTCCAAAGATCAATCTCCTTCAAAGAACCAACATTGATCTCACCAGCCAGCCGCCACAGTGTAGCGGCGCAAGTTGAGGTTGAAAGCAAAGCTTGAAAGCAGTTTATCATATTTCAGTTTCAAGTGCTGAAACCATAGGCGCTTTCAACACAGGTTTTGATACTGTCAACCTGCACCGCCCCACCACAGAGAGGCATAGCATGCGGGGAGCGGAACAGCCCGCGTGGAAAAGAACGCAAGAAAGCTATAGAGCGTGTTTGCCACATCCTGGGTGTTCATGCGCGGAGCTACCCGCACCACCGCGGCCTCCAGCGCCGTCCACGCCTCGGCACCCGGCTCCCATCCGAGCGTCGCGAACGACCACGATACGTTCGACACCTCCTGCGGCTCCAAGCCGTAGCGGCACAAGTTGACTGAGATTGAAAGCTAAATTTGAAAGCCGTTCATCACATTTTAGTTTCAAGCGCTGAAACCGCGCGCGCTTTCAACTCGGGATTTGATACTATCAACCTGCACCGCCCCACCATCCACGGGGCCCGGCGTACCACCGCAGCCGCCAGCGCATCCCGCGCCTCAGCCCCGGGCATCTGCCCCAGATGTAGCGGCGCAAGTTGAATTTGAAAGCATAAATGGAAAGAAAGTGATAATATTTCAGTTCCAAGCGCTGAAGCCAGTCCCTTTCAACACGGTTTTGAAAGACTCTCCACTTGCACCGCCCTGCCCAGAGCCGCGAAGCCGTACACCGCGTTGGACACCCCCTGCGGCGTCATGTGCGACGCCACCAACACCACCCGCCGTTCCAGCGCCGCCATGTAGCGGCGCAAGTTGAAATTGAATGCATTTCTTTAAAGCGGTTCATCAGATTCCAATTTCAAGAGCTGAAAGCATAGTCACACGCGTTCAACACGATATTTGATACTATCAACCTGCGCCGCCCTGCCGCCAGCGTGGCCTGTACATAGGGCCTGGCGGATAATGCCTGCCACGTCATCATCTACATCTTCAACCCTCATTTCTTGAGATAATTGACATCATATGACGTGGCGAGCATTATCCGCCAGGCCCTACCTGTACATGCACGTCGTCGGCGGCGAGCTTCCCCGCCGCGCTTATCTTCCCCACGGCGTGCGTGATGTTCGCGACGTGCCGCGCGTCGAGACCCCCGTCATCGCACATGTCGCGTGCCAGCAGCATCAGCGCACGAAAGCCGTCGTCCGCCGCGATGTTCTCCGGGCACGAGGGGGAGCGGCTGAGCTTGCCGAGCATGCTGACCGCGGTGGCCGCGTTGACGCTGTTGAAGTTGGGGAGCTGCTCAGCCACCATGCGAAGCAGGAGCTCCGGGTCGTCCTTCTGAGTCATGAGGCGGTTCAGCGCAATGGCGCGTCTCTTGGCATCGTCCATTCCCCCGCCCCCGCCCCCGCCGCCGCCGCTCTGTCCGCCTCCGCCTGTGCTTCCCGCCACGCGCCGAATCTTCTCCCGTTTCCCACCCTGATCGACGAGGTTCCCGCACTGGTCCCGCGCTGAGAGACTAAGCGACGCGGTGTCGCCGCCGAAGCAGCCTCGCCCGCTGGCCTGACGCCGTCCCCGGGCCCGCCCCCTCCCCCTCCCCCGGCACCGCCCCCACCCCCACCCCCCCCGCCGCCCCCGCCGCCTCCGCCGCCGCCGCTGTCGCTGCCCCAGCCCCCTCCGCCGCCACTGGGCTTGCCGACGTTCCCGGCCCCGGCCCCTCCCTCGCTCCCCCCGTCACCGTCACCCCAGCCATCGTCCCTGCCGATCCCGCTGTCGCTGCAGCTGTCCCAGCCCCCCCCGCCGCCGCCCCACCTGCCACCCCCGCCCTTGCCGCCGCAGTGGTGCTGTTCGCGGCGGTAGTAGTCGTCGACGACAATCCGACCGCGGCGTACGTGGTGGTTGCCGCCGCAGTAGTCGCAGAGCCCTTCGCAGAACCCATCGCAATAAGTGTCGCAGTAGGTGTCACGGTATTTATCGTTGTATTGCCCGTCCCAGCCGCCGTTCGAGCCGCCGCGGCCTTCGCGACGGCCGTACTCGTACTCCCACGTGGGCGCGTCGCGGCTGTGGCGGTCGCCCCCGTCGTCGCCGCGCGGTGACCGCGGCGAGCCCGGCCGCGCGCGCTTCGCCAGCCGCGTGTCATACGCCGCCGGGAGACCGCGCCAGTCGCTGTCGCTGTCGTCCACCCCCCCGCCTCCCGCTCCTTCTCTGCTTTTGTATCCGGAGTCCACGAGGGACTGGAGCGGCGGGGGCGGCACGCTGATCAGCACGCCACGCGTTGGCAGCGGCGAACCAGGCCGCGCGCGCTTCGCCACCCGCGTGACGTGCGCCGCCGGGGGACCGCGGCAGACGCTGTCTTCCGCCCCCCCGCCTCCTCCACCTCCACCTCCTTCTCTTCTGCCCCCCGCCCCTTCGCTTTCTGCTCGTCTGCTGTATCCGGAGTGCACGGACTGGAGCTGCGGGGGCGGCGGCACGCTGATCAGCACGGCGCCGCCGTGCGCTCGCAGGCAACACCGCTCGGGCGACAGCGTTACCGACCTCGCGCGGCGTCCCGGGTTTTCGTCGCCGCCAGCGTTGAGCCACCCGCCTCCCCCACCTCCTCGGTCCCCTCCGCGTCCTCCTCGGTCCCCGTCGCGTCCTCCGCCTCTTCCTCTTCCTCTGTCGTGGTCGTGGTTGTGTCCGCGAGGCGGTCCTCGGTGCGCGGCCATGCCTCCAGTACGAGTACGATCGGCAGAAGACAGTCCCACAGAACGTCCATTCGCGGGGGCACGGAAGGGAACGGCTTCGCACGGGGTTTCGTACGACGGGGACAGGGCGTGTGCCTCGTGCGCCTCTCTCTGCTCCGTCTGCGGCAAGACCGGGCTTGTATCTGACGATGGACGGACGCTGTGTGGCTGATAGAGCTAGGCTAATGACCGGGCAGCCTGATCTGCTGGCACGACTTGTGGGGAGGTGAAGCGGCGCGCCTCGGAAGGGACAGTGATTGCTGTCGCCTCAGTTAGACAGCAGTGTCGCCGCGCCAACACACGCCGCCGCGCACTCCGTTGTCACGCGCGCACGCTCGCGTCGCACCCCATGACGGGACGTTCCTCCTCCTCCTCTTCCTCCGGCGTTGGCGGCGCCGGGACCGGGCGATACAACCTCCGGGCCCGGCGGGGGGGCAGGGTGGTTGGGGTGGTTGCGGCCGCGGCCGTTCCCGAGCGGAGGCGGGGACTCTGCCCGCTGCTGTGCCTGGCGGAGGACCAGCCCGAGTTCTTCAGGGTCGAGATACTGGCGCGTCTGGACCCCGCGGCGCGCGCGATGCTATGGCGCGCGGCGCCGCTGTGCCGCGCGGCGGTGGAGTCCTCCTGCCTGCCGCGCGCGGGGCGCCTCTCGCGCTTCTCGTGGAACAACCAACTTGCAGAAGAAGGGGAGGAGGTGCTTCTCGAGCTCCGAGATTTTGTCGGGTCCGTTCAACTTATTGCTTGGGCTAAGGACAACGGATGCTCGTGGAACTGGGCGGTGTGCGCTCACGCCGCCGACGGTGGCCACCTCGAGGTGCTGAAGTGGGCGCGGGCGCACGGCCGCCAGTGGACGAAGTCAGCGCTGACGTGCGCCAGCGCCGCTTCGGGCGAAGGCACCTGGAGCTTGAGCACCTGGAGCTGCCCGTGGGACAGGATGACGTGCGTAAACGCAGCTCAGGGTGGGCATCTGGAGACGCTGGCCTGGGCACGGGCGCTTGGCTGCGCGTGGTGGGGCGGTGCAGGGTGACTTCATCAAAACCCGAGTTGAAAGCGCGCCTGGTTTCAGCGCTTGAAACTAACATGTGATAAACCGCTTTCAAACGTTGCTTTCAATTTCAACGTGCGCCGCTACAGCGTGGGACTGGCGGGTGCGGGCATGGGCCGCGACCGCCGAGGTGCGTCAGTGGGCGATCGACCACGGGTGCCCCGCGCAGCCATCACTGGCCGAGGCGCAGATGACATTTCATGACAGTGTTGCTGACATGCAGGCGGCGTTGACTGCCACAGGCGATAGCACGCTCGAGGCGGCCGCAGCGGCGGTGGTGGCGGCGGGGGAGGCGGCTTTGGCTTTTGGCGCAGCTTTCGGTGACACCGCTGCGGTGGCGGCAGTGGAACAGGAGATGGCAGCGGCGACGGTCGTTGTTGATCGCATTCATGCGGCGACGGCCTCCAATAGACTTGTCAATCTTCGTTTATTTTCCTCTCTCGCTATATTAGTCCTCATACACGCACATCTCTTATATAGAGATGTACAGCACATCTCGCTGGTGCTGGTCAGTACCTGGTGCTGGTGTTGGTCAGTACGGATATGTGGTGAGCGGTAATGCAATATCCCTCATAATTTTCTTTTCTTTTCTTTTCTTTCCAGTCTCCAAAGACGCACATACCTCATAATAGCAGAGCTTATTTGCACATATTCATAACATACCGCATACCTCATAGCATCGCCATAACTCATACAGTCATAACATTCCTCGTGACGTAGCTCTAGTCGGATCGTCCACATTATGTTATTCGTTTACTTCTCCATTATTTTCTTTAGTGTGTGTGTCGTCTTTCTTCAAAGCTGGTAGCGGTACAGCTGGCTCCTGACCCCCTCGGCCAGCGTGAACCTCTACATTTCCTCGGAAGAAAGTAATCTGGCCGCTGGCGCTCGCTCGGTTGCTCGTTCCGTCAGATGCCTTCGCGGCAGGAGCGACGGAAGGCGGAACGCGATGTCGCAAAGCGCGCGCCGGCCAAGGCAGGAGCCTCGAGTGCCGCGGATCGTCGCCCTGCTCTCGCGAACGTGGACGTGAACGTGAACGTGAACGTGAGCCCGGTCGGTGACAGGAGGACGCGAGCATCTGACCCCAACGTGCTCGGAGCCGAGAACGTAGCTGACGCCTCGGCTGACGCGGTTGAAGATGACAAAGAGGCTCTGGAGGCAGGGCTGCATTCTTTATAATGAGTCCAGCGGAGGAGGCAAGCTGGGCTAATGGGCGCGGCCGGTACCAGTAGATCGCCAAACGAAAGGTACCGGGTAGATAAGTAGACGCAATGGCGTTTGTATTTGACATTTTGGCGGTGCAAGTAAATGACAGTTTTATTTTTGCGAGCCCGACGCCTTGGATCCATCCACGAGCGCCGCCGCGGAGCAGGCGGCCCCGGATCCAGAGGCGGCGTGTGCGGTGGGCAACGACCTGTTCCGGGAGCAGAAGTACTCCGAGGTATGGCCCTGTATGATATACTCCATTTTTTTCAATTCAGTAAAACGAGGCCCTCCTGACAGACAGTGTAGTGGTGTCGTGCCAGGGAACATGCCCAACTATACTGACGTGGATGACACCGGGCCCTACCCCGAGGCGGTCGAGCAGTACACCCATGTCATCACGCTCTGCCCCAACGACGCCCAGGTAGGGTCTGTCCGGATGATAATCCGGCCTGGCCCCGCCTCACGTGACATGCACCCAGGCTGGGTAATGCTACGAAACAGAGGGTAATCTGCGGCGTCATACGCTGAGTGGGCTTCACCCCCTTCCTTCCCCTGAAAATGAACGAGATCTTCGAACACACATGATAGTGAACACTTATTCATCAGGTTGGAATCACGTCAGTATGATAACCCTCGCGTATATTCAGTTGAATCGACGTGAGCGCGTGACGTCTGACATGTCGCTAATGATATTCACCGCATGGTCCGGCCCTGCCACGCGGCATACAGCTACCACGCGGTTTGCCACACCGAGCTCGGCGCCTACGCCGCGGCCATCGAGGACGCCGAGAGGTGCATCGCGCTGGAGCCGACGTGGGGCACGGGGTACTCGCTCAAAGGCAATGCGGAGGCTATCACAGAGGAGCACGCCACGGCAAGGCCTGGTATCACATGGAGCTCTTTGCTTGGCAACATGGCTGTGTAGAGTGTCATCGCGCAATGGGGGCGTTGACCATACTGGCGTGGAGTGGAGGATAAGGGCCTTACAAGATGGCGCTCCTGATGTTCCAGGCGGGTCTCGCGCACGACCCCGAGGACGAGGAACTCAAGGACAAGCAGCACCAAGCGATGGTGATCATGGAGATCAAGGAGAGGCATCGCCGCGAGACGGTCGAATTCGAGGACAGGCGCCGCCGCGAGATGGTCGAATGGGAGGACAGGCACCGCCGCGAGAGGGATGAATTACAGGACAAGCAGCATCGCGAGATGGATACATTCTGGGTTGAGCGAGGGCGAATGTTGGGTGAGCTGCGACGTGAGAGGGGGCGCATGCGGGTGAGCTGGTGAGCTGGTGGCGGGTAGTGTGTGTAGCATCATATTTTATTGCCAACTTTCTTTACTAGAGCTATTCCTTTTCTCTCTTGTCGCTGGCGCTCCGCCATTTCCTTTTTCCCCCTCTTTCCCCCCTCCTCTTTTCTCTTGCCCGCTCCCCGGGGCGCAAGTGGCTAACAAGCGTTATGGAATTCTATCCCATACGGTATATTTTCAAACTAACGTTTCTTGGCTATTTTTTTATACTAGTACTAGGTAGTGGCGGCTGAACTCACTCAAGCAAGAAGCAGGGGTTGAGGTTAGTGAAGACATCCACCACGTCATCAGCTTCATCAGCCCCAGCCCCGATACCAGTCCCGGGCGCTGCGCCAATGAGCGCCCACCGCGCCGCGCCCCACATCGCCCGGGCCATGGGGCCCATCTCCACCGCAGCGAACGACGCCGCCAGCGCCTCAACGCGAGATGCGGCACCCTGCGAAAGCGGCGCGCAGGCGGGGGCCAGCGCCCATAAAGCCAGGCAAACGCGGCACACTGGAAGGAACGCTGACTCGTGATTAGTGGCGCCGCCCGCCCACTGCGAATTGCCAGCGCCGGAGCCCGTACCCCCTGCTCCCCCCGCCTCCCCCCCCGCCGGTCCCCCCGTCGGCCCCAGCGCTGCCGCCGCCTCCTCCGCGGAACCCAGCGACGCATCCAGCGCCGCCTCCGCCGCGCTGCGCCGGATGGTGCCCCCGCGCCGCAGCGCCGCCGCCGCCAGCTGGCTCAGCAGCAGCGCCTCCGCATGATGATTGTCGGCCTCGCGGTCGAATAGTCGGCGGACCAGGTCGACGCCCGCGATGACCTCCCGCAGCGCCGCGGACCTGATGGGCGCGCCCCCCGCGGCGCGGACCAGGTACCGCTCGTACGGCGGCCAGCGCGCCAGGCGGACGGCGGCCACGGCGAATGAGCGGCGCAGCGCCTCCTCCGTCTGAGTGTCCGGCGCCACGCCGGTGGCGGCGGCGGCGGCGGCGGCCGTGGCGTCCCGCACCTCCTCGTCCTCGTCCAAGGGCCCCGCAGATATCGCTCTCCACCTCACAGAATGCCGTTTCAATCAAGAAACGAGGACTCAAAGTGCGTTGGGACAGACACATTCTGCCAGAAGGCGTTGAACCCGACCCGCGAGTGTTCAAGCTGCGTGTGATGACGCGGCGAGCAATGCCTGCAAGATCCTACCTCATCCTCCATCAGTTCCAACGCCGCGAGCCACGCGCGGAGAATGGGCTCGCCGAGCACGGGGCCCGGCGCCGCCGCGTCGGCGTCCGCCCCCTCCGCCGCATCCGCTGCCGCCGCCGTGGGAAGGCACGCGAGGAGCGTGGATGACGCCAAAGCGTCAGCGGCGGCCTCGCGGGTGTCAGAGGAACGCATGGAGGACGCCCCCGCAGCGATCAGGGCCACTAAACTCGCCGCCTGCTTACCCGCGCCCGCGCCCCCCTGCATCTGCCCAGCCTCCGCCTCTTAGAGTCCGCCCGATTTCGCTCGATACGTCAACCACCGCACTTTGAATCCTCGTCTCTCCACTTAGTGGACACACT
>Ga0307489_10002906_pt1 | contig 11423 bp, 16 predicted proteins | sample SB12metaG_FD_202247 | JGI IMG/M metagenome (GOLD analysis project Ga0307489, IMG submission 202247) | Sea-ice brine microbial communities from Beaufort Sea near Barrow, Alaska, United States - SB 1.2 | ecosystem: Environmental > Aquatic > Marine > Coastal | place: USA: Alaska | collected...
GGAGTTGGGTGCGGCCGAACCGGAGTTGGTTGCGGCCGAGCCGGAGTTGGTTTGCGGCCGAACCGGAGTTGGTTGCGGCCGAACCGGAGTTGGTTGCGGCCGAACCGGAGTTGGGTGCGGCCGAGCCGGAGTTGGTTGCGGCCGAGCCGGAGTTGGTTTGCGGCCGAACCGGAGTTGGTTGCGGCCGAACCGGAGTTGGGTGCGCGAGTTGGGTGCGGCCAGCCGGAGTTGGGTGGATAGAATGACACGTGGCAGATGGTGAACGAGATCTTTTATGTATCCAGACTCCTCCAAGCGTCACTGTCAGCGTCGGATGGCCAATTCCGCAGCCGCGCAGCCCGTCATGCTTGAGCTGGCCGCGGGCGTGGCCCTGTGGGCGGCGCCGCCCCCCGTCAAGTACACGGGCATCGCCGCGCTCGCCCTTATCCGCGCGCTCCGCGCCCGCGTCCGCTCCAAGGGCGCGAACTCACCCGGGCCGGATGGTGGTGCCACGGATGGAATACACCTCAGCTGGACCAAAGTTTCCATGGTGAGCCATCCCGAGCGTTGCGGGTCGCGTGCCTCGCCCTCTCCCCCCTCACCCTGCGCTTCGTCACCCGCCCCTCGCTGACTGACGCCAACTCTGTGCCTCACCGCTTTCGCGCGCTGGTTCGTCAGACGCTCGCGCCCAAGAAAAGTAAGTCGAAGGGGGGCGATGGCGAGGTGCTCGACAACGCGCCGAAGCGCATCCTCGACGGCGTCAGCGGCAACGCGCAGCCCGGTCGCCTGCTCGCCATCATGGGTAGGGCGGGCGCAACCCGACAGCCCGGAGTTATCGACGCGCCTCCAGTCGCCTGCCTTGCAGCCTTCTGGCGAAGCCTTTGCAGCAGGCCTTCGTGCGCCTCATGTTGGTTGGGCAATCCGACCCCATGGCTCACGGCTTGGGCACTACGAGTACGGGTACGGTACAATACCTCTGTCCAAAAGCATCATAAGTTCATAACCAGTTTAGTACTCCAGCTTGCCAAGGCAACATTGTATCCCAGGTGCGTGATTTAATCGCGTGCGGCGGGTGTCAATGCCCTGCCCGGCGGCCCGTCCGGCTCGGGCAAGACCTCGCTGCTCAACACGCTGGCCATGCAGGTCCCCGCCAGCAAGCGGCTGTCACTGCGGGGCAGGGGCTTACACTCGTTCAGTTCAGAGCTCAACTTGAGGATCTTCGGCAACACATCGCTCACGTCAGAGCTCAACTTGAGCACCCTCGGGACACATCCACGGGTTAATTTGGGTTATACGGGGGACAAAGTAAGCTTAGGTTGAGCGGAAATGGGCAAAGTTAGCTCAAGTTGAGCGGAAATGGGAACGAGTGTAAGCCCCTGCTACGGGGGCGCCTGCTTGCCGACGGCGTCGCCGTCGGCGGCGGCGGCGGCGGCAGCGGCAGCGGCGGCGGCAGCGGCGGCGACGCCCCCGCGCATCGCACCGCCTACGTGCAGCAGGACGACATGTTCTACTCGCAGCTCACGGTGGAGGAGACGCTGGTGATGTCCGCGAAGATGCGGATGCTGGCAGGCACGCGGCGCGCGGAGCGAGATGCCGCGGTGGCCTCGCTGTTGCAGCGCCTGGGCAGGGGCGTACACTCGTTCACGTTATAGCTCAACTTGAGCAACCCAGAACACATTCAGGAATTAAGATGGGTCATACGGTGGACAGAGGAGCTCATGTTGAGCTGAAATGGGAACGCGTGTAAGCCCCTGCGCCTGGGCCTCGCGCACGTGGCTGACACGCGCGTGGGCGACAAGAAGACCCGCGGTATCAGCGGCGGGTAGGGACAGGCACCCGCCACCCGCCCCCTGCCACCCGCCACCCGCCACCCGCCACCCGCCACCCGCCACCCGCCACCCGCCACCCGTTACCAGCCACCCGCCAACCCCCCATCTCAGATTCGGCAAACCACGGCACTCAATCCGGGCATCTTTCCACTCTATCTGGGCTTCTTAGCACTTGATCCGGGCATCTTAGCACTGAATCCAGGCATGTTAGCACTGAATCCAGGCATCTTAGCACTGAATCCAGGCATCGTAGCACTGAATTCAGGCATCTTAGCACTGAATCCAGGCATCTTGGCACTGAATCCAGGCATCTTGGCACTGAATCCAGGCATCTTAGCAGTGAATCCAGACATCTTAGCATCGTTCTGACGAGCGGCGGTGGTGGGCGGTGGCGGCCCCTGGCGGAAGGGAGAAGAAGCGGCTGTCGCTGGCGTGCGAGCTGGTCGGTCGGTCACCCGCCGTGGTGTGTGCGGACGAGCCCACCTCCGGCCTCGACTCCTTCCAGGCAGGGCGGTGCAGCTTGACCCTATCAAACCCACGTTCAAAGCGCCTGAAATTAAGTCCTTAAAACTTGAATATGACAGACCGCTTTCACAATTCGCTTTCAAATTCAACTTACGCCGGTACATCCAGGCGCAGAAGGTGATGGAGTCCCTCCGCAGCCTGGCGCACGGCGAGGTACGTGCACCCTAAACCCTAAACCCTAAACCCCCCAATTTGTTAACCCTAAACCTGGCAGCCTGGCAGCCTGGTGCACCACGAGGTACGTGCCGCGCCGTGCGCGTGTCTGACTCCATGTTTGTATTCAAAAGCAGACTAGGCTGCCCAGCTATCACCCAAATATGCGTGTGAGTTGGTTTCTGTGTGCCACCGCATCCGCAGCAGCGCACCTTTGTCACCCCGTCGCCAACCCTTGACCATCAACTCTCAACCGCCACTCACCGAGCCGCAAGTGGTCCACCACCCTAAGCCCTAAACCCTAAACCCCAAACCCCAAACCCCAAACCCCAAACCCTGAACCCTGAACCCTAAACCACCCTAAACCCTAAAAACCTAAACCCCCCACCCGCAGGGGCGCACCGTGGTGTGCAGCATCCACCAGCCGCGCGGCAGCATCGTGGACCTGTTCGACGACATCTGTCTCATGGCCGGAGGCCGCGTCATTTACATGGGACCGGCGGACGCCGCGGCCGCTTGGTTCGCCGGCCTCGGACACCCGGTGAGGTGCTACCTGCGTGTCCGACTGTCAGCAGGGTTTAGGGTTTAGGGCTAAACCCTAAACCCTGGGAACCTGGAATGACAGCTTTGGTGTGCGTGAGTGCATCTAACAGGGGGGGGCAGGGCGAAAGCCTGGTGCCTCCTTATACACGCGGAAGCGTCTCTCTCACGGGGGGCAGGGTGTAAGCTTGGTGCCTCCTCATACACGCGGAAGCGTCTCTGTGTGTTTCTTGAGTGCATCTGACGGCGCCAATCGTGTGCGCGAGACCTTATCACGCGGTGCCCTCCAACGTCAACCCAGCGGAGTTTCTGATTGACCTGGTCAGCGTGGACACGAGCTCGGCGGAGGCGGCGGATGCGTCGAGGTAGGGCAGTACAGATTGACCCTTTGAAACCCAAGTTGAAACCACCTGGAACTGAGCCCTTGAAACCAAATTGTGATATACTGCTTCAACTTCTGCTTTCAAATTGGACTTGCGCCGCTACATCGAGAGTCCGGCTGGACTCGTTGGCAGAGGCGTTCGCCAAGGAAGGGCGGTGCAGCTTGACAGTATCAAAACTCGAGTTGAAAGCGCGCCCGGTTTTAGATATTGAAACTAAACTGTGATGAACCGCTTTCAAACGTTGCTTTCAATTTCGACTTGCGCCACTACACCAAGGAGGGTGAGAAGAACGGCAACGCGGCGACGAAGCCTGCGGGAGGCAAAAGCACAGCACAACTCGCGAAGTCGGGAGGTGCAGGTTGACCCGATAAAACCCGTGTTGAAGCTGCCTGAAACTATGCCCTTGAAACTAAGATATGACGAATCGCTTTCAAACTTTGCTTTCAGACTCAACTTACGCCGCTACAGCGAGGGGCGGCGGCGCCGGTGGGGGGGGCGGCGGCGGGGGCGGCGGCGTCGGGGGCTTCCTGCAGCAGTTCCCACTGTTGCTGCAGCGGTCGTGGCGGCAGGTGCGGCGCGACGGAGCTACCAACTCGGTGCGGCGCTGCAGGTTGACCCTATCAACCCCAAGTTGAAAGCGACTGGAACTAAGCGTGTTGAAACTGAAACATGATGGAACGCTTTCAAATTTTGCTTTTAAATGAACTTGCGCCGGTACAACTCGGTGCGGCTGGCAACCTCGCTCAACTCCGCGCTCGTGTTTGGGTGCATCTTCTGGCGCATGGTAGGGCGGTGCAGGTTGACCCTGTCGAACCCAGGTTGAAAGCGCCTGTAACTAAGCGCTTGAAACTAAATGGTGATATACTGCTTTCAATTTCTGCTTTCAAATTCAACTTGCGCCGCTACAGCATGGGCCGCTCGCAGTCCGCCGTCCAGGACCGATTGGGCCTGCTGCAGGTCTCCGCGATCAACACTGCCATGGTAATGCCGTGCAGCTTCACCCCGTGTTTGACCGCGCTGGCTACATTTCTGCATCACCGCGCTAGCTAGATTTCAGCACTTTTTGAAGCTAAAATATGGTGAACCGCTTTCAAACTCTGCTTTCAATGTCAACTTGTGGCTGTACACCACGGCGGCTCTGATGAAGACACTGACGGCGTTCACGAAGGAGAAGGTAAGGCGGTGCAGGTTGACCCTATCAAACCTACATTGAAAGCTCCAGGAACCCAGCGCTTGAAACCAAGATATGATGAATCGGTTCCAAGCTTTGCTTTCAATTTCAACTTGCGCCGCTACAAGAGGGTGATCGTGAACCGCGAGCGTGCCTCCGGGGCATACAACATGCTGCCTTACCTGGCGGCAGGGGCTTACACTCGCTCACTTCAGAGCTCAACTTGAGGACCTTCGGGACACATCGCTCCCGTTAGAGCTCAACTTGAGCACCTTCGGGCCACATCCACGGCTTGATTAGGGTTACATGGGGCACAAAATAAGAATGAGTTGAGCGGAGATGGGCAAAGTAAGCTCAAGTTGAGCGGAAATGGGAACGAGTGTAAGCCCCTGCCTGGCGGCCAAGCTGCTGGCAGAGTTACCCGTGGGTGCTTTCTTTCCGCTGTGCTTCGGCGCTGTGGTCTACCCCATGGCAGGGGCTTACACTCACTCCAGTTTCAGCTCAACTTGAGCTCTTCCGTCCACCTTACAACCCGACTTGACGCATGAATGTGTCCTGGAGTTGCTCAAGTTGAGCTCTAATGTGAACGAGTGTAAGCCCCTGCCCCATGGCTGGCCTGCACCCCACGCTCGGCCGCTTCGCTCGCTTCGCAGGGATCATCACCCTGGCAGGGCGCTGCAGCTTCGCCCCATGACCACCCATGTGTGCGACGCCGCTGAACCGCCTCGAGATAATGAGAACCAAGGCACTCGCCAAACTTGAGAAGTGCGCCTCGGGAGGAAGTCACGTGCGCGCTGCGCCCACGGTGAAAGAGCCTGGATCTCAGCGCTCAAAACTATGATATGATACACTACTTGCAAGTTTTGCTTTCAATTTTAACTTGCGGCGGTACACACTGGAGTCGTTCACGTCCTCCGCCGTGGGCCTGGCGGTCAGCTCCGTGGCGCCGTCCACCGAGGCCGCCGTGGCTATGGTAGGGCGGTGCAGGTTGACCCTATCAAACTAGAGTTGAAAGCGCCTGAGACTGCTAAAACTAATCACTTGACACTTAAACGTGATGGACTGCTTTCAACTGTTGCTTTCAAAATCAACTTGCGCCGCTACACCATGGGGCCCGCCATCATGGTGTTGTTCATCGTGTTCGGGGGTTACTACGTCAACGCCGACAACGTGCCCACCGCCTTCAAGTGGATCAACAAGGTGAGCCGCCGCAGCTTCAACCGCTGCATCCCATGTTACACGCGCCTGGATCTAGTGCTGGAAAGTGTAATATGATGAACTGCTTTCAAACTTTGCTTTCAGTGTCAACTTGCGGCGCTACAACAAGGCCTCGCTCATCAAGTGGGCGTTCCAGGCAGGGGCTTACACTCGTTCCCATTTCAGCTTAACTTGAGCTCTTCCGTCCACCGTATAACCCAACTTAACTCATGAATGTGTCCTGGAATTGCTCAAGTTGAGCTCTAACGTGAACGAATGCAAGCCCCTGGTTCCAGGGTCTGTGCATCAACGAGTTCGAGGGGCTGGAGTTCGAGGCGAAGAGACCGACCGACCAGAAGACGGGCGCGGAGGTGCTGGACCGCCTGTCGTTCGGAGAGGGCAACAGCGTGGGATCCGCGGCAGGGGCTTACACTCGTCCACTTCTCAGCTCAAGTCGAGCCATTCTGACACAACTCCACACCCTACGCACGGGTAATACTCCCTCACACCCCCTAAACGATCCCTAAACGCACCCCCTATCACACAGGCAGCGCTCAAGTTGAGTCAAAAAGTGGACGAGTGTAAGCCCCTGGTCGGCGGCGGCGGCGCAGTCCAACGTGCTGGGCTTCTGCTACATTCTCACGCTCTACCTGCTGGACAAGAGCGCGCCCAAGTTCCAGTCCCTCGAGAACATCGCCTGACGCCACCCGCCCAGAGAGAGAGAGATACGATTCCGCATGTATGAGGAGGCACCAGGCTTCCACCCTGGCCTAGGTGCCCACCCGCCCACCCGCATGCATGATTGTGATGACACACGCGCGCACTCGAAGCAACGCCCACATACTGTGACTGTAATATTCATAACGACTATGGTAATACTACAACAAGGCTCTCGAGGATTCGCACGCATCGGAGAGACAGCGTGTCGCGGTAAATAAAGGGCCCAACTAATAACGAAAGAAGCGGAGTGTGGGTACGGGCAAATGGGATGAACGGCCCTGGGTTTACATAAAGGCCCCAATTCATAACAAGTGAAGCGGACTACGGGTACAGCATCAAAAGGCCCCCGTGTCGAGCATCTGCCTCATCACTGCATCGTACTGCAGCCCCCGCACGTACCACGCACCCAGGCTTACCCCGAAAACCAACACCGAGGGCCCGGCAGATATAGCTCGTCATCATAGAATGCAGTTTCACTCGAGGGTTCAGAATGCGTGTCGATAACGTGGTGGTACGGGGGCCAGGGCAAAAGCCTGGTGCCTCCTTATACACACGGAAGCGTCTCTCCCTGGATGGCGTGGCTATGCGCGTCGCCCTTAAACTGACTCACTAGGGTACTAACCCTAAACTAGGCTAAACCAGCCTGGTTTACGCCCCCCCTGTTTTAGGCCCCTGTCTAACCACTACGAGTAACCACTAACCACTAATCACTAACTAACCCTAAACTAGGCTAACCTAGCCTAGTTTAATAGCCCCCCTCGCCAGCACTAGCCTAGTTGGACAAGTATAGGCGTGGCAGGCGACGTCCGACCGGCCCCACCAGCACGACCACCGTCATGAAGGCCAGCACGGCGAACCCGTCCGCGTACACCCCCGCGCCAGGGTCCGCCACTAATTGCCCAAAATGTCGTTCAGCACATTTGCCAACCCACGTTTAAATAATCAATGCCACCCTTCTGGTGTTGTGAACCCATTCACCATGTGAGTGCCTTGGGGCTCGATTCACTTAACACAAAATATGACACGTAAAGACAAGCCCACGTTCGCAAATATATGCTAACTCAAGACGTCTTGAGTTAAAATGTCCGGAAATTACACTTTTGGCCGGGGGCTTGTCTTTAAACCCCAAACCCAGGTCACCATGGTGATCTGGGTTTCTGGTTTAAACTCTTGAGTCATTTGTATGGGAAATTTCCCATATAAATGACTCAAGAGTTTAAACCAGAGACCTCGACGGGTCTTACCAGACTCCATAAACAGACGCCAAAAAAAATAACTTTTTCGGGGGAAACAAAAGTAGTTGCGCGTACCGGTTTTCGTGTACCGGTCATTTCCACGGAGCCACGGAGCGTTGTGATTGGCTCATCGTAAGCCAGCAGGGCGATTCGCCAATAGATCTCCTGATGGCGATCAAAACAGATAATTTCCCACTTTTCGCGTGCCCGCTGAGGAAAGTTACCGGTTTGACACCCTCACAAATGTAGCAATTTGTCAAAGATTGTGGCAAGATTCTGCAAGAAGTCAAGATTGACTGTGCGATCTCTGCCGCCAACTCGCGACTTCGCGCCATGGTCAATGACTGGCTATTTTTTTCCCGGCTTTGGGGTTTAAATGTCATAATAATATTAAACTGCTGGGCCCAAACTCGGCGCGGTCTCCGCCGTCCTCCAGACCGTCGATGTCGAACTGGCCCATCCCCGGGACTGCCCGCCACCGGACCGCGTCGTCCACCGCGATGTCCCATGACTCGATGTGGCGGCGCAAGTTGAAACTGAAAGCAAAATTAGAAAGCAGTTAATCATAGTTTAGTCTCAAGCGATTAGATCCAGGCGCTTTCAACGCGGGCTTCATCGAGTCAACCTGCGCCGCCCAACCTCGATGGACGTGTTCGGGGGCTTCCGAGCGCTCAGGAACTCCAATAAGTCCCGCGCTACCCTGTGTGGTATGAAGGGGGGGATAGATATTAAAGGGTGGTATAGGGGTCTAATGATTGGAGCTAATCGGTAATCGTAAATTAAATCAAGGGCTCTGGTGCCAATCTCTCACTCAAAAATGGGAGAGAAGGGCGGCAGCGTTGTGACGCGGGTGGTCAGGTTCACGTTGATCAGATGTCAGTAGGTGATGGCCACGTTGACGGGGTGCCAGCTTCGGGGCTGACTGCGAGGTTGACGGCGTGTTGATATGACAAAAGTGACGGAAAGTCATCAGCGAAATGAAGCGATGCGAAGCGAAGCAGCGAAGCGACCAATCCCGCATGGACAAAGACTTTCTGTTTATTGGCGTAGGATGGTAGGTTGAGATGTAGGGGGGAGACGACACCGAAGCCGACGCCGAAGCCGACATCACTTACTCCAGCCTTTATAAGGGCGCTCCCGGTCCCGTTTACCGCCGCCCGAAGGCCAGCACGATTGAGTACACATTGCTGGCCGACTGGGTGTACGGGCTCACCTGCGGTTCTTGACGCGGCCTGTGTTGACGCACCCCACCAGATCCACCGTGTCCTCGTGCGACGCTACTTGGATCCCCCCGCCGCTTCCGCCACCGGGCCCGCCGCCACCGCCGCCGCCACCGCCGTCGCCGCCGCCGGGGCCGTCGCCAATATCCCGCTGGGTAAATCGCAGGGTGGCCGTCCCCTGGATGCAGGGGCGCACAATAAATTGAAAGCACAGCTTGAAAGCGGCTCATCACAATTCAGCTTCAAGCGATGAAAGCAAGCGCGGTGAGCCCGGGGCATCCAGGGGTGAGCCTGCACCTGGGATGGTGTTTCCAGATTCGGACGGATTCGGTGGAGGGTCGGATTCGGGTGGATTCGGGGGGATTCCTGGACTCTGGAATTGGAATCCGCCAACCCAGGCCTGTCCTGCCTGGACCAGCGCCGCGGGCAGCCGCAGCTCCCCTTCCGTCGCCGCGCTGTAGTGGCGTAAGTTGAAATTGAAAGCAAATATTGAAAGCATATTAACTTATTCTGGTTTCAAGCGCTCAGTTCCAGGCGGTTTCAACTTGGATTTCATCGGTTCAACCTGCACCGCCTCACCGCGCGAAAGACCAGCCGGAACAACCCCTTCCACGAGAAGCGGCTGATCTCCCCCATGTTGGCCAGAACGTCGTAAGTGGTGACAGTGACGCCCGGCCACGCCTGCCCGAGGTCAGGGCCTTACACTCGTCCACTTTTCGGCTCAGGGTAAGCACGTTTTGTGGGATACGTTGGGTGCATGATTCCCCCCCAGTCTATTAGACAGGGGGACACGGGGAGGTGTGACCAAAACGGCTTAGGTTGAGCTGAAAAGTGGACAAAAGTAAGCCCCTGCCCGAGGTCCCACAGCCACCCAAGCTTGGCGGGAATGAACTCCGACGCCCAGGGCCTGACGCGCCGGCCACTTTCCAGCTCAACCGCCAGCTGTCACGTGGAATGATTTAGTGGTAACGGTTCGGGAACGGTTCGGGAACGGTTTGGTGGGAACGGTTTGATGTGAACGGTTTGTTGGGAACAGTTTAGTGGGAACAGTTTAGTGGGAACGGTTTGGTGGGAACGGTTCGGTGCACGCCTGTCGTTGGCTGGTCCATGAACCCACTCACGGTATACCAAGTCATCACAACGAACACCTCGAAGATGCTGCAGTGGGGTTGAGCTGAGAAGGGGACGCCGTGTGTGAGATGTAAAAGCCCCTACCGTTTCCCATCGCACCACCGCCTCCGTGGGTCCCACCCTGGAGCCAGGGGCGTACGCTCCTTCACTTCTCAGCTCAACCTAAGCCGTTTTGGTCACACCGCCCCGGGTCCCCCTGTCTAATAGACTGGGGGGAAATCATGCACCCAACGCATCCAACAAAATGTGCTTACGTTGAGCCGAAAAGTGGACGAGTGTAAGCCCCTGCCTGGAGCACCGCGTCACCCGCAGCCGGCACTGCCCCAGCTCGTCCCGCATCGTCACGGGCCGCCGGGCAGAGTCCTATCGCTCAGGGGGTGGCGGCCACGTTGTGATTCGAGCGCTGTTGTTATTCATCATGTGGCTGTCAAAATTCGTCCCTACCCCCACCCTCGTGCGCGTACCCCCCGGGTGTACCCCGGGGTTGTGAAACCGGTCTCTGCAGCTACGTGGGAAACACACCCGGGGAATATCCCAATCGTTGATCCCGTATGTCTCGAAGTGGGGTACTGTGTTTCGGGGTACGCGCACCACGGGTGTGGGGGTAGGGAGGAATTTTGACAGCCACATATAAAGCGACTGACAAAAAGCCCAACCAACGTTGGGCCACGGCGGTGTAGCTCTTGGCGCTGGAACACGCCCATAGCGCACTGCCGTCGGGCGCCACGCCGGGCTCGAGCCGATAGACCACATCCGGGGCCAGCGGCAGCGCCACGAACGGGGTGCCGGTGGAGAGGGCCTGGAAGATAATGCCCACCACGTCAACGACACGCACGTGTACCTGTACCCTCGCCACGCTCCCTGACACAGGCTGCAGTCCATCCAGCACGCGCACACATCGAGTCCAAGCCCACCCCGCAGAAGACGTCCGGCGCCGCACGACCCTGTCGTACCTCTCGGGACCATCGACGACATGCGAACCCTTGCTTCGTGTGTAGGTCGTTTATAGATTACATCCCAAGTCTTGACGAGCGATGTCTGCCGAGCCCTACCGGCGGAGGCGATGGTCGCCAGCAGGGCTCCGAGCTCGTCATCACTATGTCCATCGGCCGCTGAGGATGAGGACGAGGGCGAGGGCGAGGGCGGGGACGAGGGCAGGGACGAGGACTGACGGGTCACAGCTGGCCGCCTGCGAGAGGCAGCAGAACGAACCTGCGCCAGACGCCTGTCCCCGGTCGGCACTCGCGCTGCCACCGCGGCTGGGGCTACCGCCGCTGATGAGACGCATCCCCGCCGCCTGGTCAGGCGGTGGCGTTGCGGGTCCGCCTGCCACCTGCCGG
>Ga0307489_10002908_pt1 | contig 11415 bp, 10 predicted proteins | sample SB12metaG_FD_202247 | JGI IMG/M metagenome (GOLD analysis project Ga0307489, IMG submission 202247) | Sea-ice brine microbial communities from Beaufort Sea near Barrow, Alaska, United States - SB 1.2 | ecosystem: Environmental > Aquatic > Marine > Coastal | place: USA: Alaska | collected...
AGCCAAACACACAGTTATCTTGGCTATTCGCCATGGCGGCGACGTCAAATATTAATTTGGGTCGGGGCAGCGACAGGTAATTCAGGTCGTTAACGAATACTATTTTTTCTTCGGTCGCACTCTGTTCGAAATAATAAAAAACACCTTCGTTTTCCAGCAGTCTGGATATAAAGTCAAAATCTGATTCACCATACTGACAAGTGTATTCGCGCTTTAATAGTTTGCTGGATAAACCGCCCAGATCGAAATCGGCACTGGTCATGCCCGATTTTTCTAGAACCTGGGTAATAATGTCGGTGATGGTGAGACCGGCATCTATGTCACCTTCGTCACCCGCCAGATAGAATATTTCATTGGTTTTATAATTCGACAGCTTCCAGATACTGGGTACCAAGATCGCTTTGTAATGCGCGAAGTTTTGAACGGTTTTAAATTCTTCGAAACTACTGAGTATGCCGTTCACCGGGAATTCGACACCACTCTGCTCGGTTACAAAATGCACCAAACTATCAAGTACATCATCCAGATCAACATTGGCTGACAAGGGCGCTTTGACCTCTATCTCGTATCGATAGAGTTCTGATACCCGTTCGCGCCCGATGAAACTCACGACCGTAAATTGGTCACCACCGATCGCATCGCTGACAAATTTAAATTTTGCTTGTGACATTTTGGCTACCTCTTTATTTTTAACTTAATAAGCAATACTTTCTCACTGAGTGGGTCTCAATCAGTTCGGCGGCTTGCCGGGCTCCTTCAGCTGTAAGGAAGACCAGCTGTAATCGGCGGCTAGCGGGTTACCACTGAGGTCAGTGATCGCTGTGCTCAACGTGGCCGTGTAAGTGGCGAGGATGGCTAGCTTGCTGCCAGGGGTAAAGCTCGCTACGTTAGTGCTGCCGTCGAATGTAACTGCACAATCAATAGCGCCTGATTTGGCTAGCGTAAAGCTGGCGGCATCCATCGTCGTGGCAAAGACGTTTTCATTAAAGGTAACGATGATTTTGCTGTCGCGTGCCACAGAGGTGGCCAAATCTACAGGCGTTGTAATGGTGACGGTCGGCGCAGTCATACTGTCTCCACCGCCACCACAGGCGGTTAGCATCAGCGATAGTGCGGCAGTGAGCCACGTTTGTTTATTGTATCGATACATAGTTAAAACCTTTTCAGCAACAGTAAAACATGCACCGATAAGTGCTTCTAAATGAGCAATTTGAAAGGCCGTTTAAAACTATAGGTACTATCTCTTTGCATGTGTTAGCAAAAAAATAATAGTTTAAGCGCAAAATATGCACTAGATATGTAAGGATTGTGCAATTTTGTGCAAAACGATATTAGTTTTTAAAAAAAACACAGGAAAAGGAAATTCCGATGCCAAGAAAGCCAAGGATGTATCTGCTGGGCATAACCAGTCATGGTGTTCAACGTGGCAATTATAGAAATCCTTGTCTCTTCGACGAAGAAAATTATTGGTTTTGGAAGTATAAGCGGGATGTTCAAGTCTTGAATCTTGAATGGAGCGCGTAATCAATAACGGGCAATAACTGGGACACCCACACTTTTAGTCCTGTTCAAACTCATTCGCTTTTTACCATGACTACTACTGCTTTTCTTAAAGGACGTGAAAAGTTTTGGGCTAAATTTAAAACTTCAAAAATATGGATGTCTAAGTAACTCGTTGCATGTCTTCTAAGCTGAACAGGTATGTGATTTAAGGATAGACTTGTTTTATATCTTGTACATGAAGAAGCTTTATGAGAATCATATCTTTTACCGATGCCCGAAATGGTTTGAAAGCGGTCTTAGACACCGTAGTTAATGATGCCGATACCACGGTGATTACCCGAAGAGACTCAGCCGATGCGGTGGTCATGTCCCTCGACTATTACAACAGCCTGATGGAAACCGTTCATTTACTCAAATCACCCAAAAATGCCTCTCACTTAAACAAATCAATTGAGCAGTATAATGCGGGGAAGGTCACTCAAAGAGAGCTGCTGGATGAGTAAACGGCGATTGTCATGGACTGACGAATCTTGGAAAGACTGTCTGTATTGGCAGACCCAAGATAAAAAAACGCTCAAACGCATTAATAAACTCATAACAGACGCGACACGTTCACCCTTTGAAGGCATAGGTAAACCTGAGCTCTTAAAAGAAAATTTAATGGGTTTCTGGTCGCGTCGAATCGACGAGACTAATCGCTTAGTGTATGCCGCCGAAGAGGGTGCAATTATCATTATTTCTTGTCGTTACCATTATTGACATTATATTTGATTGTAATAAGTGAGAAGAGTAGAAATAATCCGCTTGGTTAAAAAATAAATTATTTGTCGTCATTAAAACCCTTTATAGACACCCATCAAAATAAATTCTCACCTGTTAAGTCATTTCCTCTACTTTTACAAAAGAACATTGTGATGCCAAGATCAAGGAAGACTCAGGTTTATCTCGACGCCACCCCTTATTACCATTGCAGCTCACGCTGCGTTCGTCGTGCTTTTTTATGCGGTAAAGATGCAGTAACCGGTCAATCCTTCGGCCTGTTTTTGCTCTTGAAAAACAGTCTTACATGCCATCCATGGCAATAAACATCGACGACAATGGATTGAGGATAAACTGATCGAACTGGAGACTGTCTTCGCTATCGATTTGTGCCCGTATTCTGTGATGCATAACCACTACCACGTGGTTCTATTCATTGACAAATCAACGGCTGATAACTGGTAAGCACTAGAGGTGGTGGAACGTTGGCATCTGCTGTTTAGTGGCACGCTCTATAGCCAACGTTTCACTCAAGGTGAGTGACTCACGGCAGCAGGACAAGCCAACCTTGATAGATCAATAGCGCTCTGGCGTGAGCGTTTAATGGGTATTAGTTGGTTTATGAGAATTATCAACGAAGCCATAGCACGCATGGCGAATAGGGAAGATGATTGCACTGGACGCTTCTGGGAAGGTCGCTTTTCCAGCAAGGCATTGCTTGATGAAAAAGCACTAGCCGCTTGTTCCGCTTATGTGGACTTGAACCCGATAAGAGCTGGAATATCGGATAGTCTGATTGACTCAGATCACACCAGCATTAAACGACGTTGCGATTAGACAGAAAAGGCCGCGAAACCGAATGAACCACAACAACAAACTGATGGATTGCATCCCTTCGCCGGTAACCCTAGGCGCGATAGGCTAAACGGCCTTCCGTTTCGACTCACTGATACCTGGAACTGGTCGATTGGACCGGCAGAATACTACGGGATGATAAGCGCGGTATAATCCCTGAAAGCACGCCGCAAATCCTCCAACAATTGAACATCGATCCGAAACAGGGGTGTTATCTGAGCAAAAACTTTGAAAGTCAGTTTAAGTCACTAGTCGGCACGTCATATCACATAAAACAAGCCTGTGAACAGCTCGGAAAACAGTGGGTGCATTGCATCCGAGCGTGTGAAAAGGTTTTTCCTGCCTAACTGGGTTGAGTTAACTAAAAAATACTAACGATTTCCTGGCCGCATAACTGGTCGATGGATTGCTATGCCCTAGGTTTGATCAAAAGGCCGTAGGATCACTAAAAAGACGCATATTTTTTCATATTAATTGATCATTTTGCTTTGTACACCTTTGCCTAAAGGGCGCTGATGAATTTGGGTTAAATTTGAATCTTCTAAATTATGGATGTCCAGTTTATTGCTCGACTATTTCTAAAAGTTGAACCCTGTTACGAAAGAGTGTTGCAAGGGTATATGTTGTTTTTTCGAGGCATTTGAATGATTACAGCTGATGATGCCGGTGGCAAATTGGCCCCGCGTATTACGGGGCCAATTCAAGTTTCAAGAACTGACCCTTAGCTTTCCGACGTCGTCATTTATTTATTCAAGCTCTGCTGCAACTGCTGCTGCGCTTCTGCGAGTGCCTGACCCAGACGATTATGGAGCTCGTAGGCGGTCGCGATGGAGAATACGATGCGATTGGAAATGGTCGCATTACTGGGCATAGAACGATGGATATTGCCTAACTCAAGCACCACATCACCCCTACCAACAAATACATTGGCGACATCGCGATAAAGATAATCGAGATCGGGTGGGATATGCACCTGTATTTTTTGTGTTTCAGGCTGTTGATTTTGTTCGGCTTCTTCAGTCATTTTTAACTTCTCTAATTCAGTATTTTATTTGTGTTAGGCCAAAACCATGACCTTGATCTGGCTGGGCGCTAGCGAGGCACCGAAGGAACCAGGTGACATACCATTTTGACCCGTAGGACTTAACATTTTGGTCACCGGCAAGCCACCAAACATGGTCTTCACGCTACCCATTAGGTGCCTCGATGGCCCCATAACCATGCCTGACATCGGATTCATCATGAGTCCACCATTGTCGCCATTGCTCATCGGTGTCACGGTCATTAAGTTGTGCGCTGGCATTGCCAGTACCAGGACCTTAAACTGTGACGGAATCGCTGTCATCGGCAAGGCAATATTTGGATACGGAATCGGTGTTGGGATAGGCCCGGCCGGGGATGGTATGGGTGTCAGGCAGACATCCGGCATCGCCATATTCATCCCCATCATCTGAGTGTTTACAAATGGCATTCTCGTCTCCTTAACCCATATGGATGCGTTCGGCGTCGATACGCATATCTTTGCTTGCGGTAATGACCGCCTGATTTGCATGCGACGTATAATTTTGCCTAATATTCTGTATTAAATTACCGATATTGAGGGTTTCGACTTTTTCTACCCAGCGTATTAAAACTTCAGTTTTCTGACTCATTTGCTTTGCAACGGTGCTGAGCATGTGGGTGTAAAGTTTGGCTGTCTGGGAGTGCGACTCAATATCCGTGGCATTCGCGCTCAGCTTGCCTGTATTCAAGGTTAAGTCGGCAGACGCCATGCTGATTTGCTGGGCTAGTAGCCGTGTAGTCGATGTCGATAACAGGTTGATGTCGCTGCTGGCAGAGAAGTCCATCTGGCCTTTACTGGCAGTCATTTTGACGCTAGCGGGAAAGGCAAGTGTCATATTCTGATCGGTGTGACGTTCCAACACTGAGAGCACAAAATAGTCGTTGCCGCTGCGATTCACCAGCACGCTATCACCAACTATCGGTGCGACCAGGCAGCTAAACGCGGTACGCGCATTCATCACGCCGGCGTCGAGCTCAATCATCAGGCTTTGAGTCGATACGCCCTTGACCGTGGCTTTTAGCAGCTGGCATTCGTCCTGGCCGGTCTGTATGGGTATTACATTGGGATTCATAAATCCTCCGATATCTCGTGTTAACTACGACTGAATGGCTAGGCTAGGGCGCGAATTTTTCTGCCTGTTTTTTCTTTTCATCGGTGGGCAGCGCACTCCCTTTGTTCGAGCCCTCCCAGATTGTGCTTTCCTGTTTTATCTCGTGCAGGTTAGCGCGATACAGCTCGGCTTTTTCGACTAATGCATTGTCGAGATTAGCATGCGAAAAATCGACATAGGTCAAATCTGCTTTGGTGAATAACGAACCCTCGCAGTTGGCATTGGAGAATTGAGCCTGCTCCATTTTACTATGGCTAAAATCGCATAATGACACATCGGCACCGTTAAACAGAGCTTGCTTCAATTCGGCATGATTGAATTTTGCACCCTTCACCTGCGCATTGATAAACAGGCAATTGTTTGCAATAGCTTTACTAAAATCGGCACCACCTAATTCTGCGTCAGTGAAGCCGCATTGGCTAATATCAAGCCCGTTGAACTTGGCCTGCGACAGGTCTGCACCATTAAACTGGCACATGGACAGCGTGGCATCGGAAAAATCATAACCGCTAAAATCAGGTTTCATGAAAAACACGATATTGAGCACGGCCCCAGATAGTTTTATGCCACGCAATTCCGGCTCGATAAAATTCGATCGATACTGCTCCGAGTGACTGAAATCCGCGTTATCCAGTTTTGCGTTGAGAAAGTTGGTGTTTTCGGTTTTGATACTGGCCAGGCAAGCATCTCGCATATCCGGGTTGATAAAACTAGTGTTGAGCATCGAGCTGCTGGTCATATCCACCCCTACAAATTGACCATCGATAAAATTCGAATAGCTAAACACGGCATGGTGCATATGTGTACGGTTAAATATTGGATTAATAAATGAGGCCAGGGTCAAATCGGCGCGATCGAGGATTGCTGCACTAAAATCACATTCGATAAAATTACATTCCTTGAGATACGCATCGGATAAATCCGCATTGCTGAAATTTACCTTGTTAAAGCTACCGCCAGCGAGATCTGCGCCCTGGTAATTATTGCCCGACAGGTCGACTTCGGTGATGATGGGTAGTTCACCGCCACCCTTGACGGCTTTAATGAGTAAAGCTTTGTCCATCTTAGGGCTTCCAGTCTTTGAAGATAGTTTGTTCGACATAGGCGCCGGTAAAGTCGGTTTCGCCAATAGTACAGCCCAGGAAGTTCACACCGTAGAGATTGGCCTGGGTGAACTGCGTAGAGGAGAGGATTGCCTTGTACATCGAACCCTCCATCAGGTTGGTACACTGCAAGGTCGCAAAGGTGAGGTCGGCCTTGTTAAATTGCGCCCCAGCCGCGTTCGCCTTTTCGAAGTCAGCGTGTTTTAGATTAGCGCCTCCAAAATCCGATTTAAGCAGAATCGACTCAGCGAATTTGGCCTTTTGCAAATTACAGTCGCGCAGGTTGGCCTCGCTCGCGTCTGCACCGCGAAAATCGGCATTTTCGAGCGATGATTCACCGACAAAACGTACGTTCTTCATGGTCGCATGGTCAAATTTTGCATCATCCGCTATCGCCGTGACAAAGTTAGTAGCGCTCAAATTAGCACGGGTAAAAACGGCTTGTTTCATGATCGGGTTGACGAAGCTCGATTCGGATAAGTTCGAATCGGTAAAATCGCAACCACTGATATCGGCGTCGATAAACACGTTCTTGTGCAGATCGCATTCGATAAAATTGGCATGATCAAATTTGGTTTCGAGAAACATATCCATCTTCTCGGCCATCTTGCATTGCCTGAAGGTAGTTTTACTAATGTTTGATTTACCCAAGGTCGCGCTGGTTAAGTCAGCGTTGATGAACTCAGCGCCGTCGAAGTCGATCGAGCCGAGGTTAGCCTCGATCAAATTAGCATTCGTAAAATTGGTATTGCTGACGATCGCATGTGACAAAATAGCCTTGCTCAGATTGGCATTGGTCAAGTTGGTATTGGTCAAGTCGGCGTATTCAAGATAACTACCGCTGAGATCGATGCCACTCAAATCCAGATCAGACAGATCGACGAACGCATAATCACCCTTCGATGTCTTGCTGCGCGACTGGTAAGCCTGAATCAATTGCTCGCGGATATCACCTTCACGGCCTGGATGAGGTGATCGGCCTGTCGGTATATAATGTGCGGCCAAGCGGTAGCCATCACTGGCTTTTTCCAGACCTTCGCGGGTTTGCTGTTCAATCGCCTCCGCATTAAAACTGGCTTTCATTTTTAGCAACTGTTCTTCGGGTAACCCCATCGATTTCATCTGTAGCAATTGTTTATCCATCTCCGCCTGCTGACCCTTAAGTTGACCGATAATAGCCTCCACATCGATACGCGGCAGTATCGGTGGCAGGTCAATCTCAACAACCACTTTTTCCAGCTGTGCAATTTGACCTTTTGAAGCAGAACCTGTATCCATTTTCTTCAGTTGGTCTATCTGTGATATTAGCTGTTGCTTTGCCTCCTCTTTTTTCTCGACCTGCATCTTCTCCATGTGTTCTTTCAATTCATCCATGGCTTTCAGGTTCAGTTTGGTCAGATTAAGATTTTTCGGATCAGCTATCATACCCGGCAATACTTTCTCCGTAATATCTGCAATCTTTTGCATCTCCGGTGTTAATGCAACGGGGTTGTCTTTTGCATCTGCAATCTTTTTAATGACATCATCAAATTGTTTTGTTTCAACACCCGAGTCAACAAGTTGCCGATATATCGCCGCCTGATTTTCGAGTTTTTTCGCCTCGGCAAAATTCTCCATATTTTCTTTGCCTAACAACTCCAAGGGGAAATCAGCCTTGTCCTGCATCAATTTAAATCCACATTTAGTGCCTTCAGGAATCAGCGGTGCGGTATAAAGCAGGTATTTGAATGCCTCCGTCGGGTCGGTTCGCAGCACCAGTTCGTTCTGATAGTGCATGGGCTCTCTTGGGGTATCCTTAATATTTTCATTCGCCACTAATAATTGTTTGATATCAGCCCCATCATCTTCGCCAACTTCCAGCGTACCGCGATGAATCATCACTCCCAGCTCTGCACCAGGAAAAACCCAGATGGTGTCGAGCTGTGTAGGAACTTCCTTAAACTCGACCACACCATCAACTTGGTGATTAACAAAAGCACGACCAGTAACCCCTGGTATCTGGCCTTTGATGATTGAATGCAGCGGATGCATATTACGAATTTCATATTGCTCATCACCCTTAAAAAAACCTTCGGTTTGTTGGTCTTTAGCAGCGTCGTTAAAATAATCGTAATTAAAATCATCGGGAAATCCCGGCATACGCGTTTCAATATATTTTTGATCATAGGTGCCAGCATTTAGCATGCGTTGCTCACACATCATGTCGATACGATTTAAACTGGCAGGGCGCGGCTTGTCGTTGGGCGATCCGACTAATTGATCGGCATATTCAATATTCGGCAAAGGAATAATCGGGCCGGTTTCACCCGCCACTGCTTCAACACCTTTTCCAGGAGGATTGGGCGCATGATCTTTGCCTCCAAAAGCATTGGCATAACTCACCGGCATTTCGGTAAATGGAACAGGTTCAGATACACCCATACCGCCTATCCAGTGGCGTTCACCAAACACGTATAACTCTTTGGATATAGTGCCCAGTGACACCTTAACCCTGCTTGCATTCACCTCCGAGCCCTCTGGTGCGAAGCAGCTGCCATGGACCAATAACTCGGCATTGGGTTTGGGCATCCCGGTATCGAACAATTCACTTTTACCCAACATTTCGCCGATACTTTCCCACATTTCCTGTTCGAGTACTGGTTCGCCCGTGGTCAAATTAAAACCCCATAATACAGACACCGTGAAATAATGCTTTTCCTGATAGCTGAAGCATTTGTGTAACAAACTTGAATGTAGGCTTTTTATAATATTCATAGCATCACCTGCTACTGATATTTGTTTTAGCGAATTGTTGCTTAAATATAATTAATTCCTCAAAAAAGCTGTCGTTAAAAAATTTCAACCAGATAAAACAACTCAGTTATCAGGTAAAGTGTAAAGAGTAATCTAATGTAAATTAGATCCTGTGTTTAGTTTAATAATGTTACTAACGCATTCATTAATCTAGGCCCATAATTCTCTAAAGCCACTCCCCCAACAGCCACATTATTAGTTATTGTAGCAATTTCATTTAGCGCAGCTTTCATGTCAGAAGCTTTTGAATCCATGTTTGTCAGTCCAAATTTAATGGCTACACCTGGTATGTTAGTTTCACCTTTCAAATTTTCTACCTTTATAATTCCGGCTGCACAAAAATCAACATTCACCTTTACTCCTAAGAAGTTTGAGTTGCTAATCTTGGCGCCCAGAAAGGTTTCACTACTAAGTGAGGTGCCAGTATTTATTGCGAGTGCCACCGTATTTGAATAATCAAAGTGAAACTTGGCAAGGCCCATACCCGTGCCACTAGAACTTGAATGGTTATACAAAGCACCGGTATTACAATCGTATTTTTTATCATCAGTGGTTACAGAGGAGTTTGTAGTTGTCGTGCTCGACTTAGATACCAAAATTCCAGCACCCGTCCATTTTTTCGACATCCCACCTTTTGACCATGACCTGACATTACCTTTGCCGTCGTATTTAACTTCGATGTGGTCTCCCCCATGAACGACATCCAGCGTATCCCCTTTCTTTACACTGATAGAATCACCTTCGTGGTACTCATAATCATTGCCAAACTTTTTTTGCACCCAGACCTTGCCGCCAGTTGTAGAGTCTTGATTGCCTGCCCAATGAGCACCTTCTAACTTCGTACTGGCTTCAGTAAGACCACTGTCCGATAAATTACCAAGGGCAGCGATACCTGCACCAACACCAGCACCAATACCAGCACCAACAAGGCCGCCACTAGCAAGGCCAACACCGGCACCTATTGCAGCACCCTTCGCCACATCAAATTCGTGTTTATTTTTCACTGGCCAGACGATTTTAGTCCACTGCGGTCCATTTAAATCTAGCAAATCATTTGAATGTTTTGCATTCAACTCAGCACACTGATTTGTATGATCTTCAGCATAACTATTGCCGAGGTTGTAATTCCAGTAGCCACCGAAATCGTAGATATTGCCTTCCTGGGTTGTGACCGTATCGAAACTTGATAATTTGACATGGGCGCTCGCCAACACGTCTCTTTGAAAACTTGGCTGGTCAATCTTAGTGTTATAGTTTTTCATGCCGGTTGGCAAATAGCCCTTTCCAAAATTATCCCTCATATCACCAAGGTGACTTACAGCTGTAGCAGCACTATCGTCATTTCTATGCATTCCATCAATAGGTGGCGTGCCAGCAATAAATTCAGCGTATCGATTTTGCGATTCCAGCCATAGGTTCCCCGCAGTATTGATTCGTATCCCATCCCCGTCGGCACTTAAATCACCACCGGCAACATCCGTCGTTGTATTGGCATTATCAAAGACCGTAAAACTTCTCATCGCAATTTCTGGAGTGCCATGAGAATTCGTTGATTTATATTTAAATTCCCATGCTCCAATCTGACTACTATCCCAGGCCGTTACTACATTATCCTTTTTTATGTCTGCTGGAAGTGCATATATGGTGCTATAGGTAGGTAGCACAAAAGGGGGATTGCCCTCTGTAGTTGTAAACGTCGCACCTGGATCTGTCCAAATAGCATCTTTTTCAAGAAAAAAACCGCTTGAACCATTTAAGCTCGGAGGATCATTACTTGCACCGACTCGAATCCAGGAATTAGACGCGGGGCTTTCGAATACGATTCGCTCACTACCCGCCTTATCTTCCATCCGAATCTTATTATTAGCCCCGGTCTGAATCACCGATTCGGTTTGATTCCCTGCGGAAACAGGTCCGGGCGCAGCAGCGGTATTAATCGCGCCGGCTATGAGCGGCCGATCGGGATCACCATCGACAAAGGTCAGTAATACTTCGGTACCCTTGGCCATTGGAAATTGCATACCCCGACCTTTACCCGCATAGGGTTGCATCATGCGTACGCGTGCAGAGGCCAGCCCTTCGGGATGATCGTCATTATGAAAATCGAATGGCATACTCACTTTATAGCGACCCTCACTATCGAGCTGGGCGTATTCGCTCAACACTTCGCCATCAATCCGCGCGTGTAGGTTGCCGGTAATCCGTGGTTTAATGGTTTTTAATGGGGG
>Ga0307489_10002910_pt1 | contig 11401 bp, 18 predicted proteins | sample SB12metaG_FD_202247 | JGI IMG/M metagenome (GOLD analysis project Ga0307489, IMG submission 202247) | Sea-ice brine microbial communities from Beaufort Sea near Barrow, Alaska, United States - SB 1.2 | ecosystem: Environmental > Aquatic > Marine > Coastal | place: USA: Alaska | collected...
TGAACTTTCAGGCAACCGAATCAACCGGTTCACATTCTGTAGTCGGATATTTTGTGCGATGGCGGGACAAACGGGACAATGCGTTTCAAAGTCACTCGCGCGCGGCCGCGTGCCGGACCGTCGTCGAGGATGCATCGAGTGTGCCTCGCCGTGCTGCTGTGGGCTTGCGCCGCCGCCGCCGCCGCCGCCGCCGCCGCGGGGGGTGAACGGGCGGGTCTGTCCGAATTGGGAGTGTCGGACAACTCCATTCGGGGGACCGAGAGCGCTCAGGCCGCCGCCGGCCCCCCCGCTGCCTCCGCCGCCTCCGCCGCCGCCGCCGCTATTCACCGGCATCAGCCTATCGAGGATGACGTCGCGGGCCTCTACGGCGCACCCGAGGCGCCGCGCGGGCGGCGGCGCCACCTTCTGGAAAGTCGGCAGATTCTGGAAAGTAAAGGCTACGCGAGTTACCGCGATGGGTGGTACGGGCAGTACCGAAGCTACGAAGATGTGGTCGCGCGGCTACAGAGCGTGGCGGCGGAGCCGCGGCACAGCGGGCGCGTGCGGCTGACGCGGCTGCCCAACGCCACGGCGCTCGGCGGCGACATCGAGGTGCTGCTCGTAGGGGGCAACGCCCACGCTGCCGCCGCATCAGCCACAGGTACAGTCCCATCAATCGCACATTGCCCCGCACAATCGAATTGCCCCGCACATTGCCCGTCACATCCTTGACACCCCGCACACACCATCCACTCATAGGTGTGACGCTCACTCCCAATGTGCGCCCGGCCCTCGCCCCCGGCGGTGCGGCGGTGACGGGGGCGTGGACCCTGGTGGTGGCGGGACAGCACCCGCGCGAGTGGCTGCCCATCATGGTGAGGCGGTGCAAATTGACCCATAATCTAGACGGGTGTAGGGTCAGGTGTATACGGACATAGGGTCAGAATCGTACAGATAGAGGGTCATATGCTTACAGATATAAGGTCAGACGCGGCGGTGCGGGTTCACAGTTTCAAAATCCGTGTTGAGAGCGCCTATGCTTTCGGCGCTTGAAGCTACAATGTGATGAACCGCTTTCAAACTTTGCTTTAGATTTTTCAACTTGCGCCGCTACATCATGGGCGCCGTGTACCTCGCGGAGCGGCTGCTGGAGGGGTAGGGCTTTAGGGTTTAGGGTTTAGGGTTTAGGTTTTAGGGTTTAGGGTTTAGGGTTTAGCTGCTGGAGGGGTAGGGCTTTTGCGGGACACGCTGGGTCCTGATCTTCCCATATTGGGCACCTGACCCCCTATCATGGGCACCTGATCCCCCTATGATGGGCACCCGACCCCCTATAACGGGCACCTGACACCCCATAATGGGCATCTGACCCCCTATACTTGGCACCTGACCACCTGTAGTCGGCAGCTGACGGTGGACATTTCTCGCTGGTCGCTACCCCATCCAAGGCACCCTGAACCCTCGTCTCTTGAGCTACACGGCACCCCATGACGTGGCGAGTAATGTCCGGCCGGCACTACTACGGGGATGGCGACGGCGGCGAGCATGGGAGGCGCCGCGCCGGCCGACCTCAAGCACCTTACCCAGGTATTGGCGGCGGTGACGGTGGTGGTGGTGCCGGTGGTCAACCCCGACGGCAGGGGCTTTCACTCGTTCACTTCTCAGCTCAACTTGAGCGTTTTTTGTGGGATAGGGGGTGCGCGTAGGGGTTGTGTAGCCCGTAATAAGGGGGTGCTAGGGGGTGTTTAGAGTGTGTAGGGTGTTTTCTTGTGTCATACACGGCTCAAGTTGAGCTGAGAAGTGGACGAATGTGAGCCCCTGCCCGACGGCTTCAAGCACACGTACACGCACGCGGGGCCGGGCGGCGGCGGCCGCGGCGGCGGCGGCGTGGGGGGCGGCGGCGAGCTGACGTGCAGCGCGGTGGACACGGCAGCGGGGGTTTGCGACCGCATGTGGCGCAAGGTAAGTTGGTGCAGGTTGACCCTATCAAACCCACGTTGAAAGCGCCTGGAACTCAGCGCTTGAAGCTAAACGTTGATGAACCGCTTACAAATTTGCTTTCAAAATCAACTTGCGCCGCTACAGCAAGAGCCGGTCCGCGCCTGTGCCGGGCGCGAGATCCGAGTGCGTCGGCATCGATCTCAACCGTAACTGGCCGGTGGGGGCCCGGGGCTTACTCTCGTCCACTTTTCGACTCAACGTAAGCATATTTTGTAGGACACGTTGGCTGCAGGCTTTTCCCCCAGTCTATTAGACAGGGGGACACGGGGAGGTGTGACCAAAACGGCTTAGGTTGATCTGAAAAGTGGACGATTGTAAGCCCCCTCTCTCCTCTCTGTCTCCTATGGACGTGGATACGTATGTTTCAACCTGGTCCCTACAGGTGGGTGGATTGGGGCGCAGCGCGCGGAGGGGAGCACGCCAGCGCCGACCCGTGCAACCTCGAGTACGCCGGTCCGTCCGACCGTGACACCACCCGAGGGTACTCCGGTCCGACCGGCCCGTTCTCCGCGGCCGAGACGCGCGCCATCCGCGACTTTGTTGGCGCCGCCACCGCCGCCGCCGGCCAATCACCGAAGGCTGCAATGGACGTCCACAGCTACAGCCAGGCATGGAGTGGTGCGTATGGTAGTTGTTCCACCCAAAATCCACCCAGTATGGAGCCATTCTACCCAATATCTACCTCAGTACGGAGCCATTCTACCCAATCACCCATAGCTGCTATGGACGTGCACAGCTACAGCAAGGCATGGGGTGCGTATTAAGCCGTTCCACCCAGAATCCACCCAGTATGGAGCCATTCTACCCGATTTCTACCTCAGTAAGGAGCCATTCTACCCGAACTCCACCTCAGTATGGAGTCATCCACCCAATATCTACCCACCGCCGCCGCCGGCCAATCACCCATAGCTGCAATGGACGTGCACAGCTACAGCCAGGCAGGGAGGGGGCGTTGGAGCCAATCACCGACCCCGAATCCTCCACCTGTCACACATGTCATGACACGGAGCCAATCATCGACCCTGCACCCTCCACCTGTAATGCATGTCATCACACAGAGCCAATCACCGATAGCTGCAATGGATGTGCACAGCTACAGCCAGGCACGGGGTGCGTATGGAGCTGTTCCACCCAAGATCCACCCAGTACGGAGCCATTCCACCCAATATCTACCTCAGTACAGAGCCATTCTACCCAAATCCGCCGCCGGCCAATCACCCATAGCTGCGATGGATGTGCACAGCTACAGCCAGGTACGGGAGGGGGCATCCCCTAATCACCCGCTAATCACCTCCTCATCGCCCCCCAATCACCCCCTAAATCACCCTCTAAATACCCCCTAATCACCCCATAATCACCCCCTCAATCACCCCCTAATCACCTCCTTAAGCCCTAAATGCTATAAAACCAAAACAATAAAATGCTAAGCCCTAAACCCTAAACCCTAAAACCTAAACCCTAAACCCTAAACCCTAAGCAAGACCCTGTGGGCAGGCGGTGCTGGGCCCGTGGAGCCACTCGGACGGCGACCCCATCGGCGCCGGTCGGTTGGACCGCGTGGGCCGGTCGGTCGCGGCGGCCATGAGCGCGGCGCACGCCGTGCCTTACGCCTACGGCCGCGGCAGGGCACAATCCCCTCACCACCCCAACATCTTGCAAACCCTAAACCATGAACCTTGAACCCTCGGCCCTGGGGCTATGGCATGGCACGGTGAACGGGATGATGTACTAAAACCCAAACCCTAAGTCATAAACCCTCGGCCCTGGGCTATGGCACGGTCAACGGGCTGATGTACCTGGCGTCCGGCACGTTCACCGATTGGATGTTTGTCACCCACCGGGTGCCCACGTACACTGTGGAGCTCAGGCAGGGCTCAAACCTTAGGCCCTAAACCCTAAACCTTAAACCTTGGATGTTCGTCACATACCGGGTGCTCGCATACACCGTGGAGCTAAGGCACGGGCCTAAACCCTAGACATACGACCCTATACCATCTGTTTATAAATACCCCCCCTTCAAAATGACCCTGACGTGCGGCCGCGGGGGGGCGCGCTGGGGCCCCCGGGGTTCCAGCCCGGCGCGGAGCACATCGCTCCGGCCGGGGACGAGACCACCGCCGGGGTGCTCGCGCTGCTCACGGCGGTCATGCACGAAAAAAACTTGGAAAGCGAGGGGGTGTACACGGCGGAGGGGGTCAACACCTCCATGTCGTGCACCTCCTGCGCGGCGGAGGGGGCGGAGGGGGGGCACGAGCCCCGGGTGCTGCGGCTCCTCTTTGCCTACCACTGGTACCCCAGGGAGACGACCTGGTCGGGCCTGCCAGACCCTAAACCCTAAACCTGCCAGAGCCTTAATCGCCACGTCATCCAGCACATTTTGGTCCCTTGTACCTTGAGATAAACTCGCATCCTATGACGTGGCGAGCAATATTTGTCTGGCCCTACATAGCGGGAGCTGCGGCGGCTGGGTGACGTGGGGACGGCGAGTACCGGCGCCGGCGCCGGCGCCGCGGAGGCTGTGGCGCACTGCGGCAGCACGCACATGTTCGTAATGTGCTCGCCCGGTTCCTACGCGTTCGTGCTCCGCGACACGCGCGGCAGGGCCCTGAAAGGGGGGGTATTCATTAAAAGGTGGTTCAGGGGTCTAATGATTGGAGCTATGGGTAAATCGTCATTAAACCAAGGGCTCTGGTGCCATTGTCAGGCTGAAACTGGGAGCGCAGGGACGGGCCCCCGCTCCTAAACCCTAAAACCTAATCCCTATACCCTAAACCTCTGGTGGGCGGGGCCTGCCGCTTTAAACCCTAAACATTGAACCCTAAACCCTAACCGCAAAACCTGTGGACGGGCCCTGCCGCGCGGCGACTTCAACGGCACAGCGGACCTGTGGCTGGACGATACCAAACTCGGGTCCCTGCTGGCGGATGGAACCGCCGAAACGACGACGGTCGGCTTTGGGTCCGCGGGGTCCGCGCGGACCATTCGGTTCACGGTCAGCGACGACGGTGGGCGCGTCCTACCCCCGCTGACTCCGCGGACTGCGGCTGACGGTGCGGCAGACGTGGATACGCCGCGGGTGTCCGAAAATTCCAATTCCAATTCCAATGCTAATTCCAATGATTCCGGGTCGGATGTTCCGGGCGTGGACTTGGACGGCGATGAACCAGGTAGGGCGGTGCAGGTTGAACCGATGAAACCCATGTTGTTGAAAGCGCCTGGATGTATGCTCTTGAAACAAAGATGTGATGGACCGCTTTGAAACTTTGCTTTCAATTTTAACTTGCGCCGCTTCGACCCGGTGCCGGCGCGGGCGCGGCGAGCTTCATGGAAAACGGAGGCCTCGGGTGTGGCCGGACATCAAAGCCTAAAGCCTAAAGCCTAAACCTTATTGCTCTTCATGTCATCGCTCTTCGACACGCATTGCGGACCCTCGTTTCTCGAGTTAAACGGCATCTGTGACGTGGCGAGCAATATCTGCCAGACCCTAGCCTTGGGTTGATACTAGGCTTCAGCTTTGTGGCGGGCGGGGTTCTGGTGTGCGCTTTAGGGTTAGGGTTTAGGGGTTTCGGATCTAGCTTTAGGGCCCTTAACCCTAAACCCTCGGCAGGACACTCGGGTGCGGGGCACGCGCCGAAGGTAAGGCGGTTCAAGTTGAAACGATGAAACCCGTGTTGAAAGCGCCTGGAACCATCCGATCGTAAGCGCTCGAATACGATACACGGCTTACAAGTTTTGCTTTTCATGTTTTGAACTTGCGCCGCTACACGAAGGGCGATAAACGTAAGGTAAGGCGGTGCAGGCTGAACCCCGTGAAACCCGTGTTGAACGCACCTGGATATGGACTACGCTCTTTGAAACAAAGATGTGATAGACCGCTTTCAAACTTTGCTTTCAATTTCAACTTGCGCCGGTACATTACGGGCGAGTCGGAGGAGGAGGTCGAGGAGAGGGTGGCGCGGGAGAGGGCGGGCCGCAAGGCGATGCTGTCGTCGGAGCGTGAGAGGTAGGGCGGTGCAGGTTGAACCTATGAAACCCTCCACTTAAAGCGCCTATAGCACTAATCGCTTGAAACTGAATGCTGACAAACTGCTTTCAAACTTTGCTTTCAAGCTTTGCTTTCAAGCTTTGCTTTCAAGCTTTGCTTTCAAGCTTTGCTTTCAAGCTCAACTTGCGCCGCTACAAAGAGGAAGATGCTGCTGCCGCCGCCGCGGCCGCGGGAGCCGGGGGAGCCGAGAGGCGTCAAGAGCCTCCGAGACCACGGCACCACATTCGGCCGGGATGACAGCGCCAACAGCACCAAATTCAGCCGAGAAGAAGAAGAGGAGAGATTGTATGACAAAGGACAGCAGAGCAGCCGTATGACAAAGGACAGCAAATTCAGCCGAGGGGACAGCGCCAGATTCGACGGAGACCGCGTGGTGCGCATATCGATCAACTCGCCCCTCGCGCTGCCTCCCCTGGGCGCGCCGGGCGGCGGCGGCGGGGGCAGGGGCGGCGGTGGCAGCGGGGGCGGCGGCGGCGGGGGCGGGGGCGGGGGCAGGGGCGGCGGTAGGGCCTGGCATAGGACAAAACAAGTGAAGCTGTTACCAACATCGATCGAGTGGAATATCGATCAATATCAATCGACATTGTTGACAGCTTCACTTGTTTTGTCACATACTGCCCATCACGTCATCTACACGCGTTTGAATCCTCATCACCTGACTTCATTGGCATTCTCTGATGTGGCGAGCATCATCGACTTGACCTTAGCGACAGGCGGCGGCGGCGGCGGCAGCGGCGACGGCGGCGCTGACTTCTTATATGGGCATCCACTGAGGAGAAGCAGAAGTGGCCGCGTGACTGGACAGGCATGGCCAGGCAGATATTGCTCGCTTGTCATAGGGCGCCATTTGACTCAAGACACTCTCCCAGGTTTGACTGACAGAATAACACCAGAGCCCTTGATCCAATTTACGATACACCCATTAGCTCCAATCATTAGATCCTTATACCACCTTTCAATGAATTTCCCCCCTTCATAAAGGTCTAACATGCGTTGGATGACGCGGCGCACAGTGTCTGCCATGGCCCTATATGCAGGCGGAAGCGGAGGTGGAGGGGGTTGGTGGCGGTGTGGGAGGCTCGGAACAAAACGTTGATCATGCTGGGTACACCGGTACACTACGGGCAAACAGTGTCGGCTCACTACGTGCAAACAGTGTGGGTTCACTACGGGCAAACAGCGTGGTTGCACTACGGGCAATCAGTATCCACGGCAGGGGCTTACACTCGCCCACAGCTCAACCTGAGCCGTTTTGGTCACACCTCCCGGCATCCGCCTGTCTAATAATAGACAGGGGGGAAATCATGCACCCAACGTATCCCACATCATGTGCTTACGTTGAGCTGGAAAGTGGACGATGGTAAGCCCCTGATCCACGGCGTCGGTAGCGAGGAGGCGAGAGTGCACCCGTGCTCTATGAGCACACAGTCAACGGACGGGGAGGAGACAATATTCGGCAACACTATGGGCAAGCAGTCAGCCGACGAGGAGGTGCATGAGCCTGGGGGGATCGCTATGAGCAAACAGTCAGGCGAGGAGGAGGAGGAGGGCGAGGACGGGCCCCACCAGGCGGTGGTGAGGCGCGCGATGCGGTCGCTAAACATCTTCCACCACGTCAGGTTGGGCCTCGCAGACATTACCCGCCACATCATTCGACGCATTCTGTACCTTCGTTTCTGTGTCCAAACCAAGTCCGGTATGACAACCACCTGACTTCCGCCCCCCAGGACACCGTTCGAAACAGAAACGACATTACAGTCTTTCCATTGGCCAACCAGGGGTCATAACATTATACGAAAGGCATTGGCCTCGAACCTAGCAGACAGTTCCGCTAAATTCAATCTCCAAGAACAACTCTCTTGACCAATCACATGAGGGCCCTCAAGTAAGTCGCAGTACCGGAGACGGGTTTAAATGGCATCCTATGTCATGGCGAGCAATAGAATTTGGTCCCTGATCCCTAAAATTCCTAATCCCTAGACCCTAAACCCTCAACCCTCAACCCTAAACCCAATATCTGCCGGACCTCAACGTCAGGGTGGTGGCTGCACATTGGCGAACACGCCGAAGGGAACAGGTGGAGACGGAGGAGAAGGAGGTTCTCGAAAACAATGAAACGTCGGATGTTTAAAATGGACAATGTGTCGATGTCATGGAGCACGTCCCCTGACACATGCCGGCAATGACAACGGCGGGCGGGGGCAGGCGCACTGCGCTGGCCCATAGTTGGTTCAATTGGTTTAGTGAGTTTAATGCTCACCATGTGAGCGTAGGGTTAAGGTGATTTTCTACTCAAAACGTGAACGCATTGCTCACCACGTGAGTGCCTTGGGGCTCGAAGAGCGTTATACGCGTTAGTTCCATTATGTTGTAGTCTACATTGATGGCTGCGTAAATACTAGACAAATATAGGGCGGAGGTAAGCCGCACACTATGATTCTTACCAGCCCTCATGCCGCACAAGGCAACATAATCGATTGCACATTGTTGCTACATCGTGTTTGATCATTAGTCTAGAAATCTGATACAGACGGATTTGATATTGTAATCATCGTAAATCATCACGCGCCTCCTAATACGCCCGCTGCCGCAGCCGTCGCCTCATCATGCATCCCTTACGCATCTACCACCCCTGCCGCCCCTACCGCCGCCGCCACCCCACCCGCCGCCGCCCCTGCCGCCGCCGCCGCCCCCGGCGCCGCCGCCCCTGCCGCCGCCGCCATTGCCTCTTCATCCATCCTCCGCCTCCGCCGCCGCCGTCCCCCCTGGCGCAGCCGCCCCTGCCGCCGCCGCTGCCGCCTCCTCATCCATCCTCCGCCTCCGCCGCCGCCTCCCCACTCACTCCTGCCGCCGCCGCTGCCGCCTCCTCATCCATCCTCCGCCTCCGCTGAAAGAACTTCACCAGCCCACTCTGCACCGCCCCATACAGCCTCACACCTATTGCTCGCCACGTCACAGGATGCCATTCAAGTCAGGACACGGAGGTTCGAAATGGCTTGGATGACGTGACGTGGCGGGCAATAGCTGCCGGGTCCCTGGTGGTTTAGGATGTAGGATTCAGGCTTAAAGGGTTTAGGGCTTAGGGATCAGGGATTAGGGTCCCACCTCCCCGTAGCTGCGAGGTACCACCAGGCGCTCCCCGATCCATCCGGACAGCTGTCCGGCCACCCCCGCGGGCGGCACCAGACCCGTCGCGGCTCCGGGCGGAGCGTAGCGCGCGTCGGCAAATATGATCGCCGCGTAATCGCCCACGTGGCGGATTGCGCGCCCCACTGATTGGTTCACGCCCCGCATGCACAGCGCCACGTGTCAGGGCCCTACTGGCTTTCAACCTCAACCTGACTGTCTGCTCGTATCGTGCCGGCGGAGGCGGCAGGCGAGTGTGTACCGGTACACTATCAGCAAACAGTGGGCGGCAGACCCTACCTCGTAATACGCCCGACCGCGCGTCTTGGCCGCGGCTCCCGCCACCGCCGTGCCGGTTGTGGCGGTTACGGCAGTTACATCAGTTGCGTCGGTTACGGCAGTTACATCAGTTGCGTTGGGTACGGCGGTTGCGTCCAGGTGCGCCATGCGCGCCTTGATGTAGCGGCGCAAGTTGAATTCGAAATCAAATGTTGAAAGCAGTGTGTGATATACTAGTCTCAAGCGTTGAAACGTAGGCGCTTTGAACACGGGTTTTGATACCGTGAAGCTGCACCGCCCCACCTTGAGCTCTGGCTCCTCGGGGTTGGCGTACGGCAGTCCCACCATCACCCAAGGCCTCACCAAATGTGCCGGAATTTTCTATAAGCAATGTAGGCAAATGCGTTTTCGGTGTTTTTCGGCATGTATTTGGGTATTTATAAGGAATATTGCTGGGAGTTACAGGCTGAGTGCCCAGGAAGTCGGAATTGCAATGTTAGGAACTTTCAAACGAATTATAAGAACCTTCAAAGGAACATTTGGTAAGCCCCCACCATGACCACCAGGCGACCCAGCTCATCCTTGAAGTTGATGCCTTCACTGAGTTTACCCCCGCACACGCATAGCAGCACGGCCCCGCTCCGCTGCTTCACTCCCCCCCCTCCTCCCCCCCCTTGCCCCCCTCCCCCTCCCGCTCCCCCTCGCACCTGCGCCGCGAAATCGCGCAGCACCTTCTCCACCTTGGTGCAGGGGCTCACATTCGTCCACTTTTAGGCTCAACGTAAGCACTTTTTGAGGGAATATTGGGTGATTTCAGTATTCAAAACGGCTCAGGATGAGCTGAGAAGTGGACGAGTGTAAGCCCTGCCTTGGCGGCGGTGCGCGGCTCACGAAACACCGCCTTGTGCCGCGCCAGCTGTGCGGCGGCGCCGCTCTTCACCCAGCGGGAGTACACGTGGTCCGCGTACGTGAACGACGGGAAGAACACCACAGCGCCGCCGGGCGCCACCGCACAGGCGTTGACCAGCAGCCGCCCCAGCTCGTCGATCATCTCCGGGGCGCTCCGAGCCGAGAACGAAAAGTCCAAGGCTCGACCGGACGGACCTGTGCCGACCGCCAGCGGGAGCAGCGCGTCGCGGGGCACTACGTGGCCGCAGCTGATGGATGTCAGGCTTCGCCCGCCAGTGGCGGCGGCATCGGCGGCGGCGGGGGCGGGGGCAGCGGTGGCGGCGGCAGGAGGAGGTGCGGCGGCGGCGGCGGCGGCGGCGGCGGCGGCGGAGGCGGCAGAGAGTGCAGCGGGTGCGGCAGCAGGCTGGGCTGTATGCACGGATGTATCCACGGATATGGGCACAGACATCGGCACGGATATCGGGACGGATACCGGCACGGATACCGGCACGGCTGAGGGAAACAGCTGGCGAGCCAGCTCGGGAATCGGCGCCAGTGTCCCTCCCACCAGGGGCGTACACTCGTCCACTTCTCAGCTCAACCTACGCCGCATTTGTCACTAAAACTCCATGGACCACCCAGCGTATCCCACAAAAGGCGCTGATGATGAGCTGAAAAGTGGACGAGTGCAAGCCCCTGCCTCCCACCAATACCACCGCCCGTGCCTCGCCGACCACTTGTTTAAATCGAGCAGCCGCATCGAGCAATACGAACTTAATGCGGCCGCCGTCGTCGCCGCCGCCGCCGCCGCCGCCGCCGCCGCCGCTGCAGCCAGGGTGATCGGCTGCCTCGACGAGGATGCGGCCGTCGGCGTCGGCGGACGCCAGCGCAGCGACGAATGCGGCCAGGGCGTGAACCGATCCAACTCTCGGGGTATGGGGGGTCGGGGCCTCGCCCCCCCCCGCCGACCCCGCCGACCCCGTCGATACCCCGACACCCAGCTCCGTGGCGTCCTCCCACCAGGGGCTCACACCCGTCCACTTTTCAGCTCGATCTGAGCCGTTTCTGACACCAAAAACACCCTAC
>Ga0307489_10002911_pt1 | contig 11400 bp, 17 predicted proteins | sample SB12metaG_FD_202247 | JGI IMG/M metagenome (GOLD analysis project Ga0307489, IMG submission 202247) | Sea-ice brine microbial communities from Beaufort Sea near Barrow, Alaska, United States - SB 1.2 | ecosystem: Environmental > Aquatic > Marine > Coastal | place: USA: Alaska | collected...
GTCAACTGTTCAGCTCAACCTAAGCCGTGTTGGTCACACCTCTCCTTATCCCCCAATCTAATAGACTGGGGGAAAATCATGCACCCAACGTATCCAACAAAATGTGCTTACATTGAGCCCAAAAGTGAACGAGTGTAGGTCCCTGAACCTAGGCCCCCCAGCCCCCCGCCGTATCCCAATCAGGTGGGGCGGTGCAGGTTGTCCCTATCAAACCCACATTGAAACCGCCTGGAACTAAGCGCTTGAAAATGAAATGAGCTGAAGTGCGGTCAATTTTGGTTTCAATTTCAACTTGCGCCGCTTCAAGAAGTTCAGCAAGACCGCGTTCTCGTTGCGAGCGGGGTACCCCGGGCAGGGGCTTACACTCGTTCACTTCTCAGCTCAACCTTAGCCATTTCTGACAGGCAATACACCCTGAACACCCCTTCATAACCCCTGACACCTCCTAAACACCCCCTCAACATCCCCTCAATGCAGCAGCCCTATCCCACAGAAAGCGCTCACGTTGCCTGAGCCGTTTCTGACAGAAAATACACCCTAAACACCACTTAGTAACCCCTGACACCTCATGAACACCCCCTCAACATCCCCTACATGCCCCCCCTTTCCATCAGAAAGTGCTCACATTGAGCTGAAGAGTAAACGAGTGTAAGCCCCTGACCCCGGGCCCGTGATCGACTCGATGAGCATCACGCCGGGCGCCAGCTACCTGCGGCAGGGGCGTACACTCGTCCACTATTCAGCTCAACTTGAGCCGTTTCTGACACAAAAGCACACCCTACACACCCCTACTACACCTTATCACCCTCTAAACACCCCCGATACAACCCCTGACTGCACCCCCTGTCACAGAGAAGGCGCTTAAGTTGAGCTGAAGAGTGGACGAGTGTAAGCCCCTGACCTGCGGCAGGAAGAGATGAACTCAGGATGGCTGGAGGCAGGGGCTTACACTCGTCCACTTTTCAGCTCAACCTAAGCGCTATCTGTGGGACAGGGGGTGCATTTAGGGATTGTTTAGGGGGTGTTTAGGAGGTGTCAGGCGGTATCAGGGAGTATCAGGGGGTATCTAGGGTGTATTTTGTGTCAGAAACGGCTCAGGTTGAGCTGAGAAGTGGACGAGTGTAAGCCCCTGGCGGGAGGCGCACGACAATGTTATAAAGCGCGCCGGAGGCAGAGGCTTACACTCGTTCCCATTTCCGCTCAACTTGAGCTCAATTTGCCCCTTTCAGCTCAACTTAAGCTTACTGTAACCTCCATGTAACCCGGATAACCCTTGGATGTGGCCCGAAGGTGCTTAAGTTGAGCTCTAACGTGAGCGATGTGTCCCGAAGGTCCTCAAGTTGAGCTCTGAAGAGAACGAGTGTAAGCCCCTGGCAGGAGGATCAGACCCGCTGGTACAGAAGTTTTGCTACTTTGACTACTTGGACTCGGAGAACATGACGCAGGCGCTGCAGCAATGCCCGGACCAGTCGGACGCCACATCGCTGATCAACTGCTCGTTGCACGGCGGTGGTGGCAGGGGCTTACACTTGTCACTTTCTGAGCTCAACTAGAGCCGTATATAACACAAGATAACACCCTACACACCGTAAACACCCCCTAGCACCCCCTCATCACGGGCTACACAACCCCTACGCGCACCCCTTATCCCACAAAAAGCGCTCAAGTTCAGCTGAGAAGTGAACGAGTGTAAGCCCCTGGGTGGTGGTATCGAAGCCGTCTTCGTCGACGGACGGAAGTGGCCCATGTTCAACTGCACGGACGATGGTGCCGGGCAGGGGCTTACACTCGTCCACTTCTCGGCTCATCATAAGCGCTTTCTGTGGGATAGGGGGTGCATGGAGGGTTTGTTTATGGGTTATTTCGCGGGTGTTTAGGAGGTGTTGGGGGATGCTGGGGGTTCAAAGGGTGTATTTCGTTTCAGATACGGCTCAGGTTGAGCTGAAAAGTGGACGAGTGTAAGCCCCTGGTGCCGGGCACACGGACTGCGACGTGCCCGGTAAGGCGGTGCAGGTCGACCCTATCAAACCCACGTTGAAAGCACCCGGAATAAAGCGCTTGAAACTGAAATATGAATGAACGGCTTCCAACCTCTGGTTTCAAATTCAACTTGCGCGTCTACAGCCCGGTACCAAGCGTATCTACCTCTACAACGGCGTGAAATCTGTACGTGTAAGAACCTCCGGGCAGGGGGGGTATTGAGAGCACGAATTTAGTCCTCGCATGTGTATGAGCAATTACCCTGAAGGTACCGAGTGAGACATGCGGGCACGTCCGATCTCGGTTCGGGTGCACATTATGAATGACCCTCCTAAACCTAAACCCTGAACACTAAACCCTAAATTCTAAACCCTAAATGCTAAACCCTAAACTCCTGGGAATGACCCTCCTAATAGGGGCGACGACGTGTGTTCCACCAGTCCGTTTGTGCTTGACTGCTCCGACTCCGCTGACGAGAGTTGGCAGAGGGTGCGCACCGGCAGGGGCTTACACTCATCCACTTTTCAGCTCATCCTAAGCCGTTTCTGGCACAAATTGCACCCTAATCACCCCCTAACAACCCCTACGATCCCGTATGTATACACCCTACATAACCCCTAAGTGCACCCCTCAATCCACATAAAGCGCTCACATTGAGCCGAAAAGTTGACGAGTGTAAGCCCCTGCGCACCGGCTCCAGCGCGAAGATGTTTTGGCATGTCGAGCACGGAGCAGGGGCTTACACTCGTTCTCTGTTCAGCTCGACGTAAGCGCTGTCTGTGGATAAGGGGGTGTGCTTAGAGGTTGTGTTGGGGGTGTTCAGGGGGTATTAGGGGGTTCTAGGGGGGGTCCAGGGTGTGTCCAGGGTGTATTTTGGGTCAGAACTGGCTCGGGTTGAGCTGAAAAGTGGACGAGTGTAAGCCCCTGGCACGGGGGGCGAGAGGGTGTCGTCCCCAGATGCACAACTGCGGCCGAGGGCGAGCCGTTCGGAATCTGCCATCCTACCAGCGGCGACGGCCCGCTATACTTCGAGTACGATCACGACTTAGTGATGTGCAAGCTGGCGTCTTACGACAACATTATCGAGGAGGTATATGTGGACGGCAATTGGACCGAAATCCACCGGGACGTTGATGCGGGTTCATACGCGGCGCACAGGACTTCGTACATTACCTTCTCCGCGGAATCATCGACGCTCGCTTTCGGCAGGGTCTGGCGAACGTGCTTTAACAATATTAGGGTGGCATTTAACTCAATAGACGAGGGATGGTAAATGTCTAGTGCCCAGTCGGTAAAGCGTAAAATATATAGTATCTCGTACTACTCGTAGTAAGTAGGCGTTTGGTGATTTTGACCAAAAGTCATTGGACTTTTGGCCAGGTAACCAAGCTCCAGCTTACTAGAAGTTACTAGCCCACAACCTAGGCACTAGAGTAGTAGAAAGACATTTTTGAGCAATTTCTGCCAAGCCCTAGGTTTCGGCGGCAGATACGTGTTCTCGCCCCCCAGCCCGCCGCCGCCGCCGAGCCCTCCGCCGCCTCCGAGGTGAGGCGGTGCAGGTTCAGTGGTTGACCCTATCAAACACACGTTGAAAGCGCCTGGGCCTCAGCACTTGAAACTTGAATATGATAAACTACTTTCAGCTTTTGCTTTCAAATTTAACTTGCGCCGCATCACCGAGTCCGCCGCCGAGCCCTCCGCCGCCTCCGAGTCCGCCGCCGAGGTAGGGCGGTGCAGGTTGACCCTATCAAACTCACGTTGAAAGCGCTTGGAACTAATCTTTTGACACTGAAATATGATGAACCGCTGTCAACCTTTGCGTTCAAATTCAACTTGCGCCGCTACACCGAGCCCGCCGCCTCTGCCGCCTCCGCCGCCGCTTCCGCCGCCGCTTCCGCCGCCGCCGCCGCCGCCGCCGGGTAGGGCCTTGCAGACAGAGTGACAAGATATGATCCGATATCGATATGGGAGATCGATATGGGAGATCGGACATTAATGGGATATCGATAGGAATATCGATATGGTATACGGGTTATCGATGTGGGATATGGTATATCGATATGGTTATCTACCATATCGATATGTTCATCCTGGATATCGATATGGGAGATGACAGTATCGAGATGGTCATCCTCCATAGCGATATGGGATATCTTGTCACTCTGGGCCTTGCAGAAATTGCTCGAAATGCCCTGCAACGCATTGCCATCCTCGTTTGTGAGTAACATTACGTGCCACCAGGTGATGTTTTTTTTGCATTTCGTGCCGGGCCCTACCGCCAGGCCCGCCGGAGAGCATGCTGCTCGGGTCACCACTGGTAGACGATGAGCAAACAGCTGGGGAACCGATGCCGACGCGTAAGCTTTTGGGGAAATCAGCTTGGGCCCCTCCTGAGCCTGATTGGGCTGAGTGGCCGAGGCGCGGAAGTGAGGCAGGGGTCATTGAGATTTAACGCTCGACCGACGTTGAACAGACAAACCGAGTCCGCGCCTCACGCCTCCGTATGAGCTCTAAACCTGAAGGTAATATGCAATCACGACCGACGTTGAATAGACAAACCTGTTTATCGCCTCCGTATGAGGATTAACCCTGAAGGTGACATGCGGGCTCGTCCAATCACAGTTCCAGTGTTTGTTCTCGATGGACCGACGTTGACTAGACAAACCGAGTCCGCGCCTCCGTATGAGCTTTACTTCAACCCTGAAGGTGACATGCGGGCTCGTTCAATCACAGTTCCAGTGTTTGTTCGACCGACGTTGAATAGACAAACCGAGTCGGGCCTAAGAGCTTTAACCCTGAAGGTGACATGCGGGCTCCTCCAATCACAGTTCCAGTGTTTGTTCTCGAATTAACACTCGACCGACGTTGAATGGACAAACAGAGTCCGCGCCTCTGTATGAGCATTAACCCTGAAGGTGACATGCGGGATCGTCCAATCACAGTTCCAGTATTTGTTCTCGATGGCCATATTGCAAGGCTTACCCCTTCGAGGAATACCCCTACCCCGACAACCCCGACCCCAACGACGCTTACCCCTGGACATCTCGGCAAGGCTTACACTCGTCCACTTTCCGGCTCAACTTAAGCACTTTCTGTGGGATAGGGGGTGTATGCAGGGGATGTTTTGGGGGTATCAGGAGGTGTTAGGGGGTAGCAGGGGTCGTTTAGGGATTATTTCTGAGTCAGAAACGGCTCAGGCTCAACTTAAGCGCTTCCTGTGGGATAGGGGGTGTTTGTAGGGGTTGTTTAGGGGGTATCAGGGGGTGTCAGGGGGTAGCAGGGGGTGTTTAGGCATTATTTCTGTGTCAGAAACGGCTCAGGTTGAGCTGAAAAGTGGACGAGTGTAAGCCCCTGGTTCTCGGCGGGTCCTAAGCGGGTCCTACGTCCGGTACCATAACTTGAAGTGCAAAGTTCGCAACGAGATCGCATCAAAAACAGGCATCACCGTCGCGCAGGCCAAGGACCTCTGCGACAGCTTCTCTTCTTGTGTGTCGTTCGAGAAACCGCCCGATGACAGCATCCCGTGGTATTTCTCCGATTCATGCGGCCTGGATGGCGCCAAATATGGCACGGTGTATTCCCCGGGCTATAGTCTTTACACTCGGGGGGGTTACACCGAGCATACTGACCGGGCATGTCAGGCAGGGGCTTACGCTCATCCACTTCTCAGCTAAACTTGAGCCGTGTCTGGCACAAGAAGACCCCCTACACACCCTAAACACCCCCTAACCCCCCCTTAACCTGGGCTACACAACCCCTACGTGCACCCCCTATCCCATAAAACGCGCTCGAATTGAGCTGAAAAATAGACGAGTGTAAGCCCCTGATGTCAGGGTGGCAAAGAGCTGCCGACCATCAGCGGTTGGGCGGTACAGGTTCAACCTGTCAAAACGAAGTTGAAACCGCCTGGAACTAAGCGCTTGAACCTGGAGTGTGATATACTGCTTTGAGCTTTTGCTTTCAAAATCAACTTGCGCCGCTACACAGCGGTAGCAACCTCGCCAAGGCAACGGTCGTTTGCAACGACATCGTTTCTTGCGTGTCCTTCGAGGTAAGGCAGTGCAGGTTAAACCTATCAAATCCCCGTTGAAATCGCCTGGAACTATGCGATTGAAACTAAAAGGTGAAGAATCGGTTTCAAAATGTGCTTTCAAATTCAAATTGCGCCGCTGCATCGAGAGGAAAGGCTCGAGCTCAACATTCTACTTCTCCACGTCGTGCGGCAAGTGGCAGGGGCTTACATTTGTCCGCTTTTCAGCTCAACCTAAGCCGTTTATGACACAAAAAACCCCATAAACACCCCCTGATACCCCCTGATACCCCCTGATACCTCCTGAATACCCCCTAAACAACCCTCGAATGCACCCCTATCCCACAGAAGGCGCTTAAGCTGAGCCGAAAAGTGGACGAGTGCACGCCCCTGGCAAGTGGCACCATTATAAGACAACACATTCGTCCGGCTGGAAACTTTACACCAAGTCCGACGATCCTCCTCCCGCAGCTCCTCCTCCTCCTGCTTCGCCTCCTCCACCTCCTCGCCCGGCATGCACCGGTCTGTGTTGTGGTGGTTGCGTGTCGCTCAAGTGCACCGCAGGCGCGCTCAGTTGGAACTCGCTGAAGACCGCCACGTTCCAACCGGCCAAATGGAAGAGCATCCGGACCTACGCCTCGTCGACAGAGCACGGGCAGGGGCTTACACTCGTTCACTTTTCTGCTCATCGTGAGCGCTTTCTATGGGATAGGGGGTGCATTTGGGGTTGTCTAGGGGCCGTTCAGGAGGTGCGAGGGGGTATTAGGGGGTGTTTAGACCGCATTTTGTGTCAGAAACGGCTCAGGTTGAGCTGAAAAGTGAACGAGTGTAAGCCCCTGAGCACGGGCAACCCGATGCCAACCTCGCTGCAGCCGGTCACACGCGCCGCATGCTGCTCAGCGAAGAGCAATTGGGCGCAGATGAGATTCAACCCGCGCTCGCCTTGGCTCGCAAGGTGATGCCAAATTCTTCAGAGAATACACAGAGCCGTCCTCCTCCGCTCAGGGGCAGGGGCTTACACTCGTCCACTTTTCAGCTTTACTCGAGCCGTTTCTGACACGAAATACGGTCTAAATACCCCATAATACCCCCTCGCACCTCCTAAACGGACCCTAGACAACCCCAAATGCTTCCCCTATCCCATAGAAAGCGCTCAAGATGAGCCGAAAAGTGAACGAGTGTAAGCCCCTCAGCATCGACGAGGATGACGAGGAGCAGATTCATCTCGGCGACGAATTGAGCAGTGCTGCCCTCGGGTATAGCAAGAAGGAACTATTGCAAGAGTCGATATGGGAGGTGCAGAAGGAGTTTACGATGTCCTACAATCAGGCAGGAGCTTACACTCGTCCACTTCTCACCTCAACTTGAGCCGTGTCTGCCACAATAAAACACCCTACACACCCTAAACACCCCCTAACACCCGCTTAATACGGGCTACACAACCCCTACGTGCCACCCCTATCCCATAAAGAGCGCTCAAGTTGAGCTAAAAAGTGAACGAGTGTCAGCCCCTACAATCAGGCTTGCAAAGAAAGATACAACGATCTACCGACCATCACAGGCATCACCGTCGACCAGGCCAATACCATTTGCAGAGACCTTGGCCAGTTCAACTGCGCGTCCTTCACGAGATCCACAGATCAACGTCCAAACGATGATGTGAAATCTGGCAAAACTAAATTCTCCTCGTGGTGTGGCTTCATGGACATGGGTAACACGGCGTGCGAATCTATGTGGGATTCATGGAGGGACGATAGGGACAGTACCATGCCAACGTGCGCTATTCATCGTAAAAGCGATGTCGACCTGTACGTCATGAGGGCGTGGCACCCGAAGTGGAAAGCGAAACACCCTGGAAACAGGGCGCTCAATGCGGGGGTCGGGGGCGGCGTCGGGCCGGGGTACAAGTCGGTCAACTGGCAATACTACCACGTTCAAGAAGGTGTGCGTTGCGACGGTGACAACGACCTGCAGCACATGACAGGCATCGACATTAATCAAGCCAAGATCGTTTGCAACGAACTCGATTCCTGCACGTCGTTCGAGTCAAGCGGGCACGTGACCCTGTTCTCCACAACGTGCGGCAATCACAAGAGGACGAAAAGTGACTCCTTTGGCCGAAAGACTACTTTCTACATCAAAACTTCCGCTCCTCCTCCTCCTCTTCCTCCTCCTCCTCCTTCCCCTCCTCCGCCTTCTCCTCCCCCTCCGTCCCCTCCTCCTCCTCCTTCTCCTCCTCCTCCTTTGCCTCCTCCTCCTCCTCCTCCGTCGCCTCCTTATGTCCCTCTTTGGAGCGACATCGTGTATGACGATGAAGGCAGGGCCTGGCATAAACATAAACAGCTGAAACCGTCCGTCAATGCATTTGCCAACTGCCCTTTATCGAGTTAACTGCGATCCGCCTCACCTCCTCCTTCACCTCCTCCTCCTCCTCCTCCTCCTCCTCCACCTCCACCACCACCACCACCTCCTTCTACACCACCACCTCCCAAAAACCAAAAACAAAAAAAGGTTTAAAAAATTATTCACAGCCCTACTGGGTGGGTGGACCACGCCCGCCGTGGTGGACGTCTCCGCGGACGACCGCTTCGTGGATGTCCGCGACGGGTTCACCACCATGAGCGACACCAGCGGCGACATCAGCCTGCCGGCAGGGCAGAGTGACGAGACATCCCATATCGATATCGGAGATGACCGTCTCGATACTGTCGTCTCCAACATTATTAGGGGGTGCGCAAAGGGGTTGTGTAACCCGTGTTAAGGGGGTGTTGAGGGTGTGTAGGGTGTTCTGTGTGTGTCAGGCACGGCTCAAGTTGAGCTGAAGAGGGAACGAGTGTAAGCCCCTGGACCCACGTCCGATCATGGTTTGAGCGCATGTTCTCAATGACCCTGCCGCACGAATTGGAAGTTCCGGTACAATCACAACGCGGTCGCCGACGTGCGCAAGACGAACAAGGTGGTTTCCGACGATATCAACGTGGACGCGTATGTTGGTTGCTACGTCTCCGAGCCGTCCGCGCCGGTGGGGCGGTGCATGTTGATCCTATCAAACCCATGTTGAAACCGCCTGAAACTAAGCACTTGAAACTGCAGTGTGATGAACTGCTTTCAAGTTTTGCTTTCAAATTCAAGTTGCGCCGCTACACGCCGGTGCTGAGCCATCGCGTCGGCGCGCGCGCCGCCGCCACGGCGGCAGGGGCTTACACTCGTCCACTTTTCAGAAGAAAACACCCTACACACCCTAAACACCCCCTACACCACCCTTAGTATGGGATACACAACCCCTGCGCGCACCCCCTATCTCATACACAGCGCTCAAGTTGAGCTGAAAAGTGGACGAGTGTACGCCCCTGGACGGCGGCCGACACGGCGATGCCTCTGCGGCAGGGGCTTACGCTCGTCCACTATTCAGCTCAACTTGAGCCGTTTCTGACACAAAAGCACACCCTAAACACCCCTATTACCCCCTACCACCCCCTAAACACCCCTGAAACAACCCCTACCTGCACCCCCCGTCCAAACAGAAGGCGCTTAAATTGAGCTGAAGAGTGGACGAGTGTAAGCCCCTGCTCTGCGGCGATGTGCGCATATGTGTCAAGCCCACGACTACGCGTACCTTGCAATCAACAGTGACGGGCAGGGGCTTACACTCGTCCACTTTTCGGGTCATCGTAAGCGCTTTCTATGGGACATAGGGTGCATTTAGGGGTTGTTAAAAGGGTGTTTAGGTGGTGATAGGGGATTTTAGGGGGGGGTAGGGTGTAATTTGTGACACAAACGGCTCAAGTTGAGCTGAAAAGTGGACGAGGGTAAGCCCCTGGTGACGGGTGTTGGTGCGACTACAAGTTTCACGAAGAAACCGGGAGTGGCATGACAGTCACCGACGACTACTGTTTGATGGCAGGGGCTTACACTCGTCCACTATTCAGCTCAACTTGAGCCGTTTCTGACACAAAAGCAAACCCAAGACACCCCTGATACTCTGATTCTCACTACCAGCCACTAAACAGCCCCGAAACAACCCCTAATTGCACCCCCTGTCACACAGAAGGCGCTTAAGTTGAGCTGGAGAGTGGACGAGTGTAAGCCCCTGTTTGATGAACGCCGACGCCGCGGACGAGAAGGAGTGCGAGTTCGGTCCATGCGGCGGCAACACCTTCCATACCGCTGTGTACCGCCTCGTGAACACCGGCTTCGAACGATTCAGATCGCCCAAGGGGTAGGGGCTTACACTCGTCCACTTTTCGGCTCAACTTTTGAGCCGTTTCTGACAAAGAATACACCTGTGACCAACCCCCAATACCCCTAAACACCCCTTAAACACCTCCTAAACACCTCCTAAACACCCCCTAAATGTACCCCCTATCTAACAGAACGCGCTTATGTTGAGCCGAAAAGTGGACGAGTGTAAGCCCCTGCTAAGGGGAACTCATTCGTGTCGTACGACGTGGACCTTGCCGTGTACTTCGACGCCACATGGGCAGGGGCTTACACTCGTCCCCATTTCCGCTCAACTTGAGCTTACTTTGCCCCTTTCCGCTCAAATTAAGCTCACTTTGTCCCCCATGTACCCAAACTAATGCGTGGATGTGTCCCGAAGGTGCTCAAGTTGAGCTCTGACGTGAGCGATGAGTTCCCGAAGGGCTCAAGTTGAGCTCTGAAGTGAGCGAGTGTAAGCCCCTGCACATGGGCTTTCCGCGGCCTGGGGTACGGCATCGACGGCGCGCTGCAGGTGAAGAACCAGATGGGTGAAATCGTGGTGTCCCTCACCTCGACGGAGCTTAAAGCGCAGGTGGCGGCGCAAGTCGCGGAGGTTGCTCGGCGGAAGAGGGAGGCAAGCAAAATGAAGGAGGTATCTTCGAGCAAGGGGCAGGGGCTTACACTCTAACACTTCTCAGCTCAACTTTAGCGCTTTATATGGCATAGGGGGTGCGCGTAGGGCGGTAGGGGTTGTGTAGCCCGTGTTAAGGGGGTGTTTAGGGTGTTTAGGGTGTGTAGGGTGTTAGTGTGCGTCAGACACGGCTCAAATTGAGCTTAAAAGTGAACGAGTGTAAGCCCCGGGCAAGGGGCTTGGCGGCGCGGCGCAATTCTCCTCGCCCGTACCACTGCAGGTCTCCGCGTGGCTTACCAAGGGGTACTACCGCGTCACAATGTACGGCGTGTACAACGAGGATGCGTATGATGCAGCGTTCACCGGCAGGGGCTTACACTCGTTCTCTGTTCAGCTCAACGTAAGCGCTTTCTGAGGGACAGGGGGTGCATTGAGGTATTGTTTAGGGGTTATTTTGCGGGTGTCTAGGAGGTGTCGGGGGTTGTTGGGGGGTGTTGGGGGGTGTTGGGGGTTTAGAGGGTGTATTCCGTGTCAGATACGGCTCAAGTTGAGCTGAAAA
>Ga0307489_10002912_pt1 | contig 11399 bp, 8 predicted proteins | sample SB12metaG_FD_202247 | JGI IMG/M metagenome (GOLD analysis project Ga0307489, IMG submission 202247) | Sea-ice brine microbial communities from Beaufort Sea near Barrow, Alaska, United States - SB 1.2 | ecosystem: Environmental > Aquatic > Marine > Coastal | place: USA: Alaska | collected 2017-05-06
CTCCGATCTTTGGTATAGATGCGGATGGAAAGGTCAATGAGTGGAACCAGCGAGCAGAAAAGATTACTGGTTATAATAAGAAAGAGGTAATGGGTCGAGATCTTGTGGCGGATTTTATTACTGATGGCTATAAAGCTTCGGTAGGCGAGGTTCTGGAGAAAGCGCTGAAAGGTAAAGAAACTGCGAACTTCGAATTCCCTTTGTTCACCAAATCTGGAGATCGAGTGGATGTTTTACTTAATTCGACGACACGGCGTGATGCCTCCGGTCAAACTGTTGGTATGGTCGGGGTAGGTCAGGATATTACAGAGCTGAATAAAGTGCTGGTCGAACAGGCTAGAATCTCGAACGATCTGACGCGACTTATCGACACAGCGAACGCTCCGATTTTCGGTATTGATGCTGATGGAAAAGTTAATGAGTGGAATCAGCAGGCAGAAAAGATCACTGGTTTTAATAAGGAAGAGGTCATGGGCAGAAGCCTTGTTAGCGATTTTATTACCGATGACTATAAGGCTTCGGTAGGAGAGGTGCTGGAGAAAGCACTGAAAGGCAAAGAAACAGCGAATTATGAATTCCCGTTGTTCACCAAGTCTGGAGATCGTGTAGATGTTCTGCTTAATTCTACGACACGGCGTGATACCTCTGGACAAATCGTAGGCGTGGTTGGTGTAGGCCAGGATATTACAGAGCTAAATAAAGTACGGGTTGAACAGGAGACAGAACGCAAATTATCGGCTGCCCAAATTATTCAGTCTTCCAAACTGGCAACACTAGGAGAAATGGCGACATCAGTTGCACATGAATTGAATCAACCACTCAATGTCATTCGCATGGCTGCGGGAAATAGTCGCCGGAAGATTTCTAAAGGTATTGTCGACCCAGAATACTTGAACGATAAGCTGAAACGTATTGAAGAACAGACTGCACGGGCGGCTGCAATCATTGATCACATGCGGATGTTTGGGCGAGAGGCAAAAGAACGTCCAGGACCAGTTGATCCTCGAAATGTTGTCATGAATGCGCTTAGCCTAATGGGAGAGCAATTACGATTGGCTGGAATTGAAGTTGCAACCGAGCTTCCCGAGAAGTGTGCGTTTATTATGGGCCATACTATTCAAATGGAGCAAGTGATCTTGAACCTTCTTACCAATGCCAGAGATGCTATGGTTGAAAACGATAAAGAGGCTAAAATCACATTACGGGTATTTGAAGATGATAAACGTATTCGCATTATATCTGAGGATACTGGTGGGGGTATTCCCGAGGATGTTTTGTCCCGCATCTTTGAGCCGTTCTATACAACTAAAGAAATGGGCAAGGGTACAGGCTTAGGCTTATCTGTCAGTTATGGTATTGTGCGTGACATGTACGGTACCATTATCGCTGAAAATATCGCTTATGGTGCGCGATTCACAATTACTTTACCGATTGTTAGTTAGCTACAGTTATTGGAAGGAGAAAAACTATCTCAATCAAAATCCTTATTGTTGATGATGAAAACATCATTCTGGAAGAAGCGTCAGAAACTTTAACTGATGAAGGTTACGAATGTTTAGTCGCAAGCAATGTCAATGCAGCAGTTGAAATTGTTAAAGCTACGCCCGACATAATCCTCATTTTGACCGATTTGAGGATGCCGGGGGGGATGGGCTCTGATTTGATAAAAATCATTGAAACAGAGTTTGAACAAGATATAAAATTTATTGTTATGTCAGGGCATGCTTATCCCAGAGTAGAAAAAAACAACATAGATCTAGCGTTATACCCATTTTTGAAAAAGCCGTTGGATATTGAAAACCTCATAGAAACGGTGAAATCAGTGTTGGAGACAACGCAATGGCGTCTATGAACACAACGTTGCTTTATTAGTGAAGATAAATTGACAATGCACGGGTATCAATGGAAAATTTAGTTCAAATATCCTAAAAACTGCGTTCAATCTGGAAACCTGTTGATTATGCTCGATAGTGATGGAAGGAACGACTCTTCGAAATTCGACCAGAGACTTATCAGTATTCCCCAGAAAATTGCTGAAAAGTTTGATGGGATTTGCGCTAAGTTGACCAGTTGAAATTTTAAACTTATGGTTTTAGCCACATATATCGTGGCAATATGGAAAAGGTACATTTTATTATGACCAAAATACTCTGCATTGAAAATGATAAGGAACAACTGATTGAAATAGTTGATGCCTTAACGACAGAAGGATTTGAGGTGATTGAAGCGCAAAGCGCGAGTTCTGGCCTCGAGTTAATACTCAGCGAATCGATTGATCTCATCCTCTGTGATCGGGTGATGGATGGCAAGTCTGGATACGCACTTCTAGAAGAGATCCGTAATAACTATCCCGACAAAGAAGATATTCCATTTGTTTTTTTAACTGGGTTAGATGATCGAAGGGATAGGCTAGCAACTGCTGCTCTTCATCCAGCAGCCTACATTACCAAACCATTCGACGTGACATTATTGATTAATAAAATCAGGTCATTGACCCGTTGAAAGATATTTGAATTTAACTCGATTCAAAGGTGTCACTATTACAGTAATCCCATAATTAAATGACGAGTAACCTGAAATTAGACTAGGCACCAAATGCACAATGGAGTTAGCCGGAAATTATTGAGATACATTGCAAAATGTAATATCGAGTCTCATTTTTAGTTAAACAGAACAAAAAGCATGCCCGTTGCCTGGGGCCCTTGCTAACTCTTACAGGACACTCCATTCTCCGATTACCTAAGCCAACTTGACTGCGCTTAAATAGCATTTTGATTCGTCGATTAAGATGCAGTACATCTGCACTAATCAACGGTTTTGGGCGCTTCTTCCACGCATAACATGCCGATGAAATCACTCGCATCATTCGACAAAATACGATCACCGGATACAGCATTGAATTTCTCTGATGAAGTTATACTTTACTTCATTTTTTCGCGAAGGAGGCGCTGGCCTTTTTTAAATCTCTTTCTTCTTGTGTAAATTCTTCACTTTTTTACGTAGTCGGCTAAGCTCTTCTCATTCATCAGTTAACAATAATTTGTCTTCGGCGTCGATGCCATTTCACCTTTCCATTGATTAATTATATTGCTGGATATACCCAATGATATTGCTGCTCCAGAGACTGAATTACCTTGGTCTCTCTCCATGACAACCGCTTCTTCTTTACATTCTTTTGCACATTGGTTGTTCGTTTTTCCTACTCCATTTTTACCCCCCCTAGTTGTTGATAAACATTATTTCTTGTTAAAGTGTCCGGTGTCATTAAACCAGAACAGACAGGGACGGCTAAGTCTCAGCTACTAGTTGTCTTTTTATAGCCATACCCAGTGTGTCAAAAAAGATCGGTATTTTGCTGTTTAAGCTAATTTCAGGCCAAGGACTTAGCCATTTCGCGCAGAATATTTTTCTGAATCTTCCCCGTAGCCGTTTTTGGTAATTCACCGAAAACAACTTTCTTTGGTCGTTTAAAGCGCGCCATGTGCTCCGTACAGAATTCGATCAATTCAGTCTCAGTCGATTCACAAGCTGTTTTTAATTCCACAAATGCACAAGGCACTTCCCCCCATTTTTCATCTGCTAGCGCAACCACAGCAGCTTCCCCAACAGCAGGATGCTTGTATAGTAAGGCTTCAATTTCAACCGACGATATGTTTTCACCACCGGAAATAATAATGTCCTTTGCACGATCTTTGATTTGTATATAGCCATCAGGATGAATTACAGCGAGATCTCCACTAACAAACCAGCCATTTTGAAATGCTTTTGTGTTCGCTTCACTGTCTTTTAAATAGCCCTTCATGATGGTGTTACCCTGAATCATGATTTCGCCGATGGTTTCAGCGTCGGCAGGGACCGACTTTCCGGTGTCAGGGTTTATCACTTCAACTGCTTCTGTCATCGCGAAACGAACGCCTTGTCGAGATTTTAATTCTGCCTGAGTTTCAATAGTTTCTTTTTTCCAACTTTCCTGACTAGCCGATTGTAAAATATGACCATAGCTCTCGGTTAAACCATAAACATGCATGATGTTAAAGCCAAATTGGTTCATGCTTTCTAACACCTTTGCAGGTGGTGGAGCGCCAGCGGTCATTACTTGAATGGTTCTGCCAAAGGTTTTTTGATCGCTCTTCGGTGCATTCGCGAGCATGTTAAGAATGATGGGTGCGCCACCAAAATGAGTCACTTTATGCGCGTCGACCAGATCAAATAACAACTTTGGATTAAAGGCACGCATGCAAATAATGGTGGCAGCCACTGCAGTCATGGTCCAGGCATGGCCCCAGCCATTACAGTGGAACATAGGAACGGTATACAAATAGGTTGGATGTTGTGGCAAGGCCCAGGAAACTACGGTTCCCATGCTCATCAAATAAGAACCACGATGATGATAAACCACACCCTTAGGATGTCCTGTTGTACCCGAGGTGTAATTAAGCGACAGTGCCTGCCACTCATCTTCGGGTTGACGCCAGACGAAGGTGTCGTCGCCGTGCTCTACCAGATCTTCGTAATAACTGAATTGATGTTCAGTGGGTAATGGGGGTTTATCAGTTGCGTCAACATCATCGATAATAATGATTTCGGGCTGTAATGTTGATGTTTCTAATGCAGTTTGGAGGATTGGCCACAGCTGACGATCAACAATGAACAGTTTTGCTTCACCATGATCAATAATATAAGCCACGGTGGCCGCATCAAGACGGGTGTTAATGGTGTTTAAAACGGCGCCCGACATGGGAATTGCAAAATGTGCTTCAAACATTTCAGGCGTATTGAATGCGAAGATAGAGATGGTGTCATTTTTGCCAAGTCCGCGAGCAGCAATGCTAGATGCTATACGAGTACACCTCGCTCTTGTTTGAGACCAGGTATATTGACGATCATTATAAATTAGCGACTCACGCTGAGGGTATATGTCAGCGGTCCGTTGCAAAAAAGAGATCGGCGTGAGAGCAACAAAATTGGCAGCATTTGTTGGCAATTGATCATATTCGATGGTCATGTTGGTCTCCCTCTGGGTATTGTTTTTATATTTATTATGTTTTATTTTAATCAGTCACTAATTTCTGATCGGTGAACCATTTTCTAGCATTGTTTCAATACGCAGTCGGGTTGCTTCACCAGACACCAGTCTGAGAAATGAACTACGTTCAGCATCGTATAAATCCTGCTCACTCCATAGTGTACCTGGCTCGACTTCTCCACCAGTAACGATGCGCGCCATTTCGGTGCCTACTACAACATCATGCGCCGTGAAGAAACCTTTGTCTCGATTTTTAACCAGCCACTCGGTCATTTCTTTAAACACTTGGGCGCCAGGCATGGCTAGGTCAGGACGGATAAACGACACTTGTTCTGATGTGTCACTGATGGCGCTAATGGCTGCTGGTAATAGTCGATCTCGATTAATTAGAAATTGGTCATTTGGACGCAGCATTGCATTTTTCTTGGCAATGATTGGCGAAGTCGAGGTTTTACCATAACCAAGATTCATAAATGCTTTCCAACTTGCTTTGGTAATGTCTTCGCCACATTGTAATAGTTCAATCCATCGATATAGGGTTTCCTTACAGCCACCGCCACCAGGTACAACGCCAACTAGAGACTCTACCAATCCCATGGTTGAATTTGCGTGGCAGATCACTTGCTTCGCATGCAAAACCACTTCGAAACCACCACCAATAGAGAGACCGGCTGGCGCGGCTACGACAGGCGCTTGCATGTGTGCCATGCGGTGAACCGTTTTTTGAAATCGATCAAGAAATTGATCCAGTCCATCCATATCTTCCTTGCGGAAGAAACCACGAACTGCCTGAAGATTAACACCACAAGAGAAATGTTGAGCATCGTTGTGAACAACAAGGCCACGCATATTGTTTGATTCTACCTGATCGATTGCATCAGCCAAAATCGCCATAGATTCGGCATCAAGCGCATTTGCCTTGCTATGAAATTCGACCACGGCGATGTTATCAAGGTCGTACCAGCTTGCAACCGCACAAGTATTGATCGGTCGAATGGTTTGTCGTTTTTCGGTGAATCGCACGATACCTTCGTCCCGCTGAATAGACTGCCATTGCCCACCAATGAGCCTGCATTGCAGTTCGTTTTCGTGATCATTTTCGTGAACTCGATAAAAACTAGAACCGCGCGCTTCTAACAGAAAAGTGGGCACGGCCATGTTGTCTGCTTCAAGCCGGTTGATGAAGTAATCAACACCAATATCATCGAGTAGTTCGAATGGGCCCTTAATCCAGTTGTAGCCGAGTTTCATAGCATCATCAATGCCCACAGGACTGTCGCCAACCTCAGGGATTAGAGACGCTGCATAACATAGTGAGCGCGATAAAACGCGCCAAGCAAATTGACCATACACACCGCTATCTTCGAGTAGGTGCTTAACGCCTTGTTGTTCGGCCTTTTCTGCCAAGGCTAAATTCAATCGAGGGGCAGGGCCGTAGGTTAGGTCTATGAGGTCGAGTACTTCACGCCCATCGTCAGAATTTCGGTAAAAACCAAGACCTTTTTTATTACCAGTCTGTTCGTTTTCAATCATTTGAGTCATCATCGAAATACGAGCTGCTTCTTGATGAAAGGCATCTTCACTGGGTAGAATATTGACCAGGCTCTGAACCACATCAGACATTAAATCGATGCCAATTAAATCGTAGAGTCCGAATACGCCTGTTTTCGGAATACCCATTGGACGGCCAAATAAAGCATCGGCTTCTAAAGGCTTTAAACCAAGGTCGAATGCTGCATGTAATGCGCATTGAATCGCAAAAACACCGACCCGATTACCAAGAAAACCTGGCGTGTCGAGACATTGAACAACACCTTTGCCGAGTTGTTGTTCGCAAAAGCTGGCCAGAGTTGCCATGATTGCAGGATCAGTACTTTCGCCCCGTACCAATTCCAGTAATCGCATGAATCGAACTGGATTGAAAAAATGCGTTATTGCAAAACGCTGACGGAAAGACTCAGGCATGTCTTCGACTAACAGACTAATCGGAATGGTCGATGTGTTTGAAGAGATAATAGCCTTGTCATGGCAAGTTTCGTCAAGGCGTTTGTAGAGTGACTTTTTAATATCGAGGCGTTCGACTACTGCCTCTGCTACCCAGTCACAATCTGCCAGTTGATCGAAGTCATCCCGTGTATTACCCAGATGAATAAATGACTCTGCTTCATTACTGATGAGTCCAGGTTGGTCAGGATCACGAAGGCGTTCAAGACCTCGTTCAGCCAGCGCATTGGGGTTTTCATCACTGGGTAAATCCAGCAACCAGACTTCGATACCTGCATTGGCAACTTGTCCTGCTATCCCAGCACCCATGGTGCCGGCCCCGACTACTGCCACTTTCTTGAACATATTAGTTTTCTCTTCTTAACCTGGTGATTAGGTCTTGGTAATAATATTGCGTAACTGCTGTAAACACTGCTTGGGTGCTTCGATAGGCAACATGTGGCCGTAACCTTCAATAATACTGTGATCAGCATTCAGTTGTCTGGCGACGGCTAACCCTGCTCTTAATGGCGTTAATTTATCTTGACCTGCCAGAATCAAATGAGTTGGGACGTTGATTTCAGATGCTGCTTGCTCACCGTCAGTATAAGCAGCACAGGCTCTAAGATCAGCTTCTATAGGGTTGTCAGACATAATTTGTCGTCCGATTGCTAAGGGCTGCATGCCGGGGACTGCACTAATACCCATGTGTGTTTTTTGTCCAAAACCCCACTGAAGCAGCATGTTCGCAGCCTCTGCCGAAGACCGTTGGGCTGCTTCTATGAGAGCGGGATTAACAGGAATAGCAGCAGCAGTGCCGATTCCAATGAGGGAGGCAACTAGCTCTGGAGCTTGGCGAGTGAGTTCCAAAGCGGACAGGAAACCCTGTGAATGACCGACAATATGAGCCCTTTTGACACCCATCGTATTTAATAAGTCGATTAACCAATTTCCCATGTCTTCGATAGTGGTTAAAGGGTTACCTTCGGACAGGCTGTGTCCAGGAAAGTCAGGTGCTAATACAGAGTATCCATTGTAGGCAAACCACCTAGTTTGTAGTGCCCAGCAACGATGATCTAATCCTGTTCCATGGAGAAAAACAACAGTATCAAGTTGACTGTTAAAATCCTTTCCACCTGTGGCTGCGTACGTTTTGGCACCCCTTATTGTGCATTCCATTATTGTGCCTCCTTAATTTGCGACTCCGCTGCGCGTTTTGCTGCCCGTAATCCACGTGTGAAGTCAGCTTTTATATCTGAGATGTCTTCTATGCCAACGGATACTCGAATCAAATCTTCGCTTATGCCCGCGGCTATCATGTCTTTAGGTGTTAAACGAGAATGAGTGGTGGTTCCTGGATGTAATACAACCGTGCGTGAATCTCCAACGTTCGCGAGGTTTGAGGCTAGTTGCAGAGCATCAATAAATGCCGCGCCACCAGCTCTACCACCGACAACGCCAAAACACACCATTGAGCCAGCTCCATTAGGGAACAATTTTGCTGCGATTTGATGACTTGGATTGGACTCCATATCAGGGTGATTAACCCAAAGCGCATCTTCCTGCGTTTGTAGCCATTCGGTTACTTGCTTTGCATTATTGACATGTTGTTTCATCCGTAAACTGAGAGTTTCAATGCCTTGCAAAATTAAAAAAGCACTGTGTGGGCTTAATGCCGCACCGATATCACGCATCGATTCAGCTCGAATTTTCATTGCTAGAGCAGAGGGTCCATATTCTTCCCAGAAACGAATACCATGAAAGGGCGCATAAGGTTCAGTTAATTCGGGGAATCGGCCACTGGCTGCCCAATCGAATTGACCACCATCAACAATGGCACCACCAACGGCTACACCATGACCTCCCATCCATTTGGTCACTGAATGGACGACAACATTGGCACCATGATCGATAGGACGACATAAGCTAGGCGTGGCGAAAGTTGCATCGACAACCACGGGTAAGCCCATTTGGTTAGCGACTCGACTGATCTGGGGTAAATCTGCAACTTCAAGTCCAGGGTTGCCAATTGACTCACAAAATACTAATTTGGTGTTGGGTTGTATCGCCTCACGCAAAGCGTGCTCATCATTAATTGGGATGAAACTACAATCGATATTTAAACGCTTTAATGTATGCCGAAGCAGGGTGGCTGTTGATCCATATATTTGAGCTGAAGAAACAATATGATCTCCCGCAGAGCAGAGTGTAATAAAAGTCGTAAACAATGCGCTCATGCCCGATGCAGTGCAGATAGCGCCCACGCCACCTTCTAAAGCGGCGATCCGTTGTTCAAGCACGGCAACCGTCGGATTAGTGATTCGACTATAAATATGTCCCCCTTGTTCGACGTTAAACAAGGAGGAGGCATCACTAACACTTTCGAACACATAGGAAGTTGTTTGATAAATAGGAACGGCACGAGATCCATGGTCACTTTCCGGCGTGTAACCACTGTGTAAAGCGATGGTGTCTGGTTTAAGGTAGGAGGATCGGCTCATTCAAAGTATCTCTAGTTATTATTTATTCTTCAGCCGTTACTTCTAACGATTGAGGCATTTCAGGATCTAAAGGTAGTTCTTTGATGCTACCGGTTACATCGTCTACCTTGACTATCGGTTGATTGATAAAGGGGAGGTAGGTGATGGTCCCTTCCCAACCGCCGATTTCTACTGTCGATTGATTGTTTAAGTAGTCACATTGGATCATTGCGAAAGCGAGGTGTTTTTCGAAACGCGGCGACCAGATATGAGCGGTTACTTCTCCAACGACTTCGTCATTATGCATTACTTTTCTATCTGTAAAAATCATTGGTTGATCGAACATAAGGCCGACCAGCTTTTGTTTTACGTTACCAGCGAGTTTGCGTAAAGCCGGAAGACTTAAAGATTCGATATCAGCATCAAGGTTAATAAATTGATCCAGCCCACATTCGAAAGGATTATTCGAAGAATCGATATCATTGCCGTAGGACAACAGACTACTTTCAAGACGTTCGATCGCATTGGGGCAACCTGCTCTGACGTTTAAATCCTCACCTTTTTCAAATAGTTCGTCCCACAGAGGGAGTGCGAGATCAGGGTTGTTCAAATAGATTTCAAATCCGCCTTGCTTGCTCCACCCAGAGCGAGCTACGTACATATCTGTTCCCTTGAAGTTAAGAATTTTTCCGTGGAAAAAACGAATATCACGAACCGATTCGCCAAATACACGAGCCACTAGTTCCTCAGCCTTTGGGCCCTGTACGGCTAAAGGTGAAATACTTGGCTCTGTTACTTTTACATCTAATCCGTACCCCATGGCAAGACCTTTCGCCCAAAGCTTAACATCGCTATCGGCAATTGAAAGCCACCAGCATTCATCTGAGTGCTTAATCGCTACCGGATCATTAATAATACCACCGTCTTCATCGCATAAGGGAGCGTAAAGGCCTTGACCTATGACAGCTCGGCTTATATCTCGGGGGGTCATTAATTGTACTAGCCGCGTGGCATCGGGGCCTGTTATTACGACTTGAACTTCTGCAGCTACATCCCACACCTGAACATGTTCACACAAATGCCAATAGTCAGCTTCGAATGACTCGAATTCTGTGGGTAGCAACATGTGGTTGTATACGGTGTACGATTGAACGTTAGTTGCTTCTACTCGTTCGGAAAACACGGTGGAACGTGTACGACGAGAAATGCACAGAAATCTGTTTGCCAAGGTCAGGCCTCACTAGGGTAAAGGTTGTTATGCCAGTATTCTTAAACGGCTTGTTAGCATTGTTCTGACTGGACAAAAAGAGGTAATATTTACTCCGATATATTAGCGTTTATTTATTTGTCTTACAAATAGGTGGATGTTGTGTGGCCGCCACTTTAATAGTCATTCGCGACTTTTATATAGCGTTCCTTTCACGAGGGATTTAAATAATTGTTTTAATGCGAATGATTATCATGTAGATTGAGGTCTTGTTTAATTATAGAGACTGAATGAAATGAATTGCAAGAACACGAAATCGTTGAATGGCCAAAGTCCTAAGATTCGATGGGATATAACAGTAGATACAGAAAAAGTTAAACGTTGCAGTAATAATTGTCCTGACTGCCCCAATAAGCAGCCATCGAGTTCCATTAATGACATAAGTCAGGTAGTGAAGTGAATTCGAATGCTAAATTATCTTTATCTAATTCGGTGCAAATTGAAGTCGATGTCGAAAAGCTGGCTTATTTATTCTCTATTGGTGTTTTATGTGCCGCAGATTTACGCTGTTTAAATCGAACGTCAAAGAACCGTGTCTGGGCATTGTGTCTTAAAGTCTGCCTCAATAGTTGTATAGCAAGAGATAAATGCTCGTTAGTGGTCAAGAAATCAATCAGGCATTTATCAAATCCGCATTAACTCT
>Ga0307489_10002913_pt1 | contig 11397 bp, 20 predicted proteins | sample SB12metaG_FD_202247 | JGI IMG/M metagenome (GOLD analysis project Ga0307489, IMG submission 202247) | Sea-ice brine microbial communities from Beaufort Sea near Barrow, Alaska, United States - SB 1.2 | ecosystem: Environmental > Aquatic > Marine > Coastal | place: USA: Alaska | collected...
TCGAGCCGAGGTCGGAGCGCAACTCCACCTGCGTGCGGATGCTCACACATACGCGCAGAATCTACGGAGGAGGAGGAGGAGGACATTCAACGTCGGTGAAGTGCCTGTTCTCAATAACCCCCCCTGCTTTAAGCGGCACGAGGAAATCGAGGTGGGGCCGACCCTCGCGGTACGCCGGGGTCTTTGCCAAGTTGTAGCGGCGCAAGTTGAAATTGCAGCATAAAGTTCGAAAGCATTTTATCACGTCTGAGTACCAAGCGCCGACACCAGACGCGTTCCAAACAGCTTTCGACACGTCTTCACTTGCACCGCCCAACCGGGTGCTCCAGATACGCCATCATCTCCGGCCGGAAGTCCCACAGAAACGAAGTGTGGTGCAGCCATCGATTTTTGGTGATGGACTGCGCGTTGCCGCCTACCTGGCAGGAGGGTCATTTTGAACATGCACTCCAACCGTGATAGGAACAGGACTTACCTTCAGGGTGAATGGGCTGTAGGGTCATTGAGAACAAGCACTTGAACCGAGTCGGAGCAAGACTTCACTTCAGGGTGAATGCTGAAGACGGTCATTGAGAACAAGCACTCGAACCAAGATCGGAGCAAGACTTACCTTCAGGGTGAATGGGCTGGAGGGTCATTGAGAACAAGCGCTCCAACCGAGATCGGAGCATGACTTACCTTCAGGATTAATGGTCTGGAGGGTCATCGAGAGCAAGCACTCAAACCGAGAACATGACATGACGTACCTTCAGGGTGAAGGTTCATACAGACGCGCGGAGGAGGAGAGAGATTCAACATTGAGTGTCTCGATAACTCCCTGCCTTTCGCTCGCCCACCACGTAGTCGTTTTCCAGTAGCCGAAACCCCGGCACGTCCGCCGCGAAGACGTGGCCATAGAACTCCCCGGTCCACCGCATCAGCGGCACCGGGAATAATTGCAGGCCTGGAGTCAGGGGCTTACTCTCGTCCACAGCTCAACGTGAGCACTTTCCGTGGGATACGTTGGGTGGTTCTAATAGCATGTGACAACAGCGATGAGTCATAACTCGTCACAGACTGGACACAAAGCTTCTCACTAACCAAATCGGCTCAGGTTCAAGAGTGAGGAGCAGACCTACTGAAGCGTTAGCTGCTAGTCAATATACAGGCTGTACTTTTCATACTGCCGATAAAATGGACGAAGGCAAGTCCCTGCCCGGCATGGCGTCGGCGTTGAGCACGAAGGACACGAACTGCGTGTCAGAGTCAACGATCACCGTGCCGCCGCCCAAGACCACTGCCTCACACTCTGCAAAGCCAGCTTATGTTGGATCGCGAATGGCCTCATGCTCCTCTAAGACAGCTGAAGTTGAGTTGCACAGCGAACGCAGGTGGGCGGGGTTCGTCGCATGCGGGTGATATGTGACATTGAAGTGCGTTGGCCTGGCTTACTACCAGGCACCCTTCAGGCCCATGAGCTAACATGCTTCAGGTTTGGCACGGTGCGGGAACGGTCGGGCACAGTGCGGGAACGGTTGGCACAAGGCAAGAATGGTTCAGCACATTGCGGACAAAGTTTGGCACAGCGTGGGAACGGTTCGGCATGGTTCTGGAACGGTTCGGTACGGGAACCGCTGTGATTGAAAATCAAAATGTGTGATCCCCACCGCTAAAGCGCTTGATGACGGTGACGTCGTCCCGGTGTGTACAGACACAAGTTGAAATTGAGAGCAAAGCTTGAAAGCGGTTCATCGCAATTTGCGTTCAAGCACTGAAACCAAGCACGGTCGACCAGGGGTCAACTTGTGGTCAAGCTGGGATCAATTTGGGGTCACCCTGGGGTCAACCTGAGGTCAATCTGGGTTCAACTGGGGTCAACCTGGGGTCAACCTGGGGTCAACCTGGGGTCAACCGCGGTCAACCGAGGTCACCCCGGGAACAAGCCAGGGTCAACCTTCGCCGTCCTACCGGTGCGCCGCGGCGACATCCACGAGCGCGTGCGGCTTGCCGGAGATGCCCAGCACCACCGAGGGCGCCGCGGCGCCGTCGTTCACGATACACCAGTTGCCCGCGTCCGCGCGGAGCAGCGCCTCCGGGAGACAGGATCCCAACAACCCGGCCAGGCATCTCCTGGTGAACCCAACTCCCACACCTGACAGGCATCTCCCGCACGTACCAGGCACCACCCACACGTACGAGGCACCTCAGGCATGCGTGTGTGGGAGGTGTTTGGCGTGTGGGAGGTGCCCGCGTCGGTCTGGTGGGTGTGGGAGCAGCCTGGTGAAAACAAAGATAGGGTTAGCATCCACGTGCCTACCTCGAGCCGCAGCTGACGGAGGATGCAGAGGCCCTGGGTGCGCACCACGCGCACGACGTTGGCGGCGGCGGCAGACATCGGCGCGAAGCGTCACGAGCAATGCGCTCTACGCTACCGCCATGCCTTTGGAACTCGCGGCCAAGGCCGTGTCGACGGGGCTGTGCTGAGTGACGTGCGACTTCGCGAGGCCGATGGATATAAAGATGGGCACCCCGCTGTTTCGATCCTCAGGAAACGAGTGCCAGCTCAGCACTTCTGCCTTCTGGAGAATCCCTTGTGCAAATGGAGCGCGAAGGCAGCGGCGCCACTCGTCACCCGCGCGGCCATCACGCGCATTTCGTTTCGGTGCGAGGGAGCGTAGCGTCGAAGGCGATGATGGCAGCGAGCTGGTCCGGAGCGAGCGCGACCGCGGCGTGTCGGCCGAACGCCACGACGCCGAAGGGCAGCAGACGTTTCTCGGCGACGCCTCGGGGGGGCGCGGGCGGCGGCGGCGGAGTGGCGACGGTAGCGCGCCGGAAGCTGGTCGTGTCCGCCGCCGTGGAGGGTGCGCGGCCTGTCGGCGGGCTGAGCCTCGCCGCGCGACGCCACAGCCGCGTTTGGCCAACAGTCACAGCGTTTGCGGCGCGATGGACGCCGGGTGGCGACAGCGATGATGGCGAGGCCTCCGGCGCGGTCGCCATGCAAGAAAGCGCGCCCCTGACGAACCCGACGTTGTCACGGGCGCCGCTACTCGGCTTGGTCGAGCTGGTGGAGGCGGCGGGGGGATGGGTACACCCCGCGCTGTGCGTCGGGCGCCGCGGGGCGGACGCTGCCGCGCCGCGCGGCATCTTCGCCGCAACGCCCATCCCACGGTGCGTCGGCACGACCGCCTCCTCCACTTCCTCCACCTTCTCCACTTCCTCCACCTCCTCCGCCGCTACCTCCGCCCTTTCACCACTTCCTCCTCTGCTTCCTCCGCCTCCGTCCCTACCCCTTCCGCTATCGCCGCTCCCTCCTGCACCACCGCTCTCCCCGCCGAGCCCGTCCCCCCCAGACACTGACTTTCAGCATCGGATGAAAAAAAAAGCGTATCGTTTGACTTGGACAACGACGCACGAGTAGGACTAACTCCCTCGCGGTTCACATTCATGTCACAGGGGGGTGGTGCTGATACTGCCGAACGCGCTGCGGCTGACGGCGGCGGCGGGAGCAGGGGTAGCGGAGGGCTCGATGGCGCTGACGCTGCTGCGGCGACGGCAGGGACAGGCGCAATTATTGCCCGCCAAAGTCATCCACCGTGTTGTGAACCCGTGTTCCTTGAGCTCATTGGCGTCCTATGACGTGGGAAGCACAGGAGAGGCACATGTGTTGAACCCTCGCCCCAATAGTGATACGAGTGTGGCATCCTATGACCTGGGGAGCAAATGCGAGGCACATGTGTTGAACCCTCGTTTCAATGGTTGTATGAGTATGGCATGCTTCTATCCCATGATGTGGGGAGCAATATCTGCCCGGCCCTATGCGACGACGGGACGCGCCGCACGACGCGTTCGTGGCGTCGCTCCCCGCGGACGGTGGCGGTCTCCCGTTAATGTGGAGCGCGGAGGAGGTGGCAGCGCTGAAGCACCCGTGGTTGGAGGCGGCGATCCTGAGCGAGCGCGCTGCAGCGGAAGCCGAGTGGGCGGGATTCTATAATGACGACAATGGGACTGGGTCGGGATTCTCGCTGGAGGAGTGGCTGTGGAGCACGGCGACGGTGGCTAGCCGCACGTTTGTCACGGCCGCGGCGGCGGCGGCGGGCGGCGGGGGCGGTGGCGCGGCCGGCGGGGGCAGCGATGACCAGGGGGCGCAAGAACCGGCGGCGGAGTTTTCGATGGAGCCACTGGTGGACTTGTTAAACCATGCGCCCTTCGGCGCGGCGGAGCTGTCTTGGCGGGCGGCGCGGGCCGGCGGCGAGTGGCCCGATACCGGGCGCGCGGGGGACGGAGGCAGGGGCTCACACTCGTCCAGTTTGCGGCTCAGTTTAAGCCGTTCTGGTCAGTGAGCCGGTTTGTGTCCAGTTTGTGGCGAGTTATGACCTGTAGATACTGTCACACGCTTCAGAAACCACCAACGTTTCCCCCCAAAAACGCTTCATTTGAGCTGAGAAGTGGACTAGTGTAAGCCCCTGGATGGAGGCCGTAACACACTGCACTCCTATCTCCCGCCTGGGACGGATCCGGGCGCATTTCCGGACCTAAGTGCCGTGGCAGGTGAGCGACCCTTCCGCTAAAACCTGAAACCTGACATCATCCTATCAACTTGAACCTCAAACGAACACGTCCTATCAACTTGAACGTTTAACCTAGCACCAGCCTATCAACTTGAACCTGACACCCATCGAATCCATGAATTGTTGACACTGACGCCCTTTCAACTTGAACCTGCAGCGGCGAGTGGCGCGGCGGTGCTCTACGCACTGCGCCCGGTCGCAGCCGAGGAGGAGCTGCTGCTGAGTTACCGCGACGCCACGGCGGACGGCGCGCTGGAGGTGGCGGAGGGGTTGCAGTGCTACGGCTTCCTATCGCTCGCTCCGGAGGACGAGGACGAGGTAGGCCCTGACCCTAAACCCTAAACCCTAGAACCTCCTGTCGCTCGCTCCGGAGGAAGAGGACGGTGTAGGGCGTGGTAGATGCTGCCCGCCGCGTCATCGAACGCACGCCGACTCTCGTTCATTGAATTGGCATCCTGTAACGTGATGTCCTATGACGTGGCGAGCAATATCTGCCAGGCTGATGTGTAGATGTTGATGGCCACCTCATCGGCATTCATTTCGTAACCCTCGTCGATTGAGTCGAATGGCATCCTAAAAGACCTCGTACGACATGGCGAGCGATATCTGCCTGGCCCTAGAACGAGGACGGGGACGAGGAGGGGATCGCGAGAGTCCGGCCAGAGGGACACTGGTCGGACGGGGCGGGAGAAGTCTTGCAAACTGGTCGGCACTGCGGGTTCGCCGGAGGCGCGCAACATTTTGAGGAGGAGGAGGCGGAGAGGGTAAGATTCGCCGGGCTGGTGGATGTTGTCGTCGGCGCGCCAGGGGGGGATCAATTATCTGACGATCAACTGCTGCAGGCAGGGATTACAGGCCCTGTATACAAGCCCACTCGTTCCCTTTCCAGCGGGCACCTGACTGTTTGCTCATAGTGAACCGGTGTATCCGTACACACTCGCCGCATCCTCCCCCCTGACTGTTTACTCATAGTGTACCAGTGTACCTGTACACACTCGCCGCATCCTTTGCCCTGACTGTTTGCTCATAGTGTACCGGTGTACCCGTGCACACTCGCCGCATCTCCCCCCCTGACTGTTTACTCATAGTGTACCGGTGTACCCGTACACACTCGCCGCATCCTCCGCCCTGACTGTTTGCTCATAGTGTACCGGTGTACCCGTACACACTCGCCGCATCCTCCTCCCTGACTGGTCATTCATAGTGTACCGGTGTACCCGTACACAATCGCCGCATCCTCCTCCCTCTTGACCTCTCGTTTCCTGACTGTGTGCTCAACGTGTACGGTGTACCCGTACACAGTTGCCGCATCCTCCTCCACAGCCTGGCCACTCTCTCCCTGATTGTTTGCTCATAGTGTACCGGTGTACCCGTACACACTCGCCGCATCCCCCAATAGCACGCTTTCCCTGACTGTGTGCGCTTGGTGTACCCGTCTACCCGTCGTCACCGCGCCGGGGGGCGATCAGTTATCTGATGATCAATTGCTGCAGTCAGGATATACGGGCCTTGCACTCGTTCGGGCCACTCCTTACATTTCCTGTTGTCAGGTCGTCCTTACTGTTTGCTCGTATAGTGTACCACTGTCCCTCTCAGTGTACTAGTGTCCCCGTACACACTCGCCGCATCCTCCTACCTAGCCTGAGCAAACAGTTGGGCTGAGCTAAATAGGGGAGACTTGGCTGGCCCATGCTACAGGCGGTGCTGTGTTTGCACGGGAAGAGCGCAGCAGAGGCGGCGGCGGCGGCGCAGGCGGCGGCCCATGACGCACCTGAGGTAGGGCCTTACTACACACCTGGGGAGTGTGTACGGCTACACTGCTACCGTGGTACACCATGAGCAAGCTGTCAGGGCACGAGTGGGCAGGCCAGGGGGCGGATGCGGCGAGTGTGTACGTGGACATCGGTGCACTAAAGAAGCAAACATTCACGGAACAAGTGGGCAGGCCAGGGAGGAGGATGTGGCGACCGGCGAGTGTGTACGGGTATACCAGTACACTATGAGCAAACAGTCAGGCAACGAGTGGGCAGGCCCGCACCGGAGGGATCCCCCGCGCACACTGCGGCGCGGTACCGCCTGGCACGCGGCAGGGGCGTACACTCGTCCACTTTTCAGCTCAACCTGAGTTGTTTATGTCACTGACAGGCTGACTGACGCGAACCAGCGTGTCCCACAGAAATAGGCCGATTTCGGTATATCGCCTGGGTGAAATGCCCATACAGAGTTGCGGGCAAAGCGTCAGCGCTCCGCGCGGGAAAGCGGGCGTCAGGTTGAATGCCCATACAGAGTTGCGGGCAGAGCGTCAGCGCTCGGCGCGGGAAGTGATATACCGAAATCGGCCTATTGCTTACGTTGAGCTGGAAAGGTGGATAAGTGTAAGCCCTTGCTACGTGGGCTGGCGCTCGCACGCGCCGCGACGGAGCGCCTGCCCAACCGCGGCGCTGGCGAGGCAGGGCGTTACACTGGCACTCGTTCCCTGACTGTTTGCTCATAGTGTACCCGTGTGGGGTGGAGCGCCTGCCCAACCGCGGTGCCGGCGAGGCAGGGCGTCGTGCTGGCACTCGATCCCTTTCCAGCGTCGCTTGAGTTGTTGTGTGCCGACTCGACATACCGGCACCTCCATGAAGATTATCGACGATGCTATTGAGTTTCACTCAGTGCCAGGTTTGGCGTCGAATTTGTGGTATCGAAATGTTCGAGCCGGTAGCGGTATCAGTAGTTGCACAGTGATATTGAAGTGTGGGCACCAGTGTAGTGACGTGGGCAGGCCCTGCGGTGAGGGTCTCTCCGAAGGTGTGCGCCTGGGCGCTGCCGACGCACGCGCCGCCGGGCATCTACCGGTCGACCGGATATCTACCGCCCAGGGGGACTACGACGACGATGATGACGCTGGGTTCCAACGGCGCATCCTCGCGCGCATCACCGCCGCGTAGAGAGATAGAGAGACGCGCCAGCGTGTATGAGGAGGCACCAGGCTTCCGCCTTGACTCCCGTCACCGCCGCGTAGCCTCGATAGAGCGAGAGAGGGAGAAAGAGAGACGCAGTCGAATGTCGGGAGAAGTGAAAACTAAAGAACGTGTGCCCTCACGACGGCTAAACGTTGGTTGGCGCGTAGCCGCGTAGGACATTATTTATCGGGAGAAATTGGCGGCGGAGAAGCGAGGCGCCCAGGCTCGGCAGCGCGGTAGCCTATTTCAGTAATTTGACGCGATGACGACCAGGATGTTCAAGTTTTTAGCGCAAAAAGAATATGATTATATCTGAAAATCACTATTAGAGTATTGGTCACTGTCACAGCTATCATTCCGGCAAACATGCGTGTGTGTGTGAGGGTGTGTGTGTATTCAAAAGCGGTCTAGGCTGATCAGCCAAACCACCTCATCACGGCAAAATGCGTGGTGCGAGCTACGCCGGCAAACGCATCGAGCACAGACCTGTGGTGTAGAAGGTGCATGCACGACGTATAGCTTGAGTAGCAGAAAGAGAGATACACGTCATCGTCAGCGTGCATGAGGAGTCACTGGGCTCCCGCCTCGGCCCCCGTAGCTTGAGCAGCACTGTAAATGGTTAAAGTCAGATGCAGCTTTTGTAGCGGTTATTGTCTTACTACGCGTCGAGCACAGACCTGTGTTGAAGGTGCATCCACCACGCATATCTTGAGCCGCACTGTCAATGGTAAAGTCAGATGCGGTAGTAGAAGCGGATATTGTCTTACTGCGCGGCATAAGTCTGAGGCCACCCGGTGGCGGTGAGATGAATGCAGAGGGCAGAGGTGCCTCTGACCAGGGGCTTACACTCGTTCACTTTTCAGCTCAATGTAAGCGCTTTCTGGGGGATATGGCGTGCGTTTAGGGGTTCTTTGGGGGGGGCAGGGGGTATCAGGGGGTGTCTAGGATGTATTCTGCGTCAGAAACGGCTCAGGATGAACTGAAAAGTGGACAAGTGTTAATCCCTGCCTCTGACCACAGACTGCGCGGCAAGAATTGTGGAGGCGACGGTGGTTTCCTCATCAGCGGCCGCATCGCAGGGGCTTACATTCGTCTACTTTTCGGCTCAACATAAGCGCTTACTGTGGGACAGGGGGAGCATTGGGGGGTTGCTGAGGGTTTGTTAAGCGGGTGTTAGGGGTTATTAGGGGGTATTAGGGGGTATCAGGCGTATCAGGGGGTATTAGGGCGGTATTAGGGCGGTATTAGGGGGTGTTGTTGAGGGTGTATTTTGTGTAAAAAACTGCTCAGGTTGAGCTGAGAAGTGGACGAGTGTAAGCCCCTGCCGCAGCGGCAGCAGTTGCGGCTGCGTTAGAGGCTTGGAGAGCTGTGGCGACCACCTTGTTGTTAGCAATGGCTTCATTTATGTAGCGGCGCAAGTTGAAATTGAGAGCAAAGTTTGAAAGCTGTTCATCATATTGTAGCTTCAAGCACCGAAACCAGAGGCGCTTTCAACACGGGGTTTGATAGGGTCAACCTGCACCGGCCTGCCTGCACGGTCACGAGGGCTGTCACGGCCTGGTCCGCAGCGGTAACGCCGTCTTCATGTTCCACTTTCACGGTTTGAGCCGCAACGCGGGCCTCGTCGATGGCGAACACAGTAGCTCTGCGCCACTCCTTAGCCGCGGCGGCGGCTTCAGCGTACTTGACTTCGGTGTTGGCCGCGACACCGGCTCCCATGATGCAGGGGCGCACGGTGAAATTAAAAGCAAAGCTTGAAACCGGCTCACCATGGTCTAGCTTCAATTGCTGAGACCAAGCGCGGTCAACCCGGGGTCGAACTGCGGTGGACCTGCTGCAGTACCGCCCTACTGAGATGGCCACGGTGCTCACGGCGTTCACGAAGGTTGTGGTGATGCCGCTGACGGTCATCTCGGTGAAGGAAGCCTCGGTGCGTGTGATGGACACGGTGCCCAAGTTGTCCTTGGCGTAGCGGCGCACGTTGCAATTGAAAATATAATTGAAGCAAAATTGAAGCAAAATTGAAGCAAAATTGAAACTGGTCTATCCTATCATCGTTGCAAGCGCTCAACCCCAGGCGGTTTCAAATTGGGTTTCATACATAGGGTCAACCTCCACCGCCGTACCTTGGCGGCAGTCACGGCGGCGCGGTATCCAGCTATAGCGGTGCAAGTTGAATTTGAAAGCAGAAGTTGAAAGCAGTTCATAAATGCTTTAGTTTCAAGCGCTCAGCTCCAGGCGGTTTCAACTGAGGATTCATAGGGTCAACCTGCAGCGCCCTACCCAGCGGCGAGAAAGAGGCTCCCGGAGGGTCCCATCTTATCAGCAGCGGTAGGATCCAAAGTATAGAGGCGCAAGTTGACATTCAAAGCAACGTTTGAAAGCGGTTCATCACACAAGCGCGGAAACTTGGCACGCTTTCAGGTTTCAATACGGACTCTTTTGGTTGCAAGCGCTGAGATTAAGCACGCTTTCACGTGTCAACACGGGTTTTGATACTGGCAAGCTGCACCGCCCATCTCACCACGGGTTTTGATACTGGCAGGCTGCACTGCCACACCGAGGACGCCAGCGGGCCGGCCGTCGCACCGGCATCGGCGTCGGCGGCGGCGGCGTTGGAGATGGCGAGATCGCGGGCGAGGTCTCTGACGTTGGCGAGATTCCGAGCGGCAGGGGCTTACACTCGTCCACTTCTCAACTCAACCTATGCCCTTTCTGGTCACTGAAGCCACAGCAAGCATCCACTTCTCAGCTCAATCTGAGACGTTCTTGCCGATGCGACCTCAGAACATAGCCCACAAATTGTGCTCACGTCAAGCCGAAAAGTGGACGTCTGTAGTCCACCAAAAGTGCTTAGGTTGAGCTGAGAAGTGGACGAGTGTAAGACCCTGCTGAGCGGTCACGCCTGCCAGCACGTCGGCGGCCAAGGCGACCACCACGCAGGGGCTTACACTCGTCCACTTTCCGGCTCAATGTAAGCACATTCTGTGGGATACGTTGGGTGCATGATCATGATTTCCCCCAGTTTATTAGACAGGTGGACATGGGGAGGTGTGACCAAAATGGCTTAGGTTAAGCTCAGTGTCGGGTTTAGTATCGAATCCCGTTCGACCAATCAGAACTTACCATATCCAAGATCCCACCGAACGACTCGCCGAAGGTCCGACCGGGTTACGATCCTTGAGTAAATAGAACCTCGATTTCATGGAGATCAGAGGGGCATGTCCCTCCGACACTGAGTTTAAGCTGAAAAGTGGACGAGTGTCAGCCCCTGCCACCCAGGCGAGTTTGTGTTTGAAAGGAGCTTATTGCAACGACAGAAGGCTATACAAGTACCACAAACAGACAGTGCAGCGGGGGCCCAGTGAAGTGGTCCGTCTCGGGGGCAGTGTCGCACCAACTAAAAGTTTAGAAAATAGGTACGCGCTACCGGCAGAATTGATCAAAGATCTATTCAAAGCCGCGACGCGCAGAGCTCGCACCCGGTGGTGGCTTCCATATCGTGGAGGGATTGATTGGTGGCGGAACGCTATGTTGTATGAGCAGACTGACTCGGATTCGGAATAGCTTTTTGTAAAAATCAAACTACTCTTCTCACGCGTACACGAACGTCTTTCGTCTATTCAGCCTCACCTGAGCCTCATTTATTTCCCATAGCATCTGCTTGCGCATCAATATTGCCAATGGAAAATACTCCTTACTCCTGCGGTAAGTCAACCCTTTGTCTTTGTCGCCCCAAACGTCCGCACCAGCCTGGAGGAGGCTGTTCACGATTGACTTTGTATCGGAGTCAGCGAGATCAGATGCAAACAAGATTAAGGCGTCTAGAGGAGTCTCGCCGTCGACAATATCGCCTTTGTTGACTTCAATGCCAGGGCAAGACAATAGCAGTTTCACAATAT
>Ga0307489_10002915_pt1 | contig 11393 bp, 4 predicted proteins | sample SB12metaG_FD_202247 | JGI IMG/M metagenome (GOLD analysis project Ga0307489, IMG submission 202247) | Sea-ice brine microbial communities from Beaufort Sea near Barrow, Alaska, United States - SB 1.2 | ecosystem: Environmental > Aquatic > Marine > Coastal | place: USA: Alaska | collected 2017-05-06
AATCAGCAATGAGCTAACACCAAGTGCCACCGTTAATTAGACATCCGAAGCTGAAGGTATTTATTTTTTAGCAAAATAAAACGACTACAGTAGATATTTAGATATTATCTAAAATCAACGTACTAAATTAAAAAAATCATTTATAGAATGTAAATAAAAATCACACTCAAATTACTAAAACAATTCACTCATCGATAACGTCACAAACCCTTCCAATAGATACTAAATGTAAGATAGCATGTGTATACAAAGCCTTAATAAAACAGAACACAGGAGACAATATGAGCCGTCATTTTGACCAAGCCCAAGGTTTGACAGAGGAACACGACCCAGCCACCCATGAGTTTGTGTTCAACCAAACCATGTTAAGAATTAAAGACCCTGAGCGCACACTAAAGTTTTATACCTCAGTGTTAGGAATGACGCTTATAAAACGATTAGATTTCGATGAAATGAAGTTCACACTATATTTTCTTGCATGTATGCCACCAGAGCGTATCAGTGATTGGTCTAACGATGACAATCAGCGCATTGTGCAAACCTTTAGTCGCCCTGCGATGTTAGAACTTACACATAATTGGGGCGATGAGAACGACAACAGTGTGTCATATCACAGTGGCAACGAACAGCCTAAAGGCTTTGGTCACATTGGTTTTGCGGTTCCTCATATTGACGATGCCTGTGAACGATTTGAATCTTTAGGCGTTGAATTTAAGAAGAAACCGAACGATGGTGGCATGAAAGGCATTGCCTTTATTAAAGATCCAGACGGCTATTGGATTGAGATTTTCACACCTGAACGCCTACCAGATTTATTAGGTGGCCGTTTATAATAGATAATGAATAACAAACATTTCTGCCAACAATAGAGTTAAATCGAAAATGAACAACAGCGAAAGAGATTTTACAGTGGGCTGCTAGCCCAATGTCGCGTTTCATTTGAAATGAATTATGTACTAGTGTGATGACCAAGGGAAACTGCCGATCTAAGTACCGAGCGATTTTGTCGTAACTACCGAAGCAAGTCATGCCTCATACCACAATATTATTGTCGCTATTTAGAGTTCAAAAGAGTTCAAACGATGCATATATTTTGGCGGCTTTACTATGTGAGTTCAACTGGTCGATGCAAGCGAAAGTGGCAAGATATTACGCAGTATTCCTGGTATCGGTATCATTAATGCCTCGGTATTGTTAGCCGCCATTGATAAAGGCCAAGCGTTTAATAACCCCAAAGAATTTACTGTTTGGTTAGGGCTAACGCCCAAAAAACATGCCTCAGGCAATATCAGTAAAATGAGTGGCATTACCAAACGAAGAGACCGGTATTTGCGTAAGCAACTTATACACGGTGTTAGAGCCGTTGTCAGCCGAGCAGCAAAAAAGTACCGACCCATTAGCTTTGTGGGCGATGAAACTTCGTGCAACCAAACCGTTTAACAAAGTGGTCGCCGCCATGGCACATCGACTTGCAAGATTAATCTGGAGTTGCTCACTCGTCGGGAGCGCTATCGCGCTATACCCACTTATTTAGAGGTCGGGGCTTAATACGAAACCCTTTACGTTATCCCATTGTGCTCAATTCCGGCGTGGACAAAGGCAATAAGCCTGTATGGCTGTTGTGGAGGACAAGACTAATGGATAACACCAATTTCACCCCATTCGCTTTGTCACATATGATGAAGAAAACGGTCTGCCCTACCTTATTAAAGCCATGACGCGGTTCCCGGTAAGCACTACCCGGAACGGACTTCATCAGAGACCTGAAATGATAAAACCATTTCAATTAACAGCCTGAATATATGTCAGAACTAAGCCATTATTAGACTACCTTGATAATAACAGACTAGCGGTAAAAGAAGATTAAAACGGTATTTGAGCTGAAAATCAGCACGAAGGGGCAAGTAGTATGTTGACACATCGGGAGCGTCCATATGTGTCCATCTAAATTCATGACTTGATCAGGATCAAGCTCACCGACAGCGGCATGCCCACTTATCCCATACATGTCAAAAAGATTACTTCTCTCATCGAGTGGCGGGGTGATATGTTCCTCAAACTGAGGAGCACCATGGGCTGGCGCAGCGGCTGCGATAATTCTTCGGTGACGTGATTCTGAATCGGCGAGCTACGACATGGGTCACTATCCAAGTCATAGCTCGCTATAGCTTCTTTTCTAACGTCGGTCTATTTCTTGCCGAATCCCTTGCCCTTTAACTTGAAGATGTAAAGCCCACCATTACGGTCAGAGCCAAACAGGAACGGGCTGTTCTGTTCCTTGTAGACGCCCCAGAAGTCGTTCACCATGCCGTTATTCGGCCCAGAAGTGTTAAGATAGCGAGCTACCTCGACAACCTTGTAGGGGTCGGTCACGTCGAGGACGAGCATGCCATCCCAGTACCAGGAGACATAGGCGAACACTTTGTTGCCCTTGTCTTCCACGACAACGTTGTGGACGGAGTACGTACCGTTGGCGGCGCACTCAGCGGACGGCGCCGTGGAGGCGCTGCACACAGTGTTGAACGTCGAGGCCAGCACGGGATTGGCGTGGTCGCTGTAGTCCCAGATTCGGAGACCGGACCACGGCGTCGAAACCGGGTTGTTGTTGGTGACGACTATCGCAACAGCACCAGCATTGGATGCGTTCACCGACTTCTCGGCAAACGTGCAGGCGCCGCGACGAACAACAGCGATGTCACTCGTTCCAACCGGATTGAGGATAGGGTCGCCGTTACAGGCTTGTCCGATCCAGACGAAGTCGCCATCGACGGAGCCGGCACCGAGTGGGAAGTTGTTCCCAGTGAACTCGTTGGCCGAGTACGTCAGCTCAGCGAGTGGGCCCGAGATGACGGTCACGCCGGATGCCGTGATCGACCCCGCGTTGCCGGTCTGGCTTCCCTCGAAGGCATCACCGGTAGTGGTTGCTGCCATCACTCCGGGAATCGGGTTGCCGTTTCCGAATGTGACGTTGCCGGGTGCGATGCTCGCCTCCCATGCTGTGAAGTCCTCTTCGCCTTCGACGACGATCGAACCGTCTGCGCTTGGCCAGACCGAGTGACTGTTGACCTCACCGTCGAGCGAACCGTTCACGACATCGATCGCGATCGAAATCAACTGCGGGTTGGCTGGATCAGAAATATCGAGCTTGATAAGCCCGGCGTCCCAGCTGGCGAGGTAGGCCTCGGTACCATCGGCACTGATCGTTACGTCGTGGAGGAAACGGTTAGCCGATGCGCCGAACCCATTGGTCAGCCAGATGGCCGCATTGAGGTTTCGCCCGAAGTCGCCACTTGCGACGACACCTGGATCAAACGTCTCCTCGGCACCGTAGAACGACACCAGCACAGGAGCAGTCGGGTCGGTGATGTCGTAGATGTGGAAGTTGCCAAACGCTGTCTCGGTGGTCACACCCACGTAGTCACGATTGCTCTGCGTAAACAGCCAGAGGTTGTGGACACCAACATCTGTGACCGGACCGAAGATGAACGGTGTAAGTGGATTTGGATCGTCGATGCGGACAGACGCGAGGGCTACTGGGTTGGCCGGGTCATCGACGTTGTAGATTTCGAAGCCACCAGGTCCGCCAGCACAGGATTCATTCGAATGCACCAGCACGTCGCCGGAGTTCATGCCGTTGACGCGAACATCGTTGGTACGACTGCCGGTCGGCGACGGGATCACGCCGACAAGCGTCGGATTGTTCTTGTTTTGGACGCCCCAGACCCAGATGCCAGCATCCGGATCGCCACCGCACGGGCTGTTGAACGTACCGGTGTACGCGTACCCCCCGTAAGCCCAGACGTCGGTCGTTGCGTCTCCAACATTGCGGACGCCCCTACCCACGACATCGAGCGTCTTGGAGCCGGCGCCACCCGAACCTGGTGCGAAGGCGTTCGACGAGTTGTCGGACCCTGCGAGTGTCGCTGACAAATCGACCTGCAGCTCGAGCAAGCTGTTATCGTCGAGGCCGTCATCGAGCTTATCGTGAGCTGCTGTCGGGCCGAATCCGAACGCTGCCACAAGCAGAACTGTGGAAGTAGTGAGGGCAAGCGCACTTCGGCGTGGTCTTTTTTGTAATAAAAACATGGTAACTCTCCTTTTACAGTGATTAATAATTTGACACAGCATTCCAGCCTTCGCTTGATGCATAATGTTCTAGTATGGGCTGTCCTACTCGTGAAAAAAAAGTGTAGTCCAGAAAGCAATTAAGTGCCATGCACGTAGGATTTAAAGGGGCGTAGTCAATTTAAATAATAGTTTTCTCGCCAATCTTCGGGATTTCAGAGATGTTAAAAGTTGACTTTGTTTATGTCAGCTATCGAGCAATTTTTGTCTTTAACCAATACTATTCAACGGTTGTGTTGAACCTTCACTTACCAGTCCTGATTCATTCCATTAATCTGTGCCATTTATAGTCATAGAGAACTTATGTTTTCGGATTTTTGTATGGCAAATTTGCAACCAAAGTGGTCATTAATCATTGAACTGGTAAAATCAATTTTTTTTAATTCAAGAATAAATCGATTAGTAGGATATTATTTTTATCAAAGTGTCCTCTGCCGTTCAACCAGAACAATCAAAAATCATGCCCATTAACCAGATAAAGATTTACCCAAGTATGTGCGGTATTTTGGAATATGCTTTTTTGCGAGTACGTTGTGAATATTGTCATCATGATCACCTAGTTGCGTTCAGTTGTTAACGCAAAGGTTTTTAGTCGTGGTCTGCCAGACAGAGCTGTGGTGCGTGGCAGAAAGTGCCGCCTTGCTAGTTGATGATGTGTTGCCCCATGAGCCAATTAGGCAATGGGTATTGAGCTTCCCCTTTTAACTTAGATTTTTGTTTGCCAGCTATCCTCAGAGCATGGGAAAATTACTGGGTATTGTGTCTCGCAAACTTGCCACCTATATCACTAAAAAAGCAGGCTATAGCAAACAGACCTCACAAATAGGGCGGTCACACTGATCCAACGATTTGACTTAGTACTAAATTTAAATATCCATTTTCATATGCTCTACCTCGATGGTGTCTATGCCGAGGATAATCAAAATCGGCACAAACAAACCCTGAATAATGTTTTGATCAATTCCAAGCGAACGCTAAAATAAAGGCCATGAATTACAAAACCTATTAGCCTGAAAATATAGAAAGAGGATATTCAAGCTCTTCAACTAACGCAAAATGTGGCGCATGAAAAACAGAAACGATGAGTGAATATTTCCAATATCAATCAAAGTAATATTAACCCCATGGTCTGAATACTTGCCTGATAAGATCAAATACGACAACCATCTCGTTTGGCCTCGGTTGCTTCATCGCCACCTATCAGCCTCGATACAGCTCAACCTGAAAAAGATTAAACTGCAACTTTAAAACAATATTCTAGGCCTTAGTCGAAGACAATAATTCGATAGCGAAAATGTTATTTTAACACTGATATCAATTATTCAAATGCGAATAAATGACTCGTAATGTATTGTTTAAGGAACGCTGCACTGTAGGCCAATAGATAGAGATATTATCGACAAGGCCTTGACTACAGTCAGCTTCTAATCTTGTTACCACGTCAGTTAATGCTTCGGAATTGACTTTATTTGCCACAATCACCAGCTTTCGGGCACCGCGTAAGATACAAGTTACGTCATCTTCATCTACGGCAATATCAGTTTCTTTGATGCCGTTTTCTAACTCATCCATCAGCTCATTTAGGGCAACTGGCAAAGGTTTAGTCACATTCTGATTTTGTAAGTACGGCAATAAATCAAACCAAATAGCAGGGTTACTGGGCATCACAATTTTGGCAATTTCAGATGGTGCTTTGTTTTTTTGCACCGGTTGCTGCTCTATGGCTTGTTGCAGCTCTTCCTTATGTGCAGATAACAATGCGCTTTCTTGTTCAACAAGTTTCGCCTGATTCGACTCTAACTCTTGTTTCGCTTCCTGCAGAGCCGTTTCTTTATCACTTAACTGAGATTGACTGTAGTGTAAATCCTGTTCCAGTTTTTGTAACTGCTCTGCTAACTCAGTGTGATCACTGTGTTGGTCGTTTAAACTCTCTTTACTGTTTGAGTATTCCTGTTGCACTGCTTGTAATTGCTCAGTTAACTGAGCCTGCTTTTCCTCTAAAGAATGAATACTCTGTTCACTGCCCTGTAAACTTTGCTGTTGCTGTTCGAGCTGAACTTGTAGTTTACGTTCATGCTCTTCTTGTTGTTGTATACGTTGCTGCAACTGCTCTGCTTGGTCACGAGCTTGATTGAGTTCATGTTGCAGCTTTTGTTCGCCCGATTGAGTTTCTGATACTTGTGACTCTGCTTGTTGCAGTTGTTCTAAGTTACCTTCGAGCTTCTGTTGCATTTGAATATTTTGCTGTTCAGCTTCAATCAAGGCCTGTTGTAATTGTAATTTTTGTTGTTCAATTTCTGCATGATGTTTGCGCCATTGTTCATCACTGCCTTCAATCATTTCTTTTTGTTTGACCGCACGGCTTTCTACATCGCTGAGTTCAACCGTCAATTGCTCCAGTTTCTGTTGTTGTTCTAAACGAGCAAGTTTTTCAGCATCTGCTTGGCGTTTAATATCATCCAAATTACCCTGAGTATTTTGCAACTGTTGACGTTTAGCCTCGACCTCGTCTTGCAATGCTTGTTGTTGATTTTGCCAATCTTGGTCGCTCTGGGCTATTTTCTGTTGCTGCTGAGTGCTTTGATGCTCCATTTCTGCCAGCTCATTTTGGAGTTTTTCAAACAGCGCTTGTTGTTGTTCTTTCTCAGCTCTTTCTGCTGCCTTTTCTGCTTCAGTTTGCTGTTTAGTTTGTGACAACAATTGCTCTGATTGTTGTAATTGTTGTTGTTTATCAATTAACTCTTGTTGTACTTTTTGCTGCTGCAACTGCCATTCTTTATCACTTTTTGCCATTTGCTGCTGCTGCTGAGCGTTGCGTGATTCCATTTCACTTAGCTCATGTTGTAATTTCTCGAATAAAGCTTGTTGTTGTTTTTTCTCTGCTTCTGTTTGCTCTTTGGCTTGACTCAAGTTTTGCTCAGTGTCCTGAAGCTGCTGCTGCTTATCTTTGAGCTCTTGCTGCATCTTTTCTTGTTGTTGCTGGTATTCACCGTCTCTTAGGGCTATTTGTTGTTGCTGCTGTGTATTGCGCTGCTCTACTTCTGCAAGTTCTGATTGTAATTTTTCAAACAGGGCTAGTTGTTGCTCTTTATCTGCTTTTTCCGTTTCACTTTGTTCTTTAGCTTGCTGTAAGGTGCGTTCGGTGTCCTGCAATTGCTGCTGCTTAGCAGCTAATTCTTGTTGAATTAGTTGCTGTTGTGCCTGCCACTCATGTTCAGTTTCTGCCATTTTCTGCTGTTGTTGCTGGCTATGACTTTCCATCTCAGACAGTTCTTGTTGCAATATTTCTAATTGATTTTGTTGTTGTTCTTTAGCCACCTTATCTTGTTCGGCTGCTTGTTTAGTTTCATCTAAAGCTTGTTGGGTTTCTTGTAATTGTTGTTGTTTTGACTCTAACTCTTGCACCAACTGGCTTTGCTGTTGCTGCATATCGCCTTTTTGTTGATTCGACATTTCTTCAAATTTTTGCATCTCGTTTTGCAAATGCTCAACATGACGCACTTTGTTAGATAACTCTGACTCAGCTATTTTATAAGTCTGTTCAAGGTTTCGGCGTTGCTCCTCTGCTTGTTCACTGGCCTTGCGCTGATTAACCAATAACTGACGCAGTTTTTCACTGGTGTTGCCAGAGCTCGTCAACTCAGACTGCAATGAATTGATTTGACCACCGACTTCATTAATCTGTAGATCTTTTTGCTCAATGGACTGTTTAAGCCCATCAATTTCTGACACAAAATCATCCATCTTTGCTTGTTGGCTATACTGTTCCTGTTTCAAGTTCTCAGCATTACGTTCGCTTTCAATCAGCTCTTGTTGAGCAGTTTTATATTTTTTCTCGCTGTGTTGTAAAGCGTCTGAAATTTGATTGCGCTGGGCCTGTAACCCCGTCACTTTAGTCGTGGACTCTTCTAATTGAATACTTAATTCACTGTTAACATTTTGCGCCTCGCTTAGCTGAGAACGACTCTTATTATAATCCTCTTGCAACTCTTGAAGATTATCGGTGACACTTTGGTGAGCCTGTTGTAAATCGCTGAATTCACTTTGTTTTTCAGATAAGTCATCTTGAGCAGCTTGTAGCCTTGTTTCTGTATCTGCTAAATTTTTGACCTTTGTCGCCAACTGATCACGGCTGCTTTTTAAAAGTTGTTGTTTCTCTGCGACTTCTTTCTCGGCAGCTTGATGTAAATTCAGCGCCTCAATACGTGCTTCATCCGCTAACTGTAAATCCCTAAAGTCGGTCCAAATACATAGAATTGAATCGAAGTTTTGACCTTTGTACATAGGCACATAGGTTGCTTGGCAAGGTAAAGAGACCGGTCCCACTTTATGCTCCCATTGTAATGATTTAGCCTGCCCATCTAGTTTAACTTTGGTTAAATGCCTTTCTAGCTCTTCAGATGCTTGTTGATCTAGATTTAACTCTGCTGCAAAAGGGCTGCTGCCAAATAACTCATGTTCATCTTGTACATTAAAAAATAAGCAAGCTGCAGGGTTCAATTTACTAAAACCTTGCTCCCCCAAAATAGCCATTGGCATACTGCTGTGTAGCAATAACCCATCAAACTTATCTTGATGGAACTGTTCTTTAGTGCGGTCTGTAATCCAGCACAAGTACTCTTGTTTTTCTTTATTTAGACAATCGACGTGTAACTCACTGGGATGTAATTCATCATTTTTACCTTTTAAGTGCGCGGCAAAACCACGTAATCTTCCAGTCTGTTGAATTTGTTTAGCGGCCTTACCTGCATTACTCGAGTCGTTAAACAGCTGATAAATAGTATCTTTTTTAAGCTCTCTTTCACTTAAACCTAATCTATCAGTCATAGCAATATTGGCTCTGATAATGCGGTCTTCGGCATCAATAGTGGCTACAGCAAGAGGTGCTAAATCCAAAATAGTAATAAAATGTTTTCGTTCTTGTTCAAGCTGCTCTTTGGTTTCTTTAAGTTCAGTCACATCTTGAATGACACCCACCACACCGGCGCGTTTTTTATTCTTATCTGAAAAAAATTTCAACTTTAATTTAAGTGTGTGAACCACATCATCAGCAAGCTGTAACTCAAACTCTTTATCGTGCCCTGCATTGACTGAGCTAAAATTTGCATTGTTCTCGGCATGCAGACGATTAAGTTCGGCAGGCAGTATGTCAATTTCTTGCATACTTTTGTGCCGAATTTTTGACAGTTTTTGCTTAAACATAGACTCAAAGGCTGAATTACAATCAGTGAACTTACCTTGTTCATCAAGCAAATAAACAGGGTTAGGACTGGTTATAAGTAACGTTTTAACTTGTTGCTGGCTAGCTTGAAACAACCCTTTTTGTTGCTCTAGTTCTGACAGGTTTTGCACCATAAAGTCTAGACACGATGTTTCGCCTTTGTCATTTTTTTTACAGCTTAGGCCAATAAGTCTTAGAGGAATAGTATTCTGCACTTGCGCTTCTTTTGGCTCACTGCCCTGACTCTCTGTGTAATTTTTATCTAACAGCAAAAACTCAAGACAAATGTCTATTTGATGCTGCTTCTTACTCGTTTCCAAAGCCTGTTCCAACTCGAACACAGCTTTGCTATTCAGTAATTTCTTTAATTGATTGAGCTCACCACCTAAAGGTGCCGTTGCCAACAACAAATCGGCAAATAGTTGGTCCGAGGTAAAAGTATTATTATCAAAGTTGATACTGAGCTGAGCTAAGCCTGATTGTTGTAAACCTTTATTTAAGCTAGTTAAGCGAGAAGATTGCAGTTCAATTTGATGCTGATAATTGCTCACATCTGCAAGAGAAATAACACTGGCTATACCATGATTGATATCCGACTGTTTACTGAATCCTAATTGCAAATGACGTTTACTAGCTGCCACATAAGTTTGCAGAGGCACATATTGATTAGATGCTAAAGCCGCGTTAATGGATTCTTGCACCCCGTTATCAAACACCTCCGTTAAAGATCTATTAATTAACTTATCTTCTTTACTGCCTAGAAAAAACGCCGCGACTCGATTCGCAAAAATAATCTCACCGGCCTGATTAACGTGCAACATTCCAACTTTGAAATCGTTAAGTAAGGATTGTTTATCTGCTAATGCAGTGTTGTGCTTTTTTTGTTTTTTACGGGCGCTTCCCAATTGTATTTTAATGAAAATGACCAACAATAGTAAAAAAACAAACACAGCAGCTAACGCCATTAATCCAATTTTCATGGTGTCAGGACTTTGTTCAAGTATTTGATCGAGTACTATTTGGCTGAAGGCAAAACACGCGGGACTGACTAATACTGAAATAATGCATAAAACCTTTAATAACAGACTGTTCCAAACACGGGGAGTCATTACACACGTTCCTTATAAACTAGCGACAAGTATCAGAATATAGCAGTGAAATGAACTTAAACAGTAGTGATAGCGCAACAAAGTATGAAGATTAATACCTAGGAATGGTTAAAATTGACACTTTCACTATTTTTTGAACAACTCAGTTGTATCGATTAGGTTTGCTTCTGCTAAAAAAGGCAGGGGAGGTCGCTTAAGTTAAATAGGATGTTTTGGAATAGTCAGCACTTAACCTGACAACCATTAAGAATAAAGCTTAACCAAATCTGACAGAGAACTATGTGCCCAGACTTTGTGAAAACTATTAGAATTTAGAACTTGATAAAATAAATCTCCACAAAACGTAATATTTTGAAATAGAAAGTTCATCCTAAACCCCACATCCGCAGCTAAATCGACAACTTAATAACTATAATTATCCACCGATTTTCAAGAATTCGACTTTTCACTCATAGATGGTCGCCTCCGATTTGCGGCCGTTCGTGATTCTCTTGTTGACTGACTCAATTTAGCAGATTGCGGATAGTCAGCGGCTGTGTCTTCAGGTACATGTTGGAGTAAAAACCGCTAGCTTACCTATAGCGTTAGGTTTGAGTGCGGAAATCGATAACAGATGTTGATTTTCTTATTGCCATCAAGGCCTTCTAAAGTCAGTATGTTTTTTATTCAGAATGTGTGTTTCCCCTATGTTCATGCAAACTCACAATTTGTTCCTCAATTGAGATGGCAGCACTTATTTGAGGCGTTACCTAGTTATGCCATACATAGAAAGGCAACAGTGAGCGATGTTGTGGCAGAAGTGGATAAGCATTGTAAGAGAGTATATGGCTGCACATAAAAAGCATTAAACGCAATCCCTTAGCGCCATGTTACTGTCCGTTTATTTGGTGATATGTTTGGTCCTACATGTAACGTGGATCTTCTCTGTAGGCTTATTC
>Ga0307489_10002916_pt1 | contig 11387 bp, 15 predicted proteins | sample SB12metaG_FD_202247 | JGI IMG/M metagenome (GOLD analysis project Ga0307489, IMG submission 202247) | Sea-ice brine microbial communities from Beaufort Sea near Barrow, Alaska, United States - SB 1.2 | ecosystem: Environmental > Aquatic > Marine > Coastal | place: USA: Alaska | collected...
CGATATCGCAGATTTTTATTTGAAAACTGTTTTAATTTAAAAACAATCTTCAAGGCGGTTTTGGCCACTTTAGAGAGAATAATCAGGTTATTCTCACTAAAGTGGCCAAAATCGCCTTGAAGATTGTTTTTAAATTAAAACGATTTTCACATAAGATTATTGATTTGAAATCGGTTTTGGAGGGAACCAGGTTCTCCGAGGCTCCGATCCACCCTCGACCTTGCTTCTGTCGAAGTTGGGACATCGAGCCACCAACCACGGGCGACAATATGTTGACCGACAATGCTGAGTTGGGCAGCTCTGACGAAGAGTTGATGCTGCTTTTCGACGAGCCAGACGTCGAAGACTGTGTTGAATCGGCTGCCGAGGTTCGTGCCTGACACCTGTGGGTTCGGTTGGGGAGCGTGCGCGCTGTATGACGTCCCGCGTTCATTGCAGGAGTCGACGTCTTCTGTTGAATCGGCTGCCAAGGTTCGTTTCTGACACCTGTGGATTTGGTTGAGGAGCGCGCGCTGTGTATGACGTCCCGCGTTCATTGCAGGTGTCGACGTCTTCGAAGGTTTTCGTGATGGGTTCGCGTCCGTTTGAGAGCTCGAAGAAGGAAGACAGTGTTACGAGTACATGCGCTTACAGCCAACTGCGCATTACGGAGCGCAAGATTCCCGAAGCAACGATGGCGCACTACCTCAGGGGACGGACCATGATTCACCTTTCAGATCTGACCACCACGGAGCATATCGGAGACTTGGTAGCGCCGGATCCCATCCCAGCCTTTCTCCCCACCGGCGCTGCCCAGTCTTTGGACGCTGCCGTTGAGTGACGATGGCTGTGGAAATCCAGATGTGCAGGTGGCGGGTTACTGAGGTTGTGGTTTCGCGGCAGGTGACAATCGGCGTTTTGACGAGCCAAAGTTCAACGCGATCCACTGCCATCGCAAGGCGCTACGTCGTCTGGGGACTGAACGATTTGAGCGGCACAAGCATTCCCATCATTTTGTCTGGTGACGCTTATGACAAGTACTGGAAGGAACAGGTCGCGCATGCCTTCACCGCCTTGATCCCCATCTCAAGACTCCTCGATGCATGTGTTTGCGTATGCACATTGGAAACTCGGAGATACTGATCCTGATGTCACGGACAGGGGGCGGGCGTGGTGGTGGCTTTGCTGAACCCTCTGCGACTCAAGAATACTCGGGACCAGCGACTGCTCCAACACGACATGGAAAGGTGTATGTCGTTTTCCGTTACCGAGGCCGGGCAGATCCTCATTTTGGGGACTGCCCTTGACTTCGGCAGGTGCGTTCACCCCCCTCCCCATCTTGCTCTCTCTTACTCGCTCTAACTTTCGACCGGGGCCTCGGCAGCCTTGAAACTTATCATTCCACCATCTTGGCCAGGTGCTCTTCAACGCGCAAGGACGGCGAAACCTGCAAGAATGTCATCAACACTTCCAAGTGCCAGTGCTGCACGTAAACCCCAACCAACTATCGGCACCGCTTCTGACAATACCTGGGTTTTGATGGATTGCCGGCCCATTGCTCTGTGATGACCTCCATCTTTCCACCTGTGCAGAGTCCACCTTTCGCCAAAGTGGAGGAAGCAAGCATCGGGGGTCAGCCAGCAGGGGCAGTTCAGCAATTCCGGCTCAGCTATCTCGGTGAGCCATGTCTTCGCGTGTCCGCATTCCCTTCTGTTTGGATCGACATCCAGTGGTGCGAGGGTGGCGACGCTCTAAAACGGTGTACACACTGGATCTCAGAACAAGTGCTGACAGTGTAAGTGATGGTGTGTTCGGCAGACGCATATCAAAAAACAAAACAAGACAGCAACGAAAAAAAACAAGGGCAGCAACAACGGCACGAGTGGGACGAAGATTCTAGTCGAGGTGTGAGGGGTCAAGGGTCAGAGAGGTGAGCGAGGTGAGGGTTGTGGTGGTGGGTGGTTAAGGGTGGGTTTTGAGGGTTGGGGTCTCGATTGTCGATGTTTGAGGGTTCAAGGTTGAGAGCCTGAGGTCGAAATGGGAGGGTTGAGGGGTGAGGGTTGAGGAACGAGGCTCGATGGGTAGGAACGGTGAGAGATTTCAGGGTTGAGGGCTGAGAGCTGAGGATTGAGGGTTTGATGGTTGATAGGGTGAGATCACCCATCACTCCTTACCCCTCACCTCTCACCCCTCACCCCTCAACCCCTCAACCTCCACCCCTCACCCCTCACCCCTCACCCCTAGTCCCTCACCCCCTCCCCACCATCCTTCGCCCTCCAAAACTCAACCATCACTCTTCACCACTGACCCCCCCCCCCCCCCCCTCACCCCTGACCCCTGGCCCCTCAACCACCCCCACCCCATCATTCCTCACCCAGCCCCCCTCACCCCGTACCCCTCACCCTTCACCCCTCAACCCGCATTCCCACCCCTCACCCCTCTCCCCTCTCCTCGGAACCCTCACCCGGGTGAGGTGTGATGCGTGCGGAAGACGGAACGAGGAACGACCAATGAGAGATCAGGGGGGTAAGAGGGTTGCGATTTGATGGGTTGAGGGTTTGATCATGAGGGGGTGAGGGGTGGGAGGTCGGGGGGCGGGGTTTGACGATTGGGTTGATGGTGGAGGTTCGAGGGTTGTGGGTTGGAGTTTCTTGCGTTATATTATTCCAGTAGTGAAAGAGTGGAGAGGCTCTGAACCGCGGTACCGAATCGCAAACCCAGTGCTTACAGTGTAAAGTTATGGTGTGTTCCGCAGGCGCAGTTCAAGAACAAAAAAACGACCGAACCCAAAACCAACAAGGGTAGCAACGACGGCACGGGAGGGATGAAGGTTCTGCCGAAGCGAGTTCCTTTCGGGTCTTCGATTTCTACGAACCACGGCTGCGTCTCACGGGTACGGAATCCGTCTCCTGACGTTCTGGCCGTCTTCTCTCGCTCGCGTTCCATAAATACTCGAGCGAGATTGTGTGACCGCAGGTCACGCCACTTGCTGTAACCACTGGCGTTTTTGATTTCAGAGGCAGGCTACTGGCGTTGAATGTCCGTGGTGATGGAGACTTGGATTAGTAGATTGGTTGAAACACGTTCTTTTGTTGAAACGTCTCGCACCCACGTTTTTTCAGAACGGCGGGACTTCTGCCATCAGGAAGGATTCGGGAATGTCCTGGGAATCAAAACCGATCACGACTATTTCGCAGTACGCCCCTTCCCATTATGAAAAATTTCCTCAGTTGGAGACCACCAGCGATCTGTCTTTGTCGTTGCGAGGAATTGTGACGTTGAGGGGGGATGAATTTGAGGTGGTTTGACGTGTTTGTATTTGTTGGCAGGGCGTTGCCGGACAGCTGGACTGGCTAGGGAGGAGGTTTGAAGAAACAATCCCTCGGCAGGGGAGACGAACGGGAGGCATCCGAGGATTGGAACGAAGACGAAGAAGTGGAGACCTCCGAATTCGAACCGAATGTTGAACTGATGGAAATGTTCGAACGTCAGTTCAGAGAGTCGCACCCACCTGTTTCGACTTGATCAGGGACTCGCGAGTCGCCGAGGCAGTTCAGAATGGCAAGAAGACGTCGGAGCAACTATTTTCTCCGGAAAACTGGGCAGGGGGGGCCTTCCTAGGAGTGGTCATCAGTGGAAAACCCCTGGCAGCGTACCGGACGAGTCTCCAGTGCTCAGATTCTACTTTTCGAATGTGCGAGGTACCCTGTGAGGTAAAGTTCAGGGGTACCCATTAATGACAGTCTATTTCATGGTCTTGGTCGTGAACAAATCAACTCGTGGAATAAGATGGTGAACGAGTGGTCATCAACCATAGAACGACAACAGGGCTCTGTGCATAATCATACCGTAGGTCCCTACGAGGTGGCGTTTTTAGAGCAGCGAGGTACCCATGTAACACATCAATACATTCACGGATAAAGACCATCGTCACTGCCCCATCACCAGTTCCACACCTATCAAAGAGGTGCGCTGCCTGCAGGTTTTATTCACTTCCACGAACACGCCCCCCCCACCAGGACCCAACCACAGTCCTGTGCCTAATGCCCTACATGTGTGGTCATTCTAGGGAGGTGGGCGTTTTCATGTGAGCGAGGTGCCCCTTCAGATTCGTACATGACTTCGTCGGAAACAGACTGATGGTCTCTGAACTGCGACCACTATCTTTAAAACGTGCCCCCACTTCGTTCTGGGGTGTCTGTCAAGGTAATTCCAACATCCGAAAAACCATCGATTTGGTGTTGACGTGATGGCTGCTGGTTGGATTGAACGGTGGGTGGGGATCTGCTGGGAATCTGGTGGAGCCCAGGGGTTCATCCAAACATTCATGCGACGCGATTTCGTGATCAAGTTCATGAGCGAGGTACCCGTGTAGCAGGACAAATTGAGGATTTAGCGACACCTACGGCTACTGCTTCTTCCTTTTTATTACAGTGTATTCTCGAGCCTAGAGTTGAGTGATACCACAATCTATGAGACGTAGATACGAGCCCTCTTCGGAACCGCTCCAAATTTCTGCTAAGCAGGTGTTCTTAAATTGAGACCTACGGCATTACCAGGTTATGGACCTCCCCTGTCGCTGAGGTGATGTTGCCAACTGCTCTATAACTGCCTATAAATGTTCTGTTACTGCTCTTTGACTGCTGATGACTGCTTTATGACTACTCTACCACTGCTTTGTAATTGCGTTACAACTGCCTTTAAATGCTCTTTGACGCAAGCCTCCTCACCTGCACTCGGGAGGCAGAACCCCCTCCCGCTCTCGCCCGTGCGAAATCGCCTGCCTAACTCCTGAGCCCTCAGCCTAAATTCTTAAAGCTCAGGCCATTGAAAGGTTTAGGTTTTAGGATTAAGGGAGGCGAGAGGGTAGGAGTGGGAGAACTCGAGGCGAAGAGCCGGGGCCTCCGCTTGAAGAAAGAATATTTACTGAACTCATGCCGTCGGTCCGTATACTTAAGGCGTCCAACGAGGGCTCGAAATGAAGGATCGACGGGACCTCAAAGACTTGCCGATACACATGCAAAATGTATAAGGCTCCGCTTGAGAGACACACCTTGCTGCTACACGTTCATAGGGGGGCAGATTGAAAATGAGGAAGTTATGCCTGATACGGTGTTGCTCATGTACTCCCGGGGTCAGGGCCCACACGCCCTACCGTAGGCAATACCGTAGGCATAACCACTCCGTTTTCAGCCCATCAACCTATGAACTTCCGTGAGCACACTGGAGACGGACGCGATTGCGTACCACCCTCCCGTATTGCCTGTCGTAGCACCCTGCCGAAATTTGGAGTTCAGGGGGTGGGGTGGGTTGGTGGTTGGGGTGGGGTGGGATGGAGTGGAGGGGATTGGATCCTTATCTCACACATGGTGGCCCCGATCTACAGGGGTGAAGAGCAACACCGGCGGGGTGTTGTGCAAAGTATTTTCTCTCTTTCACCCTGGACATCTTTGCGTGTTGGTGTCACTCGGGGGGCGCTGTTTCTTATGAGCGAGGTACCCCTGTAGGGTCCTAGGAGTGGGGTGTTTCTAATGAGCGAGGTACCCCTGTAAAACGATGTTGTATCACGTTGCGCGCGAAGCCACTCCTGCCCGGTTCACCAGGAGTTTATGTCTGTGATCCGTATGTTTTTACTCGCTGGGGCTGATCTGGAATCACGGGCCAACAATGGAACGACGCCAATACCCTGCACCCTACACCCTGGTGGTGCGACTGCTACTCTTGACAGCAGTGAACAGCGTACCCCCCCATACGACACGAGCTGTAATTCTGAAAATCCTGGACGCGACACTTTTCATAAAAGATCGGGGTTCATCAGACGGGGCGAGCGGGGTCCCGTCTCTTCGTCAACGAACACGCTCAAGCTCAACATCCCTCTAGTGGCGAGTAGACGCATACATCCTGCCGTAGGGCCGTAGGACCTGCGTAGGACCTGCTCTGGGTCGAGTTTGACCCCACCGCCAATCAACATATATTGGCAATTGCTTGACAGGGGTACCTTGCGCATAACAAAACACCGCACCCTAGGACCACACAGTAGGCCTATGCCTATGACCCTATGGTGGTCCTTAGGGGGTTACTATGAGGGAGATATATATGAAGGGACTCAGGCTGAGGGAGACCTTCACAGGGGTTACTCGAATGTAATGTTGGATACGGTAATGGAGTGAGTCATCCATGCCGTAGGGCCAACGGGGTGGAATCTCCACAACTTCTGGCAAACTCCACAACTTATAGCGTTGGTGGCGCATCGGTGCAGCGTCTGTTCGACGACCGGGCGGATGTCACTGCAACCACCGTCTTGAGTACAGGGTCTAGGCTGTAGGGTCTATGGTCCACGTTCCACGTTTGGGGGTCAAGGGTGTCAAGTCAAGGGTGGAAGATGTAGAGAGTATGGTCTATGATTGGCATCGGGTGTAGGTTCTAGGGCTTTGGGTCTAGCATAGGGTCCAGTGCTTCCAGTCTAGGGCCTACAACTAAGGGTGTAGTGTGTAGTGTGTTGGGTAAAGGTCGTAGGGTGTAGGGTGTTGGGTCTAGGGCCTAGGGGTCACGGATCAGGGTCTAGGGTCTGAAAGTGCATGGTCTGGGGTGCATGATCCAGGGTGTAGGGTGCAGGGTGCAGGGTTGATAGTCCTGGGCTCAGCTACAGGTACGGTTAAGAATCGAGGGTTTAATTGCCAGGGCATTCGGTCTAGGGAATTTGGTCTAGAGTGTAGGGTGTCGCATAAATCTAGCGTGTATGTGCCAGGGTTTGTTGGGTTTAGGGTCTAGGGTCTAGGGTCTAGAGTTTCGGGTCTAGGTGGGAGTGTCTATGGTCTAGGTTTGAGAATTTCGGGTTCAGGGTTTCGGGTTCAGGGTGTAGGATGTACAGCCCAGGGTCTAGGGCTCAGGGACGAGGTGCATGTGCTCATGAGGTAGGGTATGGTCTAGGGATTGGGATATAGGTGTCAGTTTAGAGTGTATGGTCTAGTATACAGGAAATAGAGTTCAGGGCCTGGGAATTGGGTGTTAGGGTTTTGGAACCACGGCTCTAGCGAAGGTCTAGGGTTTACGGTCTAGAGTCTTGGGTCCAGGCTCTTACGGTCCAGGGTCTAGGGTGTGGGGTCTAGGTTTCAGGGTCCGGGGTCTAAGTGTTAGTGTCTAAGGTCAATCGTCAAGGGGTTTGGGTCTAGGGTGGGTCAGGGGTTGAGAGAAAGGATAGTTGAGAGTTCAGGGTCTAGTGTTGAGGGTCTAGTGTTGAGGGTTTGGGGTCCAGGGTTGAGGGTATGGGGTTGGGGTCTAGGGTGTATGGTCTAGTGTGTAGGGTCTAGGGTTAAGGTTCGATGGTTGAGGGTCTAGGAAAAAGGTCAGAGTCTAGGGTTTGGGATCTAGAGTTTGGGGTCTAGGGTCTAGGGTCTAGGCTCCAGGGTTGAGAGTCTACGATCTAGGGTCTAGGGTTCAGAGTTCAGGGTTCAGATCTAGGGTTTAGGGTTTAGGGTTTAGGGTCTAGTGTTGATGGTCTAGGGTTTAGGGTCCGGGTGATATGACATAGGGTTGATAGCTAGGGTCCAGGAATTAAAGTCTAGGGGTCTTGGGTCTTGGGTCCAGGGTTTAGGATTTAGGGGTTAAGGTCTCGGGTTTAGGGTACATGGGTGATGATCTAGGGTGCAGGCCTAGGATTTGGGGTTTAGGGTCTTAGGTTCAGAGTCTGGGGTCCAGGGTCTAGGGTTAAGGGTCTAGGATTTGGAATCTAGGAGTGAGGGTCTAGCCTTGGGGTCAAGGATGTAGGGTCTAGTGTCAAGGGTCCAGGGTTTAGTGTCTAGGGATCAGGGTCTAGGTTTTGATTTCTAGGGTGCAGGGTCTAGCGTTGAGCATGTAAAGTATTTAAAGTCTAGGGTTGAGCATTTAGAGTCTAGGGTTGAGTATTTGGAGGGGCCTAGAGTTGAGGGTACAAGGTTAGGGTTGATGGTTCGGGGTATAGGCAAGCGTTTTCGAGGGTTCAGGCTAATGAAGAAATGTGGCGGGCTTTTTCCTGACTCTCTGTGTAATTCAGAAACGGAAGTCGGGCGATTTTGCAACCCAGGTTCCTCTGAGCGAGGTACGTATGTAACAAGTCATGCAAGGTCATCACCTCAAACGAATCATCGTACACGAAAAGAAACCGGAAATTACATGCATCATGTCTGCCATGTTCGGTAAGCGGGCTAGGGGGGCGACAGGGAGGGGCGACCTGGGGCTCACGGGTGGGAAATGCGACCCCGGCGCTTCGCGTTCGGCTCCTCTTGCTGCGACCGCTGCCCTGGGGCCTGGCTTTTCGTCGTTGGCGACGCAGATGTCTTCGGGGACTTGGCAATGCAGGTCGTCTTGATGATTTTGGCGAATTCTGCAAACATGGAGCAATGCGGGTCAAAATGCAGGATTCCGTGGGAAGTGGCAGGATGGTCAGTATGTGCGGTTTCCTGGCTTGAGAAGGCACAAAGTGATGATCGAGATGCGACAAGGGCGAGGGGGGCAGGTGTTGCATGGGGTGCTCAGCGTTGATTCCACAAATAGCCAGTACGGTGCCTTGGTGATGCAGGATGTGACCGGGTGAACCATCGACAAGGTGCGCCACGCTGTTCGTGGTGAGCAAACGCTGCAAAATTAGATATCTAATTGTTTCAGAGGAGTGGAGAGGGTTACCTGGAGCATACAAGGATCTGCCACCAACGAGGAAGCCATCGATGTCGGGGAACTTCGAGAGCAGCTTCGCGGTCTCATCGTTGACCAAACCGCCGAACAGGATCCGAATCTTGTCCGCGACGCCCTCGGAGGTACACGCGATGTACTCGCGGATCTGCGGGGCGGGATGGTTGTGCGGATAAGAGACACTTTGATAGGTGCAGACAAACTGAAAGATGTGTCGAACACCGGATGCGGGGCGTTATCCTCATGTACACGGGTTTGCCGCACCAGGGGGGGGTATTGAGACTTTATTCGAAGGAGAATTGCACCGCGCAGAATTGAGGCAAATTTAGAAAGGCATTTGGGAACTGCACCAACACCTTCCTGACCAAGAGACTGCCCCTACCCATAATGGGGGATCTTTCCGAGCGAGCTGACCTCAATTCCCTGATGTTTCCCCGCAGAGCACCCGCTGAATAAGGGCCCCTGCCTAAGCCACCCACAGCCTCCTTACGAGCGGATGACGAACCGAGCGGTGTCTACCCCCCCTCAAGGTCCCGTGCTGTTCTCAGTCAGATCCATCCTAGTGATGGACCACTGAGACCGCGCCCGTCAGTCTGGCAGTAGTGACCCTGCGTATCCTCCTCGTAAGCTTCCGACTCATGTCCCGACCCGTGCGGTAATCAGGACAGCATCCTACAGGGTTGTGAGGCGCCGGTACCACTCCTCAGCCGCAGAGGCCCCGTCCCAACCCCCCCTTACCTCCCTCGACAAGCCCCTCGCTTGTTGCTTATTCCGTATCCAGCGTCTCCCCCCCTCCCCCTTCTTTTGTCCCCCCTAAACGTCTCCCCTCCTCCCACACACACCAGCATCCGTCTTTCGTGCGTCTTTCTGATCTATCCAAGTGGTGCTGGGGGATAGAGATACATGTCCGCGGACCCATGCATCACACGTACCACCCCAGAACCTAGGGAGAGGTTGCCACATGTCAATTCTCTATCAATACAGCAGGTTCGAAAAGTCAATTCAGCCAATATGGGCTGTGACTAATGCACCATTCTCAGCTCACTGTCGCGGCAAACGCCTAGCAGTGATTTGTTAAAAAAACATCAGTGCAAGGTGTTGGAGACATCATCATTTTAACGAACCGCATGGCATCAGCCGGTGTGTGGAGGCGGTGTGTACCTTCTTGTGGGTGTGCTGCACCCTGTCGCCATCGACAGTCATTCCGGAAACTGTTTCCCATTTGGGTTCGTAGACGAGGACTATGTTGGGGGCGAAGGCGGTGAGCACTGCCTCGACCGGTTTGAGCTGCGACGTGATCACCTGTGCGTGCGTGGAGTGAGGTGAGGATGGACAAGAATCGGGGGGTGTAGTAGAAATTGAAACAGGTGCAAAAGGCATTGATGGAAGAGGCAATGCATCGAGGGTTCTTGTAGCAAGGCGGGGTGCAAAAGGCATTGATGGAGGAGGCATTACCTCAAGGGTTTTCTGCGCATGACGTTCCTCCGCCGTTTCGGAGACGCAGTATAAGACTTTCAAGCCCGCTTTGAGCACGTACTGCAGCCTCTGCGCGATCAGTTCTTCGGACTCAGGTTGGTGAAGCCGGCGATCCGAGTGCCCGATCAACACCCACTGGCAGTCGACGTCTAGGAACTGCTCGGCGGTACACTCCCCGGTGGATGCACCACCAGCGACAGGACTGCAGTGCTGCGCCGCGACCTGGATGCTTTTCTTGATGGAGGTTGTCACCTGGCAGAGGACCTCCCGGACATCAGTTGGGAGCTGAGTCCTCAACTTCATCAAGCTGCGCCGAGCTGTGCACAACGGAAGGGGGCGGGCGGGCTACCGCGTTGGTGTGAACGGTAGGGGGCGCGACGACGACCGTGCTCCCGGACCGATCGACCAAGTCGGTTAAGTCGTTCAAATCCTTGTTGAGCGCACGCACCAAGTCGCCGGTGCCTTCTTTGCTGAGGTTCTGCACAACCACCAAGAGTCACGAACAATGAAACCGGCACGCATTGGGAAGGGATGAGCAATGGCGGGTGTTTATGCCATTGGGGAAGGGAGGGGCAATGGCGGGTGTTTATGCCATTGGGGGCAGGGAGGGGCAATGGCGGGGAAGGGATCCGGGGCAATGGCGGGGTTTTATGCCGATCCCCAGTTGCCGACGATGAGCGGGGAACGCGGAACCTCTCTTCCTTCGTAAACTTCCATGCAGCGCCCACCATCCCTGCTGTGTGGTGGGTGAGTGTATGAGGTTTTCCTCGGGGCACCTTGATATCTGGGCATGTCCATGATGTGTGTGCAGGAAACAAAAAAAAGAAAGACCCGCCTCATCATCATTGTTTTTTTTTAAAGGATCCGTGAGCACAATTTGCAATTTGTCAGGTCCTCGTGATTTGTGGTTGTGGCTGCTGGCAGGCTGGAAGATTTCCCCACAGCGGATCCTGTTATGCATGTTCACGGGTGCCTAGCCAGATGAGCTTGGAATCCTTGATCCTTTGGATTTGAGGGGATGCTGTCCGCTCGACGTTGTTGGCGCAAGCAATCCCACAGGGAACGGAGGGATTGGAAGCAATGGAGGGATGCGGCACAGGAAGCGAACAGTCGGCGGCAGAAAGAGGGAGGGGGGGGGGTGCAGCATCAACCGACCTGCCGCAGCAGTGAACGTGCCAGGTTGTGGGGGGACACGAAGGTGGCTGCCGAGAAGTTCAAGGAGGCGAGTGAGAAGCTTGCTGCCAATGAGCGCGAAAAGGTGCTTG
>Ga0307489_10002918_pt1 | contig 11382 bp, 14 predicted proteins | sample SB12metaG_FD_202247 | JGI IMG/M metagenome (GOLD analysis project Ga0307489, IMG submission 202247) | Sea-ice brine microbial communities from Beaufort Sea near Barrow, Alaska, United States - SB 1.2 | ecosystem: Environmental > Aquatic > Marine > Coastal | place: USA: Alaska | collected...
GAGATAAATTGCTTCTTATGACGTGGAGCGTATTATCTGCCAGGCCCTCGGGCGCGGCGTCACGCGGAGCAAGCAGATGGCAAAACGATGGACACGCAAGGCCGCCGAGAACGGCCACATCGACGCGCGCTTTAACCTGGCCGCTTTCATGTACGCAGATGAGCCCTACGCCCGCGAGGTTGGGTTTGTGGTGGAGGCCGCCGGGGTCGCCTTGTCGGCTAGGGTCATGGAGCGTCACGACGTCCCCGCGGAAGTCTTGACCGGCGTGACGCACTGGTTACAAAAGGGGGGATTCGATCCAGAAATGGCGCTAGACGGGTTACGTAGAAGCACGCTAGAGGGGGGCAAGTATTGCCGCAACGACGGGTGTGAGGTTGTGGGTCAACGGAAGGACTTCAAAGTCTGCCCGCAGTGCAAGACCGCCCGTTATTGCGCGACGCGTGTCAGAAACAGGACTGGACGACGGGTGGGCACCAAGCGACATGTGGCACATTCCAAGTTCACTATTGACGTACAGCTGTACCGGAAGGTATGCAGATTCTGCTCCTGCTCATCAGGGCGTAGGACTCAGGTCGTTTTATACAATTTCACATGTCTCCGCATGCTACAGGCAGTCCTTCTCCCGCGCCCACTTCAACACGTCAAGGTGCCCGCCTGCTGAGTCGAGGGTGCCCAGCAAAACGCCACGAGGGAGCGCCCACAAAAGTTTCCGCCGCCGCTGCCAACGCCTGTGCCGCTTTCACCTCCCCGTACCCTCGACGACCGCGGCGGAAGGTGACGCTGCCCTTGGGGCGTTGCTGCTTGGCCCCTTGTTAGGGAACCTGCCCCCCACCGACCTCTTTCAGCAGGAGGTGCTGCAGCGACTGGGCCCAAGGGATATCGCCTTATTCGCGCAGGCATCGCACGGGTGCGCGGGGGAGGTGGCGGCACTCAAACTGTTGGCCAGACGCGCGAAGAGCACAACAACGTGCAGCAGGGCTTCAAGCGACTAGTAGGGTTTAGGGTTCATCGTCACGAACGCGATTCTGCTGAATATCTTTAAAGGTCGATTACAACTTAATGCGCGTCACGTGTGACAAGACGCACACGACTACCTATGCTCGCTAAACAAACGCACGACGACGCTCCAGTCACCCGGCGTGAGCCCCACCTCCACCCCCACTAGCTAAACTCCTTGCCTATGTATTAATACCCGTATCTCATTCGATGGCGCTACCCGCCGGCGGCGACGCGCGTGGCAGCGTCGGGCGCGCGCTCCGCCGGCGTCATCCCTTTGCGGTCCGTGAGCGCCGCCGCCGCGGGGCACGCGTGAATCAGCACCGCGCACGTCGCCGCCATCCCGCGCGCCGCCGCCTGATCGTATCGGCGCAAATTTAAATTGAAAGCCAAAATTGAAAGCAGTTTGTCATATTTCAGGTTCAAGGACTTAGTTCCAAGTTCCAAGGCGCTTTCAACATGGGTTTGATAGGGTCAACCTGCAACGCCATACCTTATGCAGCGCGCACTCCCCGTCCGCGTCCTGCCGCCCCGCCTCCGCGCCCCCCGCCAGCAACATCCCCACCACCTCCTACGGCCTGGTACCTATTTTCTGCCACGTCATCTGACGCACTTTAAACCCTCATACCTTGAGTTAAACGGCGTGCTATGACATGGCAAGCGATGTCTGCGAGGCACTTGCCTCGTTGCCCGCCACGTCATCGACAAGGATTTTGAACCCTCGTTTGATGAGTGAACTGGCGTGGCACCCTATGACGTGGCGAGTAATATCTGGCAGGCCCTACCACCTGCGTCTGCCCCGTGAACCAGGGGCTTACACTCGTCCACTTCTTAGTTCAGCGTAAGCACTTTTTGTGGGATACGTTGGGTACCTTCAGAACATAGGTGGGTCACAACTCGTCACAAACTGGACACAGAACGTCTCCCTGACCAAAACTACTCAGGTTGAGCTGAGAAGTGGGCGAGTGTAAGCCCCTGCCGTGAACGCGGCGCGGTGCAGCGGCGTAGCGCTGCCCGCCGCTGTGCAGGGGCTTACACTCGTCCATTTCTCAGCTCAACTTGAGCCGTTGCTGACACAAAATGAACCTTGCAAACCCCCAATACCACCTTGCACCTCGAAAACACCTCGTAAATACCCCCTCCATGCACCCCCTATCCCACAGAAAGCGCTCAAGTTGAGCTGAAAAGTGAACGAGTGTAAGCCCCTGCCGCCGTGGCGCGGTTTACGTCAGCGCCCGACCTCAGCAAGAAGGCCACGCACTCCACCTGCCCCTCGCGGCTCGCGAAGTGCAGCGGCGTGTACCCGCTGTTGCCCCCCGCGCCGTCGCCGTCGATCAGGAACCAGGGCCTAGCAGCTACCGCTCGCCACGTCATAGCACGCCATGTAACTCAACAGTCAACACGCGGGAGGGTTCGTCAAGCATGTCGATGTCGTGTCGGGCAAAGCGCCTGGTAGATGTTGCGATGCCTCGTCACGTGATAGGATTCCTTCCAGCTCAAGAAACGAGGGTGCGAACTGTGTGTCGAAGACACAGACGTGGTGGCGATGGCGGGCGACCTCTGCCAGGCCCCCACAAGGAACGGCTTGCGCTCGAGCATCCGGCGCAGTTTGTCCAAATCGCCCTGCTGCGCCGCCGCGCATGCCGAGCGCACGAACTCCACCTCCTCCAGGGTCTGGTCGTACGGCGTGCCCTCGTCGTCGTCGTGCCCGCCCTTGCCCATCGGTGCCGCCGGGGGGGGGTGCGCCGGCTGCTTAGGGTGCCGTCTGGCGTCCGATGCGACGTAAAGGAAAATAGCTTTGCCGGGGTTGGTTCGCCGCCGGCGTCGCACGCACACGGGACGATGGGGCTTCCCCACACCACCGGATGAAGTGAGTGGGGGTGGCAACAACGGTGGCGTCAAGCTGTGGCGGCAATGGTGACGGTGGCTCAAGCGCTTGCCGGACTGCACGACAAACATTCTGACCCCACATTTAATAATAATTTAACCCCCTATTAATCAATTTAAACCCCTATTTACATGTATCCATGCTGCATGGAGGATGAAGTTGCTTTCATAATTTCACGCTTGGCAGCGCGCGCATTGGCGGCGACACGGTTGGAAGGATGGCGGAGTCAGGGAGCCCTGAGGTGGAGGAGGACAAGGTGGGTCCCGCCGCGGCACTGCTGGCGGGGGACGAGGAGGCGGACCAGGTCAAGGGCTGCGTGCTGCTCAAGGAGCTCGTTACCAACCCAAAGTGCGCCCCACTCGAGTTGCAAATTGCTAAAACCGGCACGCATTTCCTCGGACCGAGCACCCCTGGCGCCTTCACGCCCTGACTCCCACCGTCGATGTGGCGCCACGCGTTGACTGCGACTCCCTCCTCCAGCTACGAACACGACCGGGGCGGGAGTGAGCGCGATGTCTCACCAACCGGTTTGGGCAGGGATTCGTACGCGAATTCATCCCCCGTACTGTCATTGTTCCCTGGCAGCCTGGTGCCACGCGCACCCCCATGGGCCCGCCACCTGCCGGCGCCGGCGACCCCGCACCGACGCCCCCCAGACTGACCGCCCACCCCTACACTACCCTTCCCCCTCCCGCGCCACGCGCCAGATATGACCAGGCCCTGTTCGCCGCGGACGTCTCAGTGCCGCTGTTTGAAATGCTGCAGTCGGAGAGCGAAGAGACGCGAATGGCCGCGCTCAAGGCGTTGCCCGGCCTTGTCAATCGGTCGGGCCCCATTCTGCGGCTGCAGGTGGCGACGCGCGCGAATGTGGATATTCTGTGGAGCCTCATCCTCGCCACAAAGGAGAGGAAGTCGGCGGCGGCGGGGAAGGAGGATGGCGACGCGGCGTTGACGAAGGAGGCGTCGGCGAAGTCGTTGTCAGCGTCGGCGAAGGAGGGTGAGGGGGAGGGGGAGGGGGAGGGGGAGGAGGAGGAGGAGGACCCGTGGGTGACAGTCCAACCCCCGACGCCCCAACTGTACTACGCCCTGCGCGTGATGAACGCGATGGTTTTCGCTGACTTCGAGAGCTCCTACTTTGTCATCGGTGCGCCCGAGGCAGGTCCAGACACGACGTCTCCCCTTTGTCTCCCCTTCGGTGTCCCCTTGGGTGTTCCCTTTGCAGCTCAACTGCCAGCAGTCAGGGCCGGACACGGCGTCTCTTTTCCAGCTCAATTGCCCGCCCCGCCTTCACAACTCTGATTCCGTCCCCGCCCCGAACCCACTCAAGGTATCACATCCCAACTTGAATGCTGGATCCTATGTTTGACCGTGGCGCGAGGGAGCATTCTCTCTGGCGCGTCCGCTGGCGCCGCTAGTGGACCTGCTGCGTCCCGGCGGCACAGCCGGCACCGGCACCGGCACCGCCGCGCTGGCCAAGGTAGGGCGGTGCAGATTGACCCTATCAGACCCATGTTGAAAGCGCCTGGAAGTGCGCGCTTGAAACTCTAATATGACGAACCGCCTTCAAATTTTGCTTTCAAATTCCACTTGCGCCGCTGCACCAAGGCGGCGCGCCTCGTACAGCTCCTGTGCCGCACCTACTTCGGCCGCAAGGTAGGGCGGTGCAGGTTGACCCTATGAAACCCACGTTGATTGCGCTCGGAAATAAGCGCTTGAAACTAATTCTGATATACTGCATTCAATTTTGCTTTAATTTTGCTTTCAATTTCAACTTGCGCTGCTAAAGCAAGGTCCTTCTGGGCGCCGGGCTGCGCGAGGTGTTGCAAGAGGCGCTGCACTCGGAGGATGCCAAGCTCAAGGTGATCTGCGCCGGGATCGTGATCACCATCGCGTCGGACGCGGACGACACGCCGGGGTGGGGCGGTGCAGGTTGACAGTATGAAAACCCGAGAAGAAAGCACCTAGTTTCAGCGCTTGAGACTAGAATGTGATAAACCGCTTTCAAACGTTGCTTTCAATTTCAATCTGCGCCGCTACACCGGGGGAGCTGGTGGACGGCGGCATCGTGGTAGGGCGTGCAGGTTGACCCCAGGCTGACCCTAGCTCGACCCCCTGTTGACCGCGCCTGGCTACAGCGCTTGAAACTATAATATCCATAAATTGGTCACAAACTTTGCTTTCAATTTCAACTTGCGCCGCTACATCGTGGCCGCTCTCGCACCGCTGCTCCTCTCCGAGACCATTGACGTGCAGGAGGCGGTAGGGCCTGCCAGATATGGCAAACTGCCTCAAACCACTTAGCGACTTAGCGAATTTGGGTGCTAAGTCGTCCAAATGGCCAGTTCTCAATGGTCGAACGGGACGACTTCGTACGCTCAGTCGCGAAATCGCTGAGTGGTTTGACGCACTTTGTCATACTGCTCGCCACGTCATAGGACGCCAAGTAATTCAAGAAACGATGGCTCGAAACGCGTGTCGATGACACAACGGGAAATATCAGCCTGCCATATACTGCTCGCCACGTCATAGGACGTCAAGTAACTCAAGAAACGATGGTTTGAAATGCGCGTCGATGACACAGCAGGGATTATCGGCAGACCCTAGGAGGAGGGGGCGGCGACGCTGACAAGGCTGGGTGGTGCAGGTTGACACTATCAAACCCCGCGTTGAAAGCGCCTAAGGCGTCAGCGCTTGAAACTATAATTTGATGAACCGCTTTCAAACATTGCTTTCAAATTCGACTTGCGCCGCTACAACAAGGCTGGTGCTGCAGAGCGAGAAGGCCGGGACGCAGTGCGTGGCGCTGGGGGTCCTGGTGAGGCGGTGCAGGTTGACAGTATCAAAGCCCGTGTTGAAACCGCCTATGGTTTCAGCGCTTGAAACTATAATATGATAAACGGCCATCAACGTTTGCTTTCAATTTCGACTTGCGCCGCTACATCCTGGAGAGTATCCGCGCGCTGCTGCCGGCGCCCGACCGCTTCGTGACGCCGCCCGGTACGCCGCTCCTGGTAGGGCGGTGCAGGTTGACAGTATCAAACCCATGTTGAAAGCACCTGGAACCAAGCTCTTGAAACCAGAATATGATGAACTGCTTTCACGATTTGCTTTCAAATTCAACTTGCGCCGCTACATCCTGGTTGAGGAGGACAACATCATGTCGGATGCGTTCTTCGGATCCCCGAGCCCGCGTGCCTCGGAGGTTATGGCACCAAAGGCGGAGGAGGAAGCGATGGCGCCGGGTGTGCCCACTATGGCTGGCGGTCTCGATGAGGAGATCGCCCCCCGGATTCCCAAGGTAAGGCAGTGCAGGTTGGCCCTATGAATTCCACGCTGAAAGCGCGTGGAACTAAGCTCTTGAAACTAAAATATGATAAACCGCTTTCGATTTTGCTTCAATTTTGCTTTCAAATTCAACTTGCGCCGCCACACCAAGGCGGCGTCTACCCGCCTGTCGGTGTACCTGTTGGAGCTGCTGACAGCCATGCTGGCCCACGCCGCGCTGCGCCAGGCAGGGGGGGGTCGTCAGAACAAACACTCAGCTGACCTTGCATTTCAACGAGCTGAGTCAGTCAGCGCGTCTATCCTAGCAGGAGCATTTAATCTAGAGGTAGATCATTCGGGCGCGTCCGACCTCGAGTGGGTTTGTTCTCAGTGACCCTCCTGCCAGGAGATATGCGCATATGGTGGGACCAACATGAAGCGGGGGCTGATGCCCGGCGGCGGGCACCGCCCTACGTGGACGCAGGCAGGGGCTTACACTCGTTCCGGTTTCAGCTCAACTTGAGCTGTTCTGTCCACCGTGTGACCCAAGTCAACTCATGAATGTGTCCTGGAATTGCTCATGTTGAGCTATAACGTGAACGAGTGAAAGTCCCTGGACGCAGGTCATCATGCACCAGGCGGCGGCGGCTACGGTGGAGAAGGCCGCGGAGGAGGAGCCGGCGCCGGTCGCCGGGGAGGACGGGGAGGAGACGAGGGAGGAGGGTGCGAAGGGCGGCAAGGAGGAGACGAAGGAGGGTGCGGAGGCGGCTAGGGCAGCGAGGGTGGAGGGTAAGGATCCCGAGGCGGCGGCGGCGGCGGCGGCGGCGGGAGAGGGAGGGGAAGGGAGAGGGGGAGGAGGAGGCGGAGGGGGAGAGGCAGGGGGAGGCGAAGGAGAGGGTGGAAGCGATCCAGTCTCGGGTGAGGAAGCCCCGTTTGAGCCCACACGTATTGCGGGCGACCCGCCCAACGAGCACGACACGGTGTGCGCCGCGGCGCTGCGCTCGCTGGAGGTAGCGGCGCGCCACCCCCGCTGCCGCGCCGAGCTGCTCGACAATGACAGCGCCGGCATCACGGCCCTCTTCGCCGCGCTGCGCCAGGAGATGCGGGGTAAGGCCCGCCGCCCGGTAGCACTGTAAACCCTAAACCCTAAACCCTAAACCCTGAACCCTGAACCCTCAACTCTAAACCCCTGGCTCATTGTGCATCCATACACATTCGCCTCCTCCACCTATGGCCAAAGCCCGGTATCGACTTGGCTGTTTGCCCATGTTGCACCCGTTTACATTGGTCAAGTTTATGGCATTCAGGGATGTAGAGCTATACTCGTAGGGTTGATAACCCAATTGATTGCTTATTGCTGGTGTGTGACGTGGCGGGCCTGTGTTGTTGGACCTGAACCCAAACCCTAAACCCGAAACCCTAATTCGTAAACCCTAACCCCTGGGTGCGTGGAGCCCGCGCTGCGCACGCTGCTGCTCATCATGTCCCACGCGCAGGCTGAGGGCAGGGGCTTACACTCGTCCACTTTTCGGCTCAACGTAAGCACATTGTGTTGGATACGTTGGGTGCATGATTTTCCCCCAGTCTATTAGACAGGGGGACACGGGGAGGTGTGACCAAAACAGCTTAGATTGAGCTGAAATGTGAGCGAGTGTAAGCCCCTGGCTGAGGGCAACCCCCACATTGTGGACCCCGCCGTGGTCAAGGCCTCTATGCTGGGCAGGGGCTTACACTGGTCCACTTTTCAGCTCAACCTAAGCCGTTTTGGTCACACCTCCGCGTGTCCCCATGCCTAATAGACTGGGGGAAAATCATGCACCCAACGTATCCCACAAACTGTGCTTACCTTGAGCTTGAAAGTGGACGAGTGTGAGCCCCTGATGCTGGGCCTCAAAATTGCCTCCAAAGACGCCACCACCACGCTTCAAACCACGCTGGCACACGCCATGGCGATGTTCCCGCTCGGACATTTCCTGCCCGACCGGCGGCAGGGCTTCCCTTCACAAAAGCACATTTTTTCACTTTGCTCAAAGTATCTTTCTGGTGCGAAGTGGGATGACTCAACTGGTTTCAGGGACACAATTGATTGTTGAGCTGGGAAACGTTGTGGCCGTCAGAGGCCCTGAGCGGCGGCCGCGGCCACCGACGCCGGAGATGGCTCCTCCCAAGGCGGGGCCCGGGGGTTTAGGGTTAGGGTTCACGGTTTAGGGTTTAGGGGGCACTTTTATAAGTTATTTGTCCCTGACACCACTTGAGTCATCCCACCGTATGCCTCGGACATGTCAGACGCTGATTTTAAGCGTTGAAAACACTTGTGTAGGCACTGGGCGAAGGTGCCGCTACGCAACTTTCGCGAGGCGCCGCTGTCGAGGGCGCTGGGAACGCACAAGGCGGCGGAGGCGGCGGCGCGGGCGGCTATGGCGGCGGCGGCGGCGGAGGGCGCCGGGGAGGACACGCTGGAGATCATGACGGAGAAATAGAAGTCTTTCTCGCGCTATGACAAAGTGCGTGAAACCACTTAGACACTTAGTGAGACTTAGTGCTACTTAGTCTGACTTAGTGCCTGCTCGACCAATCAGAACGCTCCATTTGGACTACTTTGAACTACTTGTTTCTAAGTGTCTAAGTGGTTTCACGCACTTTGTCATAGCTAGAGCTACTCAAAGTCTCTGTCTGCTACTACCTAGTTTGAGAAATATCGTATGGCGCATCACGCGATACCAAGGTGTCTCACTGTTGTGCGTCTTCGCTATTGCTATTGTCGCCGCCCTCACCGCCGCCGCCGCCGCCACTACCGCCGCCGCCACTACCGCCGCCGCCACCATCGCCGCCTCCACTATCGGCGCCGCCGCCATCGCCGCCGCCGCTATCGCCGCCGCCGCCGCCGCTGCTCTTTAAGAAGCTGTCCAAGCCCGGAATCTCCGTCTGGCCCTTGGTCTGGTCCCCCCGCGGCCGCCCCAGCGGCTGCAGCCAAATCTTGTACCGCCACCCAGGGGCCGCATACACCCGTTCCCTTTTCAGCTCAACCTTAAACTTCAGTGTCGGGTTTTGGAGCAGTCAGCCTGTAGATCAATCACAGCACGGAAACTCAGGACACCAGTTCCCTTTGCATCTCAATGATAAACTCGTGTCGGGTCTGTCATCAACCACATCAACTCATCATCAGGGCAGACACGGACAGACGGACAGTCCACCCCGACACCGAGCTTGGGTCGTTCTGCCCCTGGAACCTTAGAACAATCCCACGTTCCCAGGAACAACTACCTCAATGAACTCAAAGAAGCGTAAGTCTGAGCTGAAAAAGGTACTTGGTGTAAACGCATAAAACGCCTGCCAGAAGCGCTCCAGTGTGTAGCAGCGCAAGTTGAAATTGAAAGCAACACTTGAAAGCGGTTCATCATATCTCAGTTTCAATCGCTGAACCTCAGGCTGTCAACTTGGGTTTGATAGGGTCAACCTACACGGCCCTACCAATGCGCGCTGGGGGCTGCGGTCCGCGATGAGCTCCTTCACGTACGCGCGCTGCTCCTGGTCCTGCATGCTGAACTTAACCAGGGCGTAGGGTCTAAGTTGTGCCCACCGTTTGGTTGAGGGTTTAGGCTCTAGAGTTTAGGGTTTAGGGTGCATGCTGAACTTGACCAGGGCGTATAGGGCTCAAATGGTGCCCACTGCTTGGATGTTCACACGAGTGAGCAGCGAGTTTGCCATGAAGAGTGGACAGGCAAGTTTGGGAAGAGGCAAAAAAGTTGGAACTTGTCAACTGGGTTCACCGTGGTAGCGCCTTCGGTTGGGGCTCGACGGAACGTGGGAAAACAAACTTTTCAACTGGGTGTGCGCTCCCGATTTGTTAGACGGCGCGGCGAGCACCGGGTACACTATGTGGTGGATAACGCGGCGAGCACCGGTGTGCGATACTCCACGTGGTGGACGACGCGGCGAGCACCGGGTACACTCTCTGGTGGATGACGCAGCGAGCACCGGTCCACCACGAGTACTCGCGTCATTGGTGGATGACGTGGCGAGCACCACTTCACTCGTATACCCCGCCTGCGCGCTGCCATTCACGATGGCCACGAAGTATGCAGTGGCGGCAAACACCGCGAGGAGCCCCACGAGCTGCGGCGCCAGCAGGCTCGCGTCCATCGGCGATGGCACATACCCTACATTCGCCGTCGCCGTCGCCGCGTCAGTGAGGGACTCCACTGAAGTTTCAGGGGTGGCATGCACGCGGGTAGGCACACGGCCGGTGCCGCCGCGGCGAGCGCGGGTGCGGGTGCGGCCTCCACCGGCGGGCCTGAGGAGCTTGACGGCGGGTGGTCGCGTCAGGCACGCCAAGGTCGTCATCGGCGGCGGCAGGGGTGCGGCGTGGGGGGGTAGTGGCGCCTGGGCTGAAAAAGTTTGGGCCACAGTGCTTTGGGGAACCGGACGCGGGATCCCAAAAACGAGCGTTTGAGATTATTCTTTGTTGGATTTTGTTCACATCTCGGCGCCCGTGCGGCAGCTCCTAATAAGGCGTCTCCTACGTGGCTACGGCGTGGGTCACCGCGGTAAAGACACACTCTATGAAGTGAGCTGCGACGTATAGAGGCGCGATTTCATTTACAGATTACCCAGAACTTCATCGAGCCAGTGCCGAGCAATAACCAACCCCATCCGCCAACCGCCATTTCAAGTGGTGAGACTAATTAATGGGGACACAGAAGCGCGGCCTGTCATGCCTTCGTAAATGAATGGTCTACAATTGTAATACAAACGTACCGTGCCCCCACTCATTGGGGGGACACGCTAAAAACAACATCTCACGCTGAGAATCACCTCAGGTGCATTATACATGCCCGGCCCGCCGAGGTAGTGACACTCGTGGTCGCCACTATCTGGCGGGCTCGGTACCTATGAGTCAGACATAATCATACAGGACACACACGCGAGCAGAGCACGATGATATCTTCTCTCAATCGCATCCCCAATCACCATCTTCGCGCTCCAACTCGTTTTGTTCCTTGAGCTAAGCGGTACCCTGTGACCACGGGCAATTATGCGGCCACGGGGGCCAGGGCGAAGCTGGTACCTCCTTATACACGCAGAAGCATCTCGCTCCATCTCTGAATCACGCCGCCGCCATCTTCGCAGAGGACATCTTCATCGATGACGACCGCGACCCGCCGCCGCCGCCGCCCCCGCCGCCGCTGCCGCCGCCGCCGCCGCCGCCAACGCCGCTGCTACCGGCGCCGCCG
>Ga0307489_10002919_pt1 | contig 11379 bp, 24 predicted proteins | sample SB12metaG_FD_202247 | JGI IMG/M metagenome (GOLD analysis project Ga0307489, IMG submission 202247) | Sea-ice brine microbial communities from Beaufort Sea near Barrow, Alaska, United States - SB 1.2 | ecosystem: Environmental > Aquatic > Marine > Coastal | place: USA: Alaska | collected...
TAAATGATTAAACCCTAGCCTAGCCTAGACTGCGATAAACCCTAAACCAAGAAGCCAGCGCTAACTCATCCGCCGCCAACGCACCGCCGCGCACTCGTCCTTCCGCCGTCGCCTCCTGTCGTGCGCGTGCGCCTCATTGAACACTCACCGTCGCAACAGAAGGGGATGAGTAAGCAGAGCACGGAACTCACGCCCGCCGATTTCGAAGCCGCGAAAATCTACAAGGTGGCGCAAGCGGAGCTGCGGTCGTTGAAATCCACGAGACAAGTGTACGAGAAGCGCTTGGGTAGGGGTGGTGACGAGCATGCCTCGCAACGAGAACAACGACTCGGACGCAGAACGGAGCACGACTTACCCTCATACATACGCGAGGAGTATACGGAGAAGGCGGAACACTCGGTCCGTGGTGGCTACTCGTAGACCGTCGCACGAGCATGTCCCTCGGGCCGACTTTTTGTTTTCTCGCCTAAACAACTTTGTTTTCTCTACATCGACCCTCCCTTCGGGACTCTTCTTTCTCGAGGACAAGAGTAAGGTGCTGGCGAACACGCTCGGGAAGCTCAAGACGATCGAGGACAAGACCAAGCAGTAGGGCTGATGCCGAGTCACGAAGCCGCGCCGGCGATGGCGCCACAGCCAAAGCATCAACAGCAGAAGCAGCAGCAGACGACGCAACCCACTGGCACACGGCACCCTCCTGGCGATGACGGCGGCAGCGGCGGCGGCGGGGGGCGCGGCGGCGGGGGCGGAGGCGGCGGCGGGGGTGGAAGCGGGGGCGGCGGCAGGGGCAGCGGCGGCCGCAGTAACGGGGGCAGCGGCGGCCGCGGGGGCGGCGGGGGGCGCGGCGGGGGCGGGGGCGGCGGGGGCGGAGATGGGGGCGGGTACCAAGTGGCCGCGCCCGAGGGCGCTGAAAGCATGCTGCGTACGAAGAGGAAGCTGGACGTGGAGCGGAAGTCGCTGCCGATATTCGCTTCGCGCGAGCGGCTCATGGAGGAGCTTACTGAGCACGAGACGGTCATCATCGTGGCACGGGGGTTATTGAGAACGAGCAATCGACCGGCGCTTAATGACCTCCTCATCCTCCTCCACTTAATACCCTCCTCCTCCACTTAGTACCCTCCTCCTCCTCCTCCTCCTCCTTCTCCTCCTCCTCCTCTGTATACTCCGCGTGTCTATATGTAAGTTCACCCTGAAGGTAGTCATGCTCCGACATCGCTCGAGTTGCTTGTTCTCAATGACCCTCCTGCGAGGGCGAGACCGGAAGCGGCAAGACTACGCAGATTCCGCAGTATGTGCACGGGGCCGGGCTGGCCAATGGCTTGATGGTGGCATGTACGCAGCCGCGGCGCGTGGCGGCCGTGTCCGTCGCCAAACGAGTGGCGGAGGAGACGGTAGGGCCTCATAGATATTGCCCGCCACGTCGTTCAAGGGCTTTTGAACCCTCGATGCTTGGTTTCCATGGCACCCTATGACGTGGCGATCAATACCAGTCAGTCCCTAGGAGGCGGGCACCGCGCTCGGCGACCTCGTGGGGTACGCGATCCGCTTCGAGGACGTGTCCAGCCAAAACACGCGGATGAAGTTCCTGACCGACGGGATGTTGCTGCGCGAGGCAGGGCGGTTATTCGTACTGAGAACAAGCACTCCACCGACAGTGAATAGACGAGCTGAGTCCGTGCGTCTGCACGAGTATGCACCCTGCAGGTAACTCATGCTATTCGATATCGGTTCGAGTGCCGAACCGAGTCCGTGCGTCTGTGCGAGGGAAAGATCTCCCATCAAGTCCATGTTCGCAATGACCCTCCTGCGAGGCGGTGATGGACCCGATGTTGTCGCGCTACGGCGTGGTGCTGATCGACGAGGCGCACGAGCGGCAGGGAATTACACTCTTCCACTTCTCAGGTCAACCCAAGCCTTTTTGGCACCGAAACCACCGAAAGCACCCAACAGAAAAGTCCTTACGTTGAGCTGAAAAGTGGAGGAATGTAAGCCCTTGGCGAGCGGACGCTGCAGACGGACTTCCTGCTCGGCACACTTAAGGGGATCCAGGATGCGCGCCGGGGCACCAAAGTGGCCAAGGGCAATGGTCCACCGACAAAGAAACATGCCGCCATGGCGTCGAAGAGCGACGGCGGCGGCAGGGAGCTGGCGGACATTGCTCGCCATGTCATCCGACACACTTTGAACCCTCGCCTCTTGAGCTAAACGGCACCCTATGAGCGGCGAGCAACATCTGTCAGGGTACACGTGATTATACGCGCCTTGACCCTCGTCTCTCGAGCTAAACGGCACCCTATGACGTGGCGAGCATCATCCGTCTAGTCCAAATTGTGTTTGATAACATGGCGAGCAACATACGCCAGGCCCTAGTCGGCGGCGGCGGGTGCGGGCCGCTGCGGATCGTGGTGATGAGCGCCACGCTGGAGGCGTCGAGCTTCTCGGACTTTTTTGGCGGCGCCCCGATTGTGTACTCGCAGGGCCGCAAATATCCGGTTGAGATGTTCTATACCGAGGAGCCCGAGGACGACTACCTTGACGCGGCGCTGGTGGGGCGATATGGTCTCCTGACCAAAGTATGAGTGTATGTTTCGGTCGTGAACTAATCAGAAACGCGTCGATATGGTCCGCTATCGCCACGTCTCAAACGCATTGCTAACCCTCTTCTGTCGAGTTGAATGGCTTCGTGTGACGCCTCCTCCTGCTCCTCCTTCTCCTCACCCCCCCCCCTCTATCCCCTCAGTATGGTCACATCCGACCTAAACATGAGTGTCTATTTGTGGGCAACCCTGTTTCGAGGTGGCGGTGTGCCAGATCAACGAGGAGGAGCCGGCGGGGGACATTTTGGTGTTTCTGACGGGGCAGGAGGAGATCGAGTCACTGGGGCGCCTGCTGCGGGCGCGCGCGGGTGACGCGGGAGACAGCGGGTTTAAAATGAACGTGGCGTTGCTGTTCGCCGCCATGCCGCCCGAGGAGCAGATGCGGGTGTTTGAGCCCACGCCGCCGGGGACGCGCAAGGTGGTGCTGGTAGGGAGTGATGGATAATGCTCATACAGTAGCTCACAATACCAATGTCGTCTGCTCGGGCATTTCAGCCTGAAATACCATGAGAACTACCGGAAACGCATTGCAAACACCTGAAGCGCTGAAGGACACCCAAACAGCTAAATATTTTCCGAGAAAGTGCCCAAATTGGCAAAATCCTGCAATGCTGAAAGAAATGCCGGCATGATTTATCTCTCCCTACGTGCTGGCGACGAACATCGCGGAGACGTCGCTGACCATCAGCGGCATCCGCTTTGTGGTCGACACGGGGCTAACCAAGCAGCGGATATACCACCCCAGGAGCGGCGTCGACGAGCTGGTCATCGCACCCGTCGCCGTCAGCCAGGCCATGCAGCGCGCCGGGCGTGCGGGCCGCGAGGCGCCCGGTAAATGTTTCCGGTAGGGTGGTGCAGGTTAACCCCAGGTTGATCACAGGTTGACCCCAGGTTGATCACAGGTTGACCCCAGATGCACTCCAGTTGACCCCAGATTGACCCAAGGTTGACCCAAGGTTGAACATGGGATGGCTGTGCTTAGTTTTTGGCACTTGAAGCTAAACTATGATGAATCGCTGCCAGAATTTGCTTTCAAGTTCAACTTGCGCCGCTACATTCAGGTTGTACTGCGAAGACGCGATGCAGAGCCTGGACCCGCACATCAAGCCTGAGTTGCTGCGGACCAACCTGGGGGGTGTCGTGCTGCAGCTCAAGGCATTGGGGGTTTTGAGAACAAGCACTTGGGCCGTAAATGGTGCTCGAAATACCTTGAGGTTGAATGCTCATACAGACGCGTGGACCTTGTCAGCAGTGGCCTACCGACCCCTGTACTTTCGTATTGGCAGTTACCATCGCTGGCGAGCTTGCTGGATCTGCGGTTTTCCGTCCATTCACCGTCAGTCGAGTGCTTGTTCGCAATGACCCTCTAGCGAGGCGATGGGGGTTGACAACGTGCTGGACTTTCCGTTTATCGACACGCCGCCCAAGGAGGCGCTCATTCGCTCGCTGGAGTTGCTCTTTTCGTTAGGTGCCCTTGGGAAGGATGGGAAACTCAGCGCGGTGGGGAAAAAGATGTCCCGGTTCCCGCTCGAGCCCATGGCAGCCAAGGCAGGGGGTTGTTGAGAAAAAACATTCGACCGACATTGAATCTCCTCCGCGTCCTTCTCCTCCGTGGGTTTATTGATAACAAGCACACGACCGACGTTGAATCTCCTCCTCCTCCTCCTCCTCCTCCTCCTCTGCCTCCGCCTCGCGCGTCTATATGAGCATTCATACTTCAAGTGTACCTGCTTCGATCTCGGTCGAGTGCTTGTTCTCAATGACCCTCCCGCAAGGCGATCATCTCGGCGGGGGATGAGGGGTGCTCGGAGGACACGGTGGCGGTGCTGTCCATGCTGACCACGGACAGCGTGTTCCGACAACACACCAAGGTAGGCCGGTTTAGGTTGCATCCAGGCTGACCTCGGCTTGAAGTACGCCCACGCACGTTTATCCCGGTGCAACGGCCAATCTCAAGGCGGTAAATGTAACCGCGCCTGGTTTCAGCTCTTGAAGCTGAATTGTGATGAAGTGCTTCGAAGTTTTGCTTTCCATTTCAACTTGCACCGCTACACAGAGGCGTCCATGGCCGGGACCCCGGCGGGGGCGCGGGACAAGAACCTCGGGCGCGAGCAGTTCTCACGCAAGGAGGGAGATCACGTGACTTTCCTGGAGGTGTTCCGAGCGTTCCAGGCGTGCGGCGTGAAGCGGCGCAAGGTGAGGCGGTGGAACTTGAAACGATGAAACCGCCTGGAACTAAGCGCTCGAGCCTGAAATATGATGATGTGCTTTCAACTTTGGCTTTCAGTGTCGACTTACATGCCGGACACATTAGAAACCCGTGTGGAAAGCGCCTGGAACTAAGCGCTGAAAACTAAGATACGATAAACTGCGTTCAAGTTTTGCTTTCAATTCCAACTTGCGCCGCTACATCAAGGAGTGGTGCACGAACAACCACATCAACCTGCGCGCGATGATGAAAACGTTGGACATCTACAAGCAGCTGTCGCGCGCCGCGGTCGGCGAGGCAGAGGGGGTGCTGAGAACACACACCCCACCGATGCTTTCTCGACAACCCGGGTCCGCACATCTGTACGAGCATACCCCCTGAATGTGGGTGATGCTCTGATCTTGGCCGAGTGCTTGTTCTCAATGTCTTCAATTGTCGGGTGCTTCTTCTCAATGACCCTGCTGGCAGGGGATCACGATGAAGTCTTGCGGGGCGGAGACGGCGCCGGTGCTGCGCTCCATGGTAGCGGGCTACTTCCTCAACACCGCACGGCAGGGCCTTCCACTCGTTCCCTGTTCAGCTCAACTTCAGCTGTTTTGAACGTGAAACCACTGGCAGGTATCTCTCGAATGTGCTCAATTATTCAAGCTGAACACAAACGATTGGAAGGCCCTGTCGCACGGAGGCAGCCCGATGGGAGCTTCAAATCAGTGTCCACCGGGCAGAGGCTGGTCATTCACCCCAGCTCCGTGTTGTTCCAGTCCCCGCCGGAGATGATCTTCTTCAACGAGCTGGTGAAGATAGGGCCTGACAGACCATGCTCGCTATGTCATCCATCGCATGTTGAACCCTCGATTCTTGAGATGAATGCTATCATGTGATGTGGCGAGCAAATCTGTACGGCCTTAGGTGCAGACAAATCGGCTGTACGCGCGAGACGTGTCGGCGATCCAGCCCGAGTGGCTGGCCGAGATGTCGCCAAATGTGTTCTCGGTTAAGCAACAAAATGCTGCTCCAGAGTCGACGATTATCCCACTGCACCGCCCCCCGCCCACCTCACAAAACGCTGCTCCTGCGACGAAGATTATTGAACTTAGTGTGTAGATTTTTGGGGAGCCCCGCATTGCTCAAATACGTTACCAGTGTCAGGAGTGCTCTTAGGTTGTGTTAAATAATAAGAGTGTAGTGGCGCGACTCGAGCAATCCTGGCGACGCTCACGCTTCGGCGGAGCAGATGCGTACGGCGAACCTGAAACATGGCTCACGAACCTCACCAGCCCGCGGAGCCGCAATGTGAGGAGAGTGATCTGCGGGCGCCCCAACATGTTTTCCTGATTATAGAAGCAAAATGGTGCGCAGAGCTACAAACTAGTGTCATCCATTTCAGCCGTGCAATGCGCTAACGGCGCCCCAACACCTTTTCCTCTTCATAGAAGCAAATTGGTGCTCCAGAGCTACAAGCTAGTTTCATCCATTTCAGCCGTGTCTTTCCATTACGTCATGCCTCTATTGGTCGAATTCCGGGATCGGCGTGGCGTCCCCCAGGCATTTTTTCATGCGCAGAATCTCCGACTTTGCATCCTTGTTTTTGGGCTCTTGCTGCAGCGCGCTTTCGAAATCCTGCAGGGCCTCCAGGTAGTTTCCTGACACCGCCCTCGTAGCAGGGTCACTGAGAACAAGCGCTGCCCCGAAATCGGAGCATGAAATACTTTCATGGTGAATGCTCTTACAGACGCACAAAGAAGTAGGAGGAGAAGAAGATTCAAAGTCGGTCGAGTGCTTGTTCTGATCAACCCTCATACAGACGCACGGAGGAGATGGAGGAGGAGGAGGAGGAGATTCAACGTCGGTCAAGTGCTCGATCTCAATCACCCCTTCATACACACGCGCGAAGAAGGAGGATGAGCAGATTCAGCGTCGGTCGAGTGCTTCTTCTCAATGGCTCCCTCATGCAAACGCGCGGAAGAGGAGGAAGAGGAGATTTGACGTCGGTCGAGTGCTTGTTCTCAATAACCCCCCCTGCCTCGCCGCGCCGCGCCGGAGGAACGCCTTGACGTACTTCGGGTCCAGCTTCCAGGGCCTTACACTCGCCCACGTTTCGCTCTGACGTGAGCACCTTTTGTTGCATGCGTGTGGTGGTATCAGACTCTTCTTTCAGTGACAAAATCGGCTCACGTTGGGCTGAGAAGCGGACGAGTGTAAGACCATGCCAGCTTGAGCGCGCTCGTGCAATCCTCCTCCGCATCCGCGTAACCCTTCACACCCCTCACAGCAGGGTCATTGCGAACAAGCGCTCGACCGATATCGGAGCACGACCAACCTTCAAGGTAAATGCTCTTACAGGTGCGCAGTGGAGGAGGAGGAGATGGAACGTCGATTGAGTGCTTGTTCTCAAGCACTCGAACGAGTCGGAGCATGACATACCTTCAGGCCGAATGATCATGCAGACGGGTGCACGGGGAGGACGATACCCGACGTCGATCGAGTGCTGGTTCTTAATGACCCCGCGGAGAAGGAGGAGGACATTCAACGTCGGCCGAGTGCTTGTTCTCAATAACCACCCTGCGCCAGCTTGAGATGCGCCATGGCCCTGTTGGACAGCACCACGGCCTTCCACTTAGGCTCTGCCTGGGCCAGCTCGCCCTGCGCCAACGCCTCGCCATTCAGAAGGGTCATTAGAAACCACTCGACCGAGATCCGAGCGCGATCTACATGGGGGATGCTCATACAGTCGCGCCGAGGAGGAGAAGAAGGAGGAGGAGGAGGAAGACGAGGATGAAGAGGAGGAGGAAGATAAGGAGGAGGAGGAGAAGGAGGAGATTTAACGTCGGTCGAGTGCTTGTTCTCAACAACCCCCCTGCCATAGTGCTCCACAGCTTTCGCGTAGTTGCCAGCCTTGAACGACGCGTTCCCCTTGACCTTGAGCTCCTCCTCCGGCGCGGGCCCGGCGCCGGCGGCCGGCGGGGGCTTGTTCTCGTTCGCCGCCCGATCCATCTCCGCTTTGATGACGGCTGGGAACGCCTTGGCTATGACCGCCCCCCACTCGCGCGCCGCGTCCTAGGGCCCGGCAGATATTGCTCGTCACGTCATAGGACACCATTTTACTCAACACATGCGGGTTCGAAACGTGGTTGATGACGTAGCGGGCACTGTCTGTCAGGCCCTACCACGTCCAGGCACATCATGTCCTGGTTCGCGCCGGCGATGAATGATAGCCCTCGTGGTAGGGACTGATGGATAGTGCTCGCCACGTCATAGGATGCCATTTAATTCAACACACGAGGGTTCAACATGCGTTTGATGACGTGGCGAGCATGATCTCAATCCCTACCGTACGGCCCCTCGGCACCCTCATGTGCCATCGGTACCGTGACCTGCGGCACTCCGCACATGCTGGCCACGGCCTGCAGCTGCAGGCATCGCCGCCGCCACGCCTCACAGTCGGCGTCGTTCCTGCCCAGCAACGGCGCCGGCCCCGGAACCGTGCAGGAGGGTCATCTAGAACAAGCTACCGAGATCAGACGATCCGGCATGACCGCACATTACCGGGTCCCTTCAGCGTGAATGCTCATACAGACGCGCGAGCTGGAGTGGGAGGATATTCGACGTCGGTAGAGTGCCTGCTATCAATAGCCCCCCTGCCGTGGGCATCGCCAACACGGTACTTCCATCGAGCAGCACGGCGACCGCCGCCTTCACCTCGGCGCGCGCCTTTTTGATCAACTCCAGACTATCCGGCGTGATCTTCGCCGCCTCCGCCATGCGCTCCTTCGTCAGCGGCCCCACATCTGGATCAGGTCCTAGCGCCATGTACCAAGGGCTTACACTCGTCCACTTTCCAACTTAACGTCATTACTGTTTGTGAGATGTATTGGGTGGTTTCTGGGACAAAAACTGCTCAGCTTGAGCATAGAAGTGGACGAGTGTAAGCCCCTGCCGTGTACCATGCGCCGTGGGCTGCCCACACTTCCGCGCCCATCAACAACCGGAAGCAGTTGCGCAGCACATCCAACCCCAGCGGCGTGTCGTTATCCTGCACGGCCTGCAGGCTGGGGCACGTCATCATCAGGTGCTGGCCGAGGTCCAGGCGAGAGATGCTGCCCGCCGGGAGGGTCATTGAGAAGAAGCACTCGAACCGATATCGGAGCATGACTCACCTCGAGTGTAAACACTCATGCAGAGGCGCGGAGGAGGAAGACGACGAGGAGGAGGAGGAGGAGGAAATTCAACGTCGGTGGAGTGCTTGCTCACAATAAACCCCCTGCCTGACGGGAAGCTATCCGCCAGTGCGATGCACGCTGTCGCCACCGTGCACTGCGCCTGCGTGTCGCACAGGTCCAACGCGTCCGTCAAAATCAGCATCTTCTTCGGTAGCATCGGCGGTCCCGCCACGTAGGGACTGACAGATATTACTCACTACGTCAACAATCGCATATTGCACCCTCATTGATGGGCCAATTTTGGTATATCCTTTCCCGCGCCGAGCGCTGAGGCTTTGCTTGCAACCTGCAGTCGCTTTCCCGCGCTGATCCCTGACGCTTTGCGTGCAACTCCGTACGATCATTTCGCCTGCCTACATACCGACAACGGCTAATTGAGCTAAGTGCCATCCTATGACTTGGCGAGCAGTATCCGTCATTCCCAACCTTGGCGGCGGTGACCTTGAGGAGCGTCTTGCCCACGTTAGCCAGCACCACCGGGTCGCGCGCGAACCACCCCACGGTGTCGAAGCTTTTGGCAAAGGGCTTGACGCCGCTCACGGTCACCACGGCGTGCGTCGGGCGGAACCCGTAGCACCCCGTGTAGCTCGCCGGGATCCGCACGCTGCCGCCGCTGTCGGTGCCAACCGGTAGTGCCTGGATACTGCCTGCCACGTCATCAAATGCAGTTCAAATCCTCGTACCTTGAATGTAATATCATCTTATGACGTGGCGAGCAGTATCCGTCTAACAGACAATTCCAGCCACGTCATCCAATGAATTCTAAAGCCTCGTCTCTTGAGTAAAATGGCATCCAATGACGTAGCAAGCAACATCGGTCAGTCCCCACCTAGCGCGAAGTCGACCCCCTGCAGCACCGCCGCCACCGCCACCGCAGAACCGCTACTGGACCCCCCGGCGACCCGCCCCGGCGCGTACGGGTTCTTCGGCGCGCCATAGTGCGCGTTCTCGCCGTTGATACTGTACGCGAGCTCGTCCATGTGCGTCACCCCGACGCCGCTTGCGCCCGACACCTAGGGCCTGACAAGATACTGCTCGTCACGTGGAATGCGCGTTGTAATGACATGGCGAGCACTATCCATCAAGTGGCAAGCACTGCGCATCAATCAGTAGTCACTGATGGATAGTGCTCGCTCAATCAGTAGTCATTGATGACTAGTGCTCGCCACGACGTCATAGGATTCCATTCAACTCATGGAACGAGGGTGTAAAATGCGCTGGATGATGTGCCGAGCAATATCTGTCAGGCCTACCGCCGCCTGCAGGAGTGCAATCGAGCGCGCTGTGACGGTCGCGGGCTCGTGGGAGGCGGCCCACGCGGGGCACCCGAAGCCTAGGGGCTCATGGGTAGTGCTCGCCACGTCATCAATGCATTTTGAATCCGGGTTCCTTGAGTTATATGGCATCCTATTAGGTGACGAGCACTATCCGACTGTCCCCTCATCATGTCTTGAGTCAAATGGCATCCTACGACGTGGCGAGCATTATCCACCCGTCCCCTCATCATGACATGAGATGTACGGCATCTATGACGTGGCGAGCACTGTACACCTGTCCCCTCCTCATGCCCTGACTTAAATGGCATTCTTCGACGTGGCGAGCACTATTCACTTGTCACCTCGTCATGTCTTGAGTCAATTCGCATCTATGACGTGGCGAGCACTAGCCATCACGCATCAGTCCCTACCGAAGCCGGTGGTGCGGCCCGCGACGTCGAAGATGTCCTTTACCGCGAACTTCAGCCCATCCAGCGCGCGCGGCGCCGCCGCCTCCGCCCAGGGCCCTGCACTCGTTCAGTGTCAGATGGCTGAAGCATCTTCGAGGTGTCAAGCATGAAGAGGTGACAGGCGTCGGAGGTCGGAGGATGGCGTCTGGAGGATGGCAGGAGGGGTGGGTCGGGTCACACACCTGCCAGTGGATTCAGGGTCGCATTGACGATGTGGCTGGCAGTTGAGATGAGAAGGGGACGAGTGAAAGGCCCCGCCGCTGCTGCGTCCTTGGGCACCGCCGCGGGCGTCGCCGGCAGCTTCACGAGCGCGAGATAGGCACCCAGCGCTAGGGGCTGATGGGCAGTGCTAGCCACGTCATAAGATGCCATAGATCTCAACAAATGAGGGCTCAACATGCGTGTCGACGCCGTTGCGTAGTGATTGCCACGTCATAGGATGCCTTATAACTCAAGAAACGAGGGTCCAACATGCGTGTCGACGCCGTGGCGAGTGCGAGTACTAGTACTATCCAGCGGTGCCTACCGAGCGCATCGCACCGCCGCCCCCTCCGCTTCGGCTTGCCTGAACCCTTTGCCCGCGCGTATAGAAGCGCGCCGAGCGACACCGCGCCGGCGACCGCGCCG
>Ga0307489_10002921_pt1 | contig 11378 bp, 21 predicted proteins | sample SB12metaG_FD_202247 | JGI IMG/M metagenome (GOLD analysis project Ga0307489, IMG submission 202247) | Sea-ice brine microbial communities from Beaufort Sea near Barrow, Alaska, United States - SB 1.2 | ecosystem: Environmental > Aquatic > Marine > Coastal | place: USA: Alaska | collected...
GGCACCAAAGAGAGAAAGTGAGAGAGAGTGAGAGGGTGTGTGTGTGACTGCGAGAGAGTGTGAAATGAGTGAGAGAGCGCGAGAGAGCATGAGAGAGTGTGAGTGGCTGAGTGGCGTGAACTGTCTGACCTGATGCGCAGACACGCGAGCTGCGACAGCACCGCCAGCGGCACTCGGAACCGCAGCCAGTTATCACACACCAGCACCGCCTCAGCCGCGGCGTCCTGCTCCGCCTGCGCCGCCGCCCGCATCTGTTCCGCCATCGCCGCCTCCGACGGGTCATCCAGGTCGTGCTCCGGCATGCCCACCGGCGGCAGCGCCTCCATGAAGCGGCGCAAGTTGAAATTGAAAGCAATATTGGAAACCAGTTGATCACGTTTCAGTATCAGGCGCTGAGATCCAGGCGCTTTCAACGTGGGTTTGATAGGGTCAACCCGCACCGCCCTGCCTCCACCATCAGGCTCGACGCCACCAGCACCAGCGCCGGTGCCGCCACTACGGAGCACTCCCGGACGGACATGTAAGCCTCGCCTCGCATCACCTCGCGGGAGGGTCGATGAGAACATGCACACTCGAACCGAGATCGGACGTGCCCGCACGACTTGCCTTCAGGGTGAGCGCTCACACAGACGCGCAGAGGAGGAGGGGTAGAATAAACGTCGGTGGAGTGCTTGCTTCGCAGTTTTCCAGGGTACCTCAAATGGCAGTCGCCAATTCTTGAGAAACAGAAGGTCGAATCGCCATATTGTACCGTTGTATGGCAAATCTGACCGTCTATTTACTCAAGATCTCAAATTCGAGACGCATTGACCGCCATTTGAGGTACCCTGGGAAACTGCGAAGCGTTCTGAATGGACCCCCTGCCTCGTCGAAGCACACCAGCACCGGGGCCTTCTTCTCGGCGGCGGACAGGTCGCTGTTACTGGCGTTGTTGCGGATGTTGTCGTGCAGCTTGGCGTTCACCGAGTGCGGGTGGATCCGCACGCGCTCGCCCCGCACCCAGGGGCTTACACTCGTCCACATTGCAGCTCAACGTGAGCGCTTCCTCAGGGATAGGGGGTGTGTTCAGGGATTGTTTAGAGGGTGTTTGGGAGGTGTCAGAGAGTATGAGGGCTTGTACAGGGTGTGTACTTGTGTCAGACACGGCTCCAGTTGAGCTGAGAAGTGAACGAGTGTAAGCCCCTGCCCGCAGCGTGGCCAGCGTGGGCTTGTTGCCGCCGCCCGCCTGTTGCCCGCCCTCGCCGCCCGCCCCCCCCGGCACCAGCAGCCGACCCATGAGCGGGTACATACCCACGGCCAGGGGCTTAAACTCGTCCACTTTTCAGCTCAACCTGAGCCGTTTCTGACACAAAACACACCCCTAAACACCCCCTACTACCCCAAAACACCTCCTACACATCCATTATACACGCCCTCAATGCACCCCCTATCCCACAGAAAGCGATTGTGTTGAGCTGAAAAGTGGACGAGTGTAAGCCCCTGCCCACGGCCAGCACAGCGCGCACCAGAGACCCGGCGCCGGCGTTGGCACTGGCCTGGGGCAGGTTCCCGATCAAGCCGCGGCCGGACAGGGCGCCGACCAGCTGCTGCCGCATGCCAGGGGCTTACACTCGTCCACTTCTCAGCTCAACTTGAGCCGTGTCTGACGCAAGAAAACACCCTACACACCCTTAACACCCCCCAACACCCGCTTTACACGGGCTACAGAACCCCTACGCGCACCCCCTATCCCATACAATGCGCTCAAGTTGAGCTGAAAAGTGGACGAGTGTAAGCCCCTGCCGCATGCCTTTGAGCATGTTGAGCGTGGCGCCGCTCAGCGAGTGGCGCTGGTTGAACGCCCGCTCGCAGGGCCTGCAAGATGCTGATTGCCACGTCATCCCACGCATTTTGAATCCTCAGTTAGGTCCGGGCAAGGGCCGGCAAAGTGACCCCAGAATTTACCAGTTGAGAGGGGGTATATTTACATATCAGGGGGGCATTTGGGGGTTATTGCGGGGGTAGGGGTCGGCACCCAGATTTTAGATTTACCCCTATAATACATCTCTTCATGTCTCCTAAGTAATCATTTACACCCCTGCTGACTGGTAAATTCTGCGGTCACTTTACCGGCCCTTGCCCGGACCTATCAGTGTTTTAGCAAAAGGGCATCCCATGACGTTGGGTGACCTCCAATATATTGGCAGGCCCTACCCGCTCCGCACCTCCGCCGCCGTCGCGCCGGGCCTTCTCCCAACCAGCGAAAGCCTGCACCACCGACAGATGATCCGACGCCCCCCCAGCTTCGTTCGAAAACGCCACGCGCGCCGCCGTGCCCGCCGCCCGGGGCTTACACTTGTGCCCATTTCAGCTCAATTTGAGCAACTCCAGGCCACATTCATGAGTTGATTTGGGTCAAAGGGTGGACAGAGGGGCTCAAATTGAGCTGAAATGACAACGAGTGTAAGCCCCTGCCCGCCGCCCGCCCGCCTTCCATGGACATGACGAACGGCGAGCGATAAGCCGCCGCACACCAGGGGCTTACACTCGTCCACTTTTCAGCTCAACGTAAGCGCCTTCTGTGGGATAGGGGGTGCGGTTAGAGGTTGTGTGAGGGGTTGTTTAGGGGGTGATAGGGGGTATTAGGGGGTGCATAAGGTGTAGCTTGTGTCAGAAACGGCTCAGGTCGAGCTGAAAAGTGGACGAGTGTAAGCCCCTGCCGCACACGCCACGGTGAGAACGGGGTCCAGCACCCCGAGCAGCGTGGCGTACAGCAGCATCTTCCCCACGCGCGGGTGCACGGGCATCTCGCCAAGGTGTAGCGGCACGAGTTGAATTTGAAAGCATAATTTGAAAGCAGTATATCATACTTTAGTTTTAAGCGCTTAGTCCCAGGCTTTTCAACGTGGGTTTGATAGGGTCAACCTGCCTACCCAGGTGCCGCCCCAACCGCGTCAGGCCCTCGTCCGACGAACTGTAGGGCCGCAACTTGAAATTGAAAGCAACACTCGAAACTTGGAAGCAGTTGCCTCGTAGATGAGTTTGAAGCAAACCAGGCGCTTTCAACACGTGCCTGGGTTAAACCCTAAACCCTAAACCCTAAACAACTTGCTGCACCCGTCGTCGTCTGCCCCACCTGGAGCGCGCCAATGTCCTGCAGTAGCGTGACGGCGTGTGTGATGGCCTGAGGGATGGGCGGCTCCACGGTGTAGCGCCGCAACTTGAAATTGAAAGCAAACTTTTAAAGCGGTTCATCATATATTGGCTTCAAGTGCTTAGCTCCAGACGGTTACAACGTGGGTTTGATAGGGGCAACCTGCACTGCCTTACCACGGCCTGCAGGAGGAAGGCGGCGGTGGAGCCCGCGCCGGTGCCGACCGCCGCCGCGCCGCCGCCGTGCTCGCCGCCCAGGCTCGACGCCTCCGCCAGCATCCGCACCTGCAGCCAGTGGCTTACACTCGTTCACTTCTCAGCTCAACGTAAGCACACTTCGTGGGATGAGTTGGGTGCATGATTTTCCCCCGGTCTATCAGACAGGGGGACACGGGGAGGTGTGACTAAACCGGCTTAGGTTGAGCTGAGAAGTGAACGAGTGTAAGCTCCTGCCTGCAGGCACAGCTCCTCCAGCGGCGACCGCTGCATCTCCGGCAGCTGGAAGTCCGCGAAGGCGCTCATGCGCGCCAAGGTGTAGCGGCGTAAGTTGCAATTGAAACCAAAGTTCGAAAGTGATTCATCACATTGTAGCTTCAAGCACTGAAAGCATAGCGCTTTCAACACGGGTTTCGACACTGCCAGCCTGCACCGCCTTACCGAGGAGAACAGGCGGTAGCACTCGCCCGGCAGGAGGGTCGTTGCCAACAAGCACTCAGACCCAGATCGGAGCATGACTCATACACTTAAGTACCTTCAGGGTGCACGGTCATACTGACGCGCGGACTCCGCTCGTCGGTCGAGTGCTTGCTCTCAGTGACCCCCTGGAATGTTGAGTGTTTAGCGTTTGGAGTTTAGGGTTTAGGGTTTAGGGTTTAGGGTTTAGGGCAGTAACACCCCTGCCCGGGCGGACGCGGCCCGCGCGACCGCGGCGTTGCTGCGCAGACGCCCGCGAGATCCACGCCGCCTGCAGCGTGGAGACACCCGTGTGCGCGTCGTAGCTCTTCTCCTTCAGCCGCCCGCTGTCTACCACGAAGACCACGTCCTCGATGGTCACGGCCGTCTCCGCGATGTTGGTGGCCAGCACCACCTTGCGGCAGGGGCTTACACTCGTCCACTTTTCGGCTCGACGTAAACACATTTTTGTGGGATACGTTGGGTGCATGATTTCCGCCCAGTCTATTGGACAGGGGGACACGGGGAGGTGTGACCAAAGCGGCTTAGGTTGAGCTGAAAAGTGGACGAGTGTAAGCCCCTACCTTGCGGACGCCGCTCGGGGGCCGCTGGAACACCCTCTTCTGCTCTTGAGGGGGGACCATGGAGCAGGGGCTTACACTCGTCCACTTTTCAGTTCAGCGTAAGCGCTTTCTGTGGAATAGGGGGTGCAATCAGGGGTTGTGTACGGGGTGTTTACGGGGTATAAGGGGTTGTTGTGGGGTGTATAGGGTATAATTTGCGTCAGAAACGGCTCAGGTTGAGCTGAAAAGTGGACGAGTGTAAGCCCCTGCCATGGAGTGCAGCGGCAGCACCAGCACGTCAGAGCCAAAACGCGGGTCCGCCGCCATCCAAGGGCTTACATTCGTTCACTTTTCAGCTCAACTTGAGCGCGTTTTATGACATAGGGGGTGCGCGTAGGGATTGTGTAGCCCGTGTTAAGGGGGTGTATGTGGTGTTTATGGCGTGTACGGTGTTTTTGTGTGTCAGACACGGCTCAAGTTGAGCTGAAAAGTGAACGAGTGTAAGCCCTGCCGCCATCGCGTCCCGCAGGTTCATGATCTCGTTCCAACCCGGAAGAAACACCAGGATGGCACCCTCAGGTCCCGCGTAACAGGGCCATTAGAACAACAACATCTCGAGCCCAGATCAGAGCATAATTTCACGGTGAATGCTCGCTCATAAGGACGACGCACTGACTCGGCTCGTCTGAAGACAACGTTGGTCGAGGGCTGGTTATCAACAACCCTAAACCAAACCCAGATCGGAGCATCGTTTCGCGGTGAATGCTCATGCGGACGCGCTGACTCGCTTCGTCTGAACACCATGTCGGTCGAGGGCTGGTTCTCAACAACCACCGTACCCCGCTGGCCGACTGCATGTCCCCCGCGCGGTTGCCGATGATCCAGTGGATCAGCTCCTGCGCCAGCTGTAAGTCCACCTCGTCCGGGTCGGCAGCCAGCTGATATTGGCTCATCGACAGCGCGGCGTCCTCCACCGTGGCCAGCCGGTCCATCTGAGCCTGAGCGTAGTCGAGTGTGGCGGCAATGTCATTGTGGCCGAAGCGTCGCGCCCAGTCCGCGGCAGAGCTGCCGTCACGAGAGCGCTGCGTGGGGTCGCCGCCGCACCCTAGCAGCAGGGGCTTACACTGGTTCCCATTTCAGCTCAACTTAAGCTGCTCTGTCCACCGCATAACCCAACTTACCTCATGAGTATGTTCTGGGGTTGCTCAAGTTGAGCTCTAATGTGAACAAGTGTAAGCCCCTGCCTAGCAGCTGCGACACCTCCATGTGGCGCCCCTTGCCCGCCGCCGCCATCAGCGCCGTGGCCCCCGTGCCGCCGTGCATCAGGGGCTTACACTCGTCCACTTTTGGGCTCAACTGAAGCACCTTCTGTGTGACAGGGGGCTTAGCTAGGGGTTGTTTAAGGGGTGTTTAGAAGTGGTGAAGATATTAGGGGTGTTTAGGATGTGCTTTTGTGCCAGAAACGGCTCAAGTTGAGCTCAAAAGTGGACGAGTGTACGCCCCTGCCGTGCGGCACGCCCACCAGGGCCTGCTCCCCCACCGTGCCCCCGCCGCTGCCCACGCCGCGCACCGTGTTCATCAGCGCGTAGAACGCCTCGTCCGTCCCCTCCAGGAACGCGCGCATCACCACAGCTTGCATCGCCGATCCTTCGTGCTGGGGCTTACACTCGTTCACTTTTCAGCTCAACGTAAGCGCTCTTGTATGGGACAGGGGGTGCATTAAGGGGGTATTTAGGGGGTGTCTCCCAGGCGTCAGGGGGCTTTATGGGGTGTCTAGGGTGTGCATTTGTGTCAGAAACGGCTCAGGTCGAGCCGAAAAGTGGACGAGTGTAACCCCCTGCCTTCGTGCCCGTCGGGGTCTGCCGCCGCCTAGGGCCTGCCACTTTTTTATCGCCACGTGATAGGATGCCACTTGACTCAAGAAAGGAGGACAGGCCGAATTCGGTATATCGCCTGGCTGAAATGCCCATACAGAGTTGCGGGCAAAGCGTCAGCGCTCCGCGCGGGAATGCGGGCGTCAGGATGAATGCCAACACAGAGCTGCGGGCAAAGCGTCGGCGCTCGGCGCGGGAAGCGATATACCGAAATCGGCCAATGCAAAGTGCGTGTCGATGAGGTGGCGGGCAATATCTGCCAGGCCCTGCCGACGCCACTTTGCTCCCGCTGCCGCCGCCGCCGCCGCCGCCGCCGTAGCCGACGAAAGTGAGGATGTCCTCGAGGTGATAGTCAGCCACCGGATGCGTGTAGCCGGGCACCAGGGGCTTACACTCGTCCACTATTCGGCTCATCTTAAGCGCTTTCTGTGGGAAAGGGGGTGCATTTCCGGGTTGTGTCAGGGGCGTCTAGGAGGTGTCAAGGGGCAATAGGGGGCATTTAGGGTCTATTGTGTGGCAGAATTGGCTCAGGTTGAGCTGAATTGTGGACGAGAGTAAGCCCCTGCCGGGCACGCGGATGACGGGGCACCCTCCGAAGTATTCGCTGAACAGGCTCTCCCGCACCGTAGCGGACATCAGCACCAGGCGGAGGTGCGGGTGGCGGGCCATGGCGGACCTCAACACGATAGTGAGGAAGTCGGCGAAGAGGTCGCGCTCGTGCAGCTCGTCGATGACGATGTGCGACAGCGAGGTAAGCATGGCGTAGCGGCGCAAGTTCAATTTGAAACCAGGTTTTGTAAGTGGCTTATCAAGTTTGAGTTTCAAGCGCTAAGTTCCGGGCGGTTTCAGCAGGGGTTTAATAGGGGCAACCTGCACCGCCCTACCATGGCGTCGGCGCCGGGGGAGGTCAGGCGCCGGAGCAGCACCCCGTTGTGTAGTGGCGTAAGATGAAATTGAAAGCAAGGCTTGAAGGCAGTCTATCAAATTATTGTCTCAAGCGCTAAAATACAGGCGCTTTCAAGGTGTGTTTCATCGGGTCAACCTGCATTGCCCTACCGTTGGTGCAGAACAGCAGCGCGCACTCCGCGCTCGCCTTGTATTAGGTACAAATTATTACATTCCACCACTGTTCAGCTAACGGTCAGCACTTTTTGTGGGACTCGTTGTGTGATTCAGTGAGAAATATGCCGATTTCGATATATCGCTTCCCGCGCCGAGCGCTGAGGCTTTGCGCGCAACTCTGTATGGGCATTCAACATGGCGCCCGATTTTCCGCGCGGAGCGCTGACGCTTTGCCCGCAACTCTGTATGAGCATCTCACCTAGGTGATATACCGAAACCGGCCAATTATGCTCAGGTTGAGGTGATATGTGGACGAGTGGAAAAGCCCGTGCCTTGGACTCGAGGCGGATCTGGTAGCCCACGCAGCCTTCACCGATGCGCTCACCGCGCTCCGCCGCCACGCGCTCGCTCACGGTGATGGCGCTGATGCGCCGGGGCTGCGTGCACATGATGCTGGCGCCCGCGCCGCCCGCCAGGGGCTATAACTCGTTCCCATTTCAGCTCAACTTGAGCTCGTTTATCCACCGTATAACCCAACTTCACTCATGCATGTGTCCTGGAGTTGCTCAAGTTGAGCTCTGACGTGAACGAGTGTAAGCCCCTGCCGCCCGCCCACGCCGCGTCGATCAGGTACTGCGGCACCGCCGTCCAGGGCCAACCCAGACATTGCTCGCCACGTCATTGGGAGCCATTCAATTGAAGACACGAGGGTGTATGATACGTGTTGACGTGGTGAGCAACATCTCCCAAGTCATGTCATAGGACGCCATCTAACTCAATCAACGAGGGTTCACAATGCGTGTCATGGGCGTGGATGACAACAGCGGCTAGGGTTTAGGGTGTAGGGTTTAGGGTTAAGGGTTTAGGGGCTAGGGTTTAGGGTTCAGGGTTTAGCTGCCCGGCCCGACCTGTGTGGTCTTGCCGCAGCCCGTGGCACCGGCGATGAGCACCACCTGGTGCGCCGCCACCTGCGCCAGTATTTCAGTCTTGAACTCGTTGACGGGGAGCTGGTCGCGCTTCTCCTGAATGTAGCGGCGCAAGTTGAATTCAAGAACAGAAGTTGGAAGCAGTATATCACAATTTAGCTTTAGCTTCAAGCGCGTAGCTCCAGGCAGTTTCAATTTGGGTTTGATAGGATCAACCTGCACCGCCCTACCTGGATGGCGGCGAGCTCGCGGTCGGTCGCGATGCGATGCTGCAACGCGGCGGCGCGCGACGCGGCCACCTCGGGGGTGGTACTGGCGTAGGGCTTGAGGAGCAGCGGCGGCGGCGCGCGCGACGACCCGCCGCCCCCGCACCGTAGGGCCCACCAGATACGAGTGCACTCTTTGAATGATGTTCTGAGCCAGGTACGCACCGTAGATGTTCCCGAAGTTCCAGGCTCTGTACGAGGCAATTTTGGGCGATTTTGGGCGCTTGTTTTCATTTTTGTGCGAATTCAGCGGTGGCACGCTCCCCAAACACACCTAGTGTCCAGATTCTTGGGTTGGTACGGAACTTCATCTAAAGAGTGCACTCGTATCGCTCGCCACGTTCATCCAACGCATTTTGAACCCTCGCGCGTCTTAACTTAAAGTTGATACGAGTGTAAAGTGGCGTCTCATGACGTGTAGAACAATATCTGGTAGGCCCTACGGGCGCGCTTGGGCGCCCCCTGGTGCCCCGCGGCGGCGCCGTCCGACTCCTCCGCCTCCCACGCCGAGTCCAGCGATCCCTCCGCCGCCACCTCCAGCTCGCGCTGCGTCTGCGGAAACGCCGCGAAGCAGGGCCTGGCAGATACTATACCGGGACACTATGAGCAAACAGTCAGGCCACACCGGTGGCGTATACTGGTACACTATGAGCAAACAGTCAGGCCATACCGGTGCCATATACCGGTACACTATGAGTAAACAGTCAGGCCGCTTCGCTGGCGTATACCGGTACACAATGAGCAAACAGTCAGGCCGTTCCGGTGCCAGATACTACCCGCCACGCCACGTCCTGCAACGCGTTTTGAACCCTCGTTGCTCGAGTTCAACGGTATCCTATGACGCGGCGAGCGACGTCCGCGAGGCCCTACCGCGAAGTGGTCGGCCAGCGCGCGGAGCGACTGCGGGTGCAGCGGCAGCGGGTGCAGGTCCCGCTGCCAAGGTACCCCCTCCACACCACGCCATCGCTATCACCTCACTGTTTGCTCGTATGACACAGTGCGTGAAACCACTTCGACACTTAGCAACAAGTAGTACTCAGTGGTCCAAATGGAGCGTTCTGATGGGTCGAGCGGGCACTAAGACAGACTAAGTAGCACTAAGCCAGACTAAGTGTCTAAGTGGTTTGGCGCACTTTGTCATACTGGGGGTACGCCTACCCTAGCGGGTGCCGCCTCAATGTAGAATGTGAGAGTGAGTGCCCCGACCCGGCGCGGCGCCTTACCTCGTGGTCCGACGGCTTGAACTCCTTGGGCTTCGTGCAGTGCACCTTGCGGCCCTCGCCCTTGCCGTGGCTCTTGGACTTGAGCCCCAGCTTCTTGCACTCCGAGTGCACCACAGTGCAGGGCCGCGTGCGCTAGTTACCTCTCTAACTTCGCATCATCTCAGTCGATTTTCGAGGACAAGACAACGTGTGGGGATGGATGGATATAAAGAACTCGAGTGATTCCTTGTAAGGGACAAGCCATGGCTGTGACGCAGGTGTGACGGGGTGCGTCCAGGTGGGATGGGGAGGGGGGGGATGTATGCGTGCTGGTACACTATGATGCCCGGCCCTGCCACCGCGCGGTCGTGGTTGTTCATATCAGCGGGGAATACGATCTCGGATTCATCGCTGTGCTTGAAGTTCGCGAGCTGCACATCGATGGCGATGCGCGTGCCCTCGGTGACGGGGCGCTGGCCGGCCGTCAGCCGGCCGCCGCCGCCGCCGACGCCGCCGCGCCCACCGCCGCCGAACCCATCGCCCCCGCGCCCGCCGCCCGACCCCCTAGCCATCCTCTCAAATCTGACGCTGTGGTGCCGACGAAAGTGAAGGCGCGCACAGGCGCGCAGCGTTTACATTCTCGACACGTGGCAGATAGGCAGAGCATTCGCGCGCGCAGATCGGTGTCACTACCGTACGCGACTACATCCTGAAGCTGGGTTGGTAAATTCGTCATACTGTCAATACTTTCCGACCCCTAATACTGGTTAATACTTGTTAATACTCTGGGCCCCCCCGCGCGGAGCGCCGGAATATTTTTCTGACTTGCACGTGTATTTTGGGCAAGTTAGGGTCGAATCAAATGACGATATCTGCTCACGAAAGAATTTATGATGATATTTCTTCGGGCCGAGATTTCTTGCACCTCGCGCCTGGGTGGACTCGGGCACTTGCCCTTGCCAATGCAGGCAGTCCAACCGGCCAGGGACCTAATGTGGATGTGTGCCCATTGTGGTATCGACGACGTCTCTGATGGCGATGGCGACCGACCGGACTCTGTCCGAAAACACAATCGCTGTAAAGTGTTACAGTGTAGACTTGTACTGGGAGTCATGCAGCAGCAGTGAGTGTTGGGACGCTGTCGCCACAGCAACGCGCTCCGCTATGGCGGCGACGAGTACTGTACATTGCATTGAATTTAGTGTATTTGACAAATATTGAGCCCTTTGAGGGTACCTCCTTCGAAAAACTGTGTGACACACTACACAGTAAAAAGCACCATCATCAACGGCGACGTTTACCACCCAGTTTCGCCTCCTTGGCCGCCAAATACCCAGTTGCGTAATCGGACGGTTTACCGACGCATATGTTGGTGAGCTCTGACTGCAGAGTCCTATGTATCACGATCCAGTCAGGGCGCCCCTGCAGTTGCACATACGATTCGTTGGGATATATCACCTGTGCTAACACTGTCATATCGTCATCTGGGACAGGGCGTTTGTTGGCGGCACGCTGCTCCAACGTGTGGCTCTCAACGTGTGGCTCGACGGCGCGGAGCGCAGAATTTTTTTTCGACACTTCGCGAATTTGGGAGGCGAGTTACAGTCACGCTGTTTGCTCATAGGAGCTGCGTCATACTGTTAATACTTTCGCGACCGTGATACTGGTTAATACTTGTTAA
>Ga0307489_10002922_pt1 | contig 11378 bp, 5 predicted proteins | sample SB12metaG_FD_202247 | JGI IMG/M metagenome (GOLD analysis project Ga0307489, IMG submission 202247) | Sea-ice brine microbial communities from Beaufort Sea near Barrow, Alaska, United States - SB 1.2 | ecosystem: Environmental > Aquatic > Marine > Coastal | place: USA: Alaska | collected 2017-05-06
AGAAGATGATTGGGAAACTGGGTTTGGAGGAGGTGTTGGTTTCGTACCTATGGATAATTTCATGTTGGAGGCTATTTTTGAGGATTTTGACGGCACCAATGTAATCAGCGCTGGCATACGCTATAGTTTTTAGATTTCAACGGTCACCCATTCGCAATTTTTAAGCCTTAATAATTTCACACAACAATTTTTAGCTCAGTATTGATTTAGCTGAGCTATGTTTTATCGTTAAAAGCCATCGGCACCAAATGCAGATTAAAATTGATCCCATACAACCTACAGCGAACCGAAATTGTAAATCTGTGTTCGCCACAGACACAATGAAGAGAACTTAAACAGATAAATTTATCAGTTTTGCACTGACAAATGAGCCGAATTTTCAACTATTATATTACTTAAAAAATGCTGTTTTTATTTGGCGCTGATAACCAACTTGACAAATGTTCGGCATAGGACCATCATTTTTTCTAGTGTCTATCTTTACATTTTTAATGAAAAGTCGAAATAGTTCGCGAAAACAGGTGGTAGTAAAATGATGACAAAGAAGCTTGTAGTATCTTCGGTTGCTTCAGACATACTCGGAGCAGATTGGTTCGAAAAATGTGCTAACCACCTAAATGACGCTATCATAGTTACTGAAGCGGAACCTATTAGCTCTCCAGGCCCCAGAATTCTTTGGGCAAACGAAGTTTTCTATAAGTTAACTGGCTATCAGCCCGCTGAAATAATTGGTAAATCCCCACGTATATTGCAAGGACCATTGACTGATAGGGCAGCATTTAAACGTCTACGCACTGCTCTGGAAAACTGGAAGATTTGTAGAGTTGAGGTTTTAAATTACAAAAAAGATGGAACTACATTTTGGAATGAGTTTGAAGTTACTCCTATTGCAAATGAAGATGGTTATTACACACATTGGATATCAGTTCAGCGAGATGTCACAGAGCGTAAGCAACTAGAGGAATTAATCACAGAAAATGAAGAGCGTTTTGCACATGCAATTAAAGGCGCTAACGTTGGCGTATGGGATCTGCAAGTAGACAGTGAGTCAATTTATTATTCGGCAATATGCAAAAGTATGTTGGGGTGTAAGAAAAATGAACTCAGCGAATTGCGAACGTTAGGAATTGAGCTGTTACACCCTGATGATAGAGACGCTGTGTTGCTCAGCTTGAATGATTTTGTGACCGGTGTTTCCAAGGTATATGACATCGAATTTCGCATAAGACATAAGCTAGGACATTATGTCAATATTCACTCAAATGCAGCTGCAGTGAAAGATGAGACTGGAAAAGTAGTGCGAGTTGTAGGCACTTATGTTGACATTAGCGAACGCAAGCTAGCAGAGGAAAAACTTAATTACCAATCATCACATGATGATTTAACGGGCTTAGTGAATCGTCGTGAGTTTGAACGTCGCGCCGATGAGTTACTTACAAATATCGTCGACGGCCGGCAGGAACATGCTTTGTGCTATATTGATCTTGATCAATTCAAGGTGGTTAATGATACCTGTGGTCACGCTGCGGGTGATACTTTGCTTCGTCAATTAGGCGCCTTGATGAAAACAGTAATTCGGGACGATGATACATTGGGCCGCCTCGGTGGCGATGAGTTTGGAGTTTTAATTAAAAATTGCTCAATAGAGGATTCATTCAAAGTCGCATCTTCTATCAAATCAATTATTGAAAGCTATCAATTCATATACAAGGGGAGGAGCTTTATAGTTACCGCGAGTATGGGTTTGGTACCTATATGTGACGCTGACACTACCTTATCTCGCTTATTGAAAAATGCGGATGCGGCTTGTTATTTTGCTAAAGATTATGGGCGTAATCGTATTCATATTTATAACATCAGTGATGAGAATTTAACCCAAAGGCACGGCCAAATGCAATGGGTTAATCGCATTCAACAAGCACTTATCGAAAATCGATTTTGCCTTTATGCGCAAAGCATTGAGTCACTTAAGGACAGCAGTAAATTACACTATGAATTGCTTGTTAGAATGCAAGATATAGATGGTGAGATTATCCCTCCAAGTTCATTTTTGCCAGCAGCAGAACGTTACAATCTCATTGTGCAATTGGATCTATGGGTGATAAACAAAACTTTTTGTTTATTGAAATTGAATCCTCATTTTTTAAACAATGTTGATTTTATTTCAGTGAACCTCTCGGGTCACTCTTTAACTGACGAGAGCGTCTTACAATTTATTATCTCAAAATTTAGTCAGTATAAAATTGATGGTAAGAAATTTTGTTTTGAAATAACTGAAACCGCCGCTATTTCTAATATAGTGGTGGCTGAATACTTCATTGTAGAGCTAAAAAAGTTGGGTTGTAAGTTTGCTCTCGATGATTTTGGGAGCGGATTGTCCTCTTTTGGTTACTTGAAAAACCTTCCTGTTGATTATCTGAAAATAGACGGCATTTTCGTAAAAGATATGCTGAAAGATAAAATAGATCACGCCATGGTTAAAGCTATTCATGAGATCGGTCACATAATGGAGATGCAAACAATTGCTGAGTTTGTGGAGAACAAGGAAATAAAAGAAATGTTAACCGAAATTGGAGTTGATTTTGCTCAAGGTTACGCAATTCATAAACCTCAACCGTTTGAAGAAATACTAGGTTTACTATCGCATAATTCGGGTGCTAGTTAATTTTCCAAAAACCAAACCATACTGTAGACTTAACTGAAGCACATGTTAAAACCCATAAAAATGATTACTCTACACCGAAAAATAAATAGTACATTATGAAAAGTCACACCGAAGTTGAATCACCCTGTGTTAGAAATTGTTGCCTTGACCAACATGATATTTGTTTGGGGTGTTCTCGCTCTATTACTGAGATTTTGGTATGGAGTGAGGCTAGCGCTAAGGAGCGAAGTGAAATTATTGAGTTAACTTTACAAAGAAAGGAAAAACGAAAATAACTCAAGAAGATATTGTGTTTATGCAGCCCAATGAAATTTGAATATAACAAACTAATTATTCCAAATTCAACTCGCTGCCTTTTTCTAACATAATTTGGGTGAATCTAGCTGCATTCTTTAGTGTTATCACCATGCCCCATCTCTTGCCTGCATTGCGATCATCAATTGCAATAACTCGATCACAGCTGGGTTGTAGGGGACAAGAAGGTTTCTTCTATGTCAACCATATTCGGTAGTGCAGAGCCCTTGTAAACACCATCGTCCAAGTCAGGTAAATATTCCTTCACGTTGGCGCCTAAATCCAATAGGTCATCGTCCCTAAGTTATGTATCAACATACCTGTGAACATTTCTGAAGTAGATTGAAAAACTAGAATCAGGTAATACTATGCCGTTACAAATTCAACTTCATGATCATGAGTGTAGTTTCAAACTTTAATACGATCGAACATCAAGCGCATTAATCCGCACGGTGGCATATCCTCACACAATTAATATGCTGTAACAATTCAACTAAGTATTAGTTTAATTCGCCAACTATAATAGTGGAAATCAAAATTCGGCTTGGCCTAATTTTTCTAACTTCATGTTTTTATTGCTTATTAATTAAATGGCACATTCAATGCAAACTGTGACGTAGATGATTTAAAACAATAAGTCCAATAAAGGAACTAACGATGAAAGTACTAACTTCTGGAAATGTAACTGACTCAATGAATATTAAATTTAAAATGGCAGCACTCGCTGTTCTTCTTAGTACCGTTGTTTTGTTGAATGGATGTGGTAAAGCAGAAGCGACTAAAACAGAAGGTGAAATTGCCGAAGAGGTTATACCCATTCCTGTTGAGGTCAGGGTTGTTCAAAAAGGCAGTATTTCATCAAATTACACAACTACAGCAGTGTTAGAAGCTAAAGAAGAAGCATTTGTAGTTGGCAGAGCATCAGGCATCATTGAGCAAATCATGGTCGAAGAGGGCGACTATGTAGAGAAAGGGCAAATTCTTGCAAAGCTAGAACCTGAAAGATATGAGCTCAACCTTAGACGTGCCCAAGCCGATATGACAGGCATTGAAAAAGAGCTAGCGAAAATTAATAAAGTGTACCATCAGAAATTAGTCAGTGACGACACTTACGACAAGATTACAGCACAATATGAATCAGCAAAAGCAACACTGGCGCTAGCAAAATTAGATTTGAAAGAAGCGACTATTGTTGCACCTATTAGCGGTTATATTGCAGAGCGAAATGCAAAAGTGGGTAATCTCACAGAATCGTTTCAACGCGAGAGAATGTTTCATATCGTTCAGCAAAAGGAACTCTACGGTATTGTTTATTTGCCAGAGAAAGAGCTATCCAAAGTTCACAAAGATCAAAAGGCTCGCTTAATTGTTACTGCCTTGAATGACGCAGAAATAAATGCATTTGTTGAACGGATTAGTCCTGTGATTGATTCGAAAACGGGTACATTCAAAGTGACATTGCGCGTACCAAACGACGATAAGAAACTAATGACAGGTATGTTTACACAAGTGAGCTTAAATTATAATACTCGTGATAATGCGACATTGTTACCTAGAAAAGCGATGCTTGCTTTGGATGATACTGTTAACGTATTTGTTGTCGATGACAAAGGAATTGCTAGAAAAGTCACCATCAAAACAGGCTATCAAGAGGGCAAGTATGTTGAGGTAATTGAAGGATTGTCTGGTAACGAAACGGTTGTGGTTACCGGGCATCAAAACCTAAAAGACAACGCTTTCGTTAATATCGTTAACGGTTAATTAAGGGGATCATCGTGAACTTAATTAATGTTGCAGTGAAGCGACCCGTTACCGTTTGGATGTTTACTTTGGCAGTATTATTGTTTGGCTTAGTGTCACTGTCCCGCTTGTCTATCAACTTGCTACCTGAATTGTCATATCCGACCTTAACTATTCGTACAGATTATATGGGGGCCGCGCCCGGTGAGGTAGAGCAACTGGTTACTAAACCTATCGAAGAAGTTGTTGGTGTGGTCAAGGGTGTTCGTAAGGTTGTGTCTGCGTCAAAGGCTGAGCAATCGGATGTCGTACTGGAGTTTGAGTGGGGCACTGAAATGGATTTAGCGAGCTTAGAAGTTCGCGAAAAGCTCGATGTGTTGTTTTTACCGTTAGATGTAAAACGACCCTTGTTACTGCGTTTTAACCCGAGCCTCGACCCCGTAATGCGCTTAGGTTTAGGCGCCGTGAGTGAGAAAGTTAATAACTCGGTTGGCATGGACATTAACGCCACTAAACGTATTCGAACTTACGCTGAAGAAGAAATAAAACGCAAGTTAGAGTCCATTGAAGGCGTTGCTTCAGTGCGCATAGGTGGCGGACTTGAAAACGAAATTCAAGTGCTTATTGATCAACAAAGAACCAGTCAACTTAACATCTCCATCAGTGAAATTATTCAACGCCTCAGAGACGAAAATGTAAATGCATCAGGTGGTCGTGTTGAAGACGGTTCACAAGAATACCTCGTGCGTACTATTAATCAGTTTGAAACACTGGACGACATGCGCAACCTTTATATTGCAACCCGAGAGGGCAGATTTATAAAGTTGAATGACGTTGCAGAGGTCGTTGATGCATATAAAGAACGCGATTCAATTTCCCGTTTTAATGGCTTAGAGGGTGTTGAAATAGCGGTTTATAAAGAAGGTGATGCAAATACAGTGGATGTGGCCAATGCCGTGACTCAACGTTTAGAAAATATTCGTAGTAGTTTGCCCGAAAACTATGAGTTACAAAAAGTATATGACCAATCTGAGTTCATCTCCAATGCTATTGCAGAAGTGAAATCCGCGGCCCTTGTCGGTGGTGTCTTAGCCATGTTCATTTTGTATTTCTTTCTCAAGAATGTTTGGGCTACTTTAATTATTTCGATTTCAATACCCGTTTCTATTATCGCTACCTTCAACTTGATGAATAGCTATGACATTAGTTTAAATATAATGAGTCTAGGCGGGATTGCGTTGGCGATCGGTTTATTAGTTGATAACAGTATTGTGGTATTAGAAAATATAGATCGCCACAAAAAGAACCAAGTCAACGCTATGGAAGCGGCCTCAATAGGCACTTCAGAAGTGTCGATGGCTATTGTTGCGTCGACCTTAACCACAATGGCTGTGTTCTTTCCTCTGGTTTTTGTTGAGGGTATTGCGGGGCAATTATTCAGTGACCAAGCGTTAACTGTTACTTTTGCTTTATTAGTTTCCCTCGTTGTTGCTCTTACTCTTATTCCTATGTTGGCAGCGCGAGATAGATCTCATGTCAGTGTAACCACACAACGCACTGAACTTGATCTAGGACCGCGTTTTAAAGCAGGCAAACCAACGGGCAAAATCAAACTCTTTTTCTGGTACTTAGGGGTTCCGTTGCGCTGGTTATTTAAAGTCATTTTCTACTTTATTCCTGGTGCTATTGTTGGGTTTACCGTGTCTTTGTTTAGAATTCTTAGCCTAGTATTAGGTGGATTATTTAAACCAGCGCTTTGGGTATTTGATAAAATATATGATGGATTGTCTGCTACTTATTTCAAATTGTTAGATTGGGCGATGCAGGCCAGACTCCTAGTTTTTGGTGTCATTATTTCAGTTTCGTTATTGTCAGTATTGCTTATACCGAGGCTTGGTATCGAACTAATACCACCCATGTCGCAAGGCGAGTTCGATGTTGAAATTACCCTAACTACCGGTTCAAGACTGGAAAATACTGACGAACTACTTTCCCAATTAGCTACTTTTACACAGCAACAAGATGGTGTTGAACGAACATATTCATTGGCTGGTACGGGTAGTTTAATGAATGCCTCACCGGCACAAGGTGGCGATCATTGGGGTAAACTCAACGTGGTAATGGAAGATGTTGCAACTGTTGAGCAAGAGCAAGAAGTCATTGAAGCTATGCGCGCTTATCTACGAAATAAGGCGGGAATACAAAGTAAATTTGGCGCACCAGAATTATTCAGTTTTTCAACACCGCTGGAAATTGAGATCATTGGATATGATTTGGTTAATTTAAAAAGATACGGTGATGTGCTAGCAGATGAGCTTGCAAAAAATAATCGTTTTGCTGATATTGAAAGCTCTTTGCAAAGCGGCAACCCTGAATTGAAAATTAATTTTGACCACTCAAAATTAGCTCAATTAGGTTTGAACGCGCCCACTGTATCTAAGCTGATCGCCACTAAAATAGGTGGGGAAATTGCGAGTAAATTCAGTATTGATGAAAGAAAAGTCGATATATTGGTGCGTAATCAAGAGCAGCAGCGTGATTCAGTAGCCGATATTGGGAGAATTATTATTAATCCTGGAGCCTCGCCATCTGTTCCATTGTCGGCTGTGGCTGATATTGAAATGTCAGTAGGCCCAAGTGAAATTAGCCGTGTCGGTCAACAACGTGTTGTGTTGGTTTCAGCTAACTTAGCTTATGGTGATCTTGGTGCGGCCGCAAATGATGCACAACAAGCAATCGATAATATTCAATTGCCTATCAGTCTGCAAGCAAAGGTAGCTGGGCAAAGCGAGGAAATGAAAGCCAGTTTTGAGTCTCTCTATCTTGCTCTGGCGTTGGCAGTATTCATGGTGTATATCGTGATGGCTTCACAATTTGAATCCTTCTTACACCCGTTCCTTATTTTGTTTACTGTGCCGATGGCCTGCGCCGGCTCAATTTATGGCTTAGTGCTAACAAGCACAAATGTAAGTGTTGTGGTTTTTATCGGCTTAATTATGCTGGCAGGTATTGTGGTTAATAATGCGATTGTGTTGATTGACCGGATTAACCAACTGCGCCAAAGTGGCGTTGAAAAGGGCTTGGCAATAATAGAGGCTGCACAAAGTCGATTACGCCCCATTTTGATGACAACGTTAACCACTGTATTAGGCCTATTACCGATGGCGATAGGTTTGGGTGAAGGCTCTGAAATTCGCACACCTATGGCAATTACCGTTATCTTCGGCTTGTTATTCGCATCGTTGCTAACCCTTTTCCTTATTCCTGTGTTGTACAGTTTGTTCGATCGCAAACAATTTAAGTCTGTTCCTAATTCAGTTCAGGATTCTACTGCACCGAAAGTAAAAACAGCAGAGGAGCCTAGCCATGGATAAGTTCTCACATGCAGGTGCATTGCTCGCTTCATTCGCTATACGGCGTCCGGTTACCATCACAATGTTGTTTTTTTCGTTACTTATTATGGGACTCGGGGCGAGTCGTTATTTGCCGTTAGAAAAGTTTCCTGGTATCGACTTCCCAGAACTATTTATTCAAGTACCGTATCAAGATGCAACACCAGCTGAAATTGAAAAAATGATCACGCGTCCGGTTGAAGAGGCGTTAGCGACTATGTCGGGGATTAAACGACTGCGGTCGGTTTCGAATGAAAACAGTGCTGAAATTAATATTCGTTTTGACTGGGACGCAAATATAAAAGCTAAAAGTATAGAAGCTCGCGAAAAAATTGATGCAATACGTCATCTACTGCCAAGTGATGTTGAGCGTGTCATGGTATATAAATTCAATTTGTCTGATATGCCTGTGTTTCAATTGCGCTTATCTAGTGATCGCGATATTTCAAATTCATTTGATTTGTTAGAGCGTAATTTAAAAATGCCGATTGAACGCATTAAGGGCGTTTCAAGAGTGGAATTATATGGCGTACAAAAAAAGCAGATTTCAATTCGTCTTGACCCAGATCGCGTCGCTGCATTGCATGTTGATGTCGACGCATTAACGACAACCTTGCGCGAAGCTAACTTTTCTATGACAGCGGGGCAATTTTTTGACCTCGACCAAAAAATTACCGTTAATCCGACGGGTGAATATAAGAGCAAAGAAGAAATTGCAGACCTAATGGTTATGCGCAATGTTCGGCTCAGTGACATTGCACAAGTGATATATGAAACACCAAAGGCGATGGAAGGTAGACACTTAGATAAGACTCATGCAATCGGTTTGAATATCTTCAGAGAGTCAGGCGCAAACCTAGTTGAAGTGTCAGATGCCGTCATGGCAGAAATTGAAAATGCAAAAAACAGCAGTGCATTTAGCGGCATCAATGTTTTTATTATGCAAGATGAAGCAACTAGTGTTACTCAATCGCTGCAAGACTTAATAAATTCAGGCTTACTTGGTGGATTTTTATCAATTATTGTGTTGTATTTATTTTTACGTAATTTGGCAACGACGCTGGTAGTCGTGTTATCGGTCCCCTTCGCTATCTGTATTACACTCGCCTGTATGTATTTTATGGGTTACACGCTAAATATTTTATCTCTCATGGGCTTAATGCTGGCAGTAGGCATGTTGGTAGATAATGCGGTGGTAGTGACGGAGAGTATTTTTCAAGAACGTGAAAAGTCGAGCGACATAATAGAAGCAACTAAAAAAGGCGTTTCGTTAGTTAGCCTAGCGATTATTGCTGGCACGGCTACCACCGTGATTGTGTTTTTGCCGAACATCGTTGGGGTAAAAGCAGAGATAACCGTATTTTTAGAGCATGTTGCTGTCTCAATTTGTATATCGTTAGTAGCGTCGCTGCTGATTGCTCAAACTCTCATTCCGTTGCTCACAACAAAACTTAAAATTAAGCCGAAATCGGCTCAACAAAAGCCGTCAAAATTAAAAGCAATGTATGAACATGTGTTGAGATGGACACTTGCGCACCAAAAAGCGACAGGGGTCATTGCGATTGCAATATTACTAAGTACTAGTATTCCAATGACACTGTTGAAAAGCGATGATGACAGCAACAATAACCAAGATCGTATTTGGCTGAACTATGATATTCAAGGGAATTACAGCTTAGGGGAAGTAGAGAAGTCAGTTGCCAAAATGGAGGACTACTTGTATGCGAACAAAGGGAAATTCCATATCAAGCAAGTTTATAGCTACTACACTGCGGGTTTTGCTGTGTCGGGAATTACGTTAGAAGATGACATACCCGTAAAAGTAACAGACTTAAAAAATGATATTAAAGAGACAATGCCATTATTTGCTAGAGCTAAACCTTCGTTTCAGTGGGATGAAGGGTCAGGTGGAGGTGTGCGACTTACCCTATTTGGTCAGAGTTCTGAAAATCTGTTGGAATTAGCCAATCAAATCGTACCGGTATTAAATAGTGTTGAAGGCTTAACTGATGTAAAAACCGATGTGGATGGTCAAGATTTTGAGCTGCAACTGACTGTAGATAGAGAAAAAGCCTTTCGTTTTGGTTTAAGTTCAACGGATGTGGCGACAATTGTGAGTACGGCACTACGCGGCTCAAATTTACGCACATTCAGAGGTGAGACAGACGGAGAAGTCAGTATTCGATTGATGTACGATGAGTCGCTGCAAACTTCGGTTGAAAAGCTACGTAATCTGACGATTTTTCGAGATGAGAATCAAAATGTGACATTGGATATGGTGGCAAGCATGAAAGTCGAGCCACGATTATCTCAAATACAACGCAGTTCTCGCCAAACGTCACTGAGTATTGGTGGTAACTTGGAGTCTGACATTACGGTAGACGAAGCGCGCGAACGGATAGCGTTAATTATGCAGAACATTGAATTACCTGCTGGATATTCGTGGTCTCTAGAGGGGAGTTTTCAGCGCCAAGATGAAGACGAATCGATAATGCTAACTAATATGATACTAGCTATTGTCATGATATATATCGTGATGGCTGCGTTGTTCGAGTCACTGTTGCTGCCAACAGCAGTTCTTACCTCACTTATTTTTTCATTTACGGGTGTTTTCTGGGCATTCCTAATAACAGGTAACGCGATGACGGTGATGGGAATGATAGGCATGTTGATCTTAATGGGTATCGTGGTCAACAACGGCATTGTGCTAGTCGACCGAATAAATCATCTCGCTAACACCGGCATGAGTGTGCCGGATGCAATAATTGATGGGTGTTTAACTCGTGTTAGGCCTATTTTAATGACAGTGCTAACCACTGTGTTAGGGCTACTACCGCTAGCTGTCGGTGATGTTAATATTGGTGGCGATGGGCCCCCTTATGCGCCTATGGCGATAGCAATTATTGGTGGTTTGTTATTCAGTACTATCACCAGTTTATTCCTTGTGCCTTTAGCATATTTGCTGCTGCTGAAATTACGTCGAGCGACGGTGGAAATGATCAGTGAGAGCAAGATGATGGTGTCTAAACTAATTAAAGCCGCATGATGGAACATTCACGCTTGAGTAAACTATATTGCTTCGGCTTCAACACGGGTATTAATTTTGAGCGTATTATATTCTCAAATAAAGGAATGCAGAGTTGATTTTAGATAATGGTCTACAAGGGTCATAAAATCAGATAAAATCCCTCGCACATAATACGAATTCCTCTTTTTAAAGTGAACTAAAATTTGAATGTAGCTACGTTACTCAAGCCAATCAACAGCTTCCTAAAATGTGAAACTCC
>Ga0307489_10002923_pt1 | contig 11374 bp, 17 predicted proteins | sample SB12metaG_FD_202247 | JGI IMG/M metagenome (GOLD analysis project Ga0307489, IMG submission 202247) | Sea-ice brine microbial communities from Beaufort Sea near Barrow, Alaska, United States - SB 1.2 | ecosystem: Environmental > Aquatic > Marine > Coastal | place: USA: Alaska | collected...
GAACCCGAGGATGTGTCCCGAGGGTGCTCAAGTTGAGCTCTTATGTGAGCGATGTGTTCCCGGAGGTCCTCAAGTTGAGCTCTGAAGTGAGCGAGTGTAAGCCCCTGGGTGTCGGCGAAGCAGCACGTCCCCGCCAGCATCGGCCGCCCGCCGTACGCTGACAGCGGCAGGGGCTTACACTCGTCCACTTCTCAGCTCAACCTGAGCTCTCTCTGTGCCCCACGTCACCCAACTTGACCCATGAATGTGTCCCGAACGTGCTCAAGTTGAGCTCTGACGTGTATGTTCACCGCCTCTTCAACGACGTTCAACGTCTTTCATGGCTCGTACGAGTGTAAGCCCCTGGACAGCGGCAACCTCCCTCAGATGAACGAGACGTACCAGACGCACGACGCCGAGGGTACGGCCTGCCACAGCGCGCAGAGTAACAGTAATTTCCGTTATCGAGTTATAGACCAAGGAAGTTGTCGACTCATATAGCGCAATAGGTCTATTGCTCGCTGCGTCATAATATGCCATGTAATGCCGGAACGGGAATGAGGGTTCAAAATGCGTCGGATGACGTGGCGGGCAACAGCTGTGAGGCCCTGGGCAAGGGCATCGTGAAGATGCGCGCGGCGTGTCTGCTGGCAGGGGCTTACACTCGTCCACTTTTCAACTCAACTTAGGCGCTTTTTGTGGGACACGGGGTGCTTAGGGGGGACTTAGGAGGTATTTATGGCGGGGGTAGACGGAGTGTTTAGGTGTTCAGGGGATGGTTTGAATATTATAAACGGCTTAGGTTGAGCTGAAAAGTGGATGAGTGTAGGGCCCTGCCTGCTGGCCGCGCAGATCCTGGACCACGCGGAGAGCATCATTAAGCCCGGCATCACCACCGACTTCATCGACCGCGCGGCAGGGTCTTACACTCGTCCACTTTTCAGCTCAACCTGAACTGTTTCTGACACAAAATAAATCCTAAGCATCCGCTGAAGCCCCGTAACATCTGTTGATCGCCCCTAAACATCCTCAAACACCCCCTGAACCCCCCCAAAACCTCACAAACACCCCAAAACAGCCCCTCGATGCACCCCCAACTCCACACAAAGCGCTTACGTTGAGCCGAAAGGTGGACGAGTGTAAGCCCCTGCCGCGCGGTGCACAAGATGACCATCGACAACGGCGCGTATCCGTCGCCTCTCAACTACGGCGGGTTCCCCAAGTCGGTCTGCACCTCGCTCAACGAGTGCATCTGCCACGGCATCCCGGACACGACCGAGCTGATGGAGGGTGACATCATCAATGTGGACGTCACGTGTTTCCTCAACGGGCAGGGTTGCGCGTTAGCTGTCACTTTATTTCAATTGTCAAATAAACCTCGGAACTACATTGTCCCCTGAGTAGGTCCTATGATACTATGAGTATTCCAGAAGCATGTCTCCCTTCTCCCCTTGACCAAATGAGCCCTCAATGTATCACACCCTCGTTACCACACCCGTCGCCTGCGCCCTCCGGGTCCGGGGCCGTCACTCTCAACCCTGAACCCTAATTCCTAATTCCTAAACCCTAAACTGAACTGGAGCCCACACCGAAGCGTGCTGACCAAGCAATGTGTTTACGGTGCTGTCGCTACTGCCGGGTACCACGGCGACACGTCCCGCACCTTCACGGTGGGCAAGGTAAGGCGGTGCAGGTGGACCTTAACAAACACAAGTTGAAACCGCCTGGATCGAAGCGCTTGAAACTAAATTGTGATATACTGCTTTCAACTTCACCTTTCAAATTCAACTCGCGCCCCCACAGCAAGGTGACGGACGAGGTGCAGCACCTGGTGGACGTCACCACGCAGAGCCTCAACGCCGCCATCGCCATCTGCGGCCCCGGCGTACCCGTGCGCAAAATTGGCGCCACTATCCACGGCGGGGGCTTACATGCGTCCACTTCTCAACTCAACGTGAGCACTTTGGGGGATACGTCTGCTGAGAGGGGTCAGCAGGTGTCCATTATCGGGGGTATATTGCCCTCACATAAAGGTGTCTACCCGTTATAGGGGTGATCTCAGTGACAAAAACGTCTGGGTTGAGCTGAGAAATCCACGAGTGTAAGCCGCTGATCCACGGCATCGCCGATGAGGCGGGCCTCGGCGTGGTGGAGAAGTTTGTGGGCCACGGTGTAGGCCAGGTGTTCCACTCGGGGCCCACGGTGCAGCACCACCGCAACAACAGCTCGGCAGGGGCTTACCCTCGTCCACATCTCAGCTCAACCTGAGCCGTTTCTGGCGCTTAAAATATCCCTTTAGACGCCCAAACACCTCCTCCATCCCCGCCTTGAATACTCCCTAAACACCCCCTAAACACCCCTTGTCCCACAAAAAGCGCTTACGTTCACTACTATACTAAACCCAAAACTCTAAAACCTAAAGTCCTAAACCCTAAAAAGCCAAAGGTGATCGTGAGTAAGCCCCTACAGCTCGGGGAACCTGGTGGCAGGCATGACGTTTACCATCGAGCCCATGCTGACCATCGGCAAGACCAACGACCGGAACTGGAAAGACGGCTGGACGGCAGGGGCTTACACTCGTCCACTTATCAGCTCAACGTGAGCACTCTTTGCCATCTGCGTTGGGTACCTTCAGTAGATATATGGGTCATAACGACTGAAACTGGACACGAAATGGCTCACTCACCGAAACGACTTAGTTGAGCTGATAAGTGGGCGAGTGTAAGGCCCTGGAGGACGGCGGTGACGTCGGACGGCAAGTGGACGGCGCAGTGTGAACACACGATGCTCATCACGGAGACCGGGGTCGAGGCAGGGGCTTACACTAATCCAGTTTTCAGCTCAACCTGAGCCGTTTCTGACACAAAATGCACCCTAAATAACCTAAACACCCAAGATACCCCTCAAACAACGTCTAAACAACCCATAAATGCACCCCCTATCCCACTGAAAGCGCTTACCTTGAGCTAAGAAATGGACGAGTGTAAGACCTTGGGTGGAGGTCCTCACGGCGTCGCCTATGAAGGCCGCCGCCGCCGCCGCCGGCGGCGCACCATACCAGTGGCCTGTTCAACTGTGAGGGTTCAGGGATCCCGATAGATGAGCTGCAGCCACAGTGCGCCGCTGGGCGGTTATGGTGACGTCATTATTAACGAATCCGAACAGTTCCATCGTGCGCTCGGCGTGCGAGTGTACGGTGCGGCACGGTGCGGCGCAGTGCAAATGGCAGCACGGGGGAGGCAACAGCATGTAAAACCAGTCTCCTCTCTCCCGTCAGGTCCGACCAGCGGTAAGAAAATAGGCTGCATAAAGGGTGTGACAGTGGCTCGGGGGAACTGTGTTTAAAGAGCCCACTCGTAGTGCACCGGTACGACACCGGGTTCCACTGCCGCCGCCGCCGAGAGAGAGAGAGCGAGAGAGGGAGTCAAAGACGCTTCCGCGTGACGAGACACCAGCTTTTCGCCCTGGCCCCCGTTGATGTGCCGCCGCCGCCGCAACAGCACAGTGCACCGGTACAACGCCAGCCGCTACCGCCGCTTCCGCAGTACAGTGGATCAGTCAAACGCAGGAATCAGAGGTTTTGTTGCACGGGTAAGATGACACCCTTGCTTAGGACATAGAGATTAATACAGAGCTAAAATACCGCTTCTACTCACCCTCATCGATATTCAAGGCAATACCAAGACCATCATCGTATCTGCTTCGCTTAGTGACTCGGCGCCATCCAGCCCGTCCTCATACCTTCCGCACCTCGCCACGCATAAGAGCGCGCGCGGACATCGCGCTGTGCGCTACGACGGCGGCGGCGCAGCCCTGTTTCGTGTCTTCATAGTGTTTTGGCTTGCCGACCGTAGTCCGGTCAGCTCCATAAATGTTTAGTTTACTGGGTGCAACGCGGTGCGTTCGGGCCCCCACTTGTTTGCACGATGAGGACTGTTTTCCCGTAGTGTGTGTGCGTGATGTCGTCTAGTTCACCAGTAACACATAAAATACCTCCGGAGGTTCGGTTCACTCGCCGCCTTGAGCCTTCCCGCCGCCGCGCGCTGCTCCGACGCAGGCATAGTCCATTCCATGAGCTCAAGGCGAGGGTGAAACCCTAGTTACGGTGGGGCAGGTTGACATTATCAAAAAGCCCTGTTGAAAGCGCCTTTGGTTGTAGCGCTTGAAAATAAAATATCATGAACAGCTTTCAGCGTTTGCTTTCAATTTCAACCTCCGCCACTGCACCTAGTGTCTCCCCATACATGGTAAAGCGTCTCTGTCTATCTCTCCGAGCGCTGCGGCATGACTAAGTGATTTGGTATTGGTCGTACATGATGGCGCGGACCCGGTAGAAATCGTCCGAGAGTGCCCCCTCCACCACCAGGTTACCGGCGACGGGCCCGTTCGCCTCCTTGCGCCAGGGGCTTAAACTCGTCCACTTCTCAGCTCAACCTCAGCCGTTTCTGGACACTGAAGCCACATCAAGCGTCCACTTCTCAGCTCAACCTGAGACGAATTTGCCGATGCGACCTCTGAACATAGCCCACGAAAAGTGCTCACGTCAAGAAGAAAAGTGGAGGTCAGTAGTCCACAAAAAGTGCTGAAGTTGAGCTGAAAAGTGGACGAAGGTAAGCCCCTGCCTTGCGCACGCACACCGCACCGCCGGCGCACACCAGCGCGCCACCGCTGAACTCCGCGGACACACCCGCGCCGGCGAGCACGAGCTTGATGTCGCTCAGCTTCAGGTTGTAGCGGCGCAAGTTGAAATTGAAACCAAAGTTTGAAATTGGTTCTTCACGTGTTAGCTTCAAGCGCGTTCAAACCGTAGGCGCGCACTAGTTTCAACACGGGTTTTGATACTGTCAACCTGCGCTGCCCTACTAGGTCGCCGACGAAAGCCGAGCGGCGCCGCTCCGCGGCTGCCGCCACGGCAACAGCCACCGCCGCCGCCGCCGCCGTCACCGCCGTCGAAACACCCCCCCCCTCCCGATCCCCGCCGCCGCCCCCCGGAACCACCCCCGCCCCCGCCCCCGACGCGTGATCGTCGTCGTCGCCTAGCCTGAGCGCCCGATCAAAACCTGCTGGTGCACCGGAGGCCGCCAGCGTGGCGAGCGGCGGCGCTAACAAAACGGGCGGCCCAGTCCCATCACCGTCCGGCGCCACCCCGACGATCCCATCCACCCACCCCGCCTGGTACTAGAGGCTTACACTCGCTCACTTCAGAGCTCAACTTGAGGACCTTTGGGACACATCGCTCACGTCAGAGCTCAACTTGAACACCTTCGGGACACATCCACGGGTTAATGTGGGTTATATGGGGGACAAAGTAAGCTTAAGTTGAGCGGAAATGGGCAAAGTAAGCTCAAGTTGAACGGAAATGGGAACGAGTGTAAGCCCCCGCCTGATACCCCGCCACGTCGCGAAGATGTGTGCGTGATAACAACTCCTGCGAAAGCTCGAGGCGGTACATGGCGGTGTCCGAGGTACAGTCCATGGTGTAGCGCCGCAAATTGAAATTGAAGGCCAGGTTTGAAAGCGGTTGATCATATCTCAGTTTCAAGAGCATAGGACCATGCGCTGTCAACACGGGTTTGATTGGTTCAAGCTGAACCGCCCACCGCCCCACCATGGATTGGCCAACCGCGGGTGCGTCGATCAGGACGCCCGGGAGTGCGCTGCGCAGGTGCGCCGCGATGTAGCGGCGCAAGTTAACTTGAAAGCAAAATTTGAAAGCAGTTCATCATTATTTTGTTTCAAGCGCCGAGTGTTAGGCGCTTCAACGTGGGTTTCATAGGGTTAACCTGCAGCGCCTTACCGCGAGGTGGTCGGTGTCCGCCGGCGTGCCATGGACGAGCAGAACCCTCCGAGCAGGGGCCTACACTCGTCCAGTTTCAGCTCAACGTGAGCACTTTTTGCCCAGTGTGTGGCGGTGTTTTGATTGTGTCAGTGTAAAAAGCGGCTCAGGTGGAGCAAAGATTTGGACGAGTGTAAGCCCCTGCCTCCGAGGCTCGACGTGCGCCACGAGCGTGCGGACGCTGCGGCCGTCGGCGCGGCCCTCGTGGTAGCGGCGCAAGCTGAATTTGAAAGCAAAGGCTGAAGGAGATTCATCATATTATAGTTTCACGCGCTTAGTCCCAGGCGCTTTAAGTGGTTGTGATAGGTTTGATGGAGTCAACCTGAACTGTCCTACCTCGTAGTCGCACACATGTACCGCTGCGCGCAAGTGCACGTCGCGGTTTTCTACGACCGTCTTCGAGGGAGCCTCCTCGGGTGGCGGCGGCGGCGCCGCCGGGGGCGGGATCTTCTTGTCACCAGCGGCAGCGGCGGCGGCAGCGGCGGCGGTCGAGGCGGCGGCTGCGGCAGCGGCGGCGGCGGCGGCGGGGCCGGCGGGGGCGTCGGCGGCCCTCGCTTCTTTGGAGGCGGCCTGCATGGCCCACTCGAATGGTTCAGCGTCAACGGCTTCGCCGAAGTCGGTCATCTCGGGCTGCCACAGCTCCTCGTCGAACGTGGGCGCGGCGGCGCCGAGCGGGGGCTCGAAGCCATCAATGAGGCAGCGGCGTCGGCGGAGATCCGCGGCTCGCGTGCCGGCGCCCGAGACTTGCGCCACGCCGAGCAATGAATCCTGCCCCTCCGCCGGGCCCTCGCCACCGTCGCCGCCGCCGTCACCTGCGTTGCCGCTATCCACGTCCATTCCGTCCGCAGCTGCACGCTCTGCCGCAGCAACCCTCTCTGCCTCCGCCGCCTCCTCCACCTTCATCTCTGCCGCCGCCGCCTCCGCCTTCACCTCCGCCGCCGCCGCCGCCTTCCCCTCTCTCCACCGCTCCAGCTCCTCACCCTCCAGCGGCACCCGCCGCGACAGCGACACCCGCAGCGGCGCCCGCGCACCCGGCGGCAGGGGCTTACTGTCGTCCGCTTTTCAGCTCAACGTAAGCACCCTTTCTGGGATGGGTAGTGTGGATTTGGTGTTTCAGTGACCAAAAACGGCTGAGGTTGAGCAGAGAAGTGGACGAGTGTAAGCCCCTGCCCGGCGGCCGCTTCCACATCTCTGCCACGTCACGCGCCAGCGTCCCACATTGCATGCGGTCGGTCAGCACCACCAAGTTTCGCGGGTCCGCCGCCCATTCCGCAAAGAGGTGCCGCGAGGGCCCCGCCTCCAGAGACCCGAACGACGCCATCACCACCTTGGCCAAGGGCCTTCCAGGCAATACGTTGTCCAGCTTGACCTAACTGCTTACTCACCATGCACCAGAGTACCCGAGTAGCGGAGAGTGTTGGTTAAGCTCACCATGTGAAGCTCCTTGGGGCTCGATGAACGTTATAAAATAAATCAAAAAGTATTGGCGGGTAAGGACCTGCCTTGGGCCCCGGGCGCAGCGCACGCAGCTCCTCCAGCCAGGGGCGTTCACTCGTCCCCGTTTCGGCTCATCATAAGCGCCTTTTGTGTGATACGCTGGGTGGTCCATGGAGTTTTAGTGACAAAAACGGCTCAGGTTGAGCTGAGAAGTGGACGAGTGTAACCCCCTACACAGTGTTGGCACGTGATAAGTCAAGGGTAAGTCGACATGTTTCTTGGGTTATTAGACCTCCGAGTGCTCAGGTTGGGGTGAGAAGTGGACGAGTATAAGCCCCTGCCTCCAGCGAGTGGCACAGCGTGAGGTAGCGCGTGTTGAAGGCGTTGTGGCGGTCGCGGTCGAAGGCGCGACGCACGTTCTCGCCCATCCACTCCAGGCCGGAGGGTCATTGACACAACAAGCACTGAACCTGGATCGGAGCATGAGGTAGGAGGGTCATTGACAGCAAGCACGGAACCTAGATCGGAGCACGATTCCACCTTCAGGGTGATTGCTTGCAGAGACAGAGTCACGCGGACTCGGTTCGTCGTTTCAACATCGGTTGAGTGCCCGTTCTCGATGACCCCCCTGCCAGGTGGCTGCGTGCGAACTCAAGCGTGTTGTATGCCACCGTGGTCAGCAGCACCAGCTGGTACGCGCCTAGCCGTGGGGGCGCAACTCGGAACTGGAAGCAACGTTTGAAAGCGGATCAAATTTCTTTACTTCGAAGCGCTGAAACCAAGCGCCCGCTCAACACGGGGTCGACCCGGGGTCAACCTGCACCGGCCTACCTAGCTGCTTCTGCGCCCAGCGCTCCTCCAACACCAGCATTAGCTCCAGCACGCGCCCGGCGGGATCGATTGGTACCAGCACGTTGCCGTCCTGGCGCACGCTGCGGAGGATTGCGTCGATCAGGTCGTTGTCACGGCTCTTTGTGTAGCGGCAAAAGTTGAAATTGAAAGCAGAAGTTGAAGGCAGTATGTCACACTGTAGTTTCAAGGGGTTAGTTCCGGGCGGCCTCAAATTAGGTTCCATTGGGTCAACCTGCACCGCTCTACCTTGGGCGGCGGTGGGGCACGCGCGTTCAACGCATCAGTGATGAGCAGCGAGGGGCGGTTGAGGGCCTCCAGCGCGGTGCCGTTGAGCAGGGGCTTACACTCGTCCACTTTTTAGCTCAACCTGAGCCGTGTCTGGCAATAAGTGCACTGTAAACACCCCCTAATACCCCCTAACACCCCTACACACCCCCTGAACAACCCCTCGATGCACGCATCATCCCACAGACAGCGCTTATGTTGAGCCGAAAAGTGGACGAGTGTAAGCCCCTGCCGTTGAGGTGCTTCTCCTTGCGGTGGTTGTAGTCTACCGCGTACACCACGTCCTCCGCCTCCTTATGCACCTTCCACACCGCGCCGCCCAGCATGTGACCTGCCGCATACGCCGTGACGGTGATGCCGGCGCCGCGGCCGCTCAGCGCCGAGTGCTGCACGTAGCGCACTGGCACGAATGCTCCGAACGCTAGGGTCTGCCGGATTATGCCTGCCACGTCATACCTCTCATTTTAAACCCTCCTGTCTTGAGTTTATGCATGCCACCTCATACCTTCATTTTAAACCCTTATGTCTTGCGTTTATGCCTGCCGCGTCATACCTCTCATTTTAAAACCTCGTGTCTTGAGTTCATGCCTGCCACGTCATACCTATCATTCAAAACCCTCGTGTCTTAAGTCAAGTTCCAACCTATGACATGGCGAGCATAATCCGCCAGGCCCTACCGAACGCGGTGTCCACATCGTCCAGCGTGAAGAGGTCGAAGTCGGCGTCCGCGGCGCGCGCCAGGAACCAGGGGCTTACACTCGTTTCCATTTCAGCTCAACTTGAGCTCTTCTGTCCACCGTACAACCCACCTGAACTCGTCAATGTGCCCTGGAGTTGCTCAAGTTGAGCTCTAACTTGACACTCGTTCCCATTCCAGCTCAACTTGAGTTCTTCTGTCCACCGTCCGACCCAACTTAACTCATCAATGTGCCCTGGGGTTGCTCAAGTTGAGCTCTAACGTGAACGAGTGTAAGCCCCTAAAGCTCAACTTGAGCAACTCTTGGGCATATTGATGAGCTAAGCTGGGTTGTATGTTGGACAGCAGAGCTCAAGTTGAGTTGAAATGTGAAGGAGTGTAAGCCCCTGCCAGGAACTGATCGTACATGAACATCATCCCCATCTTGTGCACTGGCAGTGTCGCATACACCTTGCACCAGGGGCTTACACTGGTCCACTTTTCGGCTCAATGTAAGCACCTTCTTTGAGACACGGTGGGTGCCTTGGGTGGAGTTAGTGGCATAAGCGGCTGAGGTTGAGCTGAAACGTGGAGTCCACTTTTCAGCTCAACGAAGCACCTTCTTAGGGATACGCTGGGTGCCTTGGGTGGAGTTGGTGGCAAAAGCGGCTTCGCTTGAGCTGAAACGCGAACGAGTGCAAAAGCGGCTTAGGTTGAGCCGAAAAGTGGACGAGTGTAAGCCCCTGCCTTGCACCGCATGCCCAGCGAGCCGAAGGCGTACGGCAAAGCGCCCAGGTGCAGGGGCTTACTCTCGTTCACGCTAGAGCTCAACTTGAGCACATTAGGGACACATGGATGGGTCAAGTCGGGTCACGCGGGGCCCAAAGACAGCTCAATTCGAGCTGAAACGTGAACCAGCGTAAGCCCCCCCCCGCCCAGGTGCTCCGTGTCCGGGTGCGAGATCAGCACGGCATCGATCGTCGGCGCCTCCCTGCAGGGGCTTACACTCACTCACTTCAGAGCTCAACTTGAGGACCTTGCAGGGGCTTACACTCACTCACTTCAGAGCTCAACTTGAGGACCTTCGGGACACCTCGCTCACGTCAGAGCTCAACTTGAGCACCTTCAGGACACATCCGCGGGTTAATTTGGGTTATATGGGGGATAAAGTAAGCTCAAGTTGAGCGGAAAGGGTTAAGGTAAGCTCAAGTTGAGCGGAAATGGGAACGAGTGTGAGTAAGCCCCTGCCACCTTGGCGAGCGGCGCGAGCATCTCCACGCTCAGCCTGTCGTCAGGGGCTTGCACTCGCTCACGTTAGAGCTCAAGTTGAGCAACTCCAGGACACATTCATGCGTTAAGTTGGGGTATACGGTGGGTAGAAGAGCTCAAGTTGAGCTGAAATGGGAACGAGTGTAAGCCCCTGCGTGTCGTTCCACCCGCAGTCGAGCAGGATGTTGCACCCGTCCATCTCCAAGAGGTAGCACAGGGGGTCCTCGCCTTGCACGCCGTACAGTGGCGTCACCTTGATCGCCGTCCCGCGGTCCAGCGCTATCGTCTGCGCACCGGCGCCCCGAGCGGGCGTGCCGGGGGCCAGGGCGCCCACCTCCAGCTCGACGCCCATCTCGGCGTCCATTGATCAAGGCGGGGGTCGCACAGCGAGCCGGGACGAAGGGAGGGAAGGGCGGTGGCGTGCAGGCGCCGAGCCCCGCGCGCGGTGACGCGCCGCACCTACCCAGAGCTAGAACGCGGTTGCTCGTCGCTTTATGCAGCGGCGAGTCGCGCAGACGTAGGCGCGAGTGACGCCGAGTGTGGGCGCGTCGCCCAGGGGAGAACACTCCACTTTTTAGGGCGCGCCACGGGCTAACGCGGGGTCGCGGTCGGCACCTTTAGGGTTTAGGGTTTAGGGTTTAGGTAGGGTTTAGGGTTTATTGCTGAGCCACTATGCGCCTGCCAACGACCAAATCGTACGCGCCGCGCCCTCGTTGCACTAGGCGCCGCGGGTGATCGTGTCGACCGAGGCTACCCCAACCGCCGGGTCCCCTTCATACCGCGTGTGAAGGATCGGGTAGCGGGTCGCGTGCCTTGAGGCCTCTAAGCACACCACCACTGAAGCACGGAATCTCTTAGTAAAACAGTTTTAACGAACCCCGCCCCGCGGCAAGAGGGTTATTGATAGTTGAGAACAAGCACTCGACCTGTGTGGAATCTCCCCTTCCTCTACACCCTCCTCGCGTCTGTAGTGGCATTCATCCTGAAGGTCATTCAAGCGGGCTTGTGGGCTTGCATGATATCGATCGAGTACTTGTTCT
>Ga0307489_10002926_pt1 | contig 11366 bp, 11 predicted proteins | sample SB12metaG_FD_202247 | JGI IMG/M metagenome (GOLD analysis project Ga0307489, IMG submission 202247) | Sea-ice brine microbial communities from Beaufort Sea near Barrow, Alaska, United States - SB 1.2 | ecosystem: Environmental > Aquatic > Marine > Coastal | place: USA: Alaska | collected...
TGAAAGGGCAACGATATTTGCGTCTACATTAAAGAGTTTCATTGTTACAAAAACCATTAATACAGCTACAGGCAATAAGCCAGAAATAAGTATGGAGGCTCTTAAATTAAAAAGCATAATAATAATGACTAGAATGGTAATTAAGATCTCTAGTGTGAGTGCTTCATTAAGTGTGTCTAACGTCTCTTCAATAAGCGCTGTTCGATCATAAAACGGCACTACAGTAAGTTGAGATGTGCGACCATCTGACAATACTTTTGTAGGTAACCCGCCTTTGAGTTCTTCAATTTTTGCTTTGACATTATTGATGACTTCCATCGGGTTTGCTCCGTAACGAGCCACAACAACGCCACCCACAACTTCTGCTCCTTCTTTGTCTAGCATACCACGTCTTGCTGCTGGTCCAAGTGTAACGCTGGCAACATCTTTGATTCGTAGAGAAGTAAAGTTTTTTGAAGACACCACGGCATTCTCCAAATCTGCAATTGATTTTACATAGCCTAAGCCGCGAACTAAATATTCTGCTTGATTAATCTCTAAGGTTTGCGCACCGATATCTTGATTACTTTCCTTGACCGCCTTTACGATGGCATTTAAACTAATGTCGTACTGACGCATTTTCTCAGGATCAACATCTACTTGATACTCCTGAACATAACCCCCTATTGAAGCCACTTCTGAAACACCACTTGCACCAGAAAGTGCATATTTCACATAGTAATCCTGAATGCTCCGCAATTCTTGCAAATCCCAACCACCCGTTACGTTTCCTTTTTCATCACGCCCCTCTAGTGTGTACCAATATATTTGACCTAGACCTGTAGCATCAGGTCCTAATGATGGATTAACACCTTCTGGTAAAAGGTTTGCCGGGAGCGAATTTAGTTTTTCTAGAATTCGACTACGTGACCAGTAAAACTCAATGTCTTCTTCAAAAATGATATAGATACTGGAAAAACCAAACATAGAAGAACTACGAATTGTTTTTACTCCAGGAATACCAAGTAAGGATGTCGTTAGTGGGTAGGAAATCTGGTCTTCAATATCTTGTGGTGAACGACCTTGCCACTTTGTAAATACAATCTGTTGATTCTCTCCAATATCTGGGATTGCATCAACGGCTACAGGATTTGAAGGTAGTATACCCGTGTCCCAACCAAAGGGTGCATTTACAATACCCCAACCTATAAATAAGGTGAGCATTAAAACGGCAACGAGTTTATTCTCTATGAGAAATTTGATAGCTTTATTAAGCATGGTATTTGATATTTAAACAGTTATGGAAAGATTGAAATTTTGGAAGTCAAAAAATCAAGCACAACAAATTAAGCCCAACACGGAAGTACCGTAGGGCAAAATGGTTACTGTTTAAAAATCAAATTAGATAGGTCTGGTGCAGCACTTGCACATCGAGCTTGACGTAGGGCGGCTCGTAATCAAACAAAGGAATCTCTTTAGATTCGGTTGCTTCAAATAGACTGATGAATGTGTAGGTAAATGATACAACGAAGACTTGTCGCTCAAATGTAAGTAGGTCAAATGACACTTTGAGATCATCTGATCCTTGTTTGAAGACTTGCTTATCTGTACAGCAAGGCTTCTTTGAAAACATAGGGTTTTCACAGGTAGTTGCGGTCTGATTTTTTTCCATCCCACACGTTTCTACTTGCTGGATAAAAGAAAAATCAACCAATGTTTCTCCACAATAATGCATATCAACCGTAAACGACATCGTAGTCATAAGGACTACGGCTGCCATAAACACTGCCATTGATTTGTGGATGAATTGTCTCATTTGCTGTAAAATTAGCATTTATTTTAACAATTGGGTTCTTTTTAACGTAATCTTAGTTTTAAAATAAGAGTTTAAAACCTATATAAACCTATTTTTTAATGTGTTAAGTGTTCTCATTTTTTCTTTGGAACAAGAATAACAAACGTTTTTAAAATGACAATCTTGTATCTGTAATTTAATATAGCTTAAAAATTAATTGATTTTAGTGCTTTCACAAGGATTGGATTACAGATCCAGAAAAAAACCCCTCCTTACAATGAAAAGTATACATCGCTGAAGAAGCGATGTACTTTTTTTGTTTCCGAAATCTTACAAAAGCTGCGCTTGTTTTCATCGAAGCTGGATTACATATCCAGAAAAAAACCCCTCCTTACAATGAAAAGTATACATCGCTGAAGAAGCGATGTACTTTTTTTGTTTCCGAAATCTTACAAAAGCTGCGCTTTTGACGGTTTCGGAAACAAAAAAAGTCTACACATCAAATGTGTAGACTTTTCGCTCTTGGTGACCTCGACTGGATTCAAACCAGTAACCTCTTGAGCCGTAATCAAGTGCGCTATTCAGTTGCGCCACGAGGCCATTTTTCAAAACAAAATATTTTTTGTTTCGGGCTGCAAATATATACAATTCTATAATTCTCTTACTAACAAACTTTAAAATTATTTTACATTTCTTAATAATTCTTTAAGAACCATTTAAAATCATTCAAACCAGCTTTGCGAAAACTTATATTATGGCCAAAAAAGAACAAAGTATTCCAAAACTTGTGAAGTACTCAGACAAGGATCAAGAAAGGGATTATATACTACAAGACAATAATAAAATTAAGTTTAGAGCGACCTTTATTATAGTAGTTTTGGTCCTTTTAGCTTTAGTTGTTGTTGGGACCTCTTATTTTATTAGCAGATAATGTCTAGCTAATCTCAGCACTTAATCCTGCTTCTAATAACATAGAACATCTAGGTTCTAAATCTTCATAAGAACCAGACTTCACGGTACACTTACCTTTGTAATGCACGAGAGTAGCACACTGCTCTGCTTGTATAGGCGTATGATCGCAGGCATAGACAAGCGCGTCTATCACGTCATCAAAGGTATTTACGTCATCGTTAAATAACACAATAACGTTCTCTTTATCTTCTAAGACAGCGACGTCTTCTTGTTCATCATATTTTTCTCTAGTACTCATCTCAATATTTTTAAAAGACAAATTTTGCCGCAACCCAATTATTGCGTTCTTTATTAGAAACAAAAGTACCACCTAATTTATTGCAACAATCTGTAATAATTGTTAAATCTTGTGTGTAAAATCCGCTTAAAAATAGGGAACCTCCTTTTTTCAACCTCTTTACATAGGTATCCATATCTGCTAATAAAATATTTCTATTAATGTTTGCGATAACGGTATCGTACTGAACCTCCGGGATCGCTTCTGCCCCACCTAGTATGGTTGTAATCCCTATACAATTATTTCTTTCTACATTTTCTTCAGAATTCTCCACACACCAAGGATCTATATCTATTGCGTCTAGGATGGTTGCCCCCTTCATCTCTGCCAGTATGGCTAGAATTGCGGTGCCACAGCCCATATCAAGTACATGCTTACCTTGATAATCTTCTTCAAGAATAAACTGGATCATCATATGCGTCGTCTCGTGATGCCCTGTCCCAAAAGACATTTTAGGCTCTATCACAATCTCATATTGCACATTAAAAGGCTTATGAAAGGTAGCGCGAACTGCACATGTATCATCTACTATGATTGGGGCAAAGTTCTTTTCCCATTCAGAATTCCAATTTACTTGGTCTATTTCTGTCTTCTGAAATGTGATCTCAAACTCATCTGAGCTAAGAATGTAGATACCCTCTAGGATGTTTTCATTCCATTCTTCTTTTTGAATGTAGGCCTTCACTCCATCTTCATTCTCTACAAAACTTTCAAATCCTACATTTCCTAATTCGGCGATGAGAATTTCATTTCCGGGAGTTAAGGGTGCTACTTTAAAATCGTACTCTATATAAATCTGCGACATGGGTTTAATATTTAAAATTTCCGAAGTATTAAAAAGCGTTAACGATCGCCATAAAATCATTTGCATTCAATGCAGCGCCGCCAATAAGGCCACCATCTACATCTGGATTTGCGAAAATCTCCTTGGCATTCCCGGGCTTCACACTACCGCCGTAAAGGATGGAAACATTTTCTGCAACCGTATCGTTATACGTCGAGGCAATTAATTTGCGAACGTATGCGTGGATGTCTTGTGCCTGCTCAGGACTTGCCGTTTCTCCCGTGCCTATCGCCCAAACTGGCTCATAAGCGAGGATGATATTTTTAAATTGCTCTTCATTTAAATGCAATAATCCTTGCTCCAACTGTGCCTTGACCACTTCAAACTGCTCTCCTTGTTTTCTGTCTTCCAGTTCTTCGCCGAAACAGAAAATAGCCTGCATATCGTTTTCTAAAGCTGTATTCACTTTTTCTGCCAACACTGCATTGGTATCATTAAAATAAGCACGACGTTCGCTATGTCCTAATATCACCGTGTTTACCCCTACACTTTTTAACATTTCTGCAGAAACTTCACCGGTATAAGCGCCATTTTTAGATTGATGCATATTTTGCGCAACCACTTCTATAGCGTGCCCTCTCACAGACTCAAAAGCGTGATATAAATTTGTAAACGCTGGCGCTACCATTACAGTCACATCTTCTGGAATCACTTGAACTTTTAATTCCTGGAGCAAGGCTTCTGTTTGCCCAAGGTTATTATTCATTTTCCAATTTCCAGCTACGATATTTCTTCTCATAATGTATGCCCGCAATGGGGTTTAATTTAAACTTCTGAAGTAATACTAATGCTTCAGAGCTGCCTGCTGTTTGACAGACGGATTAATAATTAAATTTTTTTTATCCATTTACCTTTGGATCCAGCCAACCATATGCAATGTCTACTAAAATATTGATGACAATAAATAGACTTGCAATAATGATAACGGCGCCCATAATAATGGGTAAATCTAAGGTATTTAATGCTTCTACTATTTCTTTTCCTAAGCCGTTCCAGCCAAAGATGTACTCTACAAATACAGCCCCAGCTAGCATAGAAGCAAACCATCCAGATATTGCTGTAATCACAGGGTTCATAGAATTTTTTAAGGCGTGTCTGCTAATAATCTTTGTAAATGAAAGTCCTTTTGCCTTGGCTGTTCTTATATAATCTTGGTTTAACACCTCTAGTAGGGAATTACGCATTAATTGGCTCACGACCGCTAATGGCCTAATTCCTAAAACGATGGCCGGTAAGATCAAATTTTTCCATTGAATAGTGGCCCCTTCACCAAAATCATCTACTTCATACAAACTCCCTGTCATATTCAACCCTGTGTACTCATGTAATACAAAACCAAACAACCATGCAAAGATAATTGCACTGAAGAAGGAAGGAACACTCATCCCCAAGGTACTTACTAGTTGGATCAATCTATCGACCCATCCATCTTTAAAAAGCACCGAAATAACCCCTAAAAACACCCCTAAGAACATGGCGACCAGTATTGCTGAAACGGCGAGAATAAATGTATTGGGTAAGGTCTCTGCGATCACGGCACTCACCTTCTTCCCGTTTTTCTGAAAGGACTCCCGCAAATAAGGCAGTTTTATAACCATAACAGTTCCTGACGCTTCAAATAATTTTGTTGCACTGTATTTATCTTTTGCTAAATGCGTATAATCATCTGCCTCTGTGCTATGGAAAGACAATGGAGAAAGATCATTTAAATAATATAAATACTGCGTGTAGATAGGTTTATCAAAACCGTACTTCTTTTTTACAATGGCCACCTGTTCTGCCGTTTCATTCTGCCCTAGCATCATACTTGCCGGGTCACCAGGCAAAATGGTAAATAATAAAAATATCACGGTAACCACTCCAAAAAGTGTAAGTATAGCGTACCCCAATTTTTTTAGTATATACCGCCCCATTATTATTCTATTACTTCTGTTTGTACTTGTAAAGAATCTGTAACGGCTTCTTCCAGTACCGCTTCGATAACTTTAGGTCGAGCAGGAAGTGATTCAAGTTTTAAATCTGCAGCATCGTTAAAATGTAGTTTTTGGGTAATGGTCCCATTCTCTAACATTACCAATCCTGGATTACTACGAACGATTGTTTTTAAGGTCGTCATATCACAGAAGTAGAAGTCAAAATTAAGACCATGTCTGTTCTTTAGTTTTTCTGTTTCTTCTCGAGACGAGGCAGACATTCCTATCACCTTATAGTTTTTTGCAATGGCTCGATCTGTTACTTCTTTAATTGCAACATATCCGTTGTGTTCTGTATTATCAAGGCTGTACGCGATTACGACAAGAAGATTAGGGTCATTTAATAAAGCTTCTGTATAATCTTCTCCATCACGCTCCATTGTAAAGTCGTGTACAGGAGGTTCATAGCCCGCTTGTACTTCTATGGTTTCTACTTCAATAAATTTTCCATCTACTTGCGGGTAGTCTCCTTGGGTAGTGATAATTTGCGCTTCCCCATTTACATCAAATTTCCAGTTATAATCAAAAATAGGTTTTGGTGCATCTTCTGGGTATGCCATGCCTTCTTTAATGCTCTTCCCTATTTCGTATGCTCTAAAGTCTACAACTGGTAAGTGCATTAATACATGATATCCTAGCAATAAACAAAGCATAAATGAAACAAACACGATAATAGTTCGTGTCATTTTTGTGAAGAAAGGCCAAAGATATTTCTGTCCAATAAACAAAATAATAATCATCACTAACAGCACTACATCTTTAATAAAGGACTCCCAAGGAACTAATGGCAATGCATCACCAAAACACCCACAATCTGTCACCTTATTAAAATATGCCGAATAGAACGTTAAGAACGTAAAGCCAACAATCATTATTAGCAAACTCCACAAAGTAAACTTTTTAGCATAGCCAATAATTAACATCACCCCGAGCATTACTTCATACACAACTACAGCCACTGCGATTAACAAGGCAAAAGGCACTAAGAACTCAAGATTTAAAACGTCTGGAGCAAAATAATCCCCCAGCTTAAAAGAAAACCCTACTGGATCATTAAGTTTAATGAGACCGCTTATGATGAATAAAACACCTACAAATATTCTTAAAAATCCAACTAGTACCCTCATTATATATTTATTTAATTCTTTATTCTAACTTTAGGAATGCTCTTAGACAAAAGGTTTATTTATTCTGTAGCATTTAAATGAATAAGCGCAAACACAGCATAATTAATCATATCTTGATAATTAGCATCTATCCCTTCACTTACTATTGTTTTGCCTTGATTGTCTTCTATCTGCTTTACTCGCAATAATTTTTGCAAGATTAAATCTGTCAAGCTACTTACACGCATATCTCTCCATGCCTCTCCATAATCGTGATTCTTGTCCATCATTAATTGCTTTGTGATCGCAACATTCTCATCATACAAAGCGGTCGCTTGTTCTAATGACAAATCTGGTTGCTCTACAACTCCTTTTTCAAGTTGTACCAGTGCCATGATACTATAATTAATCACTCCTATAAATTCGCTCTGCTGCCCTTCATCTACCTTTTGCTCCTTGTTTTGCTGCAATCCTCTTATGCGTTGTGCCTTAATAAATATCTGGTCTGTCAATGACGGCAATCTCAAGATGCGCCACGCGCTTCCGTAGTCTTTCATCTTATTGATAAACAGAGATCTACAAATCTCGATTACCTCATTGTATTGTTTAGACGTATCTGCCATAGGGAGTTCTAAGAATTTGCGTAAATTTCGCTATAATTAATCAGAATTAAAAATTGCAGACTATCAATTGTAAAGGCACGCTCATCGATCTCTCCGCACCCCGCGTAATGGGGATTATTAACGTCACTCCAGATTCATTTTATGACGGCGGGAAGACTACTACAGGCGCGGCTATTATGTCACAGGCAGAGAAAATGCTTGCAGATGGCGCCACTTTTTTAGATATTGGTGGCTATAGCTCTAGACCAAATGCCGTTAACATTTCAGAAGAAGAAGAAATAGCGCGCGTTATTCCTGCGATTACTGAAATTTTAAAAACATTCCCCACGGCACTGCTATCGATAGATACCTATAGAAGTGAAGTTGCACGAAGAGCGGTTGAAGCTGGGGCTTGCATGATAAATGATATTTCTGGAGGCTCACTTGATGCCGAAATGTTCCAGACCGCGGCCTCTCTAAAAGTACCCTATATTTTGATGCATATGAAAGGGACCCCACAAAACATGACCACCAAGGCAGATTACGAAAATATCACTAAAGAAGTCATCTTCTATTTCACTCAAAAACTAGCCGAAGCAAGAAGCCTAGGTATTAACGATATCATTATTGACCCAGGGTTTGGTTTTGCAAAAACTGCAAACCATAGTTTTGAGTTGTTGAATAATCTGGAGCTTTTAAAATCTTTACACGTCCCAATTTTAGCGGGAGTTTCTAGAAAATCTATGATTTACAAAACCTTAGGAATTGAACCAACAGAAGCATTGAACGGCACATCTGCACTTCACGGCATTGCACTAGACAAAGGCGCAAACATACTACGTGTGCACGATGTTAAAGAAGCTGTAGCATGCGTGAAGCTTGTAACAAAGTTGAAATCATCAGACATGTAAGCACGCAGCTTTAGTGGCAGTAAAGAATTGTCCGCATCTTGTGCCTTTAATTTTCAAGCAAAACTAAAACGCACAGAAGTGCATCGTTTTATATAATTTTGAAACTACTAGAAATTAGTTATTTTTAACCAACCTAAAACACCACCCTCTTGGATTTCCTAGACCCTAGATTCATTGACATTGTAGACATTGTGCTAGTGGCATTCCTCTTATATTATATCTACAAGCTCATAAAAGGTACCGTTGCAATCAATATTTTTATTGGAATCGTAATTGTCTACGGGATTTGGCGCCTTACAGAATTTTTAGAAATGGAGCTCCTAAGTACTATCTTAGGTGGATTCTTAGGCGTTGGTATGTTTGCTTTGATTGTAGTATTTCAGCAAGAAATTAGGAAGTTTTTATTGATGTTAGGATCGACTAATTTCTCATCTCGCAAACGAATTTTCAAAAGATTTAATCTTTTCAACAGTACAGAAGGACCGGAAACAAATATAGAAGCGATTGTCAACGCTTGCCAGAAAATGAGCAAAGAAAAAACCGGCGCTCTTATAGTAATCAAACGTAATAACAGCTTAGATTTTATTAAAGACAGCGGCGATGCGATGGAGATGGAAGTAAATCAACCCATTATAGAATCTGTGTTTTACAAAAATAGCCCGCTCCACGATGGTGCAATGCTTGTTGAGGGAAATAAAATTACTGCCACTCGTGTTATTCTTCCTGTTTCAAATAACAGAAATATTCCTTTGCGTTTTGGTTTACGTCATCGCGCTGCTGTGGGAATTTCAGAAAAGACAGATGCTGTTTGCTTAGTGGTGTCAGAAGAAAATGGGCAGATCTCGTACGTCAAAGAGGGAAACTTCTCTCTCTTTGATACCCTAGAAGAATTAAAAGAAAACCTCAATTCAGATTTAAGCTAAGATAAGTATTGTGAAAATTGCTGAAAGAAACTGGATCAAAATTTCGGAACAAAAGCGATAGGTCATAGAATCACATTGGAACATCTCACTACAGAGATGAAAGACAGTCATTTTTAGTATTGACCTATGTAAGCCAGCTTGCACCTTTATTCATATGTTTAACAACCCGGTAATTTACAGCGACTCCTCAACCATAAACTGGACTTCGTAAAGCGCTCGATAATGTCCATCTTCTTTAGTAAGTAGGTCTTTATGCGTTCCCATTTCTACAATTTTACCAGCTTCCATCACAATAATCTTGTCGGCTTTTTTAATGGTAGCAAGTCTGTGTGCTATAACAATAGAAGTACGTCCTTTGGTGAGCTTTTCTGTAGCAGTCTGTATCAACTCTTCACTATAACTATCTACACTCGACGTCGCTTCATCAAGGATCAAAATACTTGGTTTACTTACATATGCCCGCAGGAATGCAATTAATTGTCGCTGTCCAGAAGACAACATTGCACCGCGTTCTTTCACGTTATAATCATACCCACCCGGTAAGGTTTCTATAAATTTATCTACGCCAATAGCGATTGCCGCTTCCTTAACTTCTGCTTCGGAAATATTAGGGTCATTAAGTGTAATGTTATTTAAAATCGTATCTGCGAAGAGAAACACGTCCTGTAAGACTATCGCAATTTGGCTTCGTAAAGAACTTAATGTATACTCTTTTATGGCCTTTCCATCAATAGCAATCTCTCCCTTATTTATCTCGTAAAAACGATTTAAGAGATTTATAATGGTAGACTTTCCAGCTCCAGTAGCCCCAACAATGGCCACGGTTTCTCCCGGATTCACATGAAAGCTAATACCTCTTATCACTTCTTCATCTGGAATATAACTAAACCGCACCTCTTTAAATTCTATCATTCCCCGAGGGTTGTTCAGCACGAACGCTCCTGTGTCTTGAATATGAGATTTTGTATCAAGTATAGCAAAAACACGATTTGCAGCTACCATACCCATTTGTAGTGTATTAAATTTATCTGCAATCTGACGCAAGGGTCTAAAGAGCATTTGCGAAAAATCTATAAAGGCAGATATGATTCCTAAGGTGACCAATCCTCCTTCTGCGTTAAGCCCTCCATACCAAACCACTAGCCCAATTGCAACGGAGCTTGACATTTCAGCAATAGGAAAGAAAATAGAATTATACCATACCGTCTTTACCCAGGCCTTTTTATGCTTGGCATTTATTTTTTCAAATTCTCTAAATTCTATATCCTCCCTGTTAAAAATCTGAAGAATCTTCATCCCCGTAATTCTCTCTTGCACAAAAGAATTAAGGTTTGATACTTGCAGTCGTACTTCTTCAAAAGCGGTTTTCATCGCGCGCTGAAAAATTCTTGTGGCTACTAATATCACTGGTAAAATTAAAAACACAATGAGTGCTAGCTTCCAGCTCATAAAGAGCATCACACCTGCAATCACTACCATTTTTAGCAAATCACTAATGATCATAAATAAACCTTGACTGAAAATCGCCGAAATAGTTTCTAGATCGCTCACGGCTCGCGTCGTTAATCTCCCTACCGCACTCTTGTCAAAATATTGCATTCTAAAACTGGTCATAAGCTTAAAAAGCTTGACTCTAATGTCTTTTACGACGTGCTGCCCTAGCCAGTTTGCATAATAAATAAATGCCAATTGAAATAGCACCTCGAGCAAAAGCACTCCTGCCATTAAGAGGACAAAAAACAATAGACCATCACCATCCTTACCTATGATAGACTCATCTATTGCTACTTTTAAGATATAAGGTCTTACTGCAGAAAGCGCCGCCATGGCAATAGCAGCAAAGCCTACAAAGTAGAATACATTACGATACACGTTTGCAAACGCGATGAGTCGTTTAAATAATTTGAGGTCAAAAGCCTTTCCTGAATCTGCCAAGTTATAGTGTTTTAATAGGTGTCAAAGATACGGTTTCTGGGTAAATTAT
>Ga0307489_10002927_pt1 | contig 11364 bp, 9 predicted proteins | sample SB12metaG_FD_202247 | JGI IMG/M metagenome (GOLD analysis project Ga0307489, IMG submission 202247) | Sea-ice brine microbial communities from Beaufort Sea near Barrow, Alaska, United States - SB 1.2 | ecosystem: Environmental > Aquatic > Marine > Coastal | place: USA: Alaska | collected 2017-05-06
CAGCAATACTAAAACTGAGTCCCAGCCTAAGTTAAGCATGGCACTGAGCTCAATTCTTGAGGCTAGAAGAATAAACAAACCAGAGATCAATAACACACTTAAGGTTTCTTTAAATTCCAAAATATCATCGACTTCGACCCGTTTCATATTCGCCAACCATATACCCATAATTGTGACTGTTAATAATCCAGATTCGTGTGCAATCATATTAGAGCCTTCAAATGCACCTAACATTAAGGTTAATACTGCTGTATTCACTAAATAATGAGGGATCCAGCTATTACGCAGCACGATACCCATTAGATAGCCCGAAAGGGCACCCATAATAACGCCTACTGAAATGGTTTTAGCGAAGGCAAATAAGGTATGACTTAGTGCATCTTGGGTAGACACAATGTATTCAAATACTAACACGGCTAACAAGGCACCAATTGGGTCGATAATGATGCCTTCCCAGCGTAAAATATTGGCTATTTTAGTGCTAGGTCTTACTGTGCGTAACATAGGCACAATCACTGTGGGCCCTGTAACAGTGATAATTGCGCCAAATAAAAATGCCATCTCCCATGACATACCCATAGCATAATGAGCAACAGGTGCGGCAATTATCCAAGTGATCAAAGCGCCAATTGTACATAAATTTCGCACCATAGAGCCATGACCACTTAAATCTTTAAACTTAAGGGTCAGTGAGCCTTCAAACAAAATAATAGCCACCGACAGAGATACTATGGGAAAGAGCAAGTCCCCAAATAAAAGGTCGGCATCAATGATGCCGGTAGCTGGACCTACAATTATCCCCGCTATTAATAGAGGCAATATGGCTGGGAGTTTTATCTTATACGCTAAAAACTGACAGCTAATGGAAATAAGTCCCACCGCCACTAAGGAGATAATAGGATCGCTCACATGAATTCCAGTATGTTTGATATGTCAAAAGTATGGCTTATCACAGCACAAATAACTGGCTGAAATCAATTGTTAAACTCATTTCAATAGCAAAAAATGGCAGCACCTCAGGTAAATAACAGTTGATATGAAGGTTTACCTGAGGAGTTATTAAGAATAGAGGGTTTATTCTACCGTTTTGAGTTCGGTTATCTCTTGATGTAATTGATACTTCTTATCAGTAACAATCGCTTCAAGCACTTCTAATCTAGCTTTAACTGATGCCAACTCATTTTGCAGGTTTTGTTTTTCAGAGTCATTTAAGTTGGCATTCGCTTTTGCCATTTCCTTTTTATGGGAGGTCCAAGTTCCAATCAGCACTATTGGCAATACAAACGCAAATAAAATAATCAATACAAACTGCATACCTTCATCCATCTTTCTCTCCTAGATTGTGTAAAGTGAATTTTTAATGGGTTAAGCACAGTTTGAACCAACTTTGTTAATCTATAATAAACAATGAGTTATATGTGTTTGTAAATATTAGTCGGTAATGATGTTAGTTTGTTTAGCCTATTTTTAGTCAAAAATACAAACATAAACGCAGTCTAACCATTCTGTGCTAGTGGTTATTTTAAGCCTGATTTGGGTTGTTCTAGGCCAAGCTTTTTTGTGTGAGGATACCAAAAGCGGGTCAGTTGTTTTTGGTATCCTTTATAACTCATCGTTTTATACCGTTCGAGTGGCTAATGCCGGAGGAATATTGGCCGCTTTTCTAGCGGGGCCAAAGACGCCTCCTTGACCCACTAACCATAATACCAACATGCCAACAGGTATTTAGAACCAGTCTATTCTGTCTAGGCCGAAGGTATTCACAAGTAGTATCTTTAAACCTATGATTAATGCCGCACCTAAAATCACACTATATATTAATGTAGGGTAAAATAGTTGCACGGTCATATCTAATGTATAAATGAAAGTGCGAAAAACATAAGTATGAATGATGCTTGTGTATAACGGCGTTAATAGATAACTTTTAGTCATTAACAATTTTGTGACATCGATTATGCCAACTGAAAAACAAAAACATTATTCAACTTGTACCTTATGTGAAGCCATGTGTGGCATAGAAGTTACCACCCAAGACAGAGATATACTGTCTATTGTAGGTGATAAACTCAATCCCTTCAGCGAAGGCCATGTGTGCCCTAAAGCGATGGCCTTAAAGGATTTGTATGAGGATCCTGAGCGCATTCGCACACCTCTTGAGAAGACAGCAGACGGCTGGCAGGAAGTATCTTGGGATTATGCTTTGGACAAAGTGGCAAATCGCTTGTTTGATGTACAACATAAACACGGCACTGAATCTGTTGCTACTTATCTTGGTAACCCTAATGCCCATAATATGGGCTCCATTTTATTTGGGCCTTATTTCTACCGAGCACTGAAATCACATAATCGATATTCAGCCACATCTGTGGATCAATTGCCGCACCATATTGTGAGTCGCCAACTATTTGGTCATCAGTCACAAATTCCCATTCCGGATATTGATCATACTCAACATTTTATGATTATAGGGGGCAATCCCTTGGCTTCGAATGGCAGTATAATGACGGTGCCACATATCAAACGCAGACTAAAAGCTATTCAAGCCCGTGGCGGTAAAGTGGTGGTAATTGACCCTAAAAAGTCTGAAACAGCTGATATGAGTAGCGAACACCACTTTATAAAACCAGGCACTGACGCATTGTTGATGTTGGCGATGATCCATACGTTGTTTGATAAGCAACTGGTTGCTGCCAATGACTTATTAGGGTTTGCCCCTGATTTATTAACCGTTGAAAAATACGTGGTGGATTATCCTGCTAAACGAGTCGCTAAGTTAATAGGCATGAGTGAAACTCAGATTATTGGTTTGGTTGAATCATTCTGCACTGCAGGGCCAGCGGTGTGTTACGGGCGAATGGGAGCCAGTGTGCAAGCCTTTGGAACTCTTACCCAATATTTGATCATGTTGTTCAACATGCTTACCGGTAATTTAGACAGGCAAGGCGGTATGATGTTTACTCAACCCGCTGCCGATTTTTTACCTCATTCTGGTCGAGGGTCTATTGCAAATTTCCATACAAGAGTGCGTCATTTACCTGCTTTTGCGGGTGAATTTCCGGTATCGGCTTTAGCCGAAGAAATGCTCACCGAAGGCGAAGGTCAAATCAAAGCTATGGTGATAGGAGCGGGTAACCCCATTTTGACTACGCCTAATGGCCAACAGTTAGATAAAGCCTTCGAGAATTTAGACTTTGTTGTGGCAGTGGATTTCTATATTACTGAAACCTCTCGCCATGCTGACATCATTTTACCACCAGTAACGGCATTAGAACGAGACCACTACGATATCGTTTTCCATAATTTTGCTGTGCGAAATAGCACCAAATTTTCACCTGCTATTTTTCCTCCTGCTGAAACCAGCAAAACTGATTGGCAAATATACCTTGGTTTAGCTGAGCGCTTGGATAAGTTAAATGGTTTACCCACAGATAAGTATCGAACACTTTGGCAAAAAGAACCTAAAGGGGTAGTGGATGACTTACTGAAAAGTGGTCGTTATCGTCATGAGGACGAAGTGTTGAGCATCGATTTATTATTAAATAAACCTCATGGAATTGATCTTGGCCCGCTGCAGCCTGATTTACCTGACGCTATTTTCCATAACGACAAAAAAATCAACTTAAGCTTTGAGTACTTTATAGCTGACTTAACCCGCCTAGACAAACACTTCTTTGCCTCTGAAGTAGCAAATGATGACAGTTTACAACTGATTGGTCGACGGCACCTTAAAACCAATAATTCTTGGTTACACAACAGCCAACGTATGGTGAAAGGCACGAATAACGGTTGGTCGAGGTGTACGGCCCAAATTCATCCTGATGATGCGGGTAAACATAATATTCAAGATCAACAGATGATCACTGTTACTTCTAGGGTAGGGCAAGTGTCTTTACCTGCAGAAATTACCGATAAAATCATGCCTGGAGTGATTTCGATTCCTCATGGTTGGGGACACAATAAAAAAGGCAGCCAATGGAAAACTGCTGAGCAACATGCGGGTGTGAGTGTGAATGACTTAACCGATGAAATGGTGCTGGATGAGTTATCGGGCAATGCTGTTTTAAATGGTGTCCCAGTGACAATCCAGGCCACCTAGCTACTCAAAAAAGTTAATCATAAAAAAGCCCGGATAATTGCCGGGCTTTTATTTGAGTTATCTATTTGAGTTCTTTATTAAATATCAAAATTGGAGATTATCTATTTCTACCCATCTGGTCATGACTACTCACCCAATGGCCTGCAATAACTGCACAGCCTAAGGAAATATCACCAGCAAGCACGGTTGCCGCAACAATTTCTGCAAACTTCTCGGCTTTACCTTTACCTACACAACCTAACATTTGTAGGCATTCGTTTTGTGTGGGTAATCCTGTTCCACCACCAAAGGTTGCCACAATAAGTGATGGTAGAGTGACCGACATATAAAGATCACCGTTATCTAATAGTTCGTGTGACAACATGCCTGCGTGAGATTCCACAACGTTTGCTTCATCTTGGCCAGTCGCAATATATAAAGAGGCTATGCCATTGGCTGAGTGAGGACCGTTGTATGCGGCTCCTGCCATTTGTGCACCAGTATTAGCTAACACGGATGCGCCAGCAAGCATTTTGGTATCAACTTTCATGACGCGAGCTAGTACTTCTTTTTTAAGCACTATCTCAGCAATGACTCGCTTGCCTCTTGAATGCAACATATTCAGGTGTGAGTGTTTTTTGTCTGTGTCCATATTACCGGATAACATGTACATACAAGGTATAGGTGAATTGGCTTTGATCCATTCACAGGCGACTAAGGTTGCTTTACCTACCATGTTTTGCCCAGCTGCATCGCCTGTGGTGTAGTTAAAACGTAAATATTTCGTCTTAGACACCGACCATTGCTGAATATGTTCAAGCTTACCGACACTAGTAGTAGTTTCTGCGGTTGCTTTGATTTTTTCAAAATTTTCTTCTATCCAATGACCAAAGTCTCTCGCTTCCCGTGCATCTTTAAAGATAAAAGCGGGCGCCCGTTGCATAAAACCTTCAACAACAGTGGTTTTCACTCCGCCACATTCATTGATCACGCGCATTCCACGACTATAACTGGCAACTAATGTACCTTCAGTGGTAGCAAGAGGCACGTAAAACTCCCCTTTGGCATGTTCACCATTCACTAGAATGGGTCCTGCCACACCAACTGGCATTTGCACTATACCAATAAAGTTTTCGATGTTGCCCGGTAACACTGCGGGGTCGATACTAAATTGGCCTGTATGGGTCAAGTCTGCACCCGTTTTTTGTTTAATAAATTGTCTGCGGACTTCGGCCATTTCACTAGTATGGTCATTTTCTGAATTACGTGGGATGCGGTTATCATCACTCATTAGATATTCCTTCTATTTTATTGTGTGATTAATTACAAAATGGGTTGTTTTGTTTAATATTCACACGGTTAGCTAGAGATGACAAAGGAAATGTGATGACAAAAACCAAATAGTTCGTATTTTATTAATGAATGAGCCTACTTTGCTTTTGTGCGGTTATTGGTATCTCGGCTATTCTTTATCACTTCATCGTCTACAGGCATCTGTGTGGTTTTGGATAAGCGGTCATAGAGTAATACGTTGACTGTAGCTGCTAGATTCATGCAGCCCACAGTAGGGATGTATACCACATGATCACATTGATCCACTATCTCTTGCTCAATTGACCCATCTTCAGGGCCAAATATATATAAGGCATTTTCAGGATGAATGAAATTAGGCAGTGGCGTTGCGCCTTCTACCAGTTCTACTGCCACTTTCGTAAGGTTTGTGTCTGTTGTTGTACAAATGATCTCATCAACATGACTGACCTTAATATTTAAATGTATATTTTTGGTGTCGGTTTGAAACGCTTTGGCTCGGGCATAACGCTCGCCTGTATAACGAATGCTTTGTGCTTGATAACAACCGGCAGCACGCAAAATGCTGCCCATGTTTTGTGGGCTTTTGGGATTAATAATGGCTAAGTGTATTGGCAAGTTACTGTCCTAGTATATTGTCGATGCTGATGAGTTCTTGTTGAGTAAATGCTAAGTTATCTAAAGCTGCCACACAGTCTTCAATTTGACTGACTTTACTTGCGCCAATAATAGCGCTAGTGACAGCTTTATTGTTAAGTACCCAAGCAACCGCCATTTGTGCCAGAGATTGCCCTCTTAGTATGGCGAGTTCATTAAGTTGCATGACTTTTGCAACTTTCTCTTGGCTGATATTGTCTTCGGTTAAATAAATTTGATCGCTACGTGATGCCCGAGAACCTTGAGGAACCCCTTTAAGATATTTATTGGTTAGAAAACCTTGGGCTAATGGAGAGAATACAATTGAGCCAACTCCTTCCTCTAACAAAACGTCTGTCAATCCGTCTTCTATCCACCTATCAAACATATTATAACTAGGCTGGTGGATCAGCAGAGGTGTACCTAAATCTTGTAAAATACGCATGGCTTGTTTGGTATGAACCGGTGAATAACTAGAAATCCCTACATACATGGCGCGACCTGAACGCACAATATAGTCTAACGCTTGCATGGTTTCTTCAAGTGGCGTGTCGGGGTCATAACAGTGTGAATAAAACACGTCAAAATAATCAAGCCCCGTGCGCTTTAGACTTTGGTCACAACTGGCGATTAAATATTTACGTGAACCACCCATGCCATAAGGACCAGGCCACATGTCGTATCCCGCTTTGCTGGAGACCAATATTTCATCGCGATAGGGCTTAAAACTTTTTGCCATAACCTGGCCAAATGTTGCTTCTGCAGAACCAAAAGGAGGGCCATAATTGTTGGCTAAATCGAAATGATTAATGCCTAAATCAAATGCACGATGTAACATGTTTTGAGCATTTTGAGTCGAGTCTATAGCACCAAAATTTTGCCATAACCCTAACGATAAGGCAGGTAATTTAAGTCCGCTTTTACCGCATCGACCATAGGACATGTTTTCATATCGATTACAGGCTGCTAAATATTGTGGGTTAGGATCATTTTTTATCATTAATAGTGACACAGCATAAAAATTTGAGATAGCCTAAACTAAAGTAAACTAATTCTCAATTTACATGTGTACCTATACCACCTCAACATGCGTGTTTCAGAACGACTTGGGCGATTCAATTAAAGTCGCATCAATGACTGAATGACGACCACTTTCTGAATTGGCGCAACGAAGAAGTGGGGTGTCCCATCGGTTCTCTATTGGCGGTTTTTGAAGCGATTTATCCTGCGTTGGCTATTTTTGACTTAGACCACTAGGTCTGCAAATAACCGCCTTGACTTAACCGCTTTAAACTCACGCTGATTCCGTCATTTTGAGGTAGTATGGGTATATAACATTGTGACAAAGCTTACGATAAATACGAATTCAACGTGATAGGGTATTCTATTTTAAAGGAGTAACAAATGAAATTTGATGCGTTTATACAGTCGATAGATATGGGGCATTGCCAAGATCAACAGCAACGTGAGGCGTTGTTTGATTTAGTGTTATTCCTGATTGTTGCTGATGGAGTGATCACTGAACAAGAAACACACTTTATGCGCGAATGGCTGGGTACCATTGAGTGGAGTGCCAAGGTGAGTAAGGAAGAATATTACACCACTACCTTGCTGAAATGTTATGCCTCGATTAAAACCAATACTACAGATGATTACTTAACCCACAGAGCTAAGTTGTTGATTGATAATGACATGAAACAACAAGCTATGCAGTTAGTCAGGGATGTTGCTATGGCGGATGGTGAGCTAGATGCATCAGAACAACAGGCGATTAACCTGTTGTCTGAGGTCTTGGAGAAATAAAGTTGTAAATATTAATGGTGTTTAACGTTTGTTGTTTTTTCTAGGGAAAGCCTTTAACCAAAAGCCTAGTTCAAACATAAAGCCAAGGATCAAAAACACAATTAGACTGGAAGCATTGCCAATGCTATAAAAATAAATAGCGGCTATGGCTAGTATTGGCAACACAATCCACCTGCTTAATTTGTTCATTATTTTCTCTTCTCTGGCTTTTTAAATGCTTATGATGCGATTAACCATACGTTTACTGTTAGTGATCATTTCAACTGTTTTTGCTTTGAGTTTTAGCAGTAATAAATAAACGAGAGGCACTAATACCAAACTGGTTAATGTAGAAAATATCAAACCACCAATAATTGAAATGGCCATGGGCGAGTAGGGTGGACCATCGCCACCAATTCGGGTACTGCCTATTGCCAATGGCACTAGGCCTAATACAGTGGTCGCCACTGTCATCAGTATTGGCCTAACGCGCGTTAAACAGGCTTCGATGATCGCTTGTTGCACTGCGTAACCGTTATTGATTAGTTGATTTATCCTATCCACCAGCACAATGCCGTTGTTCACCACTATTCCCATTAGTATTAACATACCAATCATACTCATAATCGACATATCTAAACCTGTTGCAAACAAGGCCCAAAAGACCCCTGTCATTGAAAACAAAAGAGAGGTGATCACCGCCGTGGGCAAAAGTAATGACTCAAATAAAGCCGCCATCACAATGTAAATCATGATTAAGGCTAATAACATATTGGTTTGCATGGCATCTTCGTTTTGGTTTTGGCGTTTAATGCTGCCATCAAATGTCCAGTCATAACCAGTGGGCAATTTGATATGTTGCATCACACCTTCAATACTCTTTTGTGCATCTTCTAAGGTAAAACCGTCTTGTAAATTGCCACCAATGGTAATAGAAGTTTGGCGATAGCTACGGTTAATTTCAGAGAGTCTTGGTTTGACCTCCAATTTAGCAATCATATCTAAGGTGACATTTCGCCCAGACTCACGAGTGATAGTTAAGTTCTTGAGTGCGTCTACCGAATTTTGCAATTCTTGGTCATACATTAAACGAATGTCTATCTCACCGCTATCGCCGTTGCGAAAAGTACGCAGGTTTGTCCCCCGCAATGCGGTAGAGACAACGCGAGAAATATCCCGGGTATTGAGCCCAAAACGAAATGCTTTTTGCCTGTCTATGAGGATTTGTAATTCCTGTTTTTGGCGACTGGTATCCGTTTTGACTTCTGACAGCCCTGCTACATTGGCCAATATTGGAATGATTTGTTTCGCTATTTGAATAAGTCTCTCAGAAGAGTCGCCTATAAGCGTCATTTGAATGCCACCGCCATTTCCTTGCTCCCATTGGAACGAAGGTTTCGCCCTGACAAACTTGGGCAAGTTATCGGTGATTTGTTTTTTGACTTCTGACTGGGACACTGGTAGATCATCAATTAGGGTAATTCCCGATACCGCAAAACCTGCGGTGTAATAGGTATAAACCTGTTTGATATGAAACTTCTCCTGATTGGCATACAAGTACTTTTCCATTTTACTCACCGTTTTTTCCACTTCTTCTAAGCTAAAACTGCCTTGAATGTCGTAGTTCATCCATACTCTATTTTGATCGTTGTTGTTATCATCATCACCGGTAACGTACTGCATAGGTAGTGCTGTACTCGCCAGGATCAAAATCGCAATTAAGCTGGTTTTTCCTTGATTTTTAAGTGACCAAGTCAGTATCTGTTTATACCAAGTAGCCATTTTTCCAAGTGGTTTAGGTTGTTTGCTGTTGCCGTTTGTAGCTACCTTGGTTTTAATTTTGGTTGAAAGTAGCGGGATCAGCGTTTGCGAAATCAATAGCGATGCAAATAATGAGATACAGATTGCAATGGCAACATGCTCTAAAAAGATAGTAATGTTGACCTTAGCGCCGACAATATTCGGTAAAAAAACAATGGCAGTAGTGATCGTCCCAGCGATGACGGCTAAGCTTACTTTACCCACACCGGCTTTTGTGGCGGCAATCACATCTGGATTTTTCTGCTTTTCTTGGTCAATGCTTTCAGTTACCACCACCGCATTATCTACCAACATACCCACCGCCAACATTAGGCCCATCATAGATAAAATATTGATGGTATAACCCAACATAAACATGCAGCCTAAGGTAATACAAATACTAAAAGGTACAGACAACACCACTAATAAGGTGCTGGTTATATTGCGTAAAAACGCGTAAAGCACAAGTAACGATAATAAAGCGCCAATCATGCCGGCATTAAGCAAATCAGAAAGAGACTCGGTAACACTTTCTGCTTCGTTTTGCATAATAAATAAGTGGATGCCATTAAACGCTGGATTTGAGTTGGCATCTTCTATCACCTTTAACACTTTACTGGATACCTCAACCATATTACTGGTCGACTCGCGAAAAATGTTAAATCCTACTGCATAGGACTGATCCAAATGTCGACCTTCAGTGCGTTTTGGTTTTTCGAATTTTACCAAGGCTATATCGCTAAGGTGCACGCCCTTTTTAACCATCAGGTCACGGATTTCCTGCAAGCTAGTAAATTCACCCTGTGGATTGACTGTGATCTTTTGTTCAATATCTGAGTCAATAAAACTGCCTGCGGTAAGGGAAAAGTTGGCATCACTTAAAGCGCTCGCCAATTCATTGGTATCCACTTGCAGCGCTGCCATCAGTTGTTGATCTAAACGAATCGATATTTGCTTTTTTGTGACACCGTAAAGCTCGACTTTAGACACGCCCGCCACTCTTTCGATTGGCCGCTTTAAGTTACGGTCAAGTAAGTCATAGGCGCTAGAAAGGTCACGTTCGCTGGACACTCGCAATGAAAAAATGGGCATGTCGTTGGTGTTAAATTGATATACCAATATCCGTTCTACATCATCAGGCAACTCTGCCCTTATAGCATCTATTTTTTCTCTTGCTTCAATGCCTTTGGCTTTTAGATTTTCATCCCACGCAAACTGTAATTGGATTTCAGCACCTTCTTCAGAAGAACGAGAACGCAAACGTTTGATGCCAGACATAGTGGCTAACGCTTCTTCTACTGGCCGAGTGATCATTTTCTCCACTTCCACCGGTGTCGCATCGTTGTAAGGAATACGAATCGATATCTCGGGAATATCAATGCTGGGGAATTTTTCCAGTGGTAATAGCTGACTGGATATAATGCCAAATACCAACATAGATAAAAATAACATCATAATGGTGACTGGGCGGCGTATCGCAAAATCCGCTAATGCAGAACCAGCACTTTTGAACTTATCCATATATTGTCTCCCCATCATCTGTGCTTATTGGCAATACCACTGATTGTTTTTCAAACTGCTTGCGGTCAAATAAACTGTAGATCACAGGGATAAAAAATAAGGTGAGAAGGGTGGCAAAAAGTAAACCGTAAATAACAGTGATGGCCATAGGTGTACGAATTTCTGCGCCTTCTCCTAACCCGATTGCCATAGGTAATAATCCTAATGAGGTCGTAAGTGTGGTCATTAAAATTGGTCGT
>Ga0307489_10002929_pt1 | contig 11358 bp, 18 predicted proteins | sample SB12metaG_FD_202247 | JGI IMG/M metagenome (GOLD analysis project Ga0307489, IMG submission 202247) | Sea-ice brine microbial communities from Beaufort Sea near Barrow, Alaska, United States - SB 1.2 | ecosystem: Environmental > Aquatic > Marine > Coastal | place: USA: Alaska | collected...
CCGTACCCGGGCGACAGGTGCTCGGGCGGCCCATCGCTGGACTGCCCACCCCCTCCCCCCCCACCCAACAGGACCGCGGCAGCGCTTCCCCCCGCCCCCGCCGCCCACACCGCTCCCGCAGTCACGATGTCATCCACGCTGCCGCTCCCGTTCCGCTTGCTGGATCGGGTCTCCATGGTTGTCGCGCCGTCGAGCCGGCGGGGAGTGACCGCGAGAACGGCGCGTTTGAGCATTTAGGTCAAAATAAGATTCGCACTATTGGGTGCCGTCTCTCAGGAGTCTCCGGGCCTGGTGCACGGGGTTACCAAGACTACCTACCGAGCAGTATTCGCGTGCGCCCAACCGCGCGACGTCGAAACAGACGCGCTCCCCGACGTGACTTCTCGGTGAACACCCCGACGTGTGCGCGGCCCTCCGCGTGCCGGAAAGCCCGTCGCCCCTCGCCCATTACCTCACGCGAAGGGTGGGTGGGTAAAATTTGGTTGTGGTTTATATTTGTTCATACGTCCTTTGTTGTTATCCATCCATCCTCCTCGCAGTCGAGGGCTCGAGGGCTCGAGGCCGATCGGTTGCTGTGCGTGAGATGGCGCCATCCCGGCAGGAGCGGCGTAAAGCGGAGCGCGACGCCGCCAAGCGCGCGCCGGCTCAGGCAGGTGCTTACACTCGTCCACTTTTATCATTTTCGGCTCAACCTGAGCCATTTCGTCACTTAATTTACCCGTCGTATCCCGCCAAAAGTGTTCACGTTGAGGTGAGTGGTGGACGAGTGTAAGCCCCTGGCTCAGGCGCTCGGTGATTGGACCACGCAGAGAGCGGACCCCCAAACGTTGCTCGAAGAGCTCGGAGACGACATGGTAAAACGGATGGCTGGGCAGGGTGACGGGCAGGGGCTTACACTCGTCCACTTCTCAGCTCAACCTGAGCCGTTTCTGAGACAAGAACACACCCTAGGCACCCCCTGACACCCCCTGACACACCCTACACCCCCCCAGAACAATCCCTACACGCACCCCCTGTCTCGCAGAAAGCGCTTACGTTGAGCTGAGAAGTGAGCGAGTGTAAGCCCCTGATGACGGGGAGGCGCAGTTTAGCCTGGGCTGTCAGTTAGTGCATGAAGCGAATGGGGTTGCGGACCCTGCGGTGACGCCTCTGGGTGAGACGGTGCAGGTTTACCCTATCAAGCCCATGTTGAAAGCGCCTGGAACTAAGCGCTTGAAACTAAAATGTGATGAAATGCCTTCAAATATTGCTTTCAAATTCAACTTGCGCCGCTACATCTGGGCGCGGCCGGCAGAACGCCAAAGGCTGATGTAGGGTTTGCACTTTGCACCGACAAGTTTCCAGCCGCACAACAGACTGAGGTGCATCGGTGTCTTATCCTGGTGACAAATGATATATTATCGGCAGTACTAGTACTAGTACAGCCTGTATCCAAGCTACGAGTAGGAGCATAGCTTTGGTCTGCTGCTCACTCATGTATTGGGTGCAAGACGACCCTGGGCGGAGGAGGGCGTGGCGCTTCTGGAGAGGGCGGCAGGGCAAGGGCACGCGTACGCGATGGAAACGTTGGCAAGTATTCATAGCGTGCGGAAGGAGCACGAGGAAGCCGCGAAGTGGCACACCAAGGGTGCCGAGGCCGGGTTGCCGAAAGCGATGTACAACCTCGGGGTGTGCTTCGACACGGGCGAGGGCTTGGCGGCGCCGGACCACCCGGCGGCGGCGGACTGGTACAGGCGCGCGGCAGACGCGGGTCACGGGGATGCGGCGTACAATCTCCGCGCAATTTACTCTGTCGGCCGCGGTAGGGCTGGCAGATTATGCCTACCACGTACGTATGTGGTCCCTTGTTCTATGGTTAAATGGCATCATGTGACGAGGCAAGCAATAACTGCCGTGCCCTGGGCCGCGGCGTCAAGCGCAGCAAGCGAAAGGCGATGCAATGGACGCGCAAGGCCGCCGTGAACGGCGTCGCCGACGCATGCTTGAGTCTCGCCGACAAAATGTACTCAGACAATCCCTACGCCCGCGAGGTTGGGCACGTGGGGGATGCCGCCGGGTTGGCCACGTCCGCCGGGGTCATGGATGGGCACGACGTTGCCCCGGATGTCTTGGCGGACGTGGTACAGTGGTTGCGGAAGGGGGGGTATAATCCAGCCGTCCCGCTGAACGATTTCCGTAGAAGAGCACGGGAGGGGGCTGCGTATTGCCGCAACGAAGGGTGCGAGGTGGTGGGCCATCTCAAGGAATTCAAGGTCTGCCCGCGGTGCAAGACCGCCCGGTACTGCGGCGCCGCGTGTCAGAAACAGGACTGAACCACGGGTGGGCACAAGGCTAGATGTGGCGCATCCGGTGTGTGGAATAGCTAGACTAGTAACACTGTGTCCCGCTGTTCGATCCCTGCCCCAATTTAATATTGTCACTTTGTCAGTGGTCGTGTGGCACGCAGATAGTTGTGACTGGCGCACAGCACCGACAAGATTAGAAGCTTGGCCGTTCGCGCACTGGTCCTACGCATATATACGGATATGCATGTAGACTACGGATACAACGGTAACGGTAACGGTTGAGCAGCGGATTTGCACATTTTATTTTTGTCAACACCGCCAGCGGATCTGCACCACATTTCGCTTTGCGGCGCGCTAAACCTTAAACCCTAGGTCAAGCAGTGATGGCACGTAGCACGATGTGGTCACGACCTTTGAGTTAATAGAACCTCGCCCATACAATTGTCATATACCCGTGTACGGGCATCTAAACTGAAGAGCGCAGTGAGCTCGTGATTTGGAAAGGCAAGATGCTAATTTATACAAGTTCTAGCCGTTTATGTTCTGCCGTGGCAAGTTTACATACAATTATTCGCAGTACATCATCGTACCACAACACTCCTCAGTCGCACCACATGTGCGTCACGTCTCCGGCAAACAGCGGAATACCTCCCACGACCGCCGCCAAGTGATCTTGTCTACATATGGCAATAAACTGTGGACGCTGATTGCCTTCGTCAGCTTCACCTTCATCGCCATCGTCGCCGTTGTCCTCCCTGGTGGTCGTCAACGATGTTACAGCTTGACAAACAGCGGAACAGCTCATCTCGCGGCCGCCGCCGAGTGATCCTACCGGGATACAGCGCCTATCTCATCCAACGCCCCGCCCTCCTCCCACTCCGCCGGCACGCTCGTCAATGGGTTCCCGTAAAGGTCCAAAAAAATCAGCGCGGTGAGCCCCCCAAGCTCCGCCGGCACGCTCGTCAGCTGATTCTTGCTAAGGATCAACGTCTGCAGCGCGGTGAGCGCCCCCAATTCCGCTGGCACGCTCGTCAGCAGGTTCTCGCGGAGGTTCAACGTCTCTAGCGCGGTGAGCGCCCCCAGCTCCACCGGCACGCTCGTCAGCTGGTTCCCGTGGAGGTCCAACGTCGTCAGCGCGGTTAGCGTCCCGAGTTCCACCGGCACGCTCGTCAGCTGGTTCCTACCGAGGTCCAACGTCTTCAACGCGGTGAGCCCCCCCAGCGCCGCCGGCACGCTCGTCAGCCGGTTCTCGCGGAGCATCAACCCCTTCAGCGCGGTGAGCCCCCCAAGCTCTACCGGCACGTCGCCCGTCAAATCAAAATTCTGGAGCTGAATCTTCACCACCTGCCCCGCGTCCGCGCCGCCCGCTTTGCCGAATTTGACTCCCTGCCACTTAGTCACGGGCTTGCTCTCGTCCCACAGCGCGTGCAGCTCGGGGCACTGCTCGCGCCACGCACGAAGCGCGTTGACGTCCGTATCCACCAGCTCAGATGCGGCGACGCGGGAGAAAGGGCGAGCTTGGCGGACGGGCTTGGCACCCCGGAGGCCGGAGGGGGCGAGGGCGATGCGCGCACCGAGACACTGCATGGGGCGTGAGGGGTGTGCATGGGGCGTGAGGGGTGTGCTGGGGCGTGAGGGGTGTGCGACGCGGGCGACGGGCGCGTGCAACAGATGGGCACTCAGCAAATGCGACCTGAGTACCGATAGGGCGAATGAAACGGCCCTCAATAGTTCGGCAGCTAGCACCCGCTGGGACTGTGGGTGTAACGCGGCGCTGGGGCGGGGGAGGGTTGGCGCGGGGTGGCGGGGGGGGACCTTAGTGGTACCTTAGTGGTGGTTGCTGCCAAGATCCCGGCGTGCGTGAATTGTTGGGGCTCCGGAGTCGTCCACTTTTTCGTGAAAGAATCTTCCGGGTGTGCCGCCGCCGTGACGGCGTGCGCGGCATTCGCCGCCCGGCGGGTGAGCCCGCCGAGCTGCTTCAAAAGGGCCGCCATGGGAGGGACCTGCGCTGCGTGTGAATGCCCCTCCCAGCAAGCTTCCGTCTGCTGTCCCATCTTCGCCAAACGCCATTTATGAGCGGATCCGATGGGGGGTTTAAATGCCCACGCCGCCGCCCCCCACCGGATCTGCACAAACGCTGCCAAGGAAAAAGACCCCTTGACCCCCCCTTGACACGTACCCATACATTACACCATCATGCCGACGCCACCGTGATTAACGCTGCCGCCCTCCTTCACCAGTTTCCGAGAGAGATTGGCTCCAGAGCTCCTAATTCAATTACAACCGATCGCTAGCGCTCCAATCTGACTAGCTAGAGTCTACCCTATCTTCAGCGGTAAAAAATGTAGATATAAATGTAACGTCAAGGGGTTATGTTTACGAATCATGCTAACCTTTAAATAGAACATGCCCTCCCTTCGTACCCCTCAAACTCATGGGGGCCAGGGCGAAAGCCTGGTGCCTTTATATGCACGCGGAAGCACCTCCCTCTCCTCAGACTCGAACGTCGCCCCGTTGAGGTCCTCAATAAACACAACCCTGAATCCTAAAGCCTAAACCCTAAAACCTGCGGTCATTCCTACGAGCCTTATCTCGCCCTCGGTCGGTCCATGATACCTAGCTCGCCTTCTCTCGCCTTCGGTCGGTCCATCAGTAGTCGCCCTTGGTCCAGGGGCTTACACTCGTCCACTTTTCGGCTCAACATAAGCGCATTGTGTGAGAAAGGGGGTGCATCTAAGGATTGTTTAGGGGGTGTTCAGGGGGTGTACAGGGGTTGTCAGGGGGTATTAGGGAGTGTCTGGGGTGTATTTTGTTTCAGACACGGCTCATGTTGAACTGAAAAGCGAACGAGTGTAAGCCCCTGCCTTGGTCGTCCATGAGTCGCGGCCTCTCTCGCCCTCCTTGGCCTCCTCCTGCTCGTAGTGCCTAGCAGATGATGCTCGCCACGTCATATGCTGCCATTTGACTCGCGAAACGAGGGTTCAGAGTGCCATGGGAGGCGTGGCGAGCAACATCTGCCAAGCCCTGCTTCCTCCTCCTCCGTCTTCCCTACTGGGCGCCATGTCTCGCCCTCCTCGGTCATCCCGTCGCCCTCCGTCGCCCCTTCGCCCTCCTGGGTCATCGCTATCACGCGCCGTGTCATCGCCCTTCGCGGCAGACTCGCACTCCACCTCGGAGGGTCTGCTGGATGCTGCTCGCAACGTCATAGGATGCCGAGGGACTAATGGATAATGCTCACCACGCCACCAAAGGCATTATGCACCCTCGTCTCTGGAATCAAATGGCATCCTGTGAAGTGGCGAGCACTATCCATCAGTCCCTACCACCTCATATTTGCTCTCTGCGGCGCGTGCCCTCAATGATTTGTTGCCATCAGCCCGACTTTCACGGGCGCGACTTTCAGCGAGCGCGACTTTCGCGGTGTATCTTTGGAACCCGCATCTTAAAGCAACGAGCCCAAACGTCACCCCGGCGGCCGCCACGCAGGGGCATACACTCTTCCACCTTACGGCTCAACGCAAGCACGTTTTCTGGGATACGTTAGGCCATTTCACTGACAAGAACGCATCAGGGAGAGCCAGACAGTGGCGAATCCCAGGTAAGCCCTGGTAGGGGCTCGCATTCGTCTACTTTTCGGCCTAATCTGAGCATTGTTTCAGGATGCAATGGGTGGTTTCAGTAGCACAAACGACTCCTGTTTATCTGCGAATTGGACGAGTGTAATCCCCTGCCGCCACGCTGCCCAGGATGATCCAGTACCCGTTGGCCGTGGACGGCGCCGCCTCCACCGCAGATGCGGCGAGCGTGAAGTTGATCGGAGCGATAACCACACCCACGATGTACCCCAGCAGCGCGTTCCCTCGCCCCGCGCACGTAACGTGCCCAACTCCGGTGGTAGTCTCCGACGTCGACACGGTGCGTATCAGGGCGTCGTCAGGGTCCCACTGCCCCCCGGTATGCCTCGCGCACCGGTACTCGTACAGCACCCGCTCCAGCGAGGCCAGCTTATAAGGCCTGGCTGATATTGCTCGAAACGTCAAGGAATGTCGTTTAACTCACTATACCAGGATTCGAAGTGCGTTGGATGACGTGGCCAGCAGTATCCACAAGGCCCTACCAGCCCGGCGCCGACTAGCGGGACCTGCACTTGGACCTCATCGCTCTCTGGAATGAGCGGCCGCCGCCCGTCGCTGCCCACCATGTCGATGCTGCTGCCGTCGGACATAATGCAGAGGCGCAAGTTGAAACTGAAAGCAAAGTTTGAAGGCAATCCATCATATCTGAGGTTCAAGCGCTGAAACCAAGCGGGGTCAACCCGTGGTCAACTTGTGGTCAACCTGGGGTCGACCTGGGGTAAACCTTGGGTAAACATGAGATGAACCTGGGGTCAACCCATGATCAGCATGGGGTAAACCTATGGTCAACTTGGGGTCAACCCGTGGTCAGCTTGGGTCAAACCGTGGTCAACTTGGGGTCAATCCTTGGTCAACTTGGGGTCAACCTGCACCGCCCTACCATGATCCGCGTCGCCGACGGAAGCACCGCTGAAGTAACGCGATACAAGAACAGGTCCGCGTGCGCGTGGGCCGCAACCGTGGCGGCCACCGACGGGGGCAGAAAGTACCGCCCGGCGGAGGCGTGAGGCGCGAAGAACGGACCCCCTGCACCACCAAGCAGAAGGGTCATTGAGAACAAGCACTCGAACTGAGATCAGAGCAAGATGTCCCTTCAGGGTGAATGCTCATACAGACGCACGGATGAGGAGGAGAAGATTGGAAGAGGAGATGTGACGTCGGTCGAGTGCTCGTTCTCAACAACCCCCCCGCCAAGGTCCGTGGGAACATGCCGCGAGGAGGATATGGATATGAACGCCTCCTCGATGCGAGTTCCGGCCTCGCCAGGCGCCTGCCCGCGCACCACCGCCGCGGCCACCGCCACTGAGCAGGGGCTGACACTCGTCCACTTTCTCAGGTCAACGTAAGCACTTTTTGTTGGATTTGCCGGGCAGCGCCAGTCTGCAAGTGACAAAAAGCGGCTTAGGTTGAGCTTAAATATAGACGAGGCTAAGCCCCTGCCACTGCGCCGTCGAGTGCCTTCGCGACTAGCGGGGATATCTCAGTCGATGCTGCGGCGGCGGCGGCAACGGCGGCGGCGGCGGCGGCAGCGGCGTTGGCGGGGGTGACAGTGGCGGCGACGGTGGCGGCAGCAGCGGTGGCGGGGGCGGTAGCGGCGGTTGTTTGTAACAGCCGGCGGGTGTTGGCGCTGGCGGTGGAGGCATTTCCGGGCGGCAGTGCCGGCGCCGCAGGTGCTGGCGCCGCAGCAGTGGCGTTGAGCACGGCAACCTGCATGGCGCCGCTGAACATAGAAGTTGCGGCACGGGCGGTCGCGGGCGATGCAGGCTTGCTCGACCGTGCGCGCAGCAACCCCGTGAGTTAGGGACCGATGAACAGTGCTCGCCACGTCATCATCAAGCGCGTATGAACCCTCGCCTCTTGTGTCGAACGGCATCTTAGGCGAGCAATATCCACCATTCATAGTGCTCGCGATGTCATCAAACGCATGGTTGAAACCTTGATTATTGGGTGACATGGCATCCAGTGACGTGGCGAGCACCATGCATCAGTCCCCACCGTGAGCGCGGCGACGCCCTGCTCGGCAGTCTCCGAAGTAATTTCTGCCGGCGCCGCGGCGACGGCGGAAATTGCAGTAATGAGATTCGATAGAACGTCGGGGCTAAGGTCCGACGCAGAGCAGGGCACATGCAGATATTGCTCGCCACGTCATAGGATGCCATGAATCTTAAGACACGAGGTGCGTGTCGATGACGCGGTGCTCAACGGGGCGGGCAGATATTTCTCGAGTACTCCGCGTCATAGGATGCCATTCACATGAGGGTTCGTGATGCGCGTCAACGAGGTATCTGCCAGGCCAAACCGCGGAGTTGCTCGCGGCATCAGCGAGCACCGCGTCGGCGGCGGCGGCGACAGCAGTCATCGCCCCCGCGCGGACCTTCTTCCGCACCTCAATCTCCGCCGCAAGCGCCGTGGCGTTGAGCGTGCCGCTGCCTCCGCCGCCGCCGCTGCCTCCACCGCCGCTGCCGTCCACGCTCGGCGCAGCATTAAGCGCCGCCGCTGCCGTGAGCGCCGCCGCCGCGCGCAGCTCGGGGTCGCCCACCTTCAACGCTGCCGCAACTTACGGCCGAGTATTCCAAATTTGGGCTTAGAATATTGCCCATGATTCGGCCATAAACTCTAACAGACCTCAAGTTCTGTCCGCTTGAAATGGCGCAGGTGGTTGGTTCATGATCAGGATACTATTGGGGCAATCTTGAGGGGGACAGAACAGCCCTGCCTCGAGCGCCGCCGCCGCGCCCTCAGATGCCGACCGACCGACCACCGGGTTGACCCGCACAGCGCCCTCGATGCGAGCCCTCGCGCCACCGCCGCCTGCGACTTCCGTGTACGCGAAAACCCGCGCGTCAACCACGGTGCCATCCGCCGTGACGTTGGCGGGGAGCAACCCGCCCACGGTGGTCGCCGCCGATTGGCTGGACATTACCACCTCCGCCTCAGCGCCCCCCGCCCCAACTGCCACATACCCCAGCGTATACCGCAGCCCTCCGACGCCCCCGCCCCCGCCGGCGCCCGGCGCCGTCCACCCGCTGGTAACAATGTTGAACACGGTCGACAGAGCGTCGCCCGCATTCGGATCGGCGGTGACCGCGCCAGGTGACGGCGGGCCAACCACCGCAATGGAGCCGGTAGACGCACCGCCCTGTAATGTGACCCCCACTTGTGCAGCGTTCAGCGTGAAGACGTAGCTCACCCCGGGCTGTAACACCCCAGGCTTAGGGCCTGACAGATATTGCTTGCCACGTCATAACGCGTTTTGTACTCTCGTCTCTTGAGCCACACGACATCCAATCACGTGGCGAGCAACATCTATCAGGCCCTACCCGGGCTTGATGACCAATGAGGGGGAGTTGGTGGGGGTCAAGAAGTCGTCCGCCTTCGTAAAGTCAACCGTGGCGGGGTCGCATGTCCAGGAGATGGTGATGGCGCCGGCGCCGGAAGTGCGGGCAACCGTGCCCTGCAGCCGCAGCGCTGCGGTGGATGCCACCGTCGGCGGGTCGGGCGTGCCGACCGTCACTGTCGGCACCGGGTCCGCCACAATCTTTACCTCCGTGCTCGCGTTCGCGTGCCTGCCATTATTGGCGTACAAAACCGTAAACTTGTACCGGCCATCTACCAACAAAAGTTCAGCCTTAACGCTCAGCATTTTACCGCCCTGGTTAACAACCCCCAGTAGGTCAGCCGGGCACGGCTGTTCCGAATTCGCACACGTCCAGGTGAACGTTTCGTTGTTGGGAGGCGCGCCTGGAGCCGACGCGTCGGGGTCATAGGAGCCCAAAGCTAGGGACTCCTGAATATTGCTCGCCACGTCATCAAACAAATTTAAAACCCACGTGTCTTGAGTTAAACGGCATCATAGAACGTGGCGAGCACTATCTTCATGACTTAAATGGCATCCTACAATGTGCCGAGCACTATCTTCTTGGGTTGAATGGCATCCAATAATGTGGCCAGCACTAAACATCAGTTCCTACCCGAAGCGTCGAGGACCATCTGGACACCCTTGGGGAGGATGCGGGGGCCCGCGCCACCGGCCAACACCGCCCGGAGGGGCGAGGAGCTGACCGTCACGTGGACCTCGGCGGTGGCGGCGGCGCCCCCCGCCTTGTAGGGTCTGGTATGTGCTAACCACGTCATCCAACGCATTGTGAACCCTCGTGCATAAGGAGGCACCAGGCTTCCATGTGCATAAGGAGGCACCAGGATTCCCGTGTGTATAAGGAGGCACCAGGCTTTCGCCATGGCCCCTGTCGTGTGTCATCCTGCACCTTCTGAACGCTTGGTTTATAAATCAAACGGTATCCTGTGCCAAAGCCAGCGAAATCTGCCAGGCCCTACCGCCCCGAAGAACGCGCGCAGTTCCAGCCGGTGCGGCGGCGTTCCATCCGCCGACGCATCCAGCGGCAGGCAGAACGGTGGCAGCACCAGCGAACGCCGGCCCGCGCGCGGGGCCGGCTTCCCGTCAGAGCCGTACAGGCAGTGCGCCGGTCCTGACAGGTTCCGCCACTCATACGTCAGGCTCGAGGCATCCGTGGCGCACTCCGAGCCGGGTGACGTGAGCGTGGTGGTGGGCAGTGACACCTCTAAGTAGGGCCTGGAAGATATTGCTCGCCGCGTCGTCCAACGCATTCTGAACCTTGAACCCTATTGCCGATACTGCTCACCACGTCATCAACCGCATACTGAACCTTGAACATCTCCTCTTTTCACATAGCATCTTCTGACGTGACAAGCAACATCTGCCAAGCCCTGGCCAGCAGTATCTGACAGACACTGGCGAGCAATATCTTCCAGACCCTACCTCCATAGCGATAGAGAGCGCCGCAGAGTAATCCGTGGCGTAATCCGTGGAGCCCGAGGACGGAAACACGCCGGGTATCATCCCTCGCAAGCGCGAAGTCGTCAGCTGTGCCTCCGACTTCTCACCGTGGCAGTTAGTGAGGCTCGCGACAAACATGTAGCGGCGGTCGGCGGTGGTCATTGAAGGCGCCACCGAAACCACTCCCTCACCGAGGCTTGGGGCCCGACACATCACGCTCGCCACGTCATATGAAGGGGTTAGATGCAACACACCAGGGTATAACATTTGGCGGATGACTTGGAAAGGCCAAGTTAATGATGCTCACCACGGCATGTGATGCCAATCAGCTCAGAACAACGGTACACAATGACGTGGCAGGCATTATATGCCAGGCCCTACCGCGGCTCTCGCGCTCCAGAAAATCCACAAGGGGCGCTTCACTGTTTCCCACACTCAGCGGCGCGCCATCCGAACTATTCATCATGGCCGCCAGCGACCATTGGAGGACACCGTCCCACGCTCCATCCGACCTTGCCACGTCCAGACGCAGGTCCTGGCACCCGCCTACGTCTGCTGGACCGTTCAGCGATATCACAGGTGTGCCCTCTGTGGAGCCCATGTGCACACGCGCCGTGCCGTC